>Ga0209341_10003630_pt1 | contig 14367 bp, 10 predicted proteins | sample RifCSP13_2_FD_184020 | JGI IMG/M metagenome (GOLD analysis project Ga0209341, IMG submission 184020) | Soil microbial communities from Rifle, Colorado - Rifle CSP2_sed 13_2 (SPAdes) (version 2) | ecosystem: Environmental > Terrestrial > Deep subsurface > Rock core/Sediment | place: Rifle...
CCGGGCAGGTAAACTTACCGGCGATCCGCAAGGCCGTAGCAGAGGCCGGATACTCAGTTCCAGAACCAATCGAGACGGGACCTCAAATCCCGGCCGCGTCCGAATTCACCCGCCCGGTCCTGACCTTGTTGGGCGTCGTCTTCGGTCTGGTGCTGTTCGTGGTGGTGGTCGGCGAAGGGCTGGGCTTGTTCGCGACACTCACCCGTTACGTCCCCTGGCCGATCGGATTGGGGATCGTGCTGTTGATCGGCTACCCGGTCTTCCGCAATGTAATCCGTGCCACGCTAAACAAACAGATCGTAGCTCACACCCTGATGAGCCTGGGTGTCCTGGCCGCGCTGGCGATCGGCGAATGGGCGACTGCCGCCGTGGTGGCGTTTTTCATGCGCGTGGGTGATTTTACGGAGCGCTTCACCACCGAGCGCGCCCGCCGGGCAGTGAAAGACCTCAGCGCGCTGGCCCCACAGACGGCGCGCCTGCTGCGCGCCGGGGTGGAGATCGAAGTTCCGCTTGCTGAAGTTCAGGTTGGGGAAACCGTGATCGTGCGGCCCGGTGAGAAAATCCCGGTGGATGGAGAAGTCGTCGCCGGCCACGCCACTGTAGACCAGGCCACCATCACCGGCGAAAGCATGCCGATCGAAGCCGGACCAGGCTCTGCCGTGTTCGCCGCCACCCTGGTCAGCCTGGGGAGCCTGCGCGTGCGGGCAGACCATATTGGCCCGGACTCCACTTTCGGGCGGGTGATCCAGCTGGTGGAAGAGGCTGAAGCCAACCGCGGGGAGGTCCAGCGCCTGGCCGATAAATTTTCAGCTTATTACCTGCCGTTTGTGGCCGGAATTGCGCTGCTCACCTTCATCTTACGCCGCGACCCCCTGGCGACCGCCGCCGTGCTGGTGGTGGCCTGTTCCTGCTCGTTTGCTCTGGCGACCCCGATCGCCATCCTGGCTTCGATCGGAGCGGGCGCAAAACGCGGCCTGCTGATCAAAGGCGGAAAATACCTGGAGACGCTCGCCAGGGCAGATGTGGTGCTGATCGACAAGACCGGCACCCTGACGCTGGGAAAACCACACATCACGGATATTTTAGATTTTGGATCCCAGATTGCTGATTTGCCTTCCAATCCTGCGCCTCACTCCATCACTCACAACTCACAACTCGCAATCCTCCAATTGGCCGCTTCCGCTGACAGGTATTCCGAGCATCCCCTGGCGGAAGCCGTGCGCCAGGCGGCGCGGGAACGAGGGGTCCAACTTCTGGAACCGGACGAATTCGAAGCCCTTCCCGGACTGGGGATAAAAGCCCACCTGAACGGCAGACAGGTTGCTCTGGGCAACCAGAAGATGATCGAGTCGATTGTAGGACAAATTGACGATTTGTCCTACCACCACCTCGAGAAGCAAGGGAAATCCGTGCTCTTTGTCGCCGTCGATGGGCAGTTGGTTGGCGCGCTCGCCGCGACGGACACGCTGCGGCCGGAGGTGCCGGAAGCCATCGCCGCGCTGCGCTCGCTCGGCATCCAACACATCGAGCTGCTCACCGGAGATAATCCGCGCAGCGCCTCCCCCCTGGCGGAAAGCCTCAGCCTGCCTTGTCGCGCCGGATTATTGCCAGAGGACAAGATCGCCATCGTTAAGGAATACCAAGCGCGCGGACACACCGTCGTCATGGTCGGCGATGGAGTCAACGACGCCCCGGCCCTGGCCCAGGCCGATGTCGGCATCGCCATGGGAGCCGCCGGCAGCGAAGTGGCCCTGGAAGCCGCCCACATTGCATTATTGCGCGAGGATTGGCAGCTGATCCCGGAAGCGCTGCGTATCGCCCAACGCACCCTGCGCGTGGTGAAAGGGAACATTGGTTTTACAGCGATCTATAACCTGGCGGGTTTGTCTCTGGCCGCCCTGGGCTACCTGCCCCCGATCTTTGCCGCTGCGGCGCAGTCCCTGCCCGACCTGGGCATCCTGGTAAACTCCTCCCGCCTGTTGCGGCAGAAGTGATCCCTATCTCCCTTTTGTTAAAGCAACAGTTGCACTGTTGCCCCTCCTCGTTGGGACGACAGTTGTGCGGTCGTGCCCCAGTTCGTTGGGGTGACAGTTGCACTGTCACCCCACATACGCAATTCCGGTATTGGACGAACGCAGAAGACAACTAAATAGAGAGAAGATCAATCGATGGATAGATCTCCTCACCTAAATAATAGGCACGTGCACTCGAGTATGGCCATTCATCGGGAGTGATAACAAGACCTGCCCGAACTGGGTTAAGATGGATATAGTTGAGTTTTTGGCGAGCAAAATCGAATGTAAAAATAGCTTCTGGATGGGAACCTTCTTGCCAAACCTGGTACCTGGATACATCTTGAGCTCGACCGCGTTCACGGGCAGCAGAAAAGGCACTTAACGCCACTTGATCTATTCGCCGCTGAGACTCTTTTGAAATGGAACGCGATGTGAATCTTTTAAAATCGCGTAAGACATCTGATAGACTGATTCCTTGATCCGGCCACAAAATTGCGTGAAGATGAGAGGGCATGATTACAAACGCGTTTAATTGGGTTTGTTTGTACGTTTTGAAGTAGGCAAGAGCATCAAGGATAATCTGACGGTAGCAATGTTGTGCGAAGAGAGGTAGCCAATCAACAATCGTGCATGTGACAAAATACGCATAGTCTTTATCAGAGAAAACACGATATCGGTGCGGCATATTTTTTCGTGAGGCTTTAGCGTCCAGCAGTACAACTGCTGGACGAACAGGGTATATGAATTTGGTAGGACGACGGATGTAATGTCGGCTCAACTCCGTCCAGCCGTCCAATTGATGGACGAACAGCGAACCTAAGGAAGTTTAATGGCGATCGGCAAATAATAAACCGCTCGAACGATCGTCTTATCCGTCACAGATGCCGAGATGGTTGGGCTGGCGCGGGAGGTAGCCGTTAGCGTGGTCAGGTCCGATAAGCCTGCCGCAGCATCCCCAGGCACTACGACACTCACCGTGACAGTGGCAGACATCCCCGGTTCCAGGGTCACCTCGCTCGGGGATACATTCGCCCAGCCCTGGCTGCTGTTGAGGGTTAAGTCAAAAACGTCGCTGGCGGCATGGGTATTGGTGAGAGTGTGGTGATAAGTGGCCGTCAGACCAGGCAGGATCGATCCATTGACTCCCGGCGATAGCAAGACCCACTGGGCCAGCCAGGCATCGATGCGGCCCCAGCCAAAGATTGAGTTGGGGATTTGTGCGCCCGGGATGCCCCCGCAGACCTGGTCGCTCTCAATCAGCAGTGCAGTTTGTTCGATCACCTGCTCGATGGCGTCCACCTGTCCTCGCACAGCAGGATGCGCAGAGATAATCAAGGCCACCAGGCCAGCGACGTGCGGCCCGGCCATGCTGGTGCCGCTCATCCATGTGTAACTTCCACCGGGAATGCTGGAGTAAATCCAACTCCCTGGGGCGGAGATATCCGGCTTGAGGCGCCCGCTGCCGTCCAATGTCACCGGACCCCGGCTGCTGAAGTCAGCAACGGAATCCTCCTCGGTAGTAGCCCCAGCGGTGAATGAGGCGTCATAGATCGCGGCGGGCGTGTCCACTGTGCTGCACTCAGGACCGCTATTGCCAGCCGAATGCACGGTCAGGATGCCAGCCGCCCTTACTGCTTCCACTACCGTCAATAATATATCTGGGTTGTCACAACCCTCTTCAGGTGGGCATGCCCAGGAATTGTTAATCACGTCTGGCGCCCTGGAAGGATCGGGATTCTGGTCGTTCAAGTCCGTCGGCGCCAGGAACCACTGGTAGCACTCGCTGTAGGTGATCGGGCTGCCGAAGCCCTGATCCATATTACGGCATCCGATCCACCGGGCGCTTGGAGCCATCCCGATCTGGTAGCTGTGGCTGGGGTCGTCCCCCAGCATGGTACCCATAGTATGCGTGCCGTGTCCATGATCATCGCAAGGCTGGCTGGTATCGCTGCCGCACGGGTTGCCGAAGCTCTCGTGGATAGCGTCATGCCAGTTGAAGTTATGGTCGGCGACGAAGCCATCCCAACCGCGGTAATGGCCCTTGAGTGCCGGGTGATCCCATTCGTAGCCGGTGTCCTGCCCCCCGATGACAGCCCCTTGACCAGTGTAGCCGGCCGCCCAAACCTGCGGGGCGCGCACTTTATCGATATTCCACTCGATCGCTTCAACCACGTGTTCAGGCAACGGAGTTGTAGGCTCAACTGGCCCGTCCAAACGCACCCAGGGATTGGCATAGATATGGGCCACGTCGGCGCGCTGCGCCATGACCTCGACCATGCGCAGGTCGCCGCGCGCCCAGATCATATTGGCGATCCAGAAGGGGCGATATTCTGCCGCGCCCGATTCCAGCGCCGCCAGCACTGGCTTTTGTGACCGCCTGGCAACCTCCGTCAGCCGCGCAAAGATGTAGGTGCCTTTTTCCAGTTTGGTCGGAAGCTGCCTTGCCTGGCTCAGATCGGCCTGCTCAGCCAGGAAGACGATGAACTCAGTCTCCCCAGCCAAGGCTGAAGTGAGCACCCAGGGGTCGACTTTGGCCTGCCAGGGTGCAGCAGGGGCCGCGTGGGGTGTGCCAACCGCCGGCACCACGAACACCAAAAGTAAGATCAATGCTGCAAAGCGCACTTTTGTATCCAAGGAAATCTCCTAAAACTCGCCACCCGCAGGTAGATAATCTCCCGTTTATAATTTTATCAGCAGTTTGATCTCCGGCCAGATCAAAGGCAGCACGACCAGGCCCCCCGCCACCAGCGACCCACCCGCCCACAACAGCGACGAGGGACTGAGCAAAGACAGTCCAAAAACCACCAGTGCGCTGCCCATCAAAGCCAGGCCTGCCCGGACCAGGGTGCTGCCCACCCGCAACAGCCCGGGGATTTTGCGGTTCAAGAGGAAAAGCAATAGCAACGCCTCTCCACTGAAGGCCAGGCTGTTCGCCAACCCGATCCCGGGCGCGCCCAAGGGACGCGTCAGGATCAACGCCAGGAAAAAGAAGCCAGCCGCAGTCAGGGCAGCCGCCACCAGGGGTGTGCGTGCATCCTGTTGGGCATAATACGCCCGCACCGCCACTTCGAGCAGCGCGTGTCCCACCAGGCCAAGCAGGAATCCGCGTGCCGTCCAGACCACCAGCTCTGTCCCGATCTCGTCGAAGTTCAACAGCCCGACGACGGGGCGCAGAGTCATCCCGATCAAAAGGGCGGCGGGGATGCTCAGGGCCAGCATCACCCGGATAGCATGGTTCAGCGACTGCTGGAATCCTTCTCTTTCGCCGCGGGCAACCTGCTCAGAAAGGGTCGGCAACAAGGCGGTGCCAATCGCCGAGCCAATAATCGTCTCCGGAACCTGCATGAACAACCAGCCCAAGGCGAGCGCGTTCACCGAACCGGTGATCAGGAACGAGGCGAACCTTTCCTGGAGGATGAAGATCAACTGGATGCAGAGCACGTTCAAGGCGCGCGGCACAAGCACGGTGATGACCTGTCTTACCCCTGGATTGCTCAGATCGATAGTGGGTCTCCAGCGGAAGCGATAAATCACCAGCCCAGGCAGCTGCACAAATAGAAACAGCGCCGACCCGAGCACAGTGCCGTACACCACGCCTTGAATCCCCATGCCAAAGGCGGGCAGGGTGAGTGGGCCGAGATGGTAGCCGTTTTCCGGCGCCAGAACAAGCAGCCCGAACAAGGCGCCTATATCGTACATGCTGGGCGCCATGGCGGGCAGGAGGAAGTGCTGGTTGGCTTGCAAACCGGCGATCACCAGCCCGGCCATCGAAAAAAGGATCGTTGAAACCAGGTTGAGGCGCATCAATTCGGCTACCAGCGACTGCTGTGCCGCGCCAAAACCAGGGGCAAGGATGCGCACCAGCTGATCTGCAAAGATCGCCACCAGGGACGATAACGCGGCGGTGGCCAGGAAAACCAGGTTGGCGACGCGTGCGAAGAGGTCCCACAGCCCTGGCTTGCCCCTCTTCTCCAGGTATTCGGAAAGCACCGGGATCAGCGCAATAGCCAGGGCTCCGCCAGCGATGATGGCGAAGAGCAGCTCGGGCAGGGTATTGGCAGTCTCGAAGGCGTCCAGCTCGGGAGAACGTCCAAACTGGCGGTTGACGATCAAGCGGCGCAGCAGACCAAGAACCTTCTCCAGGCCAAAGAAGACAGCGACGATCAAAGAAGCACGGGCGACGCGGGACATGGGGGCGAGGGATCAGGAGACAGTGGTCAGTGGTAAGTGATCAGGAATCAGTGACTAGGTAAGCAAGAAATTTGAGAGGAAGAGAGATCTGGGCTGAATGGGGCCTGCTATCCAGTCGAGGTACTGCCGCCACAGGGGTAAATCCAATCCCAACGTATGGCGCTGGATGCGCTGGTACACCACCGGCATGCGTGTCAGGGTGACGAAATCCCAGGGGATGGCCTGGATCAGCAGGAACAAGATGGTCTGGAAGACAAGCAGGGTAATGAATGCCCGCAGAAAACGTCGAGCCAGGAAACTTGCCATTTACCAATATTACCAACATTTCCCCCCGGTGGTTCGACTTTCCAGAGCATCACCTGATTTCCAATTCGACCCACTTGTGAGACAATTCCCCTGGGCCATACAGGTCCTGTTTGCCATCCTGATTGCTATCATATCCGTCAGTGATCTCTCGATAGAGGTTCACGCTAAGTTCAATCCGGTTCAGCCCTTTTTCCAATGGGGGCAGTGGAAACTTCCATTCCACTGCAAATCCACCTGGTATGGGAATTGGCTCACTCCAATAATCGTTTACTCCGGGGTAAATCAATTCATTCAGCTGCACCGTCATATCGGCCGCTGCGATGAATTCCTGGGCTAATTCGCGCGAAGTTGCCATCCAGACCCATTCCAGGACCGCCGGGTAGCCAGCGGGCCAGGCGAGGGTTTCAGAAGACGGGAAAACTGGCATGGGATAAGGCTCGGTGAGGAAACAGACCGAATAGTTATCGAAGCGAGCCTGCAACCCAGGGGTCTCGTTGCTGAGAGCTATCAATCCGGCATAGTGCGGTCCGGTACTCATCTCCTCAAATATTGCAGACCGAAGAGGGATGCCATTGGCGAACATGGCGATCAATGGACCGCTGCGAGCCACGCTGATTTGCGTCCTGCCACCCTTAGGTGATAACAAACCGGAAAATTTAAATTCCTGGATCTCCGCCCATTCCCCGTCGGCGTCGACCTGGAATAAACTATAATAGCCACCCGTAGAGATCATAAATACATAGAGCAGGTCGGGATTCTCAACTTTGTTTGCACCAAAAACGATGCCATATGCCCCTGATCCAGGCGCGCCCTGTTGGACATCAACGGTGTACAGGGCATCGACTTCCTGCTCACCATCGGTCGTCCAAACCCAACTGTCCGGTTCTTTCATGGTAAGGCGTAATTCGCCGGAAACCAGTTCCGACTTCGCAAAATCCGGGTTGAAGACACCGAACTCGCTGGAGGTGAAGTCATCCAGGCGCAAAGCCGGGCATTCAAACGCGAAAGGTTCTGGCGGCAGATTCGCAGCCGGTTCAACCGGTTCGCTGGTGGGTTCACCGGTCGCAGGAGAAAAATTGTATTGAGAAAGATCTCCCTCGCCGGATTGGAGAAATGAGAGATCTATTCTATGATTATCGGGGAGATTCAACGTGAACATAATGGAGGTCCCTGACACCGAGAACATCCACAGGATCGTGTTAGGAAATCCCCCGACGTTACCGGCGAACGTGCCGCTAGGCAGATCCTTGCGCCCGTTCTCATCGACGACGAAAACCTCTCCCAGGTCGACCCACTGGCTGATTTGCTCGAACTGCTCGGAATCGACGGTTGCCTCCACAACAAGCAGGAGGTCGTCCGGGCTGTCGGGCTGGTAGATCTGGCGCTGGAAGTTCTGGTCGGTGAGTTCATATTTGTCCTGTTTTAAGGCATAATTCAAAGATAAGTCCACACCTGCCACGTTTAACCTGGCGCCGATCACGACCATTCCAAGTTGAGCCGTTAGGGTTGGCGTTACCGCTGGCGTGGGAGCCAGCGTTGGCGTTTCCTGTTCAGTAGGGACCAGCGTTGGAGTCTCGCTGGGCTCGATTGGCGAGGTCGCAGTCGGAACGCTTGGTTGGGCCGTTGGTGGGGGGAGCGTTGGGGCTTCCGGGCTGGCGGCCTGGGGATTGCAGGCGGCGACCAGCAAAACTGCCATTAATCCCATATGTACGGAAAACAGTTTTTTACCCATTTCGCACGCTCCTTGATGATTCAAGGCAATTCAAGGGTATTCTCCCCGCACTCGGGCGCGCTGGAACTGAGAGAGTTGCTGCCAATCTGAATGGAATGATCTACATTTGAGAGGAGGTAATATTTATTCTTGCCGGGATGGATAATCCTTGGCTTGCCTTCGATGAGGATGGTTTCATTCTCTGGTCCGGATTTAACTACGTATAGAATCCACTGGCCTGCCGGGGCCCCATTTGGACAAATTGCCTGATCTGGAACAGACTCGCGGATTTCAAAATCATCGAATTCAATCTCTGCCCGGTCCCCGGCATTATCCAAGGCGACCGCAAAGCCCGCTTTGCCGGATTTCAGCCGATCATCATCCATCTCAGCGACATAATTCCCATTGATAAAGAAAACGAAATGCGCTCCCTCTCCTGAAACCGATAGGATGTTAATCCGGCCTGACTGGATCGTTTCGCTTCTGGTCCCTTCTACCAGGACGAACAATTCGCCCTGGTGGAGTGCTCGAACAGCAAAGTTATTTCCATTGTAAATATAGAAAAAATAGAAATTATCACCGGACTTACGAAAAACAACACCATAACTGGTGCTCATGGGAGCATCGATGACCAGAACATCGGTTGTGAGATAGAAATCCGTTAATTCTTTCATAGATGGATTTGAAGTAATTATCCCGCCACGATATGCCTGGATCTCGGCGTGATATTTTCCATCCTTAATACTCAGATTAGTTAACATGCGTTGACTGCTATTGGAGCCGGTTGGCCAGGAGCGCTCGTTTGAATCGAAGGTCTCGCGGAAGACCAGCGACCAATACGAAGGAGCTGCCAGCGTCGCCTTGAACCTGGCGTTGGCCGTCATGCTTGCGATTTTGGTTTGTTGTTCCTGGGTGGCGCGCAGGTTCGGCGTGGGAGTGAACGTGCTGGTTGGAGTGGGAGTGTCAGTGGGAAGAGGAGTGACGGTAAAGGTCGGTGTTTTCGTAGCGCTCGGCTCAGGAGTATCCATCGGCTTGGAGGGGCTCGCGGACTGTGAAGGCTGGCAGGCTGATAAGAACAATCCTGCCAGACTAAGAGACACGAGAAGGAGACTTGAAAAACGCTTCATGGAAAATCCATGAAAATTAGATACTTGCAAACATTACTTTACCAAGAATCACTTGGAAAGTCAAATAAAAAAATCACCCCCCACGGCTTTCTTAAAGTCGAAATTTGAAGCGTTCGCGCCTGCCCCATTACAGCACCTATCGGCGCATTCTGGAAACCTGCCTGGACGGGGAAGAATTCGAACAGCTGATGAGTGCGTTCATCGCACAGTAGTCGCTCCAAATCTTGGAAGCGGGGGGGACTACGTCTGGATTGTCAAAGATAACCAACCGACGACCCGTCAAGCCATCGAGCAGTTATTCGCCCCAGAGAAGCCAGTTGCGGGTCTGGGATGCCCACCGATGGATTTCCAACAGGCGAGAACCGTCGAAAAAGCGCACGGACGCCTGGAAGAACGCACCATCACGGTCAGCAGCCTGCTGAATGATTACCTGGATTGGCCTGCAGTGGCTCAGGTGTTCAAGCTGGAACGGCACTTCACTGACCTGGCGACCGGAGCAGTGGATCAGGAAGTGCGCTATGGGCTGACCAGCCTGTCTAGCCAAAGGGCCAGCCCAAAACGCCTGATGGAAATTTTGCGTAGCGAATGGGGCATCGAAAATGGCCTGTACTATCGCCGCGATGTCACCTTCCAGGAAGATGCTACCCGGATGGCCCGCAAGAGTATGGGGTGAGCCAAAGCAACCATCAACAACTTGGTGTTCAGCCTGCTGGCTATCCAAGGCTTTCGCAATTTCGCTCAGGCCAGACGTTACTTCGATGCTTGTCCTCAGAGAGCCTTATCCATCATTTGTGGACTTTAAGTAAGCCGTGCGGTTTAAAGATAGATAATGTTGCGCCACACCCCCAGCTATGGTAGAATCGGCGCGCTCAGGAGGGATTCCTTGATAAACCGGAGGGATGGCCGAGCGGTCTAAGGCGGCTGTCTTGAAAACAGCTGTGGGGTCACACCCACCGGGGGTTCGAATCCCTCTCCCTCCGCCTCTAAATTGAGGATTGCTGATTGGAGATTGCGCCCTAAATCAGCAATCTGAAATCTTCAATCGAATTGGGGAGGTGCCAGAGAGGCCGAATGGGGTCGCCTGCTAAGCGATTGTCGGGGCTTTAAACCTCGACCGCGGGTTCGAATCCCGCCCTCCCCGCCAGGGAAAAAGCGCCTGCTTGATAAGCGGGCGCCTTTGTTTAAGCACCGCGAGCAGCTCCGCCAGCCTCTTGTCCCTCAACTGCTGGATAGTCCTTATTTACAATAGGTTGCGCCCCCACAGGATTACGAACACGCCCAACAGCGCAATCGCCGCGCCGATCAAATCATAACGATCCGGGCGCCAGCGATCGACGACCAGGCCCCACAGCAGGGACAACACAACAAATATCCCACCATAAGCAGCATAGATACGTGCGAAGGCAGCTTCACTCTGCAAGGTGGGGATCACACCGTAGAGAAACAGGATCATTCCCCCCGCGACTCCGAGCAGGATTCCCTTCCCTCCGCGCAACCATTGCCATACCAAATAACCGCCACCAATTTCGGCAAGGCCAGCAAGAACGAATAGCGCCAGCGATCTTCCAATTTCAAGGATTGTCATGTCGTTTTCACCTCATTTGGATTTGAGCTTCCCATGTTTATAACAGCGGCCTGTTCCAGGCTTTAGGGGGCTCCCCAGTCCTGGTAGCCTGCGACCTCTGGATCAGAACGGTAGGCGGCAAAGGATTCCAGGTCGGAATCCTGGAACGGACGCAAGATCAGGCGAGTGGTTTCGAGTAAAATGTTCATTGCTGACTATTTTATCCTGGTCGAGCGTCAGTTGAAGCTTGTTGACATACATCTGATACAATCAAGAACAAGGATTCGCTCGTGTCCATCCAGCTCATCCAACAGTATCACTCCAAGGTCGAGAAGCTGATCCGCTATGGCGGCTCGCGCAACGAGAGCGCCTTGCGCAAAGCGTTCCAGGATTTGCTCGAACAGTATGCCACCGGCCGGAATCTGCTGCTCGTCCCCGAAGTCGAATTTCGCCGCGGCGGTGTACGGGTGATCCCCGACGGCACACTGAAAGACCCGCTGCGCCAGGACTGGGGTTACTGGGAGAGCAAGGACGAGAAGGACAACCTGGCCGACGAGATCGCAGCCAAGTTCGCCAAAGGCTACCCCTCTACTAATATTATCTTTGAAGACACACACACCGCCGTGCTCTACCAGGGCGGTGAGGAGGTGCTGCGCGCCGATTTCACTGACGCGCCGGCCCTCAACGCCCTGCTGACGCGCTTCGTCTCCTACGAGCCGCGCGAAGTCACAGAGTTCCACCGCGCCATTGAAGGGTTCAACGCCGACATGCCAGCCCTGGCCGGGGAACTGCGCGCTATTATCGAGGAGCAATTCAAAGCCAACGCCGACTTCCGGAAAGCCTTGGGTGAGTTCCTGGAGCTGTGTCAGAAGGCCATCAACCCGCGCGTGGAAATGGCCGACGTGCGCGAGATGATCATCCAGCATGTGCTCACCGAAGACATCTTCATGACCGTCTTCGACGAGCCGCAATTCCACCGCGAAAACGCTATCGCCCGCAAGCTGCAAGAGGTGGTGGCGACGTTCTACCACGGGGCGTCACGCCGCGACATCCATGCCCGCATCGCGCCCTTTTACGAGACGATCAACGCCCGCGCCGCCCAGATTTACAACCATTGGGAAAAGCAGAAATTCCTCAAGGCGCTCTACGAGAACTTCTACCGCGCCTATAACCCCAAGGCCGCCGACCGCCTGGGGATCATCTACACCCCCGACGAGATCGTGCGCTTCATGATCGAGGCCGCCGACCACCTGGTATATAAGCACTTCGGCAAAACATTGGGCGACGAGGGGGTGGAAATCCTCGACCCCGCCACGGGAACCGGCACTTTCATCAGCGAGCTGATCGAGTATTTGCCGCTCAGCCAGTTGAAATACAAGTACCAGCGTGAAATCCACTGCAACGAAGTCGCCATCCTGCCCTACTACATCGCCAACCTGAACATCGAGTTCACCTACAAGCAGAAGACCGGCGAGTACCTGGAGTTCGAGAACATCTGCTTCGTGGACACACTCGACAACCTGGGGTTTGCGCGCACGGGGCAGCACCAGATGGACTTCTTCGCAATTGTAGATGAGAACATCGAGCGGATTAAGCGCCAGAACACCCGCCGCATCTCCGTTATCATCGGCAACCCGCCGTATAACGCCAACCAGCTGAATGAGAACGAGAACAATAAGAACCGTGAGTATCCCGAAGTCGACCGGCGCATCAAAGAGACCTATATTAAACACAGTACGGCGCAAAAAACCAAGCTGTATGATATGTATGCCCGGTTTTACCGCTGGGCAGGTGATCGCATCGATGAGAACGGTATTATTGCTTTTGTTACTAATAATTCGTATCTTGATAAACGGTCCTATGATGGATTCCGCGAAGTTGTTGAGGATGAATTTAGATATATTTATATCCTGGACCTTGGCGGAAGCGTTGTGGATAACCCAAAGCTTTCTGGAAAAACACATAACGTTTTCGGAATTCAGAGGGGTGTAGCGATAGCATTCATGGTTAAGAAAAAATCTGACGCGGGAAAGTGCCAAATTTTTTATTCCCGCCGCCCTGAAATGGAACAGACAAGAGAAAAGCTTGAATTCTTGCGGACGATTAAATTCCCAGAGATTCGATTTGAAACGATCCATCCCGACCAACACTGTAACTGGCTTAACCTTACTGAAAACGAATGGGATGCGTTGAGCCCGGTTGCCACCAAAGAAGCTAAGCTGAGCAAAGGGCAACCGGAACAGCAAGTGATTTTCAAGCTGTTTTCGCTGGGGACAGCTACCAACCGCGATGAATGGGTTTATGACTTTGAAAAGAAGAACCTGGAAAAGAAAGTATGCTTTTTCTACGATCTTTTCAATGTAGAACGTAAACGATGGAAGCAATTTAATAAGAAGACGACGATTACCGATTTCGTTGATCGAACCATCAAATGGACAAGTGAACTTGAAGATCACCTGGTTAGGGGGACAAAACTCATTTATGATGACAGGTATATCAGGTCTTCGTCCTATCGCCCATTTGTTAAGCAATACTTTTATTATGACCGTGTTATTGTCCACAGACCTTATCAACAACCGGAAATTTTCCCTATTGGTAGCGTAAGTAAAAACCTTATCATTTGCTTCACCAATCCAGGCTCACAAAAGCCTTTCATGGCCCTGGCCAGCCAGAATATCCCCGATTTGCACCTGGTTGGCGCGGCCTGTGGAACTGAATGCCTCCCCCTTTACCGCTACACCGCCTCCGGGGAGCGCGTCGAGAACATCACCGATTGGGCGCTGGAGCAGTTTAAAGAAAAGTACGAAGGCGGAAAGATGAGGGATGAATCAGAACAAGCCACTGCATCCTTGACCAAGCTCGACATCTTCCACTACGTCTACGCCGTGCTGCACCACCCGGCCTACCGGCAGAAATACGAACGCAATCTGAAGCGCGAATTTCCCCGCATCCCGTTCTACGACGACTTCTGGCAGTGGGCGTCGTGGGGGCGGCAGCTGATGGACCTGCACCTGAATTACGAGCAGGCTGAACCGTACCCGCTGGAACGGGAAGAAAAAGACTCGAAAAGTCTGGCACGCCCCCGCCTGATCGCCCATAAAGACACTGGCGCCGTCGAGGTGGATACGCTCACAACCCTGCACGGCGTACCGGCCGAGGCGTGGGCCTACCGCCTGGGCACCTATTCAGCCCTCGAATGGGTTATCGAACGCTACAAAGAGCGCACGCCCAAAGACCCCACCATTCGCGAAAAATTCAACACCTACCGCTTCGCCGATTACAAAGAGCAAGTGATCGATTTGCTGAGACGGGTGACAACGGTCAGTGTCGAGACTATGAAAATCATCAAACAGATGCCATAATCCAGGCGACAAAAAGGTATAAAAAGTAGTAAGAAAGAGGCGTCTAATGAGTGAGAAAAAGAATCTTAGAGAGTGGTCATCTACAGCGAGG
>Ga0209341_10003634_pt1 | contig 14356 bp, 10 predicted proteins | sample RifCSP13_2_FD_184020 | JGI IMG/M metagenome (GOLD analysis project Ga0209341, IMG submission 184020) | Soil microbial communities from Rifle, Colorado - Rifle CSP2_sed 13_2 (SPAdes) (version 2) | ecosystem: Environmental > Terrestrial > Deep subsurface > Rock core/Sediment | place: Rifle...
CGAAGAGCCGCGCGCCAACCTGGATGACCACCACGGTGAGAATGCTGTCCGCGAGCCGCTCAAGCATCGCCTGAGCGCCTTCGAGATCGAGCAGTTGGGCAAGGTCGAGAAGCGGCAGGAGCCTATCGCGCAAGCGCAGCACCGCCGTGTCGTTGATCAGCTCGACCTGATGGCCCGAGGTCTTGCCGGTGCGGACGAGCTCGATGACGCTATATTGCGGGATGGCGAAGCGGTGGCCCGAGGCCTCGACGATCAGGGCCGCCATGATCGCCAGCGTCAAGGGAATCTTGATGGTGAAAATCGTGCCCGCCGGCGAGGTCGACTTGAGTTCGACGGTGCCTCCGATCAGCTCGATATTGGTGCGCACCACGTCCATGCCCACGCCGCGGCCCGACACGCCGCTGACGGCCTGGGCGGTGGAGAACCCGGCCCTGAAGATGAACTTGTAGATGTCGGCGTCGCTCAGGCGGTCGAGCTCGGCCGGCGTGGCAAGGCCATTCTCGATGGCTTTGGCCCGGATCGTCCGAGCGTCGAGCCCGCGACCGTCATCGGCCACTTCGATGACGATATAACCCCCTTGCTGATAGGCGCTGAGCCTGATCCGCCCAGTCTCCGGCTTGTCCCTCTTGATCCGTTCGGACGGCTGCTCGAGCCCATGATCCGCCGAATTGCGGATCATATGGGTGAGCGGGTCCTTGATCATCTCGAGCACCTGCCGGTCTAGCTCTGTCTCGCCTCCGGTCATGTCGAGCTCGATCTTCTTGTCGAGCTCGAGCGAAAGCTCGCGCACCAGCCGCGGCAGCTTCTGCCAGGCATTGGCGATCGGCTGCATGCGGGCCTTCATGATGCCCTCCTGCAACTCGGCGGTGATGGTGGACAGGCGCTGGAGGGGAGACTTGAACTGGCTTTCGCCGGTACGGCGCACAAGGTCGAGCAGCTGATTGCGCGTCAGCACCAGCTCGCTCACCGTGGTCATCAGGTGCTCCAGCGTGTCGACGCTGACGCGCACGGTCTGGGCGCGGGCTTGCGCTTCCCGCGCGTTGACCTCGACGACGCTCGCGCCATTGCTCTGAAGCTCCTTCGCGGACTCCGCCGGATCTGGCCCAGGCGCCGCACGCCAGGTGCGCTCGATCTCATCGAGTGCGGCCTGGACGGGCGGCAGGTCTCCGCGCGCGTCTTCCGCGGCGATGGGGACGGTGCCGAGCGTGTCATAGGCGCCCTTCGACATGGTGTCCGCTTCAGCCAAAGCGAGCATTTGCAGTCTGCCGATGAGGTCGGCGTCGGAGCCCGGGGGTTCGGTGCCATCGCGATCGAGCCCAGTCAGGATCTCCTTGATCCGGTCGATGCTGGCGAGAATGACGCTGACGCCTTCGACCGTGACGGGAGCGCCGTCGCGATACTGGCCCATGAGCGTCTCGGCCGCATGCGCGAGCTTGGCGAGCCGGTTAAGGCCAATAAATCCGCATGTCCCTTTGACGGTGTGGACCAGCCGGAAGATGGTGTTGAGCATCTCGGCATTGTTGGGCTCTTGCTCGAAACGCACGAGCTCAACGTCGAGCTGATCGAGCCCCTCGCCGGTTTCGGTCACGAATTCAGCCAAGAGCTCGTCCATAACCCCCCACCCTGGCGCGCGCCGACAAGACCCGCGCCGCAGCCCCCGCGCCTTTGCCGGGGATTGTCGGTGAACTCTGGTTTACGTTTCGTTGACCACCGCAACGATTTTGCCTGGGCAGGGCGGTTTTGAGGCTCAGGCCGCCTTGAACTCGACCTCCCCTTCGCGGGCCTCAAGAGTGACGGTCATGCCGGCCGCCGCCGCGACGCGCCTGGCATAATAGGGCTGGATCGAATGGGCATCGACGGCCACGCCGTTGGTCCCCGCGAGCAGGCTCTTCACCTGGTCGGCAAGCCGCGCCGAATCGCCCCTGGCGCGTACGACAAAGCTGACCGAGGGCGGTGTGCCGGCAATCTCGACGTTAACCGTTCCCCCGCGCGGAAGGGCGACGATCCCGAGCGCCACGAGGTTGAGCAGGAGCTTGACCCTGTTCTTTGGCAAGGTCACGGCCGGTCCTTCCCAGTTGACCTGATGCTTTCCGCTCCCGCCCACGAAATCGCGGGCGACCTTCTCGGCATCGCGGAGGTCGATCTCGGCGCCTGCCGATCCCGCCGCGCCGAAGGCGAGCCGCGCGAACTGAAGCTTGGCAGAGGCTTGCGCCGTGCTCTTGCGGATGAGGTCCATGGCTGCCTCGCGCATGGCCTGATCGGGCTCTTCGTCCAGCATCTCCAGGCCGTTGGCGATGGCCGCTACGGGATTGATCACGTCGTGACAAATGCGGCTTGAGACCAGCGCCGCAAGCTCAAGATCGCCGAGTGCCGTCGGCTCGGTCATGGCCTCCTCCTTCGCTTCCGCTCCTAAGCGGAGATGACGTGGCCCATACCCGAATTTCTGTTACATGAGGGTCGCGCCACCGCTCCCTAAAGCCGCATCGAGGGGCGCGAAACGAATCAACGTTGCAGGGAAGCATACTGCCTTGTCAGCCCCAAGACAGACAACAGCCTCGGCAAGCGAGAGATCGGGCGGCTTCGACTTCGCCCGCGCCGCGTCGCAGCTCACCGATGCCGCGTCCCGTGCGGGCGCCGCCATCATGAGGCATTTCCGCGAGGCGCCCGAAATTGAGATCAAGAGCGACAACAGCCCGGTGACGCGCGCCGACCGAGACTCCGAAGCGATCATTCTTGAGGCGCTCGCTCAGCTCGCACCCGATGTGAAAGTGGTGTCGGAGGAGGCTTGCGACGGGACGATAGGCCCCCTGCCCGTCCGCTTCTTCCTCGTCGATCCGCTGGACGGCACCAAGGAATTCATCAAGAAACGGAGCGACTTCACCGTCAATATCGCGCTGATCGAGGATGGCGCCCCCCGCTTCGGGCTCGTCTATGCGCCGGCGCGGGCGCTCCTGGCGGTGACCACTGCCCGCGGCAAGGCGGTGGAGGCCGAACTTCCCCCCAACGCGTCAGGCGCCGATCTCAGCCGCCTCGACCAGAAGGTGCTGCAGGCCCGCCCCCCGAACAAGGAAGGTCTGACCGCCCTTGTCAGCCTCTCCCATCTCGATCCGGAGACAGAGGCATTCCTGGGGAAGCTCAAGATTCTCGAGCGATCGGGCGTTGGCTCGTCGGTCAAATTCCTTGCCATCGCCAAAGGAGAGGCCGACGTCTATCCGCGATTTGCTCCCACCATGGAGTGGGACACCGCCGCGGGCCAAGCCGTGCTCGAGGCCGCGGGCGGTGCCGTTCTCGACACCAATGGCGCACCGCTCCGCTACGGCAAGACCGAATTGGGCTTACGCAATCCGAGCTTCATTGCCTGGGGCCTGAAGGATGCAAGCGACCGGCGTTAACCGGCCGGTAGGCGAGCCACGGTTTGGTAACTGTTTAGGCAAATTATAGCGGCCGCAAGCTTAGCTCCGGCATCGGCACGGCACGCCGGTCCTCGGCCCCAGAGGCAAGGTCATGCATATCAGAGCTTCTGCAACTCACGCGCTCGCTGCGATTCTCTTCGTCTTGGCACCGGTCGCGGCCTATGCGGCCGACAACGTCACGTCGCAGGGCTCCGTCGTCCGTCTCGCGCAAGCCGAAGGACCGATGGTCATAACGCCGCAGCCGGATCCGAACCGCCCCCATGCGGCCGGTCCAAACTACGCCCCTTCCCCCTCAGGACAGAGCACTTACGACTCAGGCGGTCCAGGCAGGCCCTATGAGGCGGCGCCAGGTTCCGGGGCCTATGTGCCGCCGGAGGCGGAAGACAAAGGCACCTACTCGACGGACGAAATCATGGAGGCCGGCCACCGCTTCTTCGGCCGCGTGTCGATGGGATTTGCCCGGGTCGTGGAGTATGCCTTCCAGCGCGCCGGCAGGCCGAACGGTTACATCCTCGGCGAGGAGGCCGGTGGCGCCTTTGTTGCGGGCTTACGCTATGGCGAAGGCACGCTCTACACCAAAGACGCCGGCGACCACCGGGTCTATTGGCAGGGCCCCTCCGTCGGCTACGATTTCGGCGCCGAGGGTTCGAAGACCATGGTGCTCGTATACGATCTTCGTAGTCCGGGGGAAATCTTCGAGACCTATCCGGGCGTGGACGGCTCGGCCTATTTCATTGGCGGGGTGGGCATTACCTACCTCAGCCGCGGCCATGTGGCGCTGGCTCCGATTCGCTCAGGGATAGGATTGAGGCTGGGGGCCAATGTCGGCTATTTGAAATATACCCGCGAACCCACCTGGAATCCGTTCTAAATAGGCGCTAAGGAAACCGGGCGGAGGCTTTTCAGCGGTTTGCGCCGAATTGGCGCCAAGTTTCCGCCTCAGTCTGCCCGAGGAGCCGGCTTTGGTGATGCGCGTAGGCGCTGAACCAGGGAGCGCTGATTTCGATGATCAACGCATTGATGTTTGGAGCACTTGGCTTCCTTTTGGGATGCCTGCTGGCGCTCATGCTCGCCCCGCCCTTGTGGAACCGCGCGGTGAAGCTCACCACGCGCAAGCTGGAAGCGACCATGCCGATGTCCCTCAACGACATCCAGGCCGACAAGGATCAGCTCCGCGCCGAATTCGCCATCGAGTTGCGCAAAGTCGAGGTCGCGCTCGAGAAGGCGAAGGAAAAGGCAACGCGCGAGCTGATCGAGGCGAACAAGCGTCGCGTCGAGATCGCCGTGCTCAACACTGACCTGGCCTCAGTCAAGGGCCAGCTGCAGGAGAACGAGAACGCGAACCGGGTGCTCCAGCAGACGATCAAGCGGCGCCTGCCCGATCTCGACAGCCGGCTCAAGGCTGCGAAAAAGGCGCTGGCGGAGCTCGAGTCCGTCAATGCCGAGCTGCGCGCCACGGTTGCTTCCCAGTCCGAGGCGCTCAAGACCGCGCGCACGACCTTGCACAATCAGCGCGCCGACATCGAGCGCTTGCGCACAGCCTTGGAAAGCGGTGGGGGCGCTGGCTTGCGGGGATCGGGGAAGGTGGACGCCCGTACCCTCGCCGAGAGCCAGCGCTTGAGCGCTGAGCTGTCCAAGGCCCAGGAGGAGCTTGAGCGCGCGAAGACGAGCGCCCAAGAGAACACGCTTCTCCGCCGTGAGCTGAGCAGGCTCGCCTCGCAGATTCTTGCCGTGGCGCGGGCGCAAGGGGCACCGCAAGCGCAGCAGCGCATGGTCGTCGAGGTCGCCCAGACCTATACCGAGATTAACGCGATTGAGGAGCATGAAGCTCCGCAACAGACCGAAGAGGCTTGGCAACAGGAGCATGCCGGGAACGGCGCTGCCCGCGAGCCAGAGGATGCCGAGCCCGGTCTTGAGGTTGACACCGTGGCGGCCGGGATGGCCGGTGCGACGTACGGCGAGGAGCCCGACGGTCCGGCCGAGGACGAGGCGGACAGCGAGACCGAAGAGTCAAAAGGCTCGTTTGCGCGTCGATTCGTCGCTCGCAGAGAGGCGCGCCGCTCCCGCAAGACCGGGGGCACCAGCTTGAGCGCCCGGTTGAGGGGCCTCGTCGCCGAGCGGCACGACACCTGACCCCGTCCGACCTTCAGGTCTGAAGGAATTTTCCCGAGCCGTCCTGAAGCCGGAGCGCCGTGAGCCGGCCGGTAAAGACGGCGCCCGTATCGATGCCGATGCGGTTCGCCCGTATCACCGGCTGTTCCCCTGGGGTGTGCCCATGCACCACGATCTTTTCGAAGGGGCCGGCATGGTCGAGGAACGGCCCCCTGATCCAAATAAGATCGGCTTCGGTCTGTGCCGCAAGCGGCACGCCTGGCTTCACGCCCGCGTGCACGAAGAGATAGTCGCCGAACGACACGCTGAGCTTCAAGCTCTTGAAGAAGCGAAGGTGCGCCTCGGGCAGCACCGCCGCGAAGGCTTGGCGCCAAGCCTCGGAAGGGGCGCGGAGCCGGGCGAGCCGCCCGGTGTCGACGCCATAGGACAGCATTGTCGCCTCGCCGCCATTCACCAGCCAATTGTCGAGCGACCACGCATCGTCGAGGAAATTGAGCAGAATGGCCTCGTGATTGCCTTTGAGGAAATGCGCCTCGAAGCCTTGCGGCAACCCACTGATCACTCTATCGACCACACTCCGGCTGTCGGGTCCGCGATCCACATAATCGCCGAGAAAGACGAGGGTCCGCCGCTCGACATGTCCGCTTGACTCCGCATCGGCCTCGATCAGCGCGAGGATCGCCTCGAGCAGATCGAGCCGGCCGTGAATATCGCCGACCGCATAGAGGAGTTGACCCTCTGGCAGTGTTGGACGGCTTGGCGAGACTGAGAGCGACATCGATGCCGCACTCTAATGCAAAGCGGATGGCTTCGGCGTCCAAATTGGACGCTGGCATTGGAATTTAGACGCGACCTTCGCATTCAGAGGAGCATCCCTTGACGCCCTGTGGCGTGATGATCCTCCTCAGTAGCGCGTCTAAGCGCTGTCGGACTTCCCCATCAGTTCGCGGTAAAGCTTCGTCGGCAGCCCGAACACCGTGGTCACGCAGTTGACCCTGAGCCCGATGAACAGAACCATCTCCCCGTCGCGGAGCTGGTCGTCCTCGGTGATGACATATAGCTTTTCGACGTTGAGCGGCGGCAGTCCCTTGAGCTCAGCCGCGCGCTGCTCGAAAACCTCGAGATCGGCGCCTTCGAGATAGTCGTATTTGGCGTGCACTTGGCCGATCGCGGCGACGATCTCGCTCTCGGGCTTGCACGCGAGGGGCGCGGAAATCGGGCCGTCGCCGTTGTAGTAGGTCGTGCCGTACGCCTGAACGAAAGGCCCGAGCTTCTCGGAATAGGCCTTGAACCCGGCAAAGCCGATCAGCGCGCCGGCAAGCACGAGCCCTGCGGCAATCCTCAACCGGACAGACATCACGTCCTCCGCTCTAGATCACGGAATCCGTCTCGCAGATCACCGTATCGCGGTGCCCGCACTCTGGCAGCTTATACCCGATGACGGTTCCTGTCCTGAGATCCACGATGGGGGATGGGCAACCAACGCGCCAGACCCGCCAACGGGTGTTTCTGTGGCTGTCGTCCCAATCGGTCGCAAGACGAATCCCGGCTCTCGCGCATTGCGACGCCATGGCGAAATTGGGATTGAGCGGCCGAACGGGATCGTCCGTTGGACTGAGCTTCATGCCTTCCGCCGGGTCGTAAAGCTGGATCTCGTTGCGGCGGCACACCATCATCGAGTGCTCGGTCGCCCATTCGAGATTCTCCCAATGGGTGAAAGCTGAGTTCTGGTCGGGCGCCCCGGCAAGAACGGTCTTGCAGACGATGAGCACCAGCACGGGAGGGATTTGAACACCCATGGCTAGGCCCCCCGCTCAAGCAAGCCGTTGACGTTTTGGGGTGGTGCCGTTGGCGGCTGCCTAATGGCTTGAGCAGAGACGAGCCGGCTCGCCGCCGCGGCAAGGGTGAGGTTGGTCAGCATCGATAGGGCCTCCTATTGGAGTTGATCCGTAAGCACCGCTCACGATCCAGTCCTTCGTCTGAACTGGAACTTCGCCCTTGACGCTTCCTCCATGTTGCAACGCGAAATAAGTCGCCTTGGTTGCATGAGGCTTGGACTATTCAATCCGGGCTAACAGGGTTGACACCCCAACGCGGACTGACCCTTAAGTCCATCTACCTGCGACTCATTTTCCGTTACAATCACCAATTGCGTGGCTGGCTGACCATTAATGCTCGTGCCGGCCATTTCGCAACTGCAATGTTGCACCGCAATAACTGATTCGCAAGTCCTACTTACGGTATGCCTAACTATGCCGCCCGGATAGAGCAACGAGGCAACACTCTGCAGACTTTTGGCAACATGGGAGCCACGCGGCACAGGTTTTGCCCAATTTGCGGGCAAGTTTGGCATGCGACGCCGCTCAGGACAGTTCGGTTAGAACGCACCCTGCTCGGCCGCGACCGCAATGGAGCAGGCCGTGAGACGTTGCGCCGCAGGCGGCGAGCGCAGGCTGCTAAGGAGCGCGCGGAAAACAGAAAGGGCGGCCGAGGGGGCGCCCTTTCATTTCGCTGAGCGAGGTTGCCGCCTACCGGAATTCCGGTGGGATATCTTCGTAGGCGCCGGCGCCGAACGGCTGATAGGGAATGTTCGGGTGGGTCTTCAACTCGTCCCAAAACTGAGTCTGGACCGGCGTGATGTAGAGGCCGATCCAGCCATTATCCTGACCCGAATATCTCCCGGGCGACGTCTTCAAGTCTCCACGCGTCGGCGCGGCCCCGTTGAAGACGATGTCGTATTGCTCGCCCGGATCCCACCACAGATCGTAAACCGCCGGGATCTTCAAAGGCTGGTCCTGCCCGAGCCAGGTATCCTTGGCGGTGTAAAGCGTCTTGTAGTTCTTGACGCGCAAGCCGCCGAAGGTCTGGTCGTTGAAATAGATGAAGCTTTCACGCTTGCCGGGCCCTGTGCCGAGCAGCGAGTCACTTAGGTCGATGCCGTCGAAGATGATCGGCTTGCCATTATTGTCCGTCCAGTCATGCGGCGGCGGCGCGAGCCCCGCCAGCTTGGCGAAGGTCGGCCACCAATCCATGTGCGACCACATATCCATGTTGACGGTGCCCGGTTTGATGTGGCCTGGCCACCAGGCAATGGCCGGCACGCGGAAGCCGCCTTCGAAAGAGGAACCCTTCATGCCACGGAACGGCGTGTAGCCCGCGTCGGGCCAGGCATCGATCCAGGCGCCGTTGTCGGTGGTCCAGATCACAAGTGTGTTCTCGGCGAGCCCGAGATCGCGGATCGCCTGCACCACTTGGCCCGAATTGTCGTCGAGCTCCATCAGCGAGTCGAGATAGGTGCCGCCAGCGGGAGACTTCCCCTTGAAGCGCGGCGAGGGATTGTTCGGGTTGTGCACCTTGAGGAAGCAAAGATACATAAAGAAGGGATTCTCGTCCTTGGCGTGGGTCGTGAGCCAGTCGATGGCTTTTGCCCGCATTTCGTCGTCGCCGGTGGCGAGGTCAGCGTAAGTGAAGTCCTCCTTCACCGCCTTGGGCGCCTCGCCCGCCTTCCCCTCCCATTGCGAGAGGTCGACCTGATTCCAGATTGCCATGAAGGTCTTGTCGTTCTTGGGGAAGTTCGGGTGCAGCGTCAGGTCGTCGTAAGCGTAGACGCCGGCGTAATAGGGCAACATGTCGTACATCTCATCGAAGCCGTTGGCGGTCGGGAAGTTCTCCGCCTTGTCGCCGACATGCCACTTGCCGAGCTGCACCGAGGTGTAGCCCGCCTGCTTCAGATATTGGGCGATGGTCGGCGTCTGTTTGGTGAGGCCGTTGGGATCGCCGGGCGCCAGCACGGCGGAGAGCGAGGTGCGGATCGGAATGCGCCCGGTGATGAACGAGGCGCGGCCCGCCGTGCAGCTCGCCTGGCCGTAATAATTGACGAAGCGCATGCCTTCGGCAGCGAGCCGGTCCAGATGCGGCGTCGGCGCGCCGCGCATGGCGCCGCCACCATACGAGCCGAGATCGCCCCAGCCGACATCGTCGGTCATGATCACGACGATATTGGGTTTCCGCGGCGGCTCCGCGAGCGCCGCATCGCTGCCTAGCGCGACGGCGGCGGTGAGCACACCGGCCGCGACCACATCGAACGGTTTCATGGCTTAATCTCCTCCCAGGTCGTTCAAACCCCGTCCCCAGAAGGGTTGAGGATCAAAACCCGTCAAGAAGACTGGAGCGGGCTGTCACGCGCAAGGTCGAGTTCCAGTTTTGAACAAGAACTGGTGCAATAAGAGACTAGGCTTTTAGCGGATTTCCGTGCCCCGATCGGCACGTTAGGGTGCCCTATGCCAGTCGCCGACATGCGTCTAGTATCCAGGCGCTTCTGACGGTGCTGGCAATTACAGGGCTTGGAAACAGGGGCTTATCAAGCGGCCATGTTTAGAAATTTAAGCACCAGCACAAAGCTCTTCATTCTGTGCTGCACCTTCATCGTCGCGATTGCTGTGGCAATCTACAGCCTCGTGGCCGAAAAGCAGATCGCTATCGAATTCGCCCGCAAAGAACTCGCTGGCGTGCGTTACTTCGAGAGTCTCCGGGGCGTCTATGCCGCGATTCTCACCGAACCGCTGGGCGTTAACGCCGCCGGGCAGGCACCGTCCCCAGAGGAAGCGCTGAAGTCGCTTGAGGCCGCCGAAAAAGAGGCTGCCGGCACTCTGCAAACCGCCACGCTTGAACAATCGCTAGCGGCAACGCTTCGCCAGCTTTGGTCGAAAGAGGCGCCGGGCGAGGACCGAAGCTCTCTTGTCGTAGATGCGCTTGCCAAGGCCCGGGATTTGGCCTCGCGCATTGGCGATGACTCCAATCTCGCCCTCGATCCCGACCTCGACAGCTACTACCTGCAAGACACCGTGGTCAGGCAGATGCCGCGTTTGCTCGGCCAAATCGGTGAGACACAGACTTCGTTGGGAGCGCCTTCCGGTGCCTCAATCTCGAGTGACAACAAGGCGCGTGTCCTCGCTCTGGATGCAATGACTCGAGCGACGACCGAGGAGATCGAAAGAAATTTGACGTCCGCCTACCGCGGAAATGCCGATGGACAGTTGCGGCAAAAAATCGAAGGCGACGTTACGAAAATGCTGTCCAGCATAGCGTCATACTTCCGTGCTCTGGACGAGAGCGCGAGCGAGCCGACTGGATTTGAATCTCGCGATCGCCTTTACCAGGCGACGGTGAATAATGCGGTCGCAGCTTGGACGGTCACCCAGGCTGAGTTGAAACGCCTTCTCAACGAACGCATAGACAGTCTGCTCGGCAAGTTACATCGCAGCCTTTTGCTGACGGGCGCGCTTGCGGTCCTAAGTATTCTCCTCGCTCTGCTGACGCATCGCCACATCGTGCGCCCGCTCGCGCGGCTCGAAGGGCTCGCTAGGACCGTGCGCGAGACGAAGGATTACCGCAACCGTATCGATTACAAGAGCGAGGACGAGATCGGGCGCCTCGCGGTTGCCTTCAATGAGATGTTGGGCGAGCTCGAGGGAGCACATAAGCGGGAGATTGCCGAGCAGGAGAAACGTGGTCTCCAACGGATTGCCGACGTCCAAGCCTCAGCCCACGCCCATTTGACGCGTTTGCTCAACGCCTCGCCGGCGGTGATTTACTGCCGCACGGCCAGCGACAATTACCAGCCGACATTTGTGAGCGAGAGCATCTCCAAGCTGTTTGACGTCAGCCCGAAGGAATATTTCGAGAATCCCGACCTTTGGCGGGACAGGGTGCACCCCGACGACATTCCTCGCATCGACGCTTGGATCGATCGAATCTATGAGAGCGACCACAAATCGATCGAGTACCGCTACCGCCGCAAGGACGGTACCTATTGCTGGGTGAACGACGAGCAGCATTTGCTGCGCGATGCGAAGGGCGAGCCGATCGAGATCGTAGGCTCCTGGACCGACATCACGCCCCGCAAGGAGGCGGAGGAGGCGCGAGAAACCGCGCGTTCGCGGCTGACCCTGTTGCTGGGAGCGGCCCCCTCGGTGATCTACAGCTTCGCTGCTTATGGTGACTTCGCGCCGACCTTCGTCAGCGCCAATATCGCGCACATGCTGGGCTATAGCCCGGACCAATACTTGGAGCATGCCGATTTCTGGCGGTCCCATGTGCATCCCGACGACCTGCCCGAGGTCGAAGCGAAGCAAGTCGAGCTGTTCAGAAAATGCGAGCACTTAGCCGAGTACCGCTTCCGCAAGAAGGACGGCACCTATTGCTGGGTGAGCGACGAGCAGCATCTCATTCGCGACCCGAATGGAAACCCCGTCGAGGTAGTTGGCTCTTGGAGCGACATTGACGCGCGCAAAGCCGCCGAGCTTGCGTTTCAGGCGGCGCAGGCCGAGCTCGAAAAGGCGACGCGGGCTGCGCTTGAAGCGAGCGAGGCCAAGAGCATCTTCCTCGCCAATATGAGCCACGAGATCAGGACCCCGATGAACGCCGTCATCGGCCTCTCTCACCTCGCGCTGAAGACCGATCTCACCCCGCGCCAGCGCGACTACGTGCTGAAGATCAAGAGCTCCGGCCAGCATCTCCTCGGCATCATCAACGACATCCTCGACTTCTCGAAGATCGAGGCCGGCAAATTGTCGATCGAGAACATCGACTTCGATCTCGACAAGGTGCTGGAGAATGTCGGGAACTTGATGTCGGAGAAGGCCTCGGCCAAGGGACTCGAGTTGATCTTCGAGGTCGAGCCCGCGGTCTCCACCCATTTCCGCGGCGATCCGCTGAGACTCGGCCAGATCCTGATTAATTTCTGCAACAACGCCGTCAAGTTCACCGAGAAGGGCGAGGTCGCCGTTCAGGTTCGCGTGTTGGAGGACAGCCCCGACTGCCAGTTCGTCGAGTTTTCCGTAAGCGATACCGGCATCGGCATGACCGAGGCTCAGATCGAACGCCTGTTCCAAGCCTTCGAGCAAGCCGACGCCTCAACCACCCGCAAATATGGCGGTACGGGACTTGGTCTGGCGATCTCGAAGCAGCTGACCGAGCTGATGGGTGGAAAGGTTTCCGTCAAGAGCGAGCCCGGCAAAGGCAGCACGTTCCGCTTCACCGCGCGCCTTGGCAAAGGCACCGCGACGCAGCGACCGCGTCTGTTGCAGTCCGACCTGCGCGGCCGCCGCGTGCTGATCATCGACGACAACCCGCATGCGCGCGCCGTGCTCGCGAACATGCTGACCAACATGACGCTCGTCGCCGACGAGGCGGCCTCGGGCGAAGAGGCGATCGGCATGGTGCGCCAAGCCGCAGACGCCGGCGAACGCTACGAGATCGCTTTCATCGACTGGCAGATGCCAGGCATGAACGGCATCGAAACCGGCAAGCGCATCCTCGGCCTCTCCGAACTCCGCTCCCCGCCCCATCTGGTGATGGTGACGGCTTACGGCCGCGAGGAGGTGCTGAAGCAGGCCGAGGAGAGCGGCTTTGAGAACGTGCTCATCAAGCCGGTCACCTCCTCGATCCTCTTCGACACCGCCGTCGTCGCGCTCGGCGCTGACGGCGAGCGGACCGAGACCGTGCAGGCCGGCCCCTCCTTCGACATCGACCGGATGCGCGGCGCGCGAGTCCTGCTCGTGGAGGACAACGAGATCAACCAGGAGGTTGCGATCGGCCAGCTCGAGGATGCCGAAGCCTTCGTCGACCTGGCAGAGAACGGCGAGGTCGCGCTCCGCATGATCCGCGACAACGACTACGACGTCGTGCTGATGGACATGCAGATGCCGGTGATGGACGGCATCGAGGCGACCCGCATAATCAGGTCCAATCCCCGCTTCGAGAACCTTCCGATCATCGCCATGACCGCTAACGCCATGGCCTCCGATCGTATCTTGTGCCTCGAGGCTGGCATGAACGATCACATCGCCAAGCCCATCGATCCCGATCAACTGTTCGGCGTGCTGCTCCGATGGATCCGCCGCGCCGACCGTGACGGCAAGGCCGCGTCAGCTGCCTCGGCCCACGCTCCTGATGGGCAGGCAAGCGCGGCTGATCTCGCCATTTCCGGAATCGACGTGCGCGCAGGGCTGAAGCGGACCGGCGGCAACCTCAGGCGCTACGAGATTCTGTTGCGCAAATTCGCCGAGCAGCAATCGGTCACCATAGACGCAATGAAAAGCGCGCTGTCCGCCGGCGACCGCGCCACGGCCGAACGCGCCGCCCATTCTTTGAAGGGAGCCGCCGGCACGCTCGGCGCGAATGCGCTGTCCGAGGCGGCTGCTAGGGCCGAGACCGCGATCAAGAGCGGGCGGGGCGAAGAGGAGGCCATCGGTTCCCTTTCGCATGCCCTGACTGCCGTGCTTGCCGACCTTCGGGCCGCCCTCCCGGAAGACACTGGCGGCAACGGCGCCGGGCGCAGCCCAGGCGATCGCGCCAGCGTCCAGGAGCCACTGGCCCGGCTGAAAGTGCTGCTCGAAGCCGACGACGGCGAAGCCGCCGACTTCATCGTCGATGCCAAGCCCCGGCTTGCCGGCGTGCTGACGCCTGCGGAAATAAAGACGCTTGCCGATCGCGTCGGCAATTTCGACTTCGAGGCGGCGCTTAAGTGCCTCTCAAGCATTGCCTCGCGCCTGTCCCTCAATCTCGAAGGCAAATGATGTCGGGCCCCGACCGAAAGCTCGTGTTGATCGTCGACGACACTCCGACCAACGTCGCCGTCGTTTCGGGGCTGCTGAAGGACGGGTTCCGAACCAAGGTTGCGACCAACGGCGAGAAGGCCCTTGCCATCGCCACGGCTGCCGAGAAGCCCGATCTCATTCTGCTCGACGTCATGATGCCCGGGATGGACGGCTATGAGGTCTGCCGCAGACTCAAGGACAATCCCGCCACCCGAGACATTCCCATCATCT
>Ga0209341_10003635_pt1 | contig 14355 bp, 9 predicted proteins | sample RifCSP13_2_FD_184020 | JGI IMG/M metagenome (GOLD analysis project Ga0209341, IMG submission 184020) | Soil microbial communities from Rifle, Colorado - Rifle CSP2_sed 13_2 (SPAdes) (version 2) | ecosystem: Environmental > Terrestrial > Deep subsurface > Rock core/Sediment | place: Rifle...
CTGAAAGGCCGAAGCGATGCGGCTCATAAGTCTCCGGTGATGATGGCTGATTGTTGATCGCTCGCTGCTGATTGACCCAATCCACAATCAGCCATCACAAATCATCCATGTATTTTGTCACCGTACTCAAATCCTTATCCCCCCTCCCCGACAGGTTCACCAGGAGAATCTGGTCCGGGCGCAGGCGCGGCGCGCGCTTGACGGCTTCGGCGACGGCGTGCGAGGACTCGAGCGCGGGGAGGATGCCCTCCAGCCTGCACAGCAGTCCAAAGGCGTTCAAGGCTTCGTCGTCGGTGGCGTAGGTGTAAAACGCGCGCTCGACCTCGCGCAGGTAGGCGTGTTCCGGGCCAACCGCCGCATAATCGAGTCCGGCGGAGACCGAATGCGTGTCGGCGATCTGACCATCGGCGGTCTGCAGGACGTAGGTGCGCGTCCCGTGAATGACGCCCAGCCGTCCCCGGGCGGGATCGGCGAATCGCGCGGCGTGCCGGCCCGACAGGATGCCCTCGCCCCCGGCCTCGACGCCGATCAACTCCACCTCGTCGTCCGCGCGGAAAGCCTGGAACAACCCGATGGCGTTCGATCCGCCGCCCACACAAGCAATGCACGCCTCGGGCAGCCGCCCCACCTCGGCTAAAATCTGCGCCCGCGCCTCGCGCCCGATGACCGACTGGAACTCGCGCACCATCGTCGGATAAGGATGCGGGCCGAGCGCCGAGCCGAGCAGGTAATGCGTGCTGCGCACGTTCGTCACCCAGTCGCGGATGGCTTCGTTGATCGCGTCCTTGAGCGTCTGCGAGCCGGAGTCCACCGGGCGCACTTCCGCGCCGAGCAGCTTCATGCGGAGGACGTTCGGCTGCTGGCGGGCGATGTCCACGACGCCCATGTAGACCACGCACTCCAGGCCCAGCAGCGCGGCCACCGCCGCGGACGCGACTCCATGCTGGCCCGCGCCGGTCTCGGCGACGATGCGGCGCTTGCCCATGCGCTTGACAAGCAGCGCCTGGCCGAGCGCGTTATTGACTTTGTGCGCGCCCGTGTGCGCGAGGTCTTCGCGTTTGAGATAAATCTGCGCTCCACCGAGGTGCGCGCTCAGCCGGGCCGCGTGCGTGAGCGGCGTGGGACGGCCCACGTACGTCGCGAGCAACCGCTCGAACTCGCGTTGAAATTCGGGGTCAGACCGCGCTGCCAGGTAGGCATTTTCCAGTTCCGCCAGTGCGGGCATCAGCGTTTCGGGCACGAACTGCCCGCCATACGGCCCGAATTTATGAGGGGGTCGAGTCATCAGAGGGTCTCCGAGTTGACAAGCAGAGGAGCAGGGGAGCCAGGGGGCCAGCCCCCCGCGCCTCTGCTCCCCTTGCCGCTCTTACAAACGCCTTCATCTTCCGATAATCCTTCCGCCTCGGCGCGGCCTCCACGCCCGAGGCCACGTCCACGCCCCAGGGGTTGACCCGCTCAACCGCGTTGGCGACGTTTTCGGGCGTCAGGCCGCCCGCGAGGAAAATGGGGAACTGCGCGGCGATGCTTCGCGCCGCCTCCCAGTCGGCCGTCCGACCCGTGCCGCCATAAGCATTGGGCATGTGCGCGTCAACCAAGAGTGACGGATAGCCGGGGCTGATTCTGGCGAACGCCGCGTAGTCTACGCCGTCGGCCGCGCCACGAAAGGCCTTGAACGCGCGCCCCCACAGCGCCGTGAGGTGCTCCGGCGTCTCGTCGCCGTGCAGTTGGGCCAGGTCCAGGCCGCAGTCGTCGAGGACGGCGGCGACATCGGCGGGGTCGGCGTTGACGAAGATGCCCACCGTAGTCACTGGGGATCGGAGATTGGAGATGATATGAGCGCAGGCTTCGGGCGAGATGTAGCGCGGGCTTTTCGGGTAGAAGTTGAAGCCGAGATAATCCGCGCCGGCGTCAATGGCCGCCAGGGCGTCGTCGCTGTTGGTCATGCCGCATATTTTGAGGCGCATCGGCTTATCGGGTAGGTAGAGAGGCGCTCGGACGCGCCTGCAGGCCGAGCGCCAACTCCCGCACTTTCGCCCCAATGTCAGCCGCCGTCACGAGCGCCTCTCCCACCAGCGCCGCGTTCACGCCAAGCGCGGCGAGCCTGGCGATGTGTTCGGCGGTGAAGATGCCGGACTCGGAGACGACGCCGATGCCCGCCGGAACGTGCGGGCGCAGCTGCGCGGTCGTCTCGAGGCTGACGTTGAAGGTCGTGAGATCGCGATTATTGACGCCGACCAGCTTGAGACGGGGCAGGCGCAGGATGCGCTCCAATTCGGAAAGCGTATGCACTTCCATCAACGGGGTGAGGCCGAGGTCGAGCGCGAGCGCGTGCAGATCGGCCAACTCGGCGTCGTCGGGCAAAGCCGCGGCGATGAGCAGGACGGCATCCGCGCCCGCGGCGCGGGTTTCGTAGATCTGAGCGGGAGAGAGAATGAAGTCCTTGCGCAGCAGAGGCAGTGAGATGTGATGCGTGAGGCGTAATGCGCGGAGCGTGTCGAGGCGGCCGAGGAAAAATTTCTCGTCGGTAAGGACGGAGATCGCCGCCGCGCCGTTCGCGGTGTAAATTCGGGCGAGTCGGATCAGGTCAACGTGCGGCGCGAGCAGGCCGCGCGAGGGCGAGGCGCGCTTAAGTTCGGCGATGAGCCTCACCCCCCTCCCCGGCTCCTTCGGAGCTGCCCCATTCCCCTCTCTTGGGCTTTCGGCCCAGGAGAGGGGGGTGGGGGATGAGGCGAACCGCGGGGCCGCAAGAAAATCGCGCGGCGTGAGCGCCTCCGCCGCCTGCGCTTTCAGTTCCGCCAGGTTCAGATGCGCAATTTCCGCGCGTTTATGCTCCAGAATCCTGTCAAGCATATCCGCCTCAGATTTTGCAGCGCCCATTGGCAATCTGCGCTCTCTCAGGCCTCGGACATGGGCGTGCAGGTCTGGCTGTACTCGACGAGCGCATTGAGTTTCTGCAGCGCCGCGCCAGAGTCCAGCGCGTCTCGCACTTCCTCGACGGCGGCCGCCAGGTTGCCTGTCTCGGCCGCGATGGCGGCGGCGGCGTTGAGCAGGACTGCGCTCTGGCGCGCGCCGTTCAGCTGGTTGCCGAGGAGGCCGCGCAGGATTCGGGCGTTGTCGTCGGGCGAACCGCCGCGCAGTTCGTCAAACGCAGCCCGGGCAAAACCGAGTTCGGCGGGGTCAAGCTCGAACGTGCGCACCGCGCCGTCCTGGAAATGGCTCACGCGGTTGACGCCGCACGGGTTCAACTCGTCCGCGCCCCCGTAGCCGTGAATGACGAAGGCTGCGCGCGAGCTGAGCTCGCCCAACACGCGGGCCAGCGGCTCGGTGAGCGCGGGGTCATACACGCCGACGATCTGCACGTCCGCCCCGGCCGGGTTGGTGAGCGGGCCGAGGACGTTGAAGATGGTGCGCTGGCCGATTTCCTTGCGCGGCCCGACGGCGTGCTTCATGGCCGGATGGAACTTGGGCGCGAACAGGAAGCCGATGCCCACCTCGCCGATGGCGCGGGCCACCTGCTCTGGCGTGAGGTCGAGGCTCACCCCGAGCGCCGCCAGCACATCGGCGCTGCCGCACTGTGACGAGGCGGCGCGATTGCCATGCTTGGCGACTTTGCGCCCCGTGCCCGCGACGACGAACGCCGCCGCGGTCGAAATGTTGAACGTGCCGGTCCCGTCGCCGCCCGTCCCGGCCGTGTCGTAGATCGCCTCGCCGTCGTTGCGCGCGAGCGGCACCGGCACGGCGTTGGCGCGCATGGCGCGGGCCGAGCCGGTGATCTCCTCCACCGTCTCGCCTTTCATCCGCAGGCCGACGAGATACGCGCCGATCTGCGCCGGCGTGGCTTGCCCGGTCATAATGATGTGCATGGCCTCCTGCGCCTCAGCGGCGGTGAGGTCTTCGCGCTTCAGCGTCTTGGCGATGTAGGGTTTGAGCATCGTGGCCTCCATAGAGCGATTAAAGATGGGTCTCCAGAAAGTTCTGCAACATTCGTTTGCCGTGCCGGGTGAGGACAGACATGGTCAATCTCCAATGACCAATCTCTAACGACTCGTGGCCACAGGCTCAAACTCCCCGAACAAGTCCACCGTATCTTGAGATAACCCCTGCGTGTAGCTCAAGCCGGTCGCCTGGCGCACCAGCCGCATCGTCTCTTTGGCCTCGGCCTGCATGCGGCGGATGCCGTTGGCGAGCGCATCCTGCACGACGAGCGGATGGGCGAGGTAGTAGGCGCGGCGCTCACGGATCGGGTCAAGGAAAGCGTTCAGCGCCTGGGCCAGGCGGGCCTTCACTTCCACGTCTCCCACACGGCCCGCGCGATAGCGTTCTTTCAAATCGGCGACCTCGTCTTTATCCGCATTGAACGCGTCGTGATAGATGAACACGGGATTCCCCTCGACCGTCCCCGGATCGGTGGCGCGGAGCCGCCTGGGGTCGGTATACATGGTTTCGACTTTGGCTTCGACAGTTTCGGCGTCGTCCGAGAGGAAGATGGCGTTGTTCAGCGATTTGCTCATCCGAGCCTGTCCATCCGTGCCGACGAGCGTAGGGACATCGCCGATGAGCGCTTCGGGTTCAGGAAAGACGGGACCATAGAGTTGATTGAAGCGGCGGGCAATTTCACGCGTGACTTCGATGTGGGCCTGATTGTCTTTGCCCACCGGGACGAGTTGCGCACGCGGCAGCAGAATGTCCGCGGCTTGCAAAACCGGGTAGCCGAGCAAGCCGAAGGGCATCGTGTCGAGGTGAGCGTTCCGGGCCATCTCCTTCAGCGAGGGCAGGCGCTCCAGGCGCGGGACGGTGACGAGCATCTCGAAGAGCAGGTTGAGCTCGTACGTCTCCGGGATAGCCGACTGCACGAAGATGCGGCTGAGCTCCGGGTCAATGCCCACGGCCAGGTAGTCCAGCACCATCTCGCGGATGTAGTTGGGAATCTCGCGGATGAAATTGCGCTCAGGCTTCGTCGTGAGCGTGTGCAGATCGGCGATGATGAAGAACGCCTCGTACTCGTGCTGCAGCCGGACGCGGTTCGCCAGGCTGCCCACATAGTGGCCGAGGTGCAGCCGGCCCGTGGGGCGGTCTCCGGTGAGGAGACGGGGTTTGGGGGTAGAAGCGGGGATTGTCGCCATGGGTAGCCTCCAAAGCAGTCATCAGTGATCGGTCATCAGCCATCAGTGACCAGTAAACGAAAAATCCCCTCCGTCCTTTCGGGGGTGATCCGGTTCGCGGCGAAACCGCAATCACCTATCCGAAGTCAGGGACGAGAGGGGACTCCCGTGGTGCCACCCAGGTTAGGCTGGTCGTTGGCCTCCGTGAGGGCGTTCCATTGAACGCCCTAAGGGGGGAAACAAAAACCCCGTTGGTGATAGCAACGGGGTAGGAAAGGACCAGCCTCACTCTTGCGGGTACGCTCGGATTGGCCCAAAGGGCGCACCGATTAATACCCTCTGCCTGGATAACGGTCGCAGTTTCCGGCTTGGGCTACTGGCCGGGCAATCACAAGGATTACCTCTGAAGCGTTCGCCCGCGCAACTCTGAGGGCCATTCGGCTTCCGCGCTTGGGCCTGGCTCACACCATCTGCCGCTCGGCTCTCTGACCATCGCTTTGAAGCGTACTCGTCCTCGTCAACGTCTTTGTGCTATTGGATTGTAGTGCTTATATCACAAATCGCCTCAACCAGTCAAGAGGCAAATTTCCAGGATGATCCGCAGGGGCAGTCCCACGAGTCTGCCGCCTCACCTGCCCATTGTTACGCAAATTCTAGATTTCAACGAACAGGTGCGACAGCCGCTAACCGCTCTGGGTTTCAGATTGTGCGATCGTTATGAAATCCGCAAGTGGGCCATAAGCAGTGGTCAGTGCATCTGGGTCCTGCTCGCTGAGCGTGAGACCATACAGGGTATCCATCTGGAACTGAATGATGGATGTTGCGCCGCGCACTGAGGCCAATGGATCGTCGAGCGGCACTTGCTCGGGGCGCACGCTGGCGGTCACGCGCCCATCGTCCATACGCTCGGCTTGGCATACGAGCTTGAAGGGGCGGCCTTCGGCGCGGGCGGCCTGCACCTTCTCCGGAGTCAGACCCCGAATGCCTTCGCGCTGGATGTCCTGCGGCTTGAGCGGCGCGCCCATCAGCACAGTGGCCAGGGCTGAGACTTTTACCGTCGCGTCCCAGCCATCCACGTCGAAGCTCGGGTCAGTCTCGGCGATGCCCAGATCCTGCGCTTTCTTCACGGCCTGGTCAAAACTCAGGCCGTTTTCCATCTCAGTGATGATGAGATTGGTCGTAGAGTTGAGGAGGCCCCGAAAACGTCTCAGATTCGTAGCGGGTAGCGCCTCCCGAAAGAGCGAGAAAATAGGCGCGCCGCCCATCACCGTGGCCTCGAATAAGAAACGCTTGCCCTTCGCCATCGCAAGATCACGTAATTCATGGTAGGCGTAAACAACTGGCCCTTTATTTGCAGTCACGGTATGCACCCCTAACTCAAGCGCCGTGCGGATATAGTCAATAGCGGGCTGGCCCGTATGCGGGTTCATGGAGGAGTTTTCAAAGAGCACATCTGCACGCGAGGCTTTTAGCCAATCCTGAAGGGTGGAGGCGGCAATCGGGGATTGGTAATTGCCCGCGAGCAGCGCCTCCACGTCGAAGCCGTCAGGATTGGAAAGCCAACCCATGCGGCGTGAGGCCACGCCAGTGATTCTCCATTCGATGCCGTATTTCTCGCGCAGTTCGTCGCGTTTGCTTTTCAGCAGGTCGGCCAGTGCGCGGCCCACGTTGCCGAAGCCGAGGAGAGCGAGGGAGTAGGTCCTGACGTGCGGCGCAGCGCTTTCGCGAGGTTCGGCCGTCGCGCGTGGGCTTTCTTCCAGTACACGACGGGTGTGGCGGCGAATCTGCTCGGCGGAGGTTTCTAATTTCCGGAGCACGTCCATCGCCACGCCTTTGTCTTGGCGCACTAACCCGAGGAGGAGATGCTCTGTACCGATGTAGTGGTGCCCCATGCGGCGGGCTTCGTCTACAGCGAATCCCAGCGCCATTCGGGTGTCGGGTGAAAGGTCCATCCCCGTGGGTTCCGTGGCCGTGGCCGCTGAGGTCTGGCGCCTGACTATTTCTCGCACGCGCGATAACTCCAGGCCCAACTCGCGCAGCACACGTCCCGCTACGCCGCCCCCCTCGCGCATCAGACCTAACAACAGGTGCTCGGTCCCAATGTGACCGTGGCGCATGCGCTCAGCTTCTTCCTGCGCGAAGGCGAGCACCTGCCGGGCATGCCGGGTGAAGCGTTCTAGTTTACTGCTCATGGTTCTGTCCTCGGGCTGTCGCACTGATGTGACGAGGCGATTATATCATCTTGAGGGCGACCGGCATCCGGCAACCCGACAAGGCTAAAACCAATCTGCAGTTCCCGCTGCCGATTGACGCAGACGACTCGGCATATAATAGGTGCGATGTCTACGCCTATTCCGCTGTTGGCAACCAAGCTCCGCATCCCGCCGACAGGTTCGACCCTGATCCCCCGGCCCCAGCTGCTCGAAAAGCTGAATGAAGGGCTGCGGCTGGGCCGGCGCATGACGCTCATTTCTGCACCAGCCGGTTATGGCAAGACGACACTGTTGAGTTACTGGGTGCATCACTGTCAACGGGCTGTCGCCTGGCTTTCGCTAGATGAAGAAGACAGCGACCCGGCCCGCTTTCTGGCGTACCTCGTCGCCGCGCTCCGCCAGATTGAAGTGGTCGCGGGGGACACCGTATCGGCCAGCCTGGCCACACTCCAGCCATTTTCTGCTCAAGCCGTACTTCCGACTCTGATCAATGCGATAGCAACCGGCGGGCGGGTGTTTGTGCTGATACTCGACGATTATCACTTGATTCAGGCCTCCCCGGTTCACGACGCCCTCACCTATCTGCTCGATCACCAGCCGCCGCAGGTGCATCTCGTCATTGCCTCCCGGGCCGACCCGCCCCTGCCTCTGGCCCGGCTGAGGGCGCGCGGGCAACTTGCCGAACTGCGCCAGAGCGATCTGCGCTTCACGCCTGACGAAACGACCGCCTTCCTGAATCAGGTGATGGGGTTGGGGCTGGAAGCCGGTGACGTCGCCGTGCTGGCGTCGCGTACCGAGGGTTGGATCGCCGGTCTCCACCTGGCGGCGACTTCCATACAAGCTCGCGGCGACGCGCATCGGTTCATTCAAGACTTCAAAGGCAGCAACCGTTACATTCTGGATTACCTCATCGAGGAAGTTCTCCGGCGCCAATCGCAAAACGTCCAGGCCTTTCTGCTTCAGACTTCCATTCTGGATCGCTTGACCGGCTCTCTGTGCGACGCAGTCACAGAACAGGGCGGCGGGCAGGCCATGCTCGAGAGGCTGGAACGTGCCAACTTGTTCATCGTTCCCCTCGACGACGAGCGAACGTGGTATCGCTATCACCGCCTCTTCGCCGATCTGCTTCTGAAGCGGCTCGGCGAGACTCACCCCGAACTTGCGCCAACCCTTCACCAGCGGGCCAGCGCGTGGCACGAGCAGAACGGGTTGATGGCTGAGGCGATTGACCACGCGCTGGCGGCGAAGGACTTCGAGCGGGCGGCGGGACTGATCGAACGTATCGCCGAAGCGACGTTGATGCGCAGCGAATCCGCAACGCTCCTCAAATGGATCAATGCTTTGCCAGAGGCGCACGTGCGCGCCCAGCCATCACTTTGCGTTTATCACGCCTGGGTGCTGTTATTGGGCGGCTCCCCATTGGAAGCGGTCGAGGCGCGGCTGGAACAGGCGGAGGGACAACCTACCCTTCTTACCTTGCCGCTACGGGCTTTGGTGGCGAATTACCGGGGCGATGTTACCGGCGCCATCGAGCTTTCGCAGCGCGCGCTGGAACAATTGCCTGAGACCGAAGCGCTCATGCGGGGACTGGCTGCGCTGAATCTGGCTGCTGCTTATCACACCCAAGGCGACCTTGCCGCGAGCCAGCGGGTATTGCAGGAGGCGGCATTGGGCAGCCATCAGACGGGCAACGTGATGATGGCGGTGGCCGTGTTGTGTTATCGGGCTGAGCTTTGCCGCCGAGAGGGGAAGCTTCGACAAGCACGGTCGCTTTATCAACAAGCGGTCGATTTGGCAACGGAGAAGAGGGGAGACCGCTTACCCATTGCGGGCCGAGCCTTAATCGGGTTGGCCGAGATGGCGCGGGAATGGAATGAACTCGACACAGCCACACATTGCATTTTCGAAGGGATAGAGCTCGCCGGGCGCTGGGCGCAGGCGGATGCTCTGGGGGCCCATCTCGCGCTGGCGCGGATCAGGCAGGCGCAGGGAGATTGGGACGGCGTCCACGAGGCGCTTCAGGCGATGCGGCAGGTGGCGATGGAGTTCAAAGCCACCGAGGCAGATGATCGCCTGGTGGATATGGCCGAGGCGTGGATGCAGATTGCGCAAGGGAATCTTGACGGTCCGCGACGCTGGGCCGAGCGGTATGGCCTAACTGGAACCGTTGATCCCATGACACTCGAGAAGGACGACGACCTCATCGTTCGCCGTCTTCGCAAGTACGAGTATGCCATCTTGGCGCGCTTATGGATGGCCGAAGGCTGCCCGGCCGAGGCTTTGGCCTTGCTGGAGTCGGCGCTGCCCATTGCTGAGAAGATGAAGCGGATCGGGTTGGTGATCGAGTATGAAATCCTTATCGCGTTAGCCGCGCAGGCGCTCGGCCAGACCGGAAAGGCTATGCAGGCGTTGGAACGCGCGATGACCCTGGCCGAGCCGGAAGGTTTCGTGCGCATCTTCGTGGATGAAGGGAAGCCAATGGCGCGCTTGCTGTACGAAGCGGCGTCACAGCGAACAAAGCCCGAATACGCGGGACGGTTGCTGGCGGCGTTCCCGATCGCCACACCGTCCCGGCCAAAGCACGCTGAAATGATTGAGCCTCTCAGCGCGCGTGAGCTAGAAGTGCTCCGGCTGATCGCCGAGGGGCTGTCTAACGAAGAAATCGCGCAACGGCTCGTGCTCTCACTGCCCACCGTCAAGTGGCACACCGGCAACATCTACGGCAAGTTGAGCGTTAAAAATCGGACTGAGGCGGTCGCCAAAGCCCGAAGCCTGGGGCTTCTCCCGCTCGCCTGAGCCTTTCCCCTTGCACTATAACCACAACCCCATACTCGAACCATACTTTCGCCTGGTTTCAGCCCGCCTTGCCTGGTAGTAAAGTGTAAGCAGTCGCTCTCAAGAGTGAAGGCTGATCCGATGGACGCTCAAGCCGGCAATCATCAATGGACTTATCGCATCACGGTGCTGGGAGGGCTTGACGAAAGATGGTCGAACTGGTTTGGCGGGATGACAGTTGCGGTTGAGAACGAGGACGGTCTGCCTGTCACCACGCTCACCGGCACGGTGGTTGACCAGCCTGCCCTGCGCGGCATCTTGAACAGGCTGTGGGATTTGAATCTGACGCTTGTCTCGGTTAAGGGTGAACAGATCGGAAATCGGAGGCAGACAATGCCACCTGAAATGAAACGCAAGATCATCTCCTGGATCCGCGGCGCGTTCTTCGGCATGATCGGTTATGCAGCAATCGTGTTGATCTCGGTGGGGCGATGGGATTGGCTGTGGGGCTGGGTCTACATTGGCCTGCTGGCGGCTGTCCTCGCCGCGCATGTCGCCGTCCTTGTTCCGATCAACCCGGCCCTGCTGGCCGATCGCTCCGAAGGTTTGCGCCAGAAGGGCGCCAAGCCCTGGGATCGTCCGATAGTTATGGTGATGGGCGTCTTCTGGCTGGCGGCTATGGTCGTCGGCGGATTGGACGCGCGCTGGGAGTGGTCGCGCGATGTTCCGGTAACCGTTCATCTCGCTGGCCTGCTTTTGTTCATTCTCAGTTGGGTCATCTTTCTCTGGGCGATGGTATCCAACCCGTTCTTTTCAGAGAGCGTGCGCATTCAGCCGGAGCATCAGGTGGCGGTGGGCGGCCCCTATCGCTTTGTGCGCCATCCCGGATACGCCGGGGCCTGCCTGGGTTTCATTGTCACGCCTTTACTGCTTGGCTCGTGGTGGGCGTTCATCCCGGCCCTACTCGCCTTTGCCACCTACGTGCTGCGAACGGCTTTGGAAGACAAGACCCTGCAAGCCGAATTGGCTGGTTACAAAGAATACGCGGCGCACGTGCGCTACCGGCTGGCGCCAGGCATTTGGTAACGAGGAGACATGCTATGGCTACAAAAACGGAACAGGAGTCACCCAGGCTCATCACGCCGAACGCCGCTGCGCTGAAGATGCTCCTCAGCTTTCTGGCCTCGCTGGCCCTGACGGCGGTATTGCTGTTCGGCGGGGCAGGACGACTCAACTGGACGTTGGGCTGGATATTCACCGGCGTATGGATCGCTCCCAAGCTGTGCTATCTCATCCTGTTGCGCTGGCGCGACCCTGGCCTGCTCGTTGAGCGGGCGACTCGCCACCGGAACACCGCGCAATACGACCGGATCATCCTGCCGGCGTACTTTGTATTGGCGTTCGGCACCTTCCTGGTTGCCAGCCTCGACGGGGGCCGCTTCGGATGGTCGGACGAATTGCCGACATGGCTGATTGGAGCGGCCTATATCGTCTACCTGCTGGGCAACGGGTTGGCCGGCTGGGCGATGCTCTCCAACCCATACCATTCCGCCGAGTCGCGCCTCCAACTGGATCGGGGTCAGAGGACTGTTAGCAGCGGGCCGTACCGGATCGTTCGTCACCCAACCTACCTGGCTTCGATCCTGCTCTGGCCAGTGACTGGCTTGATGCTGGGATCGTGGTGGGCCGTTATCCCCGGTGTGATGACGGCTCTGATGATGTTCATCCGAACCGTTAATGAGGATCGGATGCTGCATGCCGAGCTTCCGGGCTACGCAGACTACGCCAGGCAAGTGCGCTACCGGCTGCTGCCGGGGATCTGGTGACGCAAAGGAGGTAACGAAAATGACAGGCTTAGTGCTTCCACTTGCAGATCAAAACGCCGCGCTGGAAACTGTCGGCGGCAAAGGCGCCTCGCTGGCGCGGCTCGCCAACGCCGGCCTGCCTGTGCCTTGTGGTTTTCATGTCACCACGGCGGCTTATAAGCAGTTCGTGGTCATGAACAATCTTCAGCCAGCCATCCTTGAAATCCTGAAGAAGGCAGACCCTGCGCAACCCTCAACATTGGAGGCCGCCTCGAGCGCCATTCACGATCTCTTTCGGCAGGCGGAGATGCCGCGTGAGATCGCCGAGGCGATTGCCGACGCATATCGCACCCTCGATGGCGGTGCGGCGGTCGTCGCCGTCCGCTCCTCGGCCACCGCTGAAGATCTGCCCGACCTCTCCTTCGCTGGTCAACAAGAAACCTTCCTCAATATTTGCGGCCAAGAAGCTGTATTACAAGCGGTTCAGAAGTGCTGGGCCTCGTTGTGGACGGCGCGCGCCATCGGCTATCGCCTGCAGCATCACATTGATCAGGACGTGGTGAGCCTGGCGGTAGTCGTGCAGCGCCTGGTGCCAGCCGAAGCCGCCGGGATTCTCTTCACCGCCAACCCGATCAACGGCCAGCGCGATCAAGCGATGATCACCGCCACATGGGGCTTGGGCGAAGCGATTGTGGGCGGCATGGTGACGCCAGATACCCTCATCGTGGAGAAAGCCAGCGGCAGAGTGCTCAGCCGCGAGACGGCCGACAAGCAGGTGATGACGGTGCGCATCGAAGGCGGCACGGAAGAGCAGCCCGTGCCCGAAGCCATGCGCCGCGCACCCGTGCTCTCGGACAGTGAAGTCAGTGAACTGGCAAAGTTCGGCGGGCAGATTGAAAAACTCTATGGCATGCCGATGGATATTGAATGGACTTTGGCGGAGGAGAAGTTCGCCATCGTACAGGCGCGGCCCATCACCGCATTGCCCGAACCCGAACTGCCTGCGCCGACCGAGTGGAAACTGCCCAGGGGCGATTACGCGGCGATGCGCAACAACATCGTCGAGTTGATGGCCGACCCGATGTCGCCGCTGTTTGCCACGCTGGGCCTTTCGGCCATCAACACCAGCCTGCACCGAATAATGAATGAGTCGTTTGCCATGCGCGGCGTGATGCCGGAAGAGATCATCATCGTGGTCAACCATTACGCCTACAACAACGGCTCACTCAGCCTCAAGGGTCTGGTTTATGTGTTGGTGAACGCAGGCAAGATCATGAAGGCGATGTTCACTGGCGCAGTGGAACGCTGGACTGAAGCGGGACGCCCCCGCTACTATGAAACCGTTGAGAGCTGGCAGGCGAAAAACTGGCGTGCGTTCTCGTCGGTTGAACTGGTGGACAGCGCAAAGCAGTTGACCGAGTCGGCCATTGACGCGTACGCCGCGCTCGTCGCCGGCGTCATCCCGGCGGCCTGGATTACCGAAGCCTTATTCACCACCGTGTACGACCGGCTGATCAAGCGCCGCAGCGACCCCTCCGCCCCCATTTACCTGCTCGGCTACGACAGCCTGCCCATCCGCGCCGACAAATCGCTCTATAGCCTGGCGGATTGGGCGCGGCAGCATCCGGCGCTGAGGGATTACCTGGAGCGCGCCCCCACCTCGCAACTGGCGGACTTGGGCGAGACCTACGGCAGCCCACCCGGCGATGTGCCGCCGACGATCTGGCAGGAATGGAGAGGGCGCTTCCGTGAGCACCTGCAGAAGTTCGGGCAGGCCCTCTACGATCTGGACTTTGCCCACCCGGTGCCGGCCGACGACCCCGCGCCGGTGCTGGAGGCGTTCAAACTGTATCTGCGCGGCCAGGGAGTTGACCCGCATACCCGTCAACAGGAGTCCGAGAAGCGACGCGAGCAGGCGGTGCAGGCCACGACTCAACGCCTGAAAGGGTGGCGGCTATACCTGTTCAATAAGTTCCTGGCCCCGGCCCAGAAGTACGCGCCGCTGCGCGAAGACGGGCTGGCCGAGATCGGCCTGGCTTACCCACTCATCCGGCAGATGCTGCGCGAGTTGGGCCGCCGCTTCGCACAGCGCAGCGTAATCGTGAAAGTTGACGACATCTTCTGGCTGACAGAGGATGAAGTTCTGTTGACGGCAAAACAGTTGGATGCCGGGCGACCGGCGGAGTCGCTGGCAGACAAGATCCCTCAACGCAAGGCGGAGCGGCAGGCGGCGATGCGCGCCAGCCCGCCGATGGCGTTGCCGCAGATGAAGGTCTTCGGCTTCGACCTGATGTCGGTCAGGGACCGGCGTGGGCGCGGCGGCACGGGGGAAGCAATCAAAGGCGTCGCCTGCAGCGCAGGCCGCGTCACGGGCACTGCGCGCGTGCTGCACGGCCCGGATGAATTCAGCCAGATGAAACCAGGAGACGTGCTGGTCGCCTCGATCACCACGCCCGCCTG
>Ga0209341_10003636_pt1 | contig 14352 bp, 13 predicted proteins | sample RifCSP13_2_FD_184020 | JGI IMG/M metagenome (GOLD analysis project Ga0209341, IMG submission 184020) | Soil microbial communities from Rifle, Colorado - Rifle CSP2_sed 13_2 (SPAdes) (version 2) | ecosystem: Environmental > Terrestrial > Deep subsurface > Rock core/Sediment | place: Rifle...
AGAAGAACAGGAAATTTGTCCGGATAGCGGCAGACGGCGCCGTGCAGTTTTTGATTGAACGCAAGGTCAAGCCCGACATTGTAGTGACCGACCTTGACGGCAACCCGGCGTTTTTGCAAAAGGCAGCAAAGAACGGTGCAGTAATGGTGGTGCACGCCCATGGCGACAACACTGCCAAGCTCAAAAAGCTAGTTCCGAAATTCAAAAAGCTAGTAGGCTCTACGCAGGTTATGCCTGTCGAAAACGTCCACAACTTTGGTGGGTTTACGGACGGCGATAGGAGTGTGTTCTTGGCTGAAGAGTTTGGCGCCAGAAAAATAGTGCTTGTAGGCATGGACTTTGGCAATAGCATCGGCAAATATTCAAAGAAAAAAGTCAAAGACGCCGAGCTGAAGAAGCAAAAGATGGAGGCAGGCAAGCGGCTGCTTGAGATGCTTGCCAAGCAGTCCCGTTCCAGGCTTGCCGACACGGCGAAGAGGCCCGTCAGGGGATTTGCGCCGATTGTCGTCAAGGCATGACTTTTGGGCGCAGACAAGTCAGGGGCATCGCTGGCATGGCGTTGGCAGTGCTTGGCGCCATAGCTTGGTTCAATCAACTCTATATCCCGGCGGCCGTCGCGTGGGGCGGCGCAGTAGTTATAGTGATGAGCCTGAACAGGCGCAGGCGGTAAAGGCTATTATATCTTCTATGTTTTAGAGGGCTTGCTAATGTCAGGCTATTCCGAGGAAGACATCAGGCGCGCCGCAGATTTACGCGAGTGGCTGGTAAAGCAGATAACGGACAAGCAGGAAGAGGTTGAACGGTTGCGCGCGACCCTGTCGATTATTGACAATTTATTGAAGCAGGGTAGCTTTAAAGCAGCTGCTAGCATTGACTTCGCCGGGGCAGGACCAGCAACTGCGCAGGTACAAGCCACCCGGCAGGAGCCAGCGCCAGCCAAGCAGCAGCCCGCGCCGATGTTGAAGTCATCTGACAACAGGGATATCAGGCCGCTCAGGCGAGCCAAGGATGATTTCTGGCTTGCAAACGCAGAATTGTTGCCAAATGCAGTAGTCATTGTTCCGGCTCCCGGCGTCAACCTCAAGGCCGACACGCCCCCCTTCAAGTCGTTCTTCCTGAACAGGATACTTGAGGGCATGAAGGGCAAGGACGCAAACCAGGGCATCAAGGAGCCTGAAGTACTCAACTACAAAGTCGAAGAGGACAACGGCGTGATAAAGCGCATCGTGATAAACAATTACCGCGACAAGGACCGCCTGCAGGAGATATTCAATACTTCTTCATGGGTTTTCACAAGGATGCTTGAAAAGAGCGGGTAGACAGATGGACAGGATCGTGGTTCTGGACTTTGGATCGCAGTACAGCCATCTTATTTGCAGGCGCATCCGCGAAGCCAATGTGTACTGCGAGCTCTTACCTTACAACACGCCGGCCAAGGTGATCAAGGAAATCAATCCAAAAGGAATCGTATTTTCCGGCGGACCGGCTAGTGTCTATGCAAAGAACGCGCCCAAGCCGGACAGGCAGGTATTCCAAATGGGCAAGCCAATCCTGGGCATCTGCTATGGCCACCAGGTACTTGTTGACAATTTTGGTGGAAAGGTAAAGAGGGCAAACAGTCGCGAATATGGCCGTGCAGGGCTGATAATTGACGACAATGCAGACCTGTTCAAGGATCTGGGCCAGGGCATCAATTGTTGGATGAGTCACGGCGACGCTGCTGAAAAGTTGCCCGAAGGCTTTCGGGTCCTAGCGCATACGGAGAACTCGCACTCGGCTGCGATCGGCAACAAGGACAAAAAGTTCTACGGCATCCAGTTTCACCCTGAAGTCGTCCACACCGAACGTGGCGTGCAAATACTGAAGAACTTTGCTCAGGAGATAAGCGGCGCCAAGCCGGAATGGAACATGGAGAGCTTTATCGAATCAACTATCAAGGACATACGCAAGCAGGTGGGCAAAGAGAAGGTGCTTGCAGCGGTAAGCGGCGGCATCGATTCTACTACAGTTGCTGCATTGATGCATAGGGCCATTGGCGAACAGTTGCGATGTGTATTCATCAACCACGGGCTTCTGCGGCAAGACGAGGAGAAGGATGTAGTCAAGCTCTTCAAGGATCAAATGGACATTGATCTTATCTATGTCAACGCGGAAAAGCAGTTCCTTGGCAAGCTAAAGGGTGTAACGGACCCGGAGAAAAAGCGCAAGATTATCGGAGAAGAGTTTGCCAACGTGTTTGTCGATGTCGTGAAAAAGAGCGGCCCCTTCCAGTGGCTTGCTCAGGGCACGCTTTACCCAGACGTCATTGAGAGTGGTGTCTCAAAGGGGCCGGCGGCAGTTATCAAGACGCATCACAACGTGGGCGGCCTGCCAAAGTGGCTCAAACTTAAAGTGATTGAGCCATTGCGTTATTTGTACAAGGACGAAGTTAGGAGGGCGGCAAGGCTGCTTCGAGTACCTAATGAACTGTTGAAGAGGCACCCGTTCCCAGGGCCCGGCCTTGCGGTCAGGATAATTGGGGACATTACCCCGGAAAAGATCAGGATCTGCAAACACGCAAGCAAGATAGTGGAGGATGAATTAAAGGGGGCAGGCTGGTACGACCACGTGTGGCAGGCGTATGCCGCAGTCGGTGACGACAGGGCTGTCGGCGTGCTTGGAGATGAGCGTGTTTATGGCAACATCGTCATGGTAAGGGTGGTTGAATCGGTGGACGCAATGACTGCAGACTGGTCGCGGCTGCCCTATGAATTGATTGAGAGGATAAGTAACAGGATAACGAATGAAGTGGAAGGGGCGACGTGGGTCACGTACGCGGTGTCAAGCAAGCCACCAGCCACGATAGAGCCGCAGTAAACTTCTAATCCTTGCTTATTCTATCGGTTCCATTGACTGATTGCAAACATTGGGCTTGCAACGTATCAGATAACACATGTGTTGGTTGTGGTACTCGAATATGTCCATCTTGTCTGAAAGAACCTGATTACTGCATGTGTGAAAACAAGCATGAATGCTGTAAGATCTAGATCGTCTGTTCTCCTAAGAAGTTTATCAGCTATTGCCCTTACATCTAATTGTTGCACCGCCTTTTCCTGCATGGATACGACCTGTCTGTAGATGTCAAGAATACTAGGCTGGTTTTCGAACAGGTTATGAAGAGCAGCTCATAATACAGGTCCCGTTCATTTGCCTATCAGGGAACTCAATAATGTGGAAAGGAACCCTGTCTGCCAGTCGAGTAGAAGCAAGCCAACTACTGCACCAACCGGAAGAATAGCAATCAAGAGATTCCTCTTTCTGAAGTTCCTGCGCGCCTCTCTTCGTCTCTGAGCTTCAGTTACTATTTTTTCTAGGTCAATCTGACTGGCACTTCGTCCAGCCTGTTCATGTCCATATTCTTGAAGGTTCAGAGAGCTTGTGCCGGATTGACTTTGATTCAGATAATCTGCTTCCGCCCCCGTAGCAGCAACCTCAGTTGCAGAATTACTGGTATTAGGAGCAATTCTCTCGGCAGCTCCCAGCATCATGTTCTGATTTTTTACCTCGGGTGTCTTTGCCGCAACCTTGTGCGCTGTTACATTTCTAGTCGATTCTATGATATACCCCTGCCCACTCTTTCTGCCGGCCATGCCGCTTTGAGTCGTCCCTGTCGTTGTAATACTTGGATCAGAATTTGCTGCTTCATAACTTGTGGCTCGAGTAACAGGGGTGAAGCTAAAATTTTCCTTTGATTTTTTCTCCTCAATTATTGCTGTTGCAAGAATGTTGAGTCTAGCAGAGTAGTCTCCACCACTCAATCTTGTTATCTTGCTGTCCCAGAATAATTCTCCTGCTTCGTACGAAGATAATTCCATGCCAGATTCCAGTTCTACGATCCTGATTTGGGATTCGTTTAGCCGTCGTAATGCTTTCCGTTTGTTGATTCGCAGGCGTTGTATCTCTTCGAGCACCAAGTTTAGCCGGACATCTTTATGCTCAAGGCACGAAGGTAACTTTGTTTCAAGTTCCTTTACAAGTTGGCACTCGTTTATGCTATATGTGTGGATCTCTCTCTTTAGCTTTGGCATCAGGTCTCGAAGGGTATTGAGTTCCACTGTCATGGCTCTTGACGTCGAAATTTGTGTCCTCATAGCATTGTCAATTCTACCATCTACAGCAGGGCGACTTTCTGTAGTCGTTTCTGTCAGGACAGGGCTGGCTTGTCCTGATTCCACTGGTGTTGATGGCTGTATCATCATTTGAGATTCTGGTTTTGAGGCAGCATTGATGTCAGGTATAGAGTCAGCTTCCGCATTCCTTCTTCTCCTAGACCTATCCGGCGGGATCAGAGGACCTGTGTGCGATTTTATCGGCGGTACATCTGGTTCCATTTTTCATTATAAGAGAAGACTGGTATATCCATATTATATCCAGTTACCAAGCATTGCAAATGGATCGAATTTCAATTTTTTCTGTTTCAGGGCTTTACTTCTCTTACCTTCAGATGTTAGGTCCGAAAGCGCTCTCAAAGATTCATTTAGCACAAATGACAGAAACTATCCTCTTTGATATAGAGGAATGGATAGTTTGCATCTCCAGTTGTGCTCCTTTCATCGTGTCGAGAAATTAGTTCTTTTGTTCATGACACCTTCGTCGAGGGAACTGTGACGACGTTTTCGAATTAGCATGACGGCTGCGGCAACTCCTCCAACACTCGCGATGAGGATAGTGATATAGGACCTCAGGCTACTCTCATCAAATTTGAACGGTTGCACAATTACATTAAATGCCTTTTCCGCCGTATTCCCTTGCTTATCTGAAGCAATGCATTTCACAACACTTTCCCCTATCGGAAACATAAGACCTGACCTAGGATAGCACTTGGGGATGACTACTCCATCAACATTGTCATTTGCCGAACTTTCATAGTTAACCGTTGCCCCTATCAAAGTTGAGGCATCTAAAATGATCTGTCGGGATGGAACAAGTAAATTTGGAGGAATGGTGTCAAGCAAATTCTCAGTAGAAATGTTGCTAGGACCACTATTGTTATCGTTGATGTCTGCGCCTCCATTCAGGGCATCGATTATTTCGCCGTTCTCGGCAGTATCCGCCGGAATCCCTGATCCTTCAGGTGAAGATGATGGTTCTGATGACCCGGCAGCATTATTACCGCCAACCGATTCGTCACTAATGTTAACTGAACTACCTACCAAGATATTTACTCTACCGGTATTGCTAATGTCATTGTCTTCACTTCCATCATTTACGATGAATGTAAAAGAGTCCTGTCCAGCATAGTTTGGATTGGGTGTATAGGTGGCCATTGCGACATGTGGAGCAGTTGTCATAGGGTGGCTCAGGGTGCCGTGCTCTGGACCAGAAACTATGGAAAATGAAACAAAGTCAGAATCGATATCCGTAGCCATCAATGTGATTCGAACGTCGTCATTTTCCTTGGTGATAATGCGAGTTTCATCATCCACTATGGGTGGATCATTGACGCCTGTGACTCTTATTGAGACGGTAGCAATATCGCTAGTTGCCACGCCGTCACTTGTACTAAATCTAAAGCTGTCAAAGCCATCATAGTCTTTATCAGGTGTATATGTAACGTTTGGAGCAGTCCCACTCAATGTACCATGCGTAGGCACGCCTACAATAGAGAACGTCACAGCGTCGCCAACATCAACATCAGACCCTGATAGAGTGAATTGCAAGGCCGATTCCTCGAGTGTTGCAACCTGCTGGCTTCTGGCAGTTGGCCTGTCGTTTATTTCCCTAATCGTTATAGATACAGTACCCAAGACGTCACTACCCTCTACTCGGAAGGTGAATCTATCTGTTCCATAGTAGTTTTCGTTTGGTGAATAGATGACGGTGCCTGCTTCAGAGTCGAACTCAGATAATGAACCGTGCAATGGAATGTCCTCAATTGAAAAATGAACATTGTCATCCTGATGGGTTGCTCTTAGCACTACTAATCTTGAGGCGTCTTCGTCTATGGTGATAGACTGCGACCGAGCGTATGCATCGCGTGTGGATTCTTCCTCTTCCTCCTCTTCCGAAGACCCACCGGTTCCTGTTACTTCAAAACTAGCTGAAGCAGAATTCCTAAAGATGGAATTATCTGTAGCTCTTACTGTTTTCTCTTCATCATCGTCTGCGTCAATGTCCGGTACACTGAATTTGGCGCTGAATTTTCCATCTTTTTTTACAGAAACTGTTTCAGGTGATGTGTTCACAGAATCTCCATCGAATCTGATGGATACCGTTGACGATGGAGCAAAGAACTCACCTTTAACAGTGATTTCCGTCCCAGTAGGGCCGCTTCCAGGCGAGATCGTTATTTCCGCTGGGGAGAGAAATGGAGCAGCGTGTACGATCGCATGATTCGGCAGTACGATAAGTAGTGCCAGCGATAGGATTCCGCCTGTGAAAAGAGCTATGGCATTCATTGCCCGAGTTCTTGTCTTGTTCTCGCTAGAATCAGTAATTCCATTATCTTTTTTGCGAACTTTTTTTCTCAGAGAATTCTCACCTACCAAAGAAGCTGGCTTTTGTTATGATGTTGACCTTAGTAGTATAACCCATTATTGCGCATTGCTTGGCGTTCAAAAGTGAGTTTTCGATCAAAAGACCGCAACTTTCCGGCACCTTCTCGACGATACTATTTAATCAAGGTGAGAAAAACTAACATCGGATTGGAGCATATCCCAAAAATAAGACGCCGTCAGAATTTGGCAGTTATCACCATCAAATACCGATTATTACCTAACAAGATATGACATCTGCCGCTGACTTGCCCTTACGATATCTTCAATAGGGGTATTTTTGGGATAGGCTCTAATACTTGACGCATATCATGGGGATTGTGAGGAACGGTCTGATAGTTCTGATCATTGGAGGTGTTCTGTTAGCCGCTGGGCTGGTTATTGCAGGGTTTTCTGTAGTCATCGTTACAAGAGAGGTCCTCGAAGGATCGACTATCATTGATCCGATCTCCATAGAGCCTAACCTTTCATATGTGACGGTCTTGAAAGATCTTCCTGCAGGACAGCTACTCGTGCTTTCCCTTTCGACCAATCCCTCTGAAGTGCCACTTCAAGCTAAGATGACCGAACCCGATGGGACCATTTTGGCAATGTTCAATGTCACCAGTAGCCCATTCACAAGTACGATATCAACTAGGACATCCGGTGATCACACAGTTGAAATCAAGAATTTAGGCACTAGTACTGTTACCATCAGTGGGGGACTGCTTAATTCGCCATTATCTCAACAAGGCGACGGAGTCGCTGTTCAAGACAACTCTTCACTTCAAACTCTAATAAATTATGGGATTGCGCTTCTAGGGGGCATAGCTCTAATTATCGCGGGAATAGTATTGCTAATAATTGGAGCGATAAAGTACACAAGAAGCGGAACGAAAAGCCAGCAACCACCAACGACATGATTCGATGGATGCATCAACGGTCGCTTGTCAAGACGTATTCGTGCAAGCTACAATAATGGAGGAATAGCAGCATCCCAGGTCATCTTCCTTAACAGTTCGTGTTTTCATTTGTACGTAGAACGAAACTTTGAAGTAGATGTATGTTTCCTAGGAGAACTAGCGCCGTGTCAAGCAAACTAGTCTGGAAAAAATGCACATTCTGCAACAGTGGAAGAAGAACATGTATTAATTGTGGAGGCTCTGGCAAGACAACTCCAGGCTGGCAAACATGCCATGATTGCAAGGGATTTGGGACGGTAATGTGCACTGAATGCGGCGGCGCCGGTGGTCGGCGCGAAACGACCTGGTCTTCAGAGTAAATCCTTGGCAAACCTGTGCGTCATCTGTATTCATCGCCGCAATCCCCAATAATCTCAAATAGATCATTTGACTTTTTACATACATCCTCTATGCTGCTTTTGTCGTCTTGGTCTAGCTGAAGGCCAAACACGCGGGCATTGTCGTCCTGATGATTGGCTATCCCAAGCCGCGCGCCGATTATTACTCCTGCCACAGCAGGCTTGTCAAGAATATAACGCGTCGCCACATTTGCAATGCTCACTACATGCTTTTGTGCTATTCTCTTCAAAATTGACAGCAGCTCCTGGAACAGTTGCCATCCGCCCCACGCATCTATCATGCGCTTATATTTCTTCAGGCTTGCCGTGTCAAGCTCTGAATAAGGCTCTGGCCTGCCAAGGTATCGTTCTGACATCAGGCCGCCACAGATCGCCCCATACGCAAGCAGGCTTGTGTTATTCTCGAGGAAAAAGCGCGTCATCTTTACTTCTGGTCTGCGGTCAACAATAGAGTATTGCACCTGGTTTGACATTATTTTGAGATTCGCGTCCTTCATCACCTGCATGCGCTCTGTGTCAAAATTGGTAAGGCCGACATTCTTGATCTTGCCTTCGTCGCGAAGATCTGACAAGTATTTGAGAGCGTCGATGTAGTAGGGGTTGTTATAGTCCCACCAGTGGAATTGCACCAGATCGAGCGAGCTGAGGCCCATCCGCTTGAGCGACCGCTCAATACTTGCGCGAGTTATTTGCCGGGTGATCCGCTGGGGCTCCGGCACCCATTTTGTCAGCGCCTGGACCTTCTGCCGCTCCTGCTCGGGTAATCTACGCATAAAATCACCGACAAAATCTTCCGCCGGGCCATAAATGTCTGCAAGGTCCCACGTGACAAAGCCAGCGTTATGATATCTGATCATTTCTTCTACTGCCGCCTGCGGGTTTATGTGCCCGTGTGCGCCTGCAACCTGCCACATCCCGTTGAGAACCCTGCATATCTTTAGGTTCGCCGCCAGCTCGTAATGCTCCATGCCAGCTATCTCGGTTGATTCCGTCATAAATCTTACCAATTTAGTTGTAAGCTTACACCTTGCATCCAAAATGTTGACCCTGTCATTTTTGAAACATTGATACTAGCTGATGTTGCGCAAAACGAAGACAAGGCGCAACATACGCCTACGGGCAGTAACGAAAGACAAACTAACAAACAGGCGCGGAATTGACGGACGTACGCACGTATGACACACAACGACGAAAACGCAGAGGATAACGATAAAGCCGTCTAACAGAGAAAAGCGCGAGCCGGCAGCCGCCGTCATAGGATGGCAACGCTTGCCAGCTAGTTGCAACCGCGCAATCTCGAAAAAACTGTGGGTGATGCATGCACCAGATCTTCAGTCGTGCTGCTGAAGTACAAAAGCAACGAGAAAACAACACACAAGAAAAAGAGCGATGCGCTGGCCCGCAAGACGTGCATTGGGTGGGTCAGTTATGCATCCTCATCAAATTTTTTAGTGACCATGACCGCAGCCACAGCCGCCCATGTCGTGGTCGCTTCCGTGCGATGAGGAGCACGATGGACACTTTTTTGCTTCGTTCTCAGACATGAACGTGACCCCGCATGATGTGCATTTCATTTTTTGGATTCCTTGCATACTTGCAGGCAGCAAATGTAGATATATTAAGGCAGTGCTATCCGCGCTTTTTCCGCTCTATGGCAAGCAGGCTTCGCCGGAAGAGTGAGACGAGCAGCATGATGTCCTTTGCGGTAGGCACACTCTTTGCCAGCAGCTTTTTGACTGCCGCTTGCAGCAGCGGCTTTTTGTGCAGATCATAGTTACCGGCATCAGCCACCTTGTCAAGGTACTGGAGCAAGATGTTAATGTCCTGCTGCGAAGCAAGGTCGGCCCTTTTCTTGCTCTTTTTCTCCGGCAGCTCCGGCTTTGATTTTGAAATCTCGTAGAGCAGCACCGCCAGCGCGTGGGCGACGTTCATGGTCCTGTACTTTGTCTTTGTGTCAATCATGACTACAAGGTCGCACAGGGCAAGTTCTTTGTTGTTGAGCCCCGATGACTCCCTGCCAAGCACGATGCAGAAATCTTTGCTGCTGCCGTCATGAATTATCCGGGCCATCTGTTCTGCGCCTATTGACTCGCGCAGTATGTTCAGCCTGCTGGTAGCGCGGATTGCAGTCGTCCCGATGAGGACGTCGAATTTTTTCCTCAGCTGCGTCAGGGTCACGGTTTTGGCAGCCTCAAGGACATCCTTGCCGTGCGTAGAATATTTCACGGCCCCTACTTTATCAAAATTCGGCTCTACAAAATAGAGCCGCTTGATGGCGAAATTCTTCATCAGCCTCGCGATGTGGCCCACGTTGACGGGGTATTGCGGCTCCATCAGCGCGACTGCAATGACCACAGCTATTACGCAAAAACCTGCCCATTTATGCTTTGGCTACTGGCCATAGAAAGCCCTGAGTGCCGCGTCTATCATTTCCTCCGGCACGCCAAAAAACTCGAATGTTTCCTTGCGGTTCGCGATCTGCAACTTGGCGTTTGATTTTGCCTTCACATATGCTTCAGACGTTCCTTCCAGGAGTGACTTGGCGTGCACGTTCCACTGCGCAAGGTCGGCCGTATTGACCTCTTTCAACAGAGAGGCTAGCATCGCAAACGCCGCGACTATGGTCACTCGGTATTTTTGCATCTGTATTTTTGACGGGTCAGAGTCTGGAAGTGAAGGGATCAGCGAGCATATGAGGAACTGGTATTCATCCAGGTTCTTGGCAACGCTTGCCGCTTGTCCTATCGCAGGCACGTTTTTCCTTGCTGACCTGACATCCACCGATGCTGCCTCAACGATGCCATGAATACCCTTTATGCTCAGCTCCGGGACAGTTATCCCGTCCCCGGCAAGCATTTTGCGGCATCCGGGGCCGGCAAGCAGCCGGGATATTATTGAATTTAGCGGCGGCACCTGCCCTACAAAGAAAGGCCGGCGTTAAAAATATGTAAGATGGAAAAAAAGTAAAAATAGTTCAGGTCTCGCTAAAGTGCAGTGAAGCCAAAGACAAAGTGGCAGATGCGCGTCTACTTTCTTGACGCCTGCAACTGCGACTGGGGTTGTCCTTGCCAGTTCAACGCCAAGCCTACACACGGCAACTGCGAAGGCGTCAGCGGCATCCACATCATAAAGGGCAACTATGGAAGCGTCAAGTTTGAAAAGCTCAACATGGCATTCATCGGGTCGTGGCCGGGCGCGATACACGAGGGCCGCGGCAAGGCTTCATTCTACATTGACGACCGTGCAAATGACGACCAGTTTGACGCTCTGGCCAAAATAATTGTAGGGAAGGCCGGTGGCGGGCCATTTGAAGTTTACCGCAGCACGATCAACGAAATGCGAGAGCCGCGGCTGGCGCGAATAACTTTTCAGGCTAATGGGCTCAAAAGCCACGTCAAGGTCGGCGGCATCGCGGAAGCGTGGCTTGAGCCTATCAGGAACCCTGTCACGGGCAAGGTTCATCGCGCCATAATCGAGCTGCCGGAAGGCTTTGAAGCCAGCAGGATGGACATGTCGTCGACAAAGACGATTGTCGCAAACGACGGCTTCCTCGATTTCAGGTATTCCGGCACGTACGGCAGCTTCCAGGAAGTATCTTGGAAAGGCCCGTAAGATCCGATGCGGCACATGCCGATCCAAAATCGTATATACCGATTGTAAGAAATTTATGAAAATATAGTGTATAACAATTAAAATAGTATCTTGTACATGCTTTATCGAAAATATCTGCAAATAAGAATGTTTTTATGTAATAACTGTGTATATATAGTGATGATAGAGCTGATAGTACCGAAATTCATGGCTTGACTTTGGCGCTTGGCGGACAAAACTGCATCACACAAAAAATGCGACTTTAACGGCATAGGCTGTAACAGGTCGTTGACGCAGAATCGCCAAGCGCCCTTAACCTTTCTTTTATGAAACTTTTTTTCGTAGATTAAAGCGAATCGATTAAGACTTATTTGCGCACGTTTCTGCCAATACATCGCACATTTTTCATTGCCATAGTGATCACACCGCCGCAATTGCTGCAGTTTCTGGAGCTGACGCTGACTCAGAAAAGCCCGTTCCCGGTGGGCGACTATTTGCTCACCTATGTCGTGACCGACGAAATGTCAGGCGAGAGCTTTACACTGGAGTGATCTCGGTTGCCGAGACAGTGTCGTCCAGCGTTGCGTGATCACGGCGCATAGTCCATCAGGTAATCGGGCTCGCCAAGCGTCGCGTTCAGCCTCACCAACACGTCTACCCAGTAAGCGAACTTGGCCGGATTCCCGATGAACAAACCCTGCACGGAGAACTGGATCCTGTCCTCCGGCATGTCAGTGATCTTGGTGGGGCTTACAGTGAACGTGTTGGCCGTGTTGTCGAACACTGCAAAGTACCAGCCCTGAGTTGTAGAATTGCTGCTGCCCGGGGCAAAGTTCGGAAACATGATCGTGTATAGCTGCTCTCTGTTTGTTATCTGGCTTGTGGTAATGACGTGCCAGCGGTAAATCGTTTCATATTCCTGATTGCTGTTGGGGTTGCCAGCAAGGTCGATTGTGAAAAAGAAAGCCTCGCCGCGCTTTATGACGCTGGCGCCCAGAATATCGTGGTAATCCCTGACCTGCGGGATCGCCTCCGTCCCGTTCTTCTGGTAGACGGCCACTGCGTCGCCCCTTGCGTCCATGATATTGCTTTGGGCGTTGTCGTAAACCCCGAGCTCAGGACTTCCACCTATCTCCGGGCCGAGAGGCGTAAACGCAAGCGAAACCGGCACGAGCGTCGCGAGTGCGACTGCGATCGTCAAAACATACAACGCCTTTAGCACGCGTAAAATCAGGAGGATGTAGTATTTTATGTTGTATCAGGGGATTCAAGGTGTGCAGGGTCTATGAGCAGACGCATGTAAAGAGCCGCTAGCCCTCTATCCTGCCGGCTATGTCAAGGTAATTGCAGCAGTGTATGCAGAAATACGGCTCCCTGTACATGGTCACAGAAGGTGCCACGCCTTCGGAACTCCTGCAGCCGCTGCATGGCGGCGCTTGTATTCCACGAAATAAAAAGACAGAGATGTAATCCTATCATACATTGTTAAGGTCAATAATTCTTGCCGTCGCAGTTGCAGCCGCGCTTGCACTGTATCTTTCGCTTACACTCTATGTTTTCCCTCAATCGTACCAGTCAATAGAGCCTAACAGGCCGGAAGCTGTGGTTATGAATGTGAGCCTATCTGCATCTGAGGTTGAACTGGGGCAGACATTTGCCGTTTCCGTGACTGGCAGAAACAAGGGCGAAGAGGCCGACATGCAGATCGTATCTGTCGGCTTTCCAAACCTCACTGCCACCAATAACATAGAGGTTATCATGCATAATTTCGCGCAAACGCCCATTTTTATCGACGAAGGCAAGTCCGTCGGCTCGGAATACGCCGGCATCGAAAGGCCGGTCAAGGCACAGTACGCGTCTATCGAGGCTTCCAGCAGGCCGTGGGCAGGCGGCAGCGCTTACAGCGTCGACCTTCAGGTCAAGCCTGAGGCAGATGGCAAATTCGCGATATTTGTCAAATCTGTCGCATTCCCGCACAGCTGGGACGGCGCACACTGGCCACATGAAGGCACGATTGATTATCAGCAGGAGTTTGTGCAAGTATATTATGTGCAGGTAACAACAAAGCCTTAATTATAGAACATGCGAAAAAATAGCAAATGAACTATTCCAGGCCGAGCCATGCCCAGAGCGTCATTGGCTCTAGCTCCAGATTCCTCGCGGGCTATGTCCTCGTGAGCCTCGGGGTTTTGCTTGCGGCTGGCGGCGGCAGCTGGGACATCAACAATCACCTGCTGAACAAGCCTGAAACCTTCTTTGCTCTTCCCCACGCGGTTCTCTATGCTGGAGCCGGCTCTTCCGTGACCGGCGCCGTTATGTTGTTCCTGACATCCCGGCGCGCTGGCAGTATCATCTGGCCAATCAAGCTGGTGGTTGCCGGCATCGCAATGCTTGTTGCTGCCGGGCCGGTAGACTTTGCATGGCACTCGGCTTTCGGTCTTGACGGCCTGCTCAGCCCGCCCCACTTTGTGCTTGTAAGCGGCATGATAGTGAGCAGCGCCGGCGCCCTTGCCGGCATGGTCTACCACGGCAGCATGGCCTTCCGCGAGCTCCGCCTGTCCCCTCCCCTAATTGTGATCGGCATGCTGCCGGTGTGGCTTGCCGCTTCGGGGATGGTGGATATGTTCTCGCTTCCGTTCTCGCGCACTGGATACTTTAATTTCGACCCGCACCCGGTTCTCGGAGTGGCGGTCGCGACGCTTGCGTTTCCGATCCTGGTGTCAGTGTTGGTGTGCAGCTCGTCAGCCCTCGCCGGCAGGCGCTTTGGCCTAGTGACTGTTGTCGGAGCGGCATTTATCGCGACAAGTATGTTGACATCGATGATTCCAAACGATGCGCTGCTCCTCACAATCCCGTTTTATGCCGCCAACATCATACCCTTTGCAGCGGCCGACGCGTTGCTGTCGTTTTCAAGATCAAGAATATCTC
>Ga0209341_10003637_pt1 | contig 14351 bp, 11 predicted proteins | sample RifCSP13_2_FD_184020 | JGI IMG/M metagenome (GOLD analysis project Ga0209341, IMG submission 184020) | Soil microbial communities from Rifle, Colorado - Rifle CSP2_sed 13_2 (SPAdes) (version 2) | ecosystem: Environmental > Terrestrial > Deep subsurface > Rock core/Sediment | place: Rifle...
CTGATGTGGAGCGAAATCGCCCGAGACCGGTTCCGGTGCGGCCGTTCAGGGAGCCGACGAGTCACCCAGGTCGAGCCCGTCCGGGGCATCGAAGTCGAGGCGATCGGCGAAGGCCCGGCCGATCCGCTCCAGCAGCTCCACCGCCCAGACGGCGTCCATTCCGATCTTGGCCAGGTCCACTCCTGGAGGCACGGCGACATCGAGGTCCCCAAGAATCGCCGGCGAGAGATCGAGCTGGTAGCGCCGGAAGTCCAGGCGGCCGCCCATCCCGTATTCTCGCCGTGTAATGTAGGTCTGCCAGTCGGCCGAGTCTCCCAAAAGTTCATCGAGAACCCAGAAGCCCCAGTCGACGATGCTCGCTCGCGGGGCGTCGATGGCGTGGGGAAGGCGCCCTGTCCCGAAAGACATCATCCGGGTCTCGCCGGTCGGATAGCGGCCGCCGCTGTAGTGGAAGGCCTCGACGGCCGCCTGGTAACACGGATTGCCGGCAACGCCGACGCCGCCGTCGACCCAGATGTAGTCGCTCCCGTGATAGGTGGCGCGATGAGGTGGGAAGTAGGTGGGGGCGGCCACGCTGGCCAACACGGCATCGCGCAACGGCAGATCGCCCCATCGGCCGGCGTTGCCATCCTGGTCACGCACGAAGAAGTCGGTCCGGCCGGTGCGAGTGTTCTTGGCGGTGATCATCACGTCCAGCGGCAGGCTGTTGAGAGGCAGGTGCGCGCCCATCTCGGTCAGCAAGCGGGCGACGAAATCGACGCGGTAGCGGTGGTTACCGCGGTTGAGAACGACCTCCCACCAGGGCAGGCGCTCGAACGCCTCCGTCGCCAGTTCGCGATAGAGCGCTAACAGGCCGCGGGCGCTGACGCCCAAGGCGATGCCGGCGGCGATCACAGCCCCGGTGGAGGTGCCGGCGGCCATATCGAAGATCTCACGGCAGGGACGTCCGAGCCTCGACTCGAGACGTACCAGGCAGGCCAGGGGGATGATGCCGCGGACGCCGCCGCCGTCGATGGAGAGGATCGTGCGCATAGGGGCCCCCGTTGCGGATTCCGTGCCGACCGGAGTGCGGATTCTCGACCACGAGAAGCGTCAACCCAGGCCGGCATCCTTCGCTATCATCCCGAGCAAAGCGAGGGACAGGCTCCAGATGCCTTCGACATTGCCTGCCCCGAGCATCGTCGAGGGGGAGGGTGCCTCGTCCTCTGGCTCGGGGGTGGTATCGAAGCGCGCCGGTCTCATGGCTCGACGGCATCCTTTGACTTCGCTCAGGATCCCGACCGTCTTCGCTCAGGATGCCTGCACCAAATCTCATCGCCCCCTGTCAGGCCGCGATTGGGGGAGCGATGGGCCCTCACAGTCTCTTCTCGTCTGGCTCACCCACCATCTGCATCCCAAACACCTCGCCGAAGGCGGCCGCCACTTCCCGAGCGACGCGGTCGATCAGCGGCGCCGGATCGAGCAGCTGCTCGAGAGCGACGACCGGGTGGTCGACCAAACCGCAGGCGACGATCCCGTCCCAGTAGTCCATCTCCGGTGAAACGTTGAGGGCGAAACCGTGGCGGCTGATGCCGGCGGCGTCGACTTTAACCCCGATGGCGGCGATTTTGGCCGGCTTCCGTCGGGCGGCCGGCGGGCAGCGCGGACAGCGGGAGGCGACATCCGGTTGAACCCAGACGCCCGTCAACCCGGCCCGCTGCCCACTGACCAATCCGAGCCGGGCAAGCGCCGCGACGAGCACCAGCTCGAGATTGCGGATGAACTCGATGTAGTCGGCCCGGGGCAGGCGCCCGCTGTGGTCGATGGGTCCGAGACGGATCAGCGGATAGCCGACGAGCTGCCCCGGACCGTGGTAGGTGACGTCTCCGCCCCGATCGACCCACACGACCTCGACGTGTCGAGCGGCGCGGGTGGCTTCGTCCCACAGCAGGTTCTCCTGACGGCCGCGGCGGCCGAAGGTGAACGTGTGTGGATGCTCGAGCAGCAACAAGGTCGAGGCCTGCTCGCCCCGAGCGATCTCGGCGGCCAGGCGCTCCTGCATCTCCCACGCCTGTCGATACGGGATCAATCCGAGGTGGACGACGCGGCAGGAGGGCGAGGCATCGCGAGTCATGGCGATTCCCGGGCCCGGGATTATAGCGGACGCCTTCAAGGGTAGAATGACCGCGTGACTTCCGTCGCGGAGATGGTGCGTCTGCGCCGCCATCGGAGGCGAACCGCCTCGGGCAGATGGGCGACGGCAATCTTCTTGGCGCTGAGCGTGGCTGGGGTGCTGGTCCTTGGCGCAGGGATGGTCGCCGGCGGGCGCGTCGTCTTCGCCGCGGCGGCCGACCTGCCTCCGGCGTCCTCGCTGGAAAGCTTCTTCGGCCAGCCCGGGAGCGAACGCTTCCGCGCGCCGCAGTTGTTCGATCGCAGCGGCGAGGCGCTGCTGGCCGAAGTCATCCATCCGCTTGCCCGTGAACGCCGATGGCAGACGCTCGACCGCCTCTCAGCCGCCGTCGGAGAGGCAACGGTCGCTGCGCTCGACCCGTCGTTCTGGACGAACCCCGGTTACGATCCGACGGCGGTCACGCAGCTGGTCGTGCAGTCGGTGCTGGGGGGAACGATGGCCGCCCGGCCAGGGACGATCACCGAGCGCCTGGCGCAGCAGACCCTGGTGCGTGGGCAGGGCTCGCCGTTGGCGGCGCTGATGCTGGCCGACGACATCACCGCCGCGTATTCCAAAGAACGTATTCTGGAGTGGTTCCTCAACAGCGCCGACTACGGAAACCTTGCCTTCGGGATCGACGCCGCCGCCAGGGTCTACCTGGGAAAACCGGCCGACGGTCTGACGGTCGGCGAGGCGGCGCTGTTGGCGGCTCTTCCGGCGCATCCGGAAGTGGATCCCTTCGTCGATCCCGCGGCAGCGCGAGCGGGGCAACGGGAGGTTCTGGCTTCGATGCGCTTGCAGGGGCTCATCACGGGCGCGCAAGAACAGGCGGCGCAGGCGGAGGTCATCCCGCTTCAGGCGGATGAAGCCCGCCAGGCCATGCAGGGTCTGGGTTTCGTGCAGGTGGTCTGGGAGGAGCTTCGGGCGCGGATCGGCGCGGGGGCGGCTGCCCAAGGCGGGGCGCGGGTCATCACCACTCTCGACCTCGATCTTCAGCTCCAGGCTGATTGCGTTGCGCGTTCCTACTTGGCTCGGATGGACGGCGGAGATCCGTTGAGTGTGCTGCCGGCGGCGGACGGATCGCCGTGTGCGGCGGCCTCGTTGTTGCCGCCCCTGCGCCCGGGTGACAGCGGCGTCGACCACCGCATCGAGGCTGCGGCGACGGCCTTGCTGGATCCGTCGACCGGCGAGGTCCGGGCGCTCACAGGACCCGCCGGAGAACCGCGCCGCGCCGGCGGCGTCTTGGCCCCACTGGTCTATCTGAGCGCCTTTTCCCGAGGCTACACACCCTCGACGATGGTCGTCGATGCCGGAGAAGATGTGGAGGCGCGCGGCCCGGTCCGGCTGCGGACGGCTCTGGCCGAAGGCGACGTGAGCGTCACCGACGAGCTATTGACCCTCCTGGGACCGGCAGTGGTCGAGAGCACGTTCGACTTGATGGGCCTCGACCCTTCCGCCGTTGCCGAGAACGGGCCGGTCCGTCTGGACGAATTGGCGGCTGCCTACGGCCTCCTGGCGAACCGCGGCGTCCAGGCCGGGGCGGCGTCAGACACCGGCGTCGAGGCCTCGATCCTCCTGGCGGTCTACAGTCCGGAGGGCGAGGTGTTGTATCGGATTCGGCCGGAGAGACGCAGCGTGATCTCGGAAGGCCTGACCTTCTTGCTCAACGACATTCTGTCGGATGAGGCTGCCCGCCGGGAAGCCTTTGGGCCGAGCAGCGCCCTCCAGGTTGGCCGTCCGGCGGCGACTGTGATAGGTCAGACGCCGGCGGACAATTACGTCCTGGGATACACACCGCAGCTGGCCGGCGGGGTCCGCGTCGAGGCCAGGCCGGGAGAGACGTTGGACGGCGTCCACGCGCTGAACGGCGCAGCGCCGATCTGGCATGCGCTGATGCGTTATGCCTCGCGCGACCTCCCGGCCGAGGGCTGGCCGATCCCTCTCGACGTGACCGAACTCGACGTGTGTGATCCGTCCGGCTATCTCCCGACGCCCTACTGTCCGAAGGTGGTGCGGGAGGTCTTCCTGGTCGGTACGGAGCCGACGCACAGCGACACGCTCTACCGGCCGTTCCGCATCAACAAAGAGACGGGGCGCCTGGCCACGTACTTCACCCCGCTGGACCAAGTGGAGGAGATCGTCTACTTCGTGCCGCCGCCCGAGGCAGAGGCCTGGGCAGCGGCTGCCGGACTGGAAGCTCCGCCGAATGAGTACGACCGGATTCCCGCGCCGGCCGGAACCGCGGTGGACGTCCGCCTGACGTCGCCGACTTTCTTCAGTATCGTCGCCGGCGAGGTGGACGTGATGGGCAGTGCCGCGGGTGAGGCTTTCGCCAGTTATCGCCTGGATGCCGGAGAAGGGCTTGACCCGCGGGCATGGCTGCAGATCGGCGAAGCCTCGGAGGCTCCGCTCCGGAGCGGACGGCTTGGGCGCTGGGACACATCGGGGTGGAGCGGGGCGGGAATCCTGCGCCTGTCGGTGGTGCGGCAGGATGGAACGGTCGAGACGGCGGCGGTGCCGGTCACGGTGGACAACCTTCCGCCAACGGTCGAGGTCGTCCTGCCGATGGAAGGCGCTGAGTTCGTGCCGCCTGCCGACCGAGAGGCCGCCATCCAGGTGGAAGCGTCGGACGACACGCTGCTCGACCGGGTGGTCATCTTCGTCGACGATCGACCAGTGTTGACGCGCGATGATCCGCCCTGGTCGGTCCATTGGCCGCTGGGAAAGGACGGGGCGCATATCGTCCGCGCTCGCGCCTACGACGCCGCCGGCAACTGGGCCGACTCGCAAGAGGTGATAATCCGCGTCGTTCGCTAAGCGGGCCGGGCCGACGAGGAAACCCATGCAGGGGTGAGGCCTAGCCTCGCCCCTGCGTTTTGTCGGCTCTAGGTGATGATGATGGGCGTGAGGGTCGGCGTGGGTGTCTTGGTCTTGGTGGAGGTCGGCGTCGGCGTCGGCGGGACGGGGCAGACGCCGGGTTCGGTTCCGACCGGATTGAAGTCGAAACCCCAGCGGCACGTGCTGTCGATGAGCGCCAGATCCTTGATCGGGTATTGCGAACTTTCGCTCAGCGGAGATCCGGCCTGCAGAAGCGTGAAGTGATCTTGATAGTCCTGCCAGGCCGGCTGAGGATCGGCGAAGGCCCATCCCCACCACAGGAACTCGTTGTCCCCGCCGATCAGTCCCGGCTTGAAGGCGATCTGGACCTGGTTCGGGTTGGAGGGCGAGAGGCGGATCCAGGCCGCGTCCGGATCCGGGCCGATCCCCTGATCGAAGACGAGCGACTCATAACCGTTCCCGGTGCCGGCCGGAGGATCCGACCGGACAGGAACCTGCGCGCCGACATCGTTGTTCGTGTCTTGATAGGCGCGCGCCCCGTCGGTCGTCCAGGTCGTGTCCGGAGGCGCGGCGCCGACGATGAGCCAGTCGCCGCGGCCGTCCAGATCGAGGTCGATCTCCACTCCGTACGAAGCCGGCTCCGCCGCCGACGGCCGTCCCTCCAGGAAGAGTGTGACGTAGACCCACAGACCGGCGGAGGCGATTTCGCTTCGGGTCAGGTCGAGGAAGCTCTTGTAGTCCATGACCTGGGAGGTGAAGGGGCGCTCGAACATCCCGTTGTTGAAGTCGTCGGCGATACTGCGGTGCTCGCCGGCCAGCACGGCCGAGGAACGATCCGTCATGAACCTGGCCGGGGGAGGCGGCTCACCGGGGAAGAGGGTATGGACCACCGGGGGACTCGGCGTCACTTCCGGGGTAACGACCGCCATCGTGGCCGGCGGGCTGGTGGCCGACGGGACCGTCGTGACGACGGCCTCCACGCTCGGGGCCGGCTCGGGAGCGGTGAGGTTGGCGACGTTGCAGGCGAGAGCCGCAGCGGCGAGGAACAGGACGACGAGGGCCGGGCGAAGGCGATGGATCATTTGTGTTTGCTCCTCGCGGGCGCTGCGGCTCAAACGGCACGGCTGTGTGCCCAGGATGGCGCTTCCTTTCGCCATCCAGCCGCCAGGCGATCGGTTGGCCGTGGGGACCCCTGCGGGATCCTCTACGGGATCCCCTCCGGGATGCGAAGCTTCATGCGATGCGCAATGCGAGGCGCGATCCCCTCCGGGACGCTAAGCGCTGTCATCCCACGGCCTTCCTTCAGCTCTTATTGGTAGGCCGCGGGGTCACGGCGCGTAGGGTTGCCAGTCGGGTTGTTGATCCTGCCCCGGGTCGTTCGTAAGATTGACCTGATCGGCGCCGGCGGCCGTCATGCGGTAGATCTCGGCATTCTGATTGCGCGTCGAAGTGAAGCCGATGTACTCCCCGTTGGAAGAGAAGGCAGGTTCCTTGTTCCCGGCGGTGTTCGTAAGCTTGACCCAGCCGCGGGCGTTGTCGACCGGGACAACGTAGATCTCGTTGCTGCCGGGCTGCGCCCAGGTGAAGGCCAGCAGGCTCCCCAAGGGAGACCAATCCAGATCGTCGGGCCCGATGAGGCGGTCGGCGCGGTCGAAGCGGGTTCCGCCGCCGCCGGCGCCGCCGATGTAGATTCGGCCAGGCGCGCCCAAGATGCGGGCAATCACCGCCAGTTGGCCGCCGTCGGGAGACCAGGCGGCGTTGGATTCGGGCGCGTAATAGGGCGCCGTCATCGTGATCCGCTGGGCCTCCCCCGGGACGCAAGCTTCGCCCCCAGGCGGGCAGTTGATCGGCATGACGTAGATCAAACCCGCCGCCTCGCCGCGGGTGCTGGTGAAGGCAATCGACTGGGCGTTCGGCGCCCAGCGCCCGAGCGTATCGTCGCCTGTGCTCTGGGTGATATTCTGCACGCCGGAGCCGTCGGCATTCATGACAAACAGGTCGAGTCCCAGGCTGTTGCCGAAGGAGTCGGCGCCGCCCGGCTTGGTGTAGAGGATGCGGCGCCCGTCGGGCGACCAGCGGGGATTCTCTTTGTTCTCGGGACCGTCTGTCAGCCGGAGAGGGTCGCTGCCATCCGGGTTCATCGTCCACAGTTGAAAGAAGCGCCGGTCGGAGCGATTGCTGGCGAAGACAATTCGGCCGCCGCCGCCGAGCAGCACCTCAAGGGTGGGCGTGACGGAGGGCTCGACCGTCGGTGGCGGTGCAGGAGTGTTGGTGGATCCGGACAGGGTCGGTTCAGGTGTGGAGGTGATTTCCACGATGACGGCGGGCTGCGTGGCGGGAAGGGTCGCCTTCGGTGGACCGAAGGCGCCCAGGGCCAATGCCCCGCCGCCCCCCAGTAGCAGCAGACCCAGCAGCGCTGCTCCGCCGAGCGCCAACAGCAGCCCCGTGTTGCCGCGCCGCGGCGGTGCGTGCGGGGCAGTGCTGGCGGCGGCAGCGAGCGCCGCCGGCCCCCGAATCGTCTCCATCGCCAGATCCCCGCGCAGGGCAGCCATGAAGGTAGCAATGTCGGGGAAGCGGTCCTCCATGTCGACCGCCATCGCCCGCTCGAGCGCGGCGTCGACGTGAGGCGGGACGCCCGGATTGATCGAGCTGGCCGGCTTGAGGTGCTCCTTGTTGAGCATCCGTTCGATGCTGTCCGGCGGCGACTGGTGGGTCATCAGTGAATAGAGCGTCGCCGCCAGGGCATAGATATCGCTGCGGGCGTCGGTCCGGGCGCCGCCGTACTGTTCGGGCGGCGAATAGCCGGGCGTCAGGCCGCGGGCGCCGGTCGTGGTGGCCGCCTGATCGTGCTCGAAGATCTTGGCGATGCCGAAGTCGACCAGGAACAACGTACCGTCCGGCTGCACCTTCACGTTGGCGGGCTTGATGTCGCGGTGGATGATGGGCTGAGGGCGGGTGTGCAGGTAGGTCAGGGCGCTGCCCAGGTCCCTCCCCCAACGCAGGACTTCGTCGATCGTCGGCGGTGCCTGCGCCGCACGGGCATGCAGATCGATGCCCTCGACGTAGTCCATCACCAGATACTGCTGGTCCTGTAGGATGAAGTAGTCGGTGACGCGCGCCAGGTGAGGATGGCGCAACTTGGCGAGGAGCTCGGCTTCTTTCTTGAACTGCCTCTCGGCCTCCGGATTGGCGTTGAGGTTTTCCTTGAGCGCCACCCGGATATTGAGCGTCTGATCGTAGGCCAGGTAGACCGCGCCCATCCCGCCGCGGCCAAGCTTGTCTTCAATGCGGTAACGGCCCGCGAGAATCGACCCAGGTTGGAGTGGCATGGTCGCCATTGTATAGCCGAAGGGAAGCGATGGTCAATCAGCCCGAGGGGGCCCGCGGACAGCCCGTCGCGAGAAACCCCGCCAGGCGACGACCTCGCCCAAGGACAGCTCATCCTTGGTAAAGGTGCGGAGACAAGCCACGAGGATGTGTGCCGCCTGTCACACAGGCTTTTTGGTAACGCCGACTATAATAATCCTGCGCGGATGAGCCTCTGACGTTGTCTCGACCAGGCCCGGCGATGAACCGACCACCCGAATCGCCCGATCTCACGCTGCTCGACCCCATCCTCTTCGACCGAGCGCCGGGGGGCCGGGCCCAACTGCTTCCTGCCCTGTTCGATGCCCAACGCATTTACGGCCACGTTCCGGAGGCGGTGGCGGAGGCCATCGGCCGCGCCTTGCGGGTTCCTTTGGCCGACATCTATGGCGTCCTCGAGTTCTACACCATGCTCTACGCTCAGCCGGCGGGACGGCGAATCGTCCGGGTCTGCACCAGCGCCTTGTGCTCGCGCCTCCAAGGCGAAGCCGCGCTGACGGCCGCCGGCCACCACCTTGGTCTTCGACCCGGCGAGGTGTCGGCCGACGGAACATGGATGATCGAAGAAGTGCCCTGCCTTGGGCTGTGCGACATGGCGCCGGCGGCGCTGGTCGGCGACGTGCCGGTGGCAGAGATCGACGTCGCCGATCCCGGACGATGGATCGATTCGCCGTCGGCGGCTCCGCTGGGCCGGATCGGGGGTGAGCCGCGCTGGTTGTCAGGAAGGATCGGCCGGCAGGCGCCGGACGACCTCCCGGCCTTCCTTAACAGCGGAGGCTACGCGGCACTGCGCCGGGCGGTAGAGCAGATGAGCCCGGCGGAGGTCGTCGCCGAAATCAAGCTCGCCGGCCTGGTTGGTCGAGGCGGGGCAGCCTTCCCGACCGGCTCGAAATGGGAAATGACGGCCGCCTCCTCGGGCGAGGAGCGCTACATCGTCTGCAACGCTGACGAATCCGAGCCCGGCACCTTCAAAGATCGCGTCCTGCTGGAAGGCGATCCCCTTTCGGTCCTGGAAGGGATGACGGTGGCCGGGTACGCCATCGGGGCGCGCCGCGGTTTCCTCTACGTGCGTGGCGAGTATCCCCGGGCGCAGGCCATTTTGGAGCGGGCGATCGCCGCCGCCCGCGCCGGAGGTTATCTCGGTCGGGGAATCCTGGGCAGCGGATTCGACTTCGAGATCGAGCTCCGTTCAGGCGCCGGCGCCTACATTTGTGGTGAGGAAACGGCCCTGTTCGAATCGATCGAGGGCAAACGCGGTTTCCCGCGCCTCAAGCCGCCGTACCCGACCACCCACGGACTTTTCGGGGCGCCGACGGCGATCAACAACGTCGAGACCCTGGCGGCGGCGGCCTGGATCATCGCCCACGGGGCCGATGCCTACCGCGCCGTCGGGACGAAAGACTCTCCCGGCTCCAAACTCTTCTGCATCTCCGGCGACGTGGCCGAGCCGGGCGTGGTGGAAGTCCCCTACGGCACGACGCTCGGCCGGTTGCTCGAGCTGGCCGGCGGCGTCCGCGGCCGGCTGATAGCGGTTCTGCTGGGAGGCGCCGCCGGAGCCTTCGCCGGCCCGGAGCAGCTCGACCTTCCGATGAGTTTCGAAGGATTGCGGCAGGCCGGGCTGCCGTTGGGCTCGGGCGTGGTGGCGGCGTTCAATGACGAGCACGATCTGCGCGAGACCTTGCAGAGTCTGGCGCGCTTCTTCGCGCACGAGTCGTGCGGCAAGTGCTTCCCGTGCCAGCTCGGAACGCAACGACAGCTGGAGCTGGTCGATCGGATTGCCGCCGGGGTGGCCCGGCCGGAGGACATCCGTACGCTCGAGGATGTGGGCTTTGCCATGACGAACGCCTCCCTATGCGGTCTGGGGATGACCGCCGGATCGGCGATTCTCTCGGCCGTCCAGCGCTGGCCGGAGTTGATGCTCGACGGACGGCCGCCGGTATGAACGGAGCGGGCAGTGGAGCCGTCGGCGCACGCTGGGTGGAGTTCCGCGGCCGGTGGGAACCGGTCGAGGCCGAGGTCATCGAGGAAGCTCTGGTCACGATTTACGCCAACGGACGGGAGTTGGCGACGATCATGTGCACGCCGCGCGACCAAGTGGCTCTGGCACTCGGCCTGCTGAAAAACGAAGGAAGGTTGGAGAGTCTGGACGAAGTCGTCTTGACGCATGTCAGCCGGGATGGATGCTGTGTCGACCTGTGGCTGCGCCATCCGGTCGAGCCTCCGGCGCGGACCATCGTGACGTCGGGCTGCGGCGGCGGGGTGACCTTCGACGATCCGACCCGGGCGCTGCCGCCCCTGACGGAGGATCTCCGGCTTTCGCCGGCGCAGCTCGTGGAACAGCTCAACCAGCTCCACTTCCCCGGCAGCCTGCACGCGCGCACACGCGGGGTGCACGCCGCCGGACTGTCGGATGGGGAACGGCTGCTGGCGCGGGTCGAGGACGTCGGCCGGCACAACACGATCGACAAGCTGACCGGCGAGTGCCTGCAACGCGGCATCGAAACTCGAGGCCGCGCCCTGCTGGCCACCGGCCGCGTCTCTTCCGAAATGCTGCGCAAGGGCGCCCTGATGGGCTGCCCGATCGTGGCCTCGCGCAATTCGCCCACCTCGCTCTCGGTGGCGATGGCCGAGGCCTGGAACGTCACCCTGGTCGGCTATGTCCGCCGCGATTCGATGCGGGTCTACGCCCATGCGGAGCGGTTGGGCGGCCCGGGCGCCTGGGAGGCGCCGCTGCCGGTGGAAGGGAGGGCGGTCGATCATGCCCGATGACCTCCACCTGACGATCGACGGCCAGCCGGTGACGGTTCCGGCGGGGACCACGATCCTGGAGGCGGCTCGGTCGGCGGGCATCGAGATTCCCGTGCTGTGCTACTTCGAACACACGACCTCCAACGGGCTCTGCCGTCTGTGCGTTGTGGAGACGGAAGGCGCCCGCGGCCTGCAGGCGGCGTGTGTTAGCGTGCCGCGCGATGGTTCCGTGGTCCAGACCCGCTCGGAAAACGTGCTGCGAGCGCGCCGGACGATTCTAGAGATGCTGGCGTCGACGGTCGATCTGTCCGAGGCTCCCGAGGTCCGGCGGATGATGGACGAGGTCGAGGCGCGGCCGCAGCGTTTCGCCGGCGGCGAGGTCCGGCAACCGCCGGTGCTCGACGACAACCCGATGTACATCCGGGACTACGCCAAGTGCGTGCTGTGCTGGCGCTGCGTGCAGGTCTGCGCCGAGGATGCCCAGTACACCTACGCGCTCAATTTCACCGGCCGGGGCTTCCACACGTCGATCGGCACCTTCTTCGACAAGGCGATGCCGCAGACGACGTGCGTCTTCTGCGGGCAATGCGTGGGGGTCTGTCCGACCGGTGCATTGAAAGGGAAGCGAGAATACCTGCTCGAACAAGGCGTTGCGCCGGAGGCGATCTTCCAGCAGACGCGGCCGCCGCGTCGAGCAGGGCGGCGAGGGATGGGAGACGAGGATGTTGCAGGCTGAGCGCACCGTCGCCACGACGTGTCCTTACTGCGGGGTCGGTTGCCAGATCGACTTGCACGTGCGTCAGGACGTCGTTTATCGGGTGGCCGGGCGCTTCGACAGCCCGGTCAACCGCGGCCAGCTGTGCGTCAAGGGCCGCTTCGGCTACGATTTCGTTCACGCCCCCGATCGCCTGCGCCAGCCGTTGATGCGCTCGGGCCGGAACAAGCCTGGCGTGCCGGTGAGTTGGGAAGCGGCGCTGGGCCACGTGGCCGGCCGGATGCTGGCCCTGCGCGAGGAGTCCGGCCCCGACTGCCTGGCGTTTCTGGCCTCGGCCAAGTGCACCAACGAGGAAAACTACCTGGTCCAGAAGCTGGCGCGCGGCGTCATCGGCACCAACAACGTCGATCACTGCGCCCGTCTCTGACACGCCAGCAGCGTGGCCGGTCTGGCCACCACGCTGGGGTCGGGGGCGATGACCAACAGCATCGGCGACATCGTCGAGGCCGACGTGCTGCTGGTCGTCGGCAGCAACACCACCGAAGCCCATCCGATCATTTCCCTGCGCATGAAGGCCGCCGTGCGGCAGCGCGGGGCGCGCCTGATCCTGATCGATCCGCGCGGCATCGAGCTGTCCCAGTTCGCCGAGCTGCACCTGCGGCCGCGGCCGGGCTCCGATGTCGCCGTGCTCAATGCACTGGCCCACGTCATCCTCGCCGAAGGACTGGAGAACCGCGCCTTCGTGGAGACCCGCACCGAAGGGATCGCCGGGCTGAGAATGGCGGTGACGGAATGGACCCCCGAACGGGCCGAGGCCGTGTCCGGGGTGCCGGCGCAGATGATCCGTGCGGCGGCGCGAGCCTACGCCACGGCCCGGGCCGCATCGATCTTCTGGGCGATGGGCGTCACGCAACACACCACCGGCACCGACAACGTGAAGGCGCTCTCCAATCTGGCACTCCTATGCGGGCACATCGGACGTCCGGGGACGGGACTGAATCCACTGCGGGGGCAGAACAACGTCCAGGGCGCCTGCGATATGGGCGGGCTGCCCAACGTCTTCCCCGCCTACCAGCCGGTGGCCTCCGAAGACGTGCGCGCCACGTTCGCCGCCGGTTGGGGGATTCCCGTTGACCGCCTGAGCCCCACGCCGGGACTGACCGTCACCGAGATCATGGATGGCGCCCTGGACGGCCGTATCCGAGGCCTGTTCATCCTGGGCGAGAACCCGATGCTCTCCGACCCGAACCTGCATCACGTCGAGCAGGCGCTGCAGGCCCTGGACTTGCTGGTGGTTCAGGATATCTTTCCGAATGAGACAGCCCGAATGGCCGACGTGGTTCTCCCCGGCGTCAGTTTCGCCGAGAAAGCCGGGACCTTCACCAATACCGAACGGCGGGTGCAGCTGGTGCGACCGGCCCTCCCTGCACCAGGCGAGGCGCGGCAAGATTGGTCGATCCTGCAGGACCTGGCGGGCCGCCTCGGCGCACCATGGCGCTATCGCGACCCGTCGGCGATCTTCGACGAGATGAGGACCCTGACGCCGAGCTACGCCGGGATGGATTATGCGCGTCTGGAAGGGGCCGGCCTGCAGTGGCCGTGCCCGACCCTCGACCATCCCGGGACGCCGATTCTGCACACCGAACGCTTCACCCGAGGTCTGGGTCTCTTTTCGCCGGTCGAGTACCGGCCGCCGGCGGAGGCGACCGACGACGCTTATCCGCTCCTGCTTTCGACGGGCCGCATCCTCTTTCATTGGCACGGCGGCACGCTCACGCGGCGATCGGCCGGCCTCGATTGGCTGGCTCCCGAAGCGGAAGTCGAGATTCACCCGGACGATGCGGCGGCGCTGGGGATCGAAGACGCGGAGATGATCGAGGTGCGCTCGCGGCGCGGCGCGGTGCGGGCGCGGGCGAAGATCACCACCCGTTCACAGCAGGGAATCGTCTTCATGACCTTCCACTATGCCGAGGCAGCCGCCAATCTGCTGACCATCGATGCTGTCGATCCGGTCGCCAAGATCCCGGAGTACAAGGTGGCGGCGGTGCGCCTCGAGCGCATCATCGAGGGCGTGGCGGCCTAGGCGGTCGACCCGGCTTCATCGAGCCGCAAACCCCAGCTCTCGACTTCGGCCAGTCGATCGTGGGCCGTCAGATCGAGCTGAAGCGGCGTGAGCGAGACGTAGCCGGAGGCCAGGGCGCCGAAATCGGTGCCCGGATCGGCTACGCCGCTCGGAACATCTCCCCCGATCCAGTAGTAAGGCCGTCCGCGTGGGTCCTGCCGGCGGACGAGGGCGTCGCGGTAGAGGCGCAGCCCCTGCCGTGTGACGGCCAGGCCGCGCAGGCTCTCCAGCGGACCATAGGGGACATTGAGGTTGAGCAGGATCCCGCGCGGCAGCCCGTGCGCCAGGATCTGACGGATCAGCCGCGCGGCGACCGTCGCCGCGGCGGAGTAGTCGAGCGGTCCGGGATGACCTTCCGGGGAGTCCAGGGAGACGGCCATTCCGGGCAGCCCGGCGATGGCGGCTTCCATGGC
>Ga0209341_10003640_pt1 | contig 14345 bp, 13 predicted proteins | sample RifCSP13_2_FD_184020 | JGI IMG/M metagenome (GOLD analysis project Ga0209341, IMG submission 184020) | Soil microbial communities from Rifle, Colorado - Rifle CSP2_sed 13_2 (SPAdes) (version 2) | ecosystem: Environmental > Terrestrial > Deep subsurface > Rock core/Sediment | place: Rifle...
AGCAGGGTCAACGCCGCCAGCCCCAGCGCGGCCCACGTCCAGGGGGTAAAGCCTTCGAGGATGTTCTCCAGCCCGCGCCAGGCCGTGACGCCAATCAGGATCAGCAGCCCGATCAGGATTGCGCCCTGAACGGTCACGCCCTCTTCACCCTTGCTCGCGTCAAACGGGACGAGCTGATGCAACGCGGACTGGAACCGGTCCGTCCCGGCTATGGGGAGCGTGACCTGCCCGTAGGTGTTCGTCAGCAGGCTAACCTTGAGCGTTCCGGAAAGCAGCAGCGCCGCCAGCGTCAGCAGGAAAACCAGCGTCGCGCGACGCATCTTCCCCTGCCCGGCAAAGAGCGCATCGGCGGCCTGATCGTGCGCGGCGTCGGCGCGGCTGAAGATCAGCGCCATGATCATGCCGATGCCGACGCCGAAGGCCAGCGAGAGGCTGAGACGAGCGAACGCCAGGTCCGGGCCGAGAGTGACGCCCGTGTAGGCCAGGGCCAGGATGTTCGCCGCCGGGGCGAAGAACAGGAAGGTGATGGCCGGCCCCAACCCCGCGCCTTTCTTGTAAATGCCGGCGAAGAGCGGGACGATGGTGCAGGAACACACCGCCAGCACCGAACCGGCCAACGCCGCTGCCGGATACGAGATATACCTGGGGGTGTTGCGGCCGAGGAAGCGTGTGACCGATTCTTTCGGGATCAGCGCCGTCATCCCGCCCGCGATGTAGAAAGCGGGCACGAGGCAAAGCAGGACGTGTGCAGCGAGATAGGCCGCCAGGCTGCCCAGGCCCCCTTGCAGCAACTCGACGAGTAAAGTGAGGATGTGCATGGATTTCGCTATTCACACCGGGGCTGAGGCGAGGGCGTGCTGCAGCCATTCGGTCACCTGCTCTTTCGTCGGCGCCGACCCGGCCCACGCCAGTTTGCCGTTAATCAGCAGGCCCGGCGCACGGTCGCCGAGCAGGCCGTACTCGATCATGCGCTCCTCGGTGACCAGTTCTACCTTGGCGTCACGCGCACCCAGCGCCTGCAGGGCCTCGATGACCAGTTGTTCCATTTTGAGACAGCCCACACAGCCGGTGCCCAGCACTTTGATGTCCAACATGACAGCCTCCTTCCTGACAACACTCACGCCGCACCCGGTTCTCCGAACTAGGATGGTGAACTTGCGCACTGTGGACAGTAGCACTGCCCATGCGGCGGGGTGAGCGCAACTTCAGCCAACGGACGCCCTCGCGCCTGTGTACGCGCTATGCGCCGCGCTTCGTCCAGCACGGTGAACAGTTTCGGATGGCTCAGCCGGTAATAGACACGCAAGCCTTCCTTACGACTTGTGACCAGGCCTGCATCGCGCAGCGTCATCAATTGCTGCGAGACATAAGCCTGGCGCTGTCCAAGCACCGCTTGAATGTGGCAGACACAGGCTTCCCCGCCGCGCAGCAACTCCAGAATCTGCAAGCGCGTTGGGTGCGCCAGAGCACTAAACAACCCGGCTTCAATATCGTAGATAGAGAGGGCGGCGGACATAGCCTAGAATATTCCTCTTTTTGAATGTAGTCTAAGGCCGTTCGCGGGAAAGCGGGAGTGAACAATGTCATATACAGGAAGTGATCACTGGCGCGCGCGAAATGGACAAAGGGGAGTGATATTCGCCATTCGAAGGGTTATTATTGGCTGACCGCCGACTTCTTTGCCCCGGACGCGGTATCCCCAAGAGGATCACCCTTCAGAGCTTGCGCACCTCGTACTCTTCGCTGCTGAAGCTGGTGTAGAGACGCCGCATGTGCGCGTCCAGTTGTTCTACGAGGTCGCGCGGGAACTGCTTCCACTGCTCGCATGAAGCCCAATGGATCATGATCGTGACGCGGCCCGGATCTTGCCGGTCGGCCCAGACTTCCTTGTCCACGAAGCCCGGATGGGCCGCAAGCGCCGGAGTCCAGATTTCAGCATCGCGCTCGATGAACTCGTCGCGCAGCTCGGGAGGGGTGATGAAGCGTAGAATTTCGACAACCATCCCTAGGCCTTTCCTTCCACTGAGCCTGACAGGTCAAAGTATTCGCGCCAGGATTTGATTTTACCCCGTGACAAATCCACGAGGATGGCATCTTGGGTCGTGCCGCGCGCCCCGTCCGAGCGGCGCGTGACCGTCCAATCCCACTCAATGGCGACCTTGCGCCCGTCGGCGGAGGCAAAGACGTTTTTGATCTCGACGACCAGATCGGCGAAGCCGGCGTGAAATTCGGCCATCGCCGCGCGCAGCTGGTCAACGCGCCACTCGCCGCCGGGGGCCGTCAGCACACCGGCGGAGAGCCAATCTCCGGCGGCCAGGTCAAAGTCGTTGCGCTCCCAGGCTCGCGCCTGCCGTTCGACGAGCGCGCAGATCTTTGGATGGTAAGAAGTTTCACGGCTGTGCCCAGCGCGCCGGTGAGGTGTAACGCGTTTGATGTTTTTGCGAGTCTGCCTGACCATTGGATTTGCCTCTCACGCGATGAAAGCTCCCCAGCCGAAGAAGAGGCGCATGATGACCGCGCCAATGAAAAATGCCACGCCGCCGACCATGATGCCATAGTCAATAGGGCGTAAGCGGATATCGGTCATATAGGTTCGGTCGGGGCTGCCAGAGAAGGCTTTCGATTGGAGCACCACATCCAGTGTCTGGGCTTTGAGCAGTGATCCGATGATGAGCGGCACCGCCAGGCTGGCGAACACTGGGATGCGTCGGAAGAAACTCATCCTCTCCAACGCCAGCCCACGCAGACGCTGGGCTTCCATGATCGCGTCAATTTCCCCAAAGATAAACGGCACAAACCGCAGCGTGATGGAGAAAATGAAGGCCACTTTATAAGGGACACGCATCTTGACTAAACCCAGCACCAGATCATTGATGTCGGTCGTCAGCACCACCAGCGGCATGGTCAGCAGGGGCGACAAAAAGCGGAAGACCACCATTAAGCCGAACACGAGGCCTTCCCAGTAGAGGGTGACGGGCCCGGCAAAGAACGGCACCCACTGGGGGACCACGAAGAGCGTAATCATCACCGTCCTGCCGATGATATTGAAGAAGCCCTGGATCAGCACCGAAAAGACCATGAAGGGAACCATTAGCAGGATGGTCTGCTGAATCTGGCGCCGGTCCAAATGCGCCGAGAGCGCGAGCGCCAACACGACGAGGAAAAGTCCAATCTGGTAGAAGATGTTTTCCCAAACCAGGATGAGAAACAGCACGAGGAACATGAACAGCAATTTGGTGCGCACGTCCAACCGGCTGAAGAAAGATGGCTTTGAGACTCGTTCCACGTACATGGGGCGCATCGGAGCCTCCTATCGCACCGTCACGGCCAGCGCCAGTTCCTCGGCGGTGATGGGCCTCAGGACCGGTCCGCCGGGAGGCTGGATGGCTTCGGCGAACTGGATCACCTGCGGCGGCGTCAGGAAAGTCTCGCGCAGGATGTCCGTCGCGTAAAACCCTTCGCGCAGCGATGTATCCAGCAGGGCTTGGCCCTTGCCCATCACGACCAGCCGTTGGGCGTAACCGGGAAGCAAATAGAGATGATGGGTGATGATGACGATCGTCCGGCCGGCCTGGTGGAGTTCACGGGTGAGGTCGAGGATCGCCCGCGCGCCCTTGTAGTCTTGTCCTGTCGTGGGCTCGTCAAAAATCAATATCTCCGGATTCATGGCAAGGATGGCGGCGATGACGATGCGACTGCGATCTCCCTTGCTGAGGGTCAAAGGGTGATGATCGGCGGCCCATTCCAGTTTCATTTCCTGCAGGGCGGCCTGAACGCGCGCTTCAATTTCGCCGGGGGGGAACTGCAGATTCTTTAGCGCGAACGACACCTCGCGCCGGACCGAGTCGCAGAAAATCTGGTTGTCCGGATTCTGGGAGATATAGCCAATACGCTGGGCCAGCTCGCTGACCGTGTAAGTCGTCACCTCCCTACCCAGCACGTTGACCTGCCCACTGGTGGCTGTAATCAGGTGAAGAAAGTGCCGCACGAGGGTGGACTTGCCCGCGCCGTTCTGCCCGACGATAGCGATGTACTCCCCTTTGTGGATATCGAGCGAAATGCCCTGGAGAGCTTCCGGGCCATTTTCATACCGGTAACGCAGGTCACGGGTTTGGATCACGACCTCGCCGGGAGCGGCGGGCATGCGACCATCGGGGTAAGTCACCGGCTGAAATGAAAGATGCGGTTTGATTGAATCGTACTGAAGCAAGGCTTCACGCAAGGTAACGGGCAGTGCGGCCACATGCCTTGAGCTGTGGAACGCCGCCTGAAAGGCGTGCGTCACCTCCGGGGGGCGCACGTCGTGAGGACGTAGAAGATCGAGGTTTTGGAAGAAGGCGGGCGGCGGGGCCTCGGCCAGCAACTGCCCACCGGCCAGGAGCATCACGCGGTCCGCGTATTCGGCTACTTCCTCGCTGGCGTGACTGACGAGAATGATCGTGATGCCCTGCGTGCGATTCAGTTCGCGTACGATGGCAAATACTTCGTTGGCGCCCACCGGGTCTAACTGAGAGGTCGGCTCGTCGAACACCATGACCTCCGGACGCAAAGCGAGCGCGGCGGCGATCGCCAAACGCTGTTTCTGCCCGCCGGAGAGCTGGTGGGGGTGCCGATCTTCAATGCCCTCCAGACGGACGGCGCGCAGGGCTTCGGAGATGCGGCGCTTAATTTCTCCGGCGGGCGTCTTGATGTTCTCCAGCGCAAAGGCCACCTCTCCGGCGACGGTCGGCGCGGTCAACTGGATCTCTGGGTCTTGAAAGACCATGCCGACATGCTGAGCCAACTGGTAGGTCGGATGCTTCACCGTGTCCAGGCCGGCCACGGTCACCGAACCGTAAAAGTCGCCGCCGTAGAAATGCGGGACGATGCCGTTGAGCGCCAGACAGAAAGTGGTTTTGCCCGCCCCGGTCGGACCCATCACGCCGAGAAACTCACCGCGTTGGACCTGCAGGTTGAGGTCTTTCAGTACGAAGTCCTGTGCGCCAGGGTACTTGTACGAAAAGTCTTTGATGACAATGATGTCATCGGCCATATGAGCATCCCATCAACACCTGGAGGCCCCAGCCGAGGGACCTCCAGATGTTGACGCCCTGTGTGGCGCGAAACGCAGACGTATCGAGCGTTGGGATTAGTAGCCCGCCATTTTAGGCTTGACGAACGCTGACCGGCGGAGGGCGGCGATGACGCCCAGGCCAATCAATGCGCCAATGAGCGGAAAGATGCCGCGCTCCAGCAGAACAGCGGGCACGATGCCGGGCCATGCTTCCGGCGGCCACGGACTCTGCGCGTACCAGATCACCCAGGGGGCTTGAATCCCTGCCGTCGAGCCGAAGAGGAACAGGATATACAGAGCCGCGCCCATCTGCCAGTTCACACTGCTGCTCTGGATCGTCTCCACGGCCCAGCGGCGCACTTGCGGGATGACCATCAGGATCAGCCCGAGGGTGATCAGGAAGGTGTTGGAGAACCATAACGCCACTCCAACGCCCTGCCCCGAGGCCTGGAAGAAATAGACGACATGCAGGATCAGGGTAATGACCCATGGCGCCAGCCAGTACCACTTGCCCTTCTGCACAGCCATGCCCACGGAGAACGAGGACATTACGCCCAGGAGCATGGCCCATGGGCCAAGCGAGGTGTACGGAGCAAGGGCATTCCCAATAAAGATGCCGACCACTGAAGCAAGCGGCCCGGCGATGGGACCGAGCAGCAACCCGATGAGCGGGTGCAGAATATCGTGGGCCGGCCACCCCTGGCCCGCTCCGCCAATCACAATTGAGGCTGGGACAAAGGCGAAGGCGACGACAATGGCTGCCATAATGGCGACATAGGCCACTGGGGTGCCGCCAATCGCCACCGCGCCCAATCCAGTTACTTCACGTTTTTCGCCTTTCGGCATTTCAGTAGACATTTGCGGATCCTCCTCCGACGCAGTGAAGCTAATACTAATGAATGGGCTATCTCCGAAGCGCTGAAAATGGCGTTGATCTTGATGGGTAGCCTCCTTTCCGTAGTTGGCTATAGAGGTTAAGATTTGCTTTTTGAGTCTGGCGTCAACGGATGATCATCGGATAAACGGATAGTGCGCGGCAAATCCGTTTACGCGAAGCGGTTTCGTATCCGTTGACGCCGAGTCAAAATCATTTTCTTAATCTCTATAGCTGCCGGTCGAGCCCGGTGTTAAAACTAACTTGGCAAACCTGTGCCTCCTTTCTCCTCCTTTTCAGCTTCATATGAGCGCTGACCCGCCATCCACAAAATACACGCCGCCCGTCAGATAATCGCTCTCGATCAAAAAGGCGACGAGTCCCGCAGCATCCTCTGGCGAGCCGAGGCGTTTAACAAGCGTCCGCTCGATAGCCTCCTGCGTTTGCGCGGGCGTGAAGTTTTCGGGCAGGAGGATCGGCCCCGGCGCGATGGCGTTGACGCGCACGTGCGGGCCAATCTCGACGGCGAGGTAGCGCGTGAGCTGCACCACCCCGGCCTTGCCGACCGCGTGATGCGCGTATCCGGGCCATACCTGATAGACCGACAGGTCGGTGACGTTGACGATCACGCCGCGCTTCTGCCGGAGCATCGTCGGCGCGACGGCCTGCGCGCAGAAGAACGCGGCTTTCACGTTCACGTCCACGCTCAAATCCCACTCGGCCTCGGTCAACTCCAGAAAAGGCTTATAGAGGAAGGGCGAGGCGTTGTTGATGAGAATATCAATCCGCCCCAAGCGTCCCAGCGTCGCCGCCGTCCAGCGCCGAATGCCTTCGAGGTCGCGCACGTCCAAAGGCGTCGCCAGGCACTGCACCCCAAGCGCCTCGATTTCCGCTTTGGTCTTTTCCCATGGCTCACCGGGCAAGTAGGTGAACGAAACATGCGCCCCCCGGCGGGCGAGGTGCAAAGCATGCGTGCGCCCGACCCGTATTGCGCCGCCGGTGATCATCAGGACTGAGTCTTTGATGTCCATAACCGGTTGTCTGATGCGGTGAATCAGCGGGGAGGCGGTCCGGGCGGGTGCGGCACGGCCTCGCGGGCGCCCAGACCCCCGTCCACCGAGAGCACCACCCCGTTGATGTAACGCGCCGCGTCGGAGGCAAGGAATAGAATTGCCTGCGCCACCTCCTCGGCCTCCCCGAAGCGGCCCTCGGGGATGTACTCCTGGACGGCGGCCTGCCGCTCGGGGTCGGACATCCCGGCCAGCAGCGCCTCGGTGCGGATCAGCCCCGGCGAGACGGCGTTGACCCGGACGCGGCGCGGCGCGAGGTCGAGCGCCATCGCGCGCGTCAGGCTCTCCACCGCGCCTTTGGCCGCGCAGTAAGCCGTGCGCGAGGGGACGGCCAACTGAGCCAGGATGGAACTGAGATGAATGATGCACCCCTGCCGGCGGGCGGCCATGCGCCTCGCCGTGAGCTGGCTCAAATAAAACAGCCCGCGCACGTTCGTCGCCCAGACTTCGTCGAGATCGGCAAGAGTCACGTCGAGAAAGGTCTTGCGGTTGAACGCGGCGGCGTTGTTCACCAAAACGTGGATCGGGCCGATCTCCCGCTCCACCTGCTCGACCAGCTGCTCGATCTGCGCCGCCTGGCCGACATCGGCCGGCAGCGCCGCAGCACGCCCTCCCGCGGCTTGAATGTCCGCGAGCGTCTTTTGCGCTCCGGCCTCGTCGGAGCGGTAGTTGACGACGACGTGCGCGCCCTCGCGGGCGAACGCGATGGCCGTGGCCTGTCCGATGCCCCGCGACGCGCCTGTGACCAGGACGACCTGACCGGCGAATTGACCCGTCATGCCCACCTGGCCTGGCGGACAAAAGACGCGCCGCCCACTGCCTCCCGATGTCGCGGGGCAGGGTGGGCGGCGCAGGAAGGCGGCGTTGACGTGCTCATTCTGGCGGGGCGTGTGTTTGGAGATTAGCACAGCCACCGGGCCGTGTCAAGCAGGACTCAAAAATTTTGGCGACACTCAATAGGCAGTGTCCCGGCGATTGGCAAATCCATCGTCGAGGCGCACGGGGGGCGCATCCGGGCGGAGAGTCCGCCGGGGCGCGGAGCGCAGTTCTCCACCGCCTTGCCAGCGGCAAAGGAATAAAAAAACGGCGGCCAACGGGCCGCCGTCTTGTTTACTCAGGCGCGATAAAACTTCGGCTGGACATGCACGAACTGTGACCACCCATCGGTAGCGATCAACGCCCGCTCCTCCGGCGTGAGCGCAAACTCCTCTTCCTCCTGGTCATACTTCAATGTCAGGTACAAAATGGGGTCGTCGTCTTCCACGTACTTCGTGATGCACAGGCGGTCCTCGCCCTGGGGGTTGCGCACAAAGCGGGCGAAGCAGCGCTCACATTCCGGCAGGACGTGCGTGCACAGGTTGCGGTCAATCGTGACTTTCATGGCTGGGTTTCCTTTCCGCTACAAATAAGAAACTTTTCACGACGCCCAGGGCAGGAAGGTCGAGAGGCCTTCCACTGAGGCGATCTCGCGATCCTTCTCGTCCAGCGCAAGCGTTATTTCGTCCTCGCCGTCCTTCACGACGAGCGTCAGCGTGGACAGGCCGTCGTCCTCAAGCGCCTGAATGCACGCGCGGTCTTCGCCCAGCGGGAAGCGGATGAGCTTGGCCACGTGCCGGTCGCAGTAGGCCTGGCAGAGATCACAGTGGGTGCGGTCAATGTAAATCTTCATGGCAACCTCCTGGGCGTTGCGCCCGGTGCTATGCTTGCAGCTTCAAGGCTGCCCCCATTCTCCATCAAAGACCGCTTTTGCCCAATATCCCTGGGGGGAGACTTGCAGCCTACCCCTCAGGGTAGGTAGGAGGAGGCGCGCCGCCCCGGCGGGGGAGGAGATTGCCTCAGGGGAAGCAATCGGCCGCCGGGCGCCCGGCGGCCGACGCATTGCACCACACGAAAGGCTTAGCTGACCACGAAGTTAGACATCATCCCCTGGTCTTCATGTTCGAGCTTATGGCAGTGGATGAGATACCGACCTCGATATCCGTCGAAGCGGATGAGGACCTCGACGGTCTCGCGATCGTTGAGGAGAACGGTATCTTTCCAGCCCCGCTCCCATGGGAAGAGAACCCCGCGCCCGCCAGTGCGCGACTGCACCTGGAAGGATGCGCCATGTATATGGACCGGATGGGGGGCGTTGCCGTTTGTCGTGAATCGCCAGAGCTCGGTCTGACCGAAGGGGACCTGGAAGTCAATCCTGTTCAGGTCGTACTCCTTCCCGTTGATACGGGTCATGCCATCGAAACTGAACGAGCGCGTAGTCACCGGGTTAGACAGCTTCGTGATTGTGGATAACGTTGTTGGGATGGCGTAGTTGTCAGTGACACCTTGCGTTACATTGAACTCAAGCAGGTTCCACCCGGCGTTGAGGTCCTGCAACATGACCTTGGTTCCGACCGATAGCCCGCGGAAGTCTACGAGCAGATCGAGCCGTTCGCCAGGGCTGAACTCGATCTGGCTGACTTGGACTGCCGTTTCGAGTAGACCGCCGTCGTTGCCGATCAAGGTAAACGGAGCGCCGTTGTTAAGGGCGATCTTGAAGAGCCTTGCGCTGGCGCCATTGAGCACGCGGAAGCGGTAAAGGGCAGTGTCAACGTTCAAGTAAGGATCGCGGGTGCCGTTCACCATTGGATTCTTTGCAAGATATCCGGATGAAGTCGGGTTGTAGATGAGGTTGCCCGCCCTGTCGAAGTTCGCGTCGCGCACGATGAGTGGCAGCTCATGCGCACCAGAAGGAAGACCAAGCGCAGCCTCTTCGGCATCGTTGACGATGAACGCGCCAGCCAGACCCAGAACAACTTGCTTCCCCGTCGCCATGTGCGGATGCGGATGGTACCAGTTCAGGCAAGCGCGCTGTATGATCGGGAACTGGTACGATTTGCCTCCCCCGGGGGCGACTAAATCTTGGGGTTGGCCGTCGGCGTTGGTGGGCGCGATCATGCCATGCCAGTGAATGGTCGTCGCTTCCGACAGCCCGTTGGTGAAGCTAATGCTCGCGGAGTCACCCTTGTTCGCCTGGAATGTCGGGCCGGGGAAGAGGCTGTTGTACGCGAGCACGGACGAGAACTTGCCGCCGCCCAGGTCAGCCGCGCCTGGCGCAGCGGTGAGGCTGTAATTGCTGGGGGAAAAGGTGAGGGGAATTCGCAGTGGATAACGCGTGACGGTGCCCCCGCCACCTCCCCCTCCGCCTCCGGCGGCCAGCGAGGCGGGTACACTCCCCACGGCGAGTGCAGCAGCGGATACCGCCGTTGCACGCAGGAAAGCGCGCCGCGTCAAACGACTGGGCGCGGATTGGGCAGATGGGTCTTTGGGATGCCGTGCTTCTTTGTTTTCGTGTCCGGCGATCTCGATGCTTCCGGTCTTGTCTGTCTGCTGGATGTTCATCGTGGCCTCCACTGAATGCGATTTGCCTGTTGACGATCTGAATCGGCGCAAGCGAATCGAGATAAAATTGGGTTTCCGCCTAATTGGGTCTATTAGGCATTCTCCGTACGTTTGCCGAATTTCGCCAGTACCATAAGTCAGAAGACGATGTGATTTTTGTCACAGCCTCTCAGCCAGAGAAACGCGACGGCTGCACCCTGGAAGGGGGTGGGCGCGCGCCCCACCTCGCGCAGCACGGAAGGCAGCGCCATCGCGAAGCAGCCCCGTGAGCCTGCCGTCCGAAGCCGCCTCCAATGCGACACACATCCATTGCCTTTCAGGGAAATGGGCTTATACTGACAAAAGATGGGGATGGGGTTCCACTCCGTAATTTCCCCGTTTGAACTGGCCGCTGGCGCGAAAGGCGGACACCCCTGTCCGCCTACTACAGGTTAGCCCGCCCTGTCCATGCCCCGGCCTGCTCCTCCCGGAAGGAATTAAATGAGCGCGAAAAAGCAGAACCCAATCGCCTTGGCCAAATCTTCCCGGCGTTCCGCCTCGAAGCCGCCGAACGCCTCCGCCTCTAGACGCAAAAGGACGGGCATTCCACGCGGCCTCCCTGAACAACGGCCAACCGAAGATAGCCTCCGCAAACTTAACCGCACCTATGCCTTGCTGAGCGACGTCAATCAGGCCATCGTGCGCGTGCGTGAGCCGCAGGCGTTGTTCGAGGCGGCTTGCCGCATCGCCGTCGAGCAGGGCGGCTTCCGCATGGCGTGGATCGGGTTGCTCGACCCGCAGACAAAGCAAGTGAGGCCCGCCGCACACGCGGGCGAGACTGACGGCTATCTCGACAAACTGAACATCGTACTGGACGACAGCGAGCGCGGACGCGGACCCACCGCCACCGCCCTGCGCGCTGGCGAGCCGGTCGTGGTGAACGACATCGCCAGCGACCCGCGCATGGCGCCCTGGCGCGCCGACGCCCTGCGGCTGGGTTATCGCGCCTCAGCCGCCTTCCCGCTCATCGTCGCGGGCGAGGTGCGCGGCGCGCTCAACCTGTATGCCCCCGAATCCGATTTCTTCGACGAGGACGAACTCAAACTGCTCGACGAAATGGCGGCAGACATCGCCTTCGCGCTGGAATTCGCCGAGCAGGAGGAACAACGTAAACGGGCAGAAGAGGCGCTGAGAGAGAGTGAAGAGAAATTCTCAGCGGCTTTCCATTCCAGTCCACTTACGCTAGTCATCACGACATTCGGTGGAAGGTATGTTGAAGCGAACCGGGCGTTTTGTGATCTGGTAGGATATTCTCGCGAGGAAATCATCGGCAAGACTGTCACCGACTTGGGAATCCTGGGTGTGCAAGACCGTGAAAGGCTGGTTGCCGCCATCGAGAGTTCTGGCGGTTCGGTAAGTAATGCCGAAGTCAAGTTCCGTGTCCGGGATGGCGGCATGCGGGACATCATATATTCGTTGGAGACTATTTCCTTAAGTGGTGTTCCGCATCGCCTGTCCACGGGGCTGGATATCACCGACCGCAAGCGGGCGGAGCAAGCGCTGCGCGAGAGCGAGCAGAAGTTTTCCATCTTATTCGAAAAGGCTGCTTTTTCCGCGGCGCTTTCGAGGCTGCCCGAGGGCGTCATTGTAGATGTCAACGAGGCATTTGAGAGAGCATTTGGATATACAAAGGAAGAAGCGGCAGGCAAGACCTCCCTGGAACTGGGCATAAATCCCGATTCTGAAAGTCGAGCGCGCATCATCGCCGTGCTTCAAACACAAGGATCGGCGCGTGACATAGAACTCACGTTACGAACGAAATCCGGCGTCGCGCGCGTCTTCCTGGTGAACATAGATTTAGTGGACATCGGCGGGCAGAAATATATACTCCAGACGGCGCAGGACATCACCGAGCGCAAGCAGGCGGAAGAGGCGCTGAGGTCGAAGAACGAAGAGATCAAGATCATGTCCCAGCAGATGTGGCAGGCGGCCAGGCTGGCGACGATGGGGGAACTGGCCGCCAGCGTCGCTCACGAGCTTAACAACCCCCTGGCCACCGTGAGCCTGCGCACCGAAATGTTATTGGCGCAATTCCCGCCTGAGGATCCCAAAGCCAGACCATTACAGATCATCGAATCTGAGGTCAAACGCATGAGCGATCTGGTGGCCAACCTGCTGCAGTTCAGCCGCCGCAGCCAGTCCATCATCTCGACCACCGATGTGCGCGAGGAAATCATCAAAACGCTGGACTTCATCCAACACCACTTGCGCAACCGCCAAATCACCGTCGTGCAGGAATTTGCGAGCAAAACGCCCTTGATCCATGCTGACCGTCAACAACTGCGGCAGGTCTTCCTGAACCTTTTTATCAATGCCAGCGACGCCATGCCAAAGGGCGGTGCGCTGACGATCCGCATCCGGGAAGACCAGGGGGATGGAGCACAGGGCCAAAAGCTCAACCAGTCTCATCTAACCGGAACGATGGGAACGCCGGTTGCTGCGCCGCCCTATCTCGTCATCGAAGTCGCTGATACCGGCGAAGGGATCCCGGTGGAGGTCCTGACCAGGATCTGGGAGCCTTTCTACACCACCAAACCGGAGGGCAAAGGCACGGGACTGGGTCTGGGGATCTGCCAGCGCATTGTTCAGGAGCATAGCGGCCGCATTGAGATCATGAGCGAAGGCATACCGGGGAATGGGACCACGGTGAGGATCGTGTTCCCTGCGAACAAAGACGGCGATGAAAATGTCGCCGCCTAAATTTGGACAGGTCCTTGTCGTTGACGACGAAACCGAGTTGATGAGCGCCCTGGTGGAGGCGCTGACCCTCCAGGGTTACGAGGCAGACGGGTTCGTTTCCGGCAAGGCGGCGCTGGAAGCGTTGGAGAGGCAGTCTTACGACCTGGTTCTGACCGATCTGATGATGCCCGAGATGGATGGGATTGCCCTCTTGAAGGCCGGGCTGAAGATTGATCCTCACCTGGTTGGCGTCGTCATGACCGGGCACGGAACCGTGCCAACCGCTGTGGAAGCGATGAAGGTCGGCGCCTTCGACTACATCCTTAAACCGTTCAAAATGACCGAGGTCTTGCCGGTGCTGGCGCGCGCCCGGGAAGTGCGGCGGCTGCGTTTGGAGAACATCCAACTGCGTGAGACGGTGGCCATCTATAACCTGAGTCAGACGATCGCATTTTCGCTGGACTCCAAACTGGTCCTGGAAAATACCGCCGACGCTGCCCTTCAGCAGACCGAGGCGGACGAGGTCTCGATCATGCTGCTCACACCGGAGAACCGGGAGTTGTATATCGCCGTCGTTCGCGGCAGGGATCGAGAGCACTTATTGGGCCAGCACCTATCGCTGCAGGAGGGCATTGCCGGTTGGGTGGCGCGTCAGTCTGAGCCGCTCATTTTGAACGGCGAAGTGTCAGACGCACGTTTCGCGCCCATTCGGCCGCGCGCCGAGATCCGTTCAGCCATCTCGATGCCCATGCGGGCTGCCGGGAAGCTGGTGGGCGTATTGAACGTCAACAGTTTGCAGTCGCGCCGTTCTTTCACGCCGGGGCAGATCAAAGCCCTGAGCATCCTTACCAGCACCGCCGCGGCCGCGCTGGAGAACGAGGCGCTGTACAGCACCCTGGAGGCGCGCGAAAAGCATTTCCGCGCGCTGATCGAGAATAGCTCCGATGCGGTTACCCTGCTGAACCCGGAGGGCCGAGTCATTTACACCAGCGCCTCTGCCCGGCGGGTGTTGGGTTACGCGCCAGAGGAACTGGCGGGCCAAAACGCCTTCGACCTGATTCATCCTGATGACCGGCAGACGATGCTGACCGGGTTTATTGAGGCCGCTCAAAAGCCGCGCCAGGTGCAAACCACCCAGCTTCGCGTCCGGCACAAAGATGGCGCCTGGCTGTGGATCGAGGGTACGGCTCAGAATCTGTTGGCCGAGCCAGGCGTGGAAGCCATCGTGGTCAATTATCGTGACATCACCGAG
>Ga0209341_10003642_pt1 | contig 14343 bp, 18 predicted proteins | sample RifCSP13_2_FD_184020 | JGI IMG/M metagenome (GOLD analysis project Ga0209341, IMG submission 184020) | Soil microbial communities from Rifle, Colorado - Rifle CSP2_sed 13_2 (SPAdes) (version 2) | ecosystem: Environmental > Terrestrial > Deep subsurface > Rock core/Sediment | place: Rifle...
ACCCGAAGGTCGGCGCCCATAGCAACACCGTTCACTTCGGATGCCAGCCGATGGGCCGCTTGGTGGGACGTCCGGTAGTGGACGGCCACCCGGGCGCCCTCGCTAGCGAAGGCCCGCACCACCGCCTGCCCGATACCGCCGCCGCCCCCGGTGACAACGACACCCTTACCTGCCAATCCTGTGTCCATGCACAGGAACTTAGCGCCGTCCTGTTCTCCTTCGATCAGTCGCCGTCGAGAACATCCCGCCGGACCCGGGCAAAGGCCTGATTGAGTTCGAACACATCGCCGGGATTCAGCCTGCGTTCGAGACGGGTCACGGCGGTGTTGAGAAACACCTCGCGCACTGCCCAGACCAGGGCCCACGTGAGGCCTAGAACCGCTGCCACACCGAGGATCGACAGCAACCACAACATGGCATGACATCGGCCGGCGATGGAGCTGCCTTGAGGCGACAACGTGCACTATGACAAGTCTCACCTTCTTCCAAGGGAAGGCCGGGTGTAGGGTTCTCGCCTATGCTCGTCGACTACTCCCGGATCACCGCGTCCGCCCTCAACGAGGCCGTTGCCGACGCCATCGCCGAGGCCGAGAACGTCATCGCCTCCATCGTTGCCGTCGATGGGCCGCACACCTTCGAGAACACCATTCGCCCCATCGACAGCCTGACGGCTGCGCTGCAAGACGCATACGGGCGCGGGCCATTTCTCGGCAACGTCCACCCGAACGAAGAAGTCCGTGAGATGGCCCGCGAGACCGAGGAAAGGCTCGAGAAATGGCAGGTCGAGCTCAGTTTCCGGCCTGATCTCTACGCAGCGGTCAAGAACTTCTCAGAAACCGAGGAAGCCTCCCGCCTGGAAGGCGAAGCACAACGCCTGCTTGCCTTCCTGCTACGCGACTTCCGTCGAGCCGGCCATGGGCTCTCTGCCGCCGGTCGGGCCGAGGTCCAGCGCCTCCGCGACCGCCTCGTTGAACTAGAGGTCGCCTTCCAGCGCAACATCGCCGAGTACGAGGACTATCTGCCTGTCACCCGTGAGGATCTAGTGGGTCTGCCCGACGACTACGTCGACCGGTTGGAGAAGGGCGCCGACGGCCGCCTTCGAGTGGGCATGGCGTACCCACACTTCATCCCCTTCATGGAGCAAGCCGACCGGCGCGACCTGCGAGAGGCACTGTCCTTCAAGTTCGGCAGCCGGGCGGTGGATGCCAATCGTCCGGTCCTCAAAGAGGCAGTTGAAACCAGGGAACGCATTGCGCAACTCTTCGGTCTGGATTCGTGGGCCCACTATCAGATGGAAGAAAGGATGGCAAAAGACCCCGCAGCCGTCGATGCTTTCTATGCTGACCTGATTCCGTCGCTCTCAAAGGAGGGAACAGCCGAGATCGCCGTGATGGCCGAGATGCTCGCCGCCGACACCGGCGCTCATGACCTCCGGGCATGGGACTGGCGGTACTATGACACACAGCTTCGCAAGCGAGACTTCGGCGTCGACACCAATGAAGTCGCCGAGTACTTCCAGCTCGAAGACGTCATTTCGGGGATGTTCGACCTCACCGCCGAGGTCTTCGGCCTCGCCTACCAGCCGGTGGCCGATACCCGGGCTTGGCATGAAGATGTGTTGCTCTATCAGATACTCGACCGGGCCGGCGGCGAGCACCTGGCGTTCTTCTACGCCGATCTCTTCCCCCGGGACGGCAAGTACAGTCACGCGGCGGCCTTCCCTCTGCACCCCGGTCACCGGGGAGCGGACGGCCCCTTTCGCCGCCCAATCTCAGCCATCGTGGCCAATCTGACGAAACCGACGGCAGACAAACCGTCCCTGTTGCAGCACACGGAAGTCGAGACACTCTTTCATGAGTTTGGTCACATCCTCCACATGTCCCTCACCAGGGCGGAGTACACACGGTTCTCAGGGGCGAACACTGAATGGGATTTCGTCGAGGCACCCAGCCAGATCATGGAGGAATGGTGCTGGCGACCCGAGGTGCTCCAGACATTCGCGCGCCACTACCGGACGGGTGAACCCATCCCCGAGGAACTGGTTGGCGATCTGGTGAAGGCACGTCATCTGAATGTGGCACTGCACACCTTGCGGCAGATCTCGTTGGGGGTATTCGACATGGGCCTGCACGGACCCGGGGATCACAGCGACCTGGACCTCATACGCGAGCGGGCCGAGTCGGTCGGTTTACTCCCGCCCCACGAGGGCACCTATTTTCCTGCCAGTTTCGGCCATTTGCTCGGAGGATACGACGCCGGGTACTACGGATACTTGTGGTCTAAGGTGTTTGGACTGGACATGTTCAACAGATTCGAGGAGGAAGGCGTGACTAGCCCGCACCTTGGGCTCAGGTATCGCAGAGAGGTCCTCGAGCCCGGCGGGTCGCTCGACGGCGATCAGTTGCTCCGCAACTTCTTGGGCCGTGAGCCTTCCAACCAGGCTTTCCTAAAGCACATGGGCATTGCGTAGGGCTGCCAGCCTCACGCCGATCTTTCGAGTTCGTTAACCTCGTCGTAACTGCCACGAAACCTTCATGTGGCATCGTGTCCCCAACGAACACCTTGCAAAACGGTCTCGCCATTTATAACATCTATATAGTGGAAACTCGGGCAGGGCCCGAGTTTCAGTCCCACCCCCGGACCCTCCAGGTCTCGGACCGGGAACAAACGGTCGACCAAAGACGTTGAACCCATCTCAAGACAAGCACTGAGGAGGCCATCCCATGGCTGACACACTCAAAGGAAACAGACTCCGCGGCGGTGTACGGCCGTCCCGCAAGTTCGGTGAGGGCCGAATCTGCGCGGACAAGAGCTGCGACACCTTGTTGTCTCAATACAACCGACGCGAGTACTGTTTCGCTCACGCTCCCGTTCGGTTTCCTCGGGTGCGCGGCCGGGTCGTGGCCGAAGGCACCTGAACCGAACACCCGACTACCGGCGCCAACCTTAGGCCCCCTCCACGAAGCTTGGCGCCAACCAGAGGCCCCGGACACCCTCCTCCGGGGTCTCGCCCTTTCTGGAAACCACCCCATCCCACCCCCGGTGGGGTGTTACCATCCATTCCCCGTGCAAGAGCAACACAAGCAAGCGGCCCTCAACCGGCTCAAGACTGTACGCGGCCACCTCGAAGGCGTCCTCGGGATGGTCGACGACGAGCGCTACTGCCCGGACATCATGAAACAGGTTTCCGCTCTGCAGGCGTCTCTGGAGCGGGTCAATCGCATCCTCCTCCAGAACCATCTGGAGACCTGCGTCAACGAAGCGGTCGCACAAGGACGGACTGCCGAGATTGTCGATGAACTCATGGAAACGATGAAATACACGGCGACGGTCACAGGACCGGCCGCCCCAAGGGAGGACATGTGACCACGCACAGCATTTCCGTGCCGGATATTTCGTGCAACCACTGCAAGATGTCGATTGAAGGAGCCGTGGGCGCCCTCAGCGGGGTCGACAAGGTCGAGGTTCATATCGAACCGCGGACGGTTGACGTCGACTACGACGAAACGTCCGTTTCCCTCGACGCTATCTATGCAGCCATCGAGGAGCAGGGCTACGAAGTAGCCACCGCCTGACGCACTGATGGCTGAACTGCTCACCGCCAAGCGAGCCGACGACGGCAGCCTCATCTTCGATGTGGAAGGGATGACCTGCGCTTCGTGCGCCGTCCGGGTCGAGCGTGTCCTGAACAAACAGGAAGGTGTCAAGTCGGCCGTGGTCAACTTCGCCGGATCAGAAGCGCGGGTCCTTGGACACCCCGATCTCGATCTCAATCGCCTCACCGACGCGGTCGGAAAGATCGGCTACCAGATCCACCTCGTTGACGAAGAGGAGGAACGCACGAGCGTCGTCGAACGGTACGGCGAAGAAGTGCGGTTTCAGTGGCGGAACTTCCTGGCCGCAGCCCTCCTCACATTGCCGGTCATCATCCTCGCCATGACCGGGTCGGACGCCCGGTCGAGTCTCATCGTCCAATGGATCCTCGTGACTCCGGTCGAGTTCATATTCGGGTGGCAATTCCACCAGGCCGCCCTCAAGCGTCTCCGCTCATTCGGGGCGAACATGGATACCTTGGTTTCGATCGGGACCCTGGCAGCATACGGCTACTCAGTTTGGGCCTTCTTCAACTCCCAACCGGCGTTCTTCGAGACGGCCGGTGCCATCATCACGCTGATCTTGTTGGGCCGTTTCTTCGAGGCACGCGCCAAGGGGCGGGCCTCGGCGGCCATCACCAAGCTGCTGGAGTTGGGGGCCAAGCAGGCGCGGGTGGTCCGCAACGGCGAGTCCATGATGATCCCGATCGAGGAAGTCCGGGTCGGCGACGCCATGCTGGTCAAACCGGGTGAAAAGATACCGACGGATGGAACCATCGAAGATGGGCGCTCGTCGCTCGATGAGAGCATGCTGACGGGCGAGTCGGTCCCCGTCGACAAGGGGCCTGGGGACACGGTATACGGAGCCACGGTAAACCAGCAAGGGCTGCTGACCATCCGGGCCGGCCGGGTGGGCTCTGACACGGCTCTGGCCCAGATCGTGCATCTGGTCGAAGAAGCGCAAGCGTCCAAGGCGCCGGTCCAGAAGCTGGCGGACCGCATCTCGGGCGTATTCGTCCCGATCGTGATGTTGATTGCCCTGGTGACCTTTGGTTCATGGTTTTTGATCACCGGCGACGGGGCCCGAGCCCTGATTCCGGCCGTTGCCGTGCTCATCATCGCTTGTCCATGTGCGCTGGGATTGGCGACCCCGACGGCCATCATGGTGGGAAGCGGGCGCGGCGCCGAATTGGGCGTGATCTTCAAAGGTGCCCAGATATTCGAGCGTTCGCGCGGCATCGAGACCATCCTGTTCGACAAGACCGGGACCCTCACAAGGGGCATGATGAGCCTCTCCGACATCCGGACCGAGGAGGATGAGCGGCGCTTCCTCTATCTGGCCGGCACCGTCGAAGCAGCCAGCGAGCATCCCGTCGCCCGGGCCGTTGCGCTGGGAGCGGAGGAACGGGACATCGTATTGGGTACAACCGTCGACTTCGAGAACTTTGCCGGACTCGGCGTGCGGGGGACCGTCGACGGGGTGCAGGTGGTCGTCGGCAAAGCGAAGCTGCTGGCGGATCAGGGCTTGCTCATCTCCGACCGACACCTCGACGAGGCGGCCCGGTTGGAGACCGAAGGCCGAACGGTGTTCTTGGTCGGCTGGGGTACCGAGGCAAGGGGAGTGCTGGCGGTGGCCGATACGCTGCGCGCAACGGCCCGCCCGGCTGTGGCAGCCTTGAAAGAACTGGGCGTTGAAGTCGCCATGATCACGGGCGACAACCACCGAACGGCCGCGTCAATAGCGGCCGAGATCGGCATCGACCACTTCGTCGCCGAGGTCATGCCCGGAGAGAAAGCAGATCAGGTTCGCCGCTTTCAAGAGCAGGGGAAAATGGTCGCGTTTGTCGGTGACGGCATCAACGATGCTCCTGCCCTGACCCAGGCTGACCTCGGCATGGCTATAGGAACCGGTACCGACATTGCCATCGAGGCGGGGGACGTCATCCTCATGTCGGGAGATCCGGCTCTGGCGGAAACGGCCATGAAGCTGGCTCGAGCCACCTTCCGAACGATCAGACAGAATCTGTTCTGGGCTTTCTTCTACAACGTGGCGATGATTCCACTGGCCGCGGCCGGGCTGCTCAATCCGATGGTCGCCGCAGGAGCGATGGCCTTCTCCAGTGTTTCGGTGGTGACCAACAGCCTCCGGCTGAGGCGGTTCGGGGCCGCCTCGTGACCCCTTAGTTCACGTCGCCGAGGTAGCGGGGTCCGCCGACCCCCTCGCCGGATAGGGCCGCGAGTCGCGGGACGAGAGCGGCGGGGAAGAACCGCAGGGTGGCCAGATCCTCGAGAGAGACCCAGTCGACCGACAACTGCCAAGCGTCCTCTTCGACCGGATCGGCCGGGGGTCGTGATCGATCGACCGAGCAGGAGAACATGATTTCGATCTGATGTACGTCGGGCTCAAATGCTGCGAACTGGTGGCCGGCCCCGATGTAATCCCTCACCCAGAGCACATCCCCCACCTCGACCGAATACCCCGTCTCTTCGCACACCTCGCGTCGCAGGCAGTCGTCCAGCGGTTCGCCGTAGTTCTGACCGCCACCCGGCAGCAAGAAGAACTCGCCGTCAGGATCTTCCGGATGGAGATTACGCGTCAAGAGGATCTCGCCATCGTCGACGATGACGGCCTTGGAAGCGACGCGGATAGGAGGCCCGGACATGGGTTGACAGCGTAGCGGCACCCGCCGCTGTTGGGATAGGGTGGTCTCATGAGTCGTGCCGGAACGATCGGGGAGCATGTATCTGCCGTCCGTAGGCGTCGGGTCGGGGTCCCGGCTCGGAAGGCTCTCTGAGGACGGCATCTGCCTAGATGCCGGGGTAGGTGGGTGGATCGAATTCCAGCACTCGAGTCGGTCACCGATCATCCCTCGACCATGCCATCGCCGGATTGGTCACCGTCGCCTATTCCATCATGCAACTACCCTGGAGGGAGATGGATGTCGTTGAGTGGGCAGAACGGCCCGAGCTCCGCAACCCCGTGGGTTTGGTCGCCTTCGAGGGGTGGAACGACGCCGCCGACGCCGCATCCGGCGCGGTCGAATTCATTCTGGACCAGTTCGAGGACATCGAACCCTTCGCGGTGATCCTGCCCGAGGAGTTCTTCAACTTCCAGATGCGCCGCCCCGACGTCGAGATCGGCGACGGTGGTGCCCGAGATATCACCTGGCCGGTGGTCGCCTTTTATGCGATTCCTCTGCCGGATCAGCATCGTGATCTGGTGATCGTTTTGGGCGAGGAACCCCACCACCGCTGGTTGACCTTCGCAGGCCATGTCATCGAGGTGCTCGAGTCGGTGGGGGTCAAAGAGGTGATAACACTGGGTGCCTTCATCGGCCAGGTCGCTCATACGCTCCCGGTGCCGATCATCGGGGTGGCCACCGATCCGACCATCGTCGAACGTCACCAGCTGTTGACCTCCGACTACGAGGGACCCACCGGGATAAGTGGCGTCCTGAACCTATCCTGTGCCGAGGCCGGCATGGATGCGGTCAGCTTGTGGGCTGCCACCCCGCACTACCTGGCCGCCAACGAAAACCCCAAGGCGATGCTGGCCCTCCTCACCAAGGCGGCGCTCATCGCCGGGATCACCATCGATGCGACCGAATTGGCAGTCGAAGCAGGGGAGTTCGACTCCCGAGTCAACCAGGCCATGGATACCTCGGACGATCTTTCCACGTATATCCACCGGCTGGAGGAGACCTCCGGCGAGGCGGTGCACCCGGCGCTCGCCGACCAACTTGTCGACGAGATCGAGAAATTCCTCAAGGACGGCGATTGAGCGTGAGGCCCGACCAGCTGATCGAAGTCATCGAATGCTTCACCACCGCCGAGGCCGAGTTGGCACGAGCCCACCTGGCCACGGAAGGAATCGAGGCCACTGTGGCCGCCGACGATATCGGGGGGATGTGTCCGGGTGTCTCCCTGGGGAGAATCCGGCTTCTCGTTCGGAATGACGACCTGGCCATGGCCAAACAGGTCCTCGAAGTCGACTAGCTCACAGATGCCGGTCGGCCCGGTCGGTTTCGTTGTCGAAGCGAGTGGAAGCCAGACCAACTCGGTCGGTTTCTTCAAGACCGACTGAACGGACCGGAGTCGCGCATCCCCGATGACCGCGGGTGCCGAGTTGATATTGCTGCCAAGCGGAAAGGCAAGCGAGCGCGCGCCGATACGCAGATGCTGATTCTGCTGGTGAGCCTGGGCGTGGTCGGCGCCTCGATTGCTCTCTGTAGAGCCTGTGACTACTTCTTGCGCTTGTGCCGGTTGGCCTTGAGGCGCTTCCGGTACTTGTGCTTGCTCATCTTCTTGCGCCGCTTTTTAACCAGCGAGCCCATGCAAACCTCGGATAGACGAATTGGGAGCTAATAGCTTGCCTGTTCGACACGTCAAGCGCAAACGCTACCTGGGTCAGGACGTGTGACGAAGCGGATATCCAAGCGCATCAAATGATGCGTCGGCAACGGCCAGCAAGTGGTCGCGGTCGACGGCGCGGCTTTCGTTGTGGGCTCGGCGGGCGGCCAGCATGGCCCGCAAGGCGACGTAGAGCGGGATGGTCGCCTCGAAAGCAGCAGCCCGCCCCTTGTTGGGATCGTACCCGGCCAGCAAGTGGCGTGTCTCGACCACGTTGTCCACCAGAAAGCCACCGAGATCCCAGGCCGGATCCCCGCTGGACCGATCGCCGAAATCCACGATGCCGGTGATCCGGCCTTCGTCGACCAGCACATGGGCCGGATCGAATTTGCCGTGCAACAGATGGCCGACCGGACCCAGGTCGTAGTACTCAGCGTGGTCGACAACGGCCCGATCGACGCGCTCCACTTCCGCGTCGTCGAGGACGCCGCCGGACCGTAGGGCCGGTATGGTCACATCCAGCACCTCGGTCAGGAATTCTTCCCAAGAGTCGTACTCGCCCCCTACCTGAGCGCTGCGCAGATACGTCGTTTCCTGGAGAAGTCCGAAGCCGGGTACTCCAATCTCGTGTACAGCGCGTATGACCCATCCGGCCTCGCGTATGAGCCGGTGTCGTTCCTCCGCCTCGACGTCAACGTCCTCCAGAGGTACACCGGCCACCTTCTCGATGATGATGAAGTTACGCGGGTAAGTATCTCGCCCGAGGTCTGTGGCCAGCACCCGGGGCGCCGGGGCCCCGAGTTCTCTGACATGCTGGTACGCCCACGCCTCCAAGACCACCCGTCCCATGCCGGGCTCTCGATCGGCTTTGAACAGAACCGTCCGGTCGCCGAGAACGGCTTCGAACACTTCTTCTCCGTACCCCGAAGGCCCCCTGGTCATGTGGTCCGGTCGCACCCCAAGCTGGTGTTCGATTGCTCTGGCGACAAAGGCCGCCCCGGCGTCCATATCGTCAAGCTACTCGCTGCTCGACGGTTACTCGATGCCGCTATCGGCCAGGTCCGGTGTCAGAACCAACCCCCGCCCGTTGAGGGCGGACTCTAAGCTCACAACAATGTCCGGGCGGCGCGCTGACAAAGCTATCGCCAGCACCGAAGGGCCGGCGCCGGACCAGCAGGCGAACAGCGCTCCCGCGGTGAGTGCTGCTTCGATCAATTCGGCGGCGACGGGGTTGAGCCGGGTTCTGGGCGCCTCGTGGATCTCATCTCCCAATGCCGAGGCGAGCAGCGCAGCATCGGCCGTCCGGAGGCCTTCCACCAAGGCAACCGCCCGTTGGAGAGATCTGACCACCGCCGGTCGAGAATACGAATGGGGAAGGGCGGCCCGAGCGTCACCGGTCAACAACACCGCCTCGGGTACTGCCACTACAGGAACCAGGTCGGGATGCAACGCCATCCGTTGCACGCCACCAGCGATGGTCACGGCCTGGAGCCCACCGAACACGGCAGCGGCTGCATTATCGGCATGGCCTTCCAAGTCTGCGACGAGTTCAAACACCCGTTGCGAGTCCGGTTCCACACCGGTGGCCCGCCAGGCGGCCAATGCCCCGGCTGCATAGGCAGCAGCCGATGAGCCCATCCCGCGGGCAACCGGGATCTCACTGCTGACCGCTAAGCGCATCGGACGCTCCACACCCACGGCAAGCTGAGCCGCGGCAAGTACGGCGTCCTGAGACGCCGATTCTGGGTGGTGCCGGCCCAGGTGGTCGACCTGCCAATCGGTCGCAGGTTCCGCCGTTACCCGGCACCGCAACTCGAGAGCCAGCGCCAGCGTGTCGAACCCTGGGCCCAGGTTGGCCGCGGATGCCGGCGCCGACGCCTCAGCCATGGTCTCTGGTCTGCAGCTCAATGAAGATATTCATCGCTCCGGGCAGCACCTTCCGGATCTCGGCCTCGATCCGGTCGACGACGGGTTCCACTTGGCGGTCGGTCAGCCCGTCGGTGAGATCAACCTCGAGGTTGACCAGGATCTCGTCCGGTCCCATGTGCATGGTCAGCAGCCGGCCGACACTCTCCACTTCCGGCAGTGACAGTACCGACATCCGCAGGGCCGCTCGATCACGACGACCGGCAGCCTCACCGATCAGCAGCTGCTTGGTCTCGTTGGCCAACAGCACGGCCACCAGCCCTAGCAGTATCCCAATGGCGACCGAAGCAACGCCATCCCAGAAGTCGTTGCCGGTCGTTTGAGCAATGGCCAACCCTATAACGGCGAAGAGGAGGCCCAGCATGGCTGCGCTGTCTTCCAGCAGAACCACCAGAAGTGCGCTGTCTTTGGTCTCGCGGATGCTCCGCCACACACCTCGCGAGCCTCTGACGATGCTGAATTGCTTGAACGCAACCCGAAAAGAGAAACCCTCGATGATGAGAGCCGCGCCCAACACGATGTAGTTGGGAGCAAAGTCGGTGACCTCGTGGGGATGCTGGATGGCGTCGACTCCGCGCTGGACGGCGAGCACTCCACCTGCTACGAACAACATGACGGCCACCATCAGGCTCCAGAAATAGACCTCCTTGCCCCGCCCGAACGGATGTCGGACCGTCGGGGACCTCCGGGACACGCTGATGCCGCGTAAGAGCAGCACCTGGTTGCCCGAGTCGGCGACCGAATGAAATGCCTCGGCGATCATTGCCGCGCTCGAGGTCAGGAAGGCGACCACGAACTTCGCAGCCGCGATGAGCGAGTTGCCGATGAGTGCGGCAACTACCGCCGACTTCGATCCTTCTGCAGCCATTGGCGGGCAGTCTACGAACTGAGGTCGCTCCGACCCGAACTCTCGACTAAATGAGCCGAGAAAACCTCGCGCTGAGCAGCATCACCGGTCGCTCTCCGACGAGGAGCGCATAAGTTGTGGGGTCGGTTGCTCCGGTGCCGGTAGCGCCGTCGACCGCGCAATCCCGGGCGCTCACCCGGTGGGCAACCGCCATGTCCAGCATGAACCCGAGCCCTCCTTCTGCTGCCTGCACCCGGAGGCCGAGTGGTCCTCCGGCTCCGGGAGGGTAGGCGGGAAACCGTCACGGGATCAGGCGTCCAGCCACCGAACCTCGTCCTTTCGAACCGTCCCACCGATGCTGGCTTGCGCCCCGTGCCACTCCAGGTTGATCGTCGACGGATGGCCTATCTCCAACCCCTGACCGATCTCCAACCGGCCTGATGCGTGCCCTTCTGCACGCATAGCGGCGGCCAGAGCCACAGCAGCGCTGCCGGTGGCCGGGTCCTCAAATACACCGTGACCAGGTGCAAAGAAGCGGGCCCGCACCACCGTCGGGGACGCCAGAGCGTACAGATACACCATGTCCGCTCCCGCTTTCTCGAAAACTTCTGCGGGGACAGGCTCAGCCGACGATACGGCGGCCACCGATTCGGCTTCGATCAACAGGTAGGGCAATGGCATATCCACCCACCGGGCCGACACCGGTTCAGGCAGGTTGACCGCGGCCGCCAGAGAGGGCGCTTGCGGAGCCGGGCGCACCCTCTGTCCCAATGGAACCTCGATCGTTACAACCTCTCCCTCGTGCCGGATCGCGACGTCGAAGGCCGCGCACCTGAGTGTGTCGGGACCGCCCGGGCCGAGCTGTTTCAGCATCCAACCCATCCCGACCAGTGGGTGGCCGGCAAAAGGAAGTTCGGCTCCCGGTGTGAAGATCCGCACTCGCGGAATCTCCCCTTCCTTCCATTCCAGGAAGATGGTTTCCGAAAACCCCAGATCGACGGCGATGGCCTGCATCGAATCGGTGGTCAGACCGGTGGCATCGGTGACCACCCCCAGGTGGTTGCCCCCCTCGTCGCCTCGAGTAAAGACCCGCAGGACGTAGCAGTGCCTCGGCATGCTGCTCCTTTCGAGGTGGAAACCATACCCGCTACCGTGACGGCCGATGGACGATATCTTTGGGTTGGAGAGCTTGTTCCCTGAGGCGGTGCTGGCCATCGGGCTGGCGATGGTCATTGGCAACGGATTGGCCATCTTCAAGAATCGCCGAGGTGAGCGCCCCCGCGGCGTGGAAGGTGAGTTCCGGCCGGGCCGGGCGTGGTTCCTGGGAACCATCGGTGTCCTCTTGACAGTATGGGGAGCGGCCAGCGTCTTCTCCTAGTGCCCTGGGTCGCAAGTCACATACAGAATCTCTCACCAACTCACGACACCGGACACCGGCTTGGTATCATCGATCTCCCTGCGGGTGTAGTTCAGTGGTAGAACACGAGCTTCCCAAGCTCATCGAGTTCTCCGTATAATACGGGCATAACCTGGCGGTATGATGCGTCTTCGAACCCATGTCGCCAGAAACTCACCAGGAATATCCCTGTTTCTTTGCTCGGCAACCACTTGACGGTCGGTGGTGTGGCAACCTTCCTTCGATGAGCTCTACTCGTCGAAGAGTGCATCTTACGATCAGGCAGATGGAACGGCTGGAGGCGGGACAGGTTGAGCCGGGACCTGAAGCGGGATGTTGATCTGCTGAACGCTCTTGACGAAAGCTCTGCCCAGATGGTCCTCGATGATCTTAACCGCCTGCCGGCGAACGTGTGCAGGGTCGTATGGTGAACGCTCAGCACCGCGTCCTGAAGATCGGTATCATCCTCGAGGTCGGTGACGCGAAGTCCGTGCTCGCGAGCCGTATCTCTGTTGATGCCGAGTGCATGGGAGCGGAACTTCTGATAGTCAGCGAAGCAGCCCGCGACCCCGCCGGCTTGAGCCTCCGCATCCTCGACGTCTTTGAACATGTAGTCCCGAAGCGATTCCGACACGAGACGCTTCGCAAGGTGCTCGGCATCCTCACTCGCAAAGCAACTCTGGGCCGTACTGCTGAAGGATCGGAGCCCAAGCCGGTAACAAGGACGGATCGGCTGTGCACTCTTCCTTCGCCCGCTCGAACTGCTCGACCTGGGCGCGAGCGGGCGTGAAGCGCTCACCAGGACGGTGCTGGATCTGAGGGTCGATGGGGCCGGGCTGGGAGTGGGCACCCATGATGATCTCGTCCGCTGCCAACGCCCACATCGTCCCTGCCGACATCGCGGCCAGGGGCACAATCACTCGAATGTGATTGAACCGAGTGCGAAAGTATCGAACGAGCGAAGCAGTCGCTTCGGCGCTACCGCCAGGACCATGGATTAGGAGACCGTTCAACTGTGCCCAGCTGGATCGAAGGTGTTCCAGCGGCGACCCGAGTTGAGCCGATCCATCACCGACGCCGGGATTGCCGAGCTGCACCCGCTCGAGCAGGTCCAACGCATTGACCGTATCACGCGTGGGCCTATGTCGAGGTGGAGTCGCCAGTGGTTGGGACGTCCGGTCAGGAGCGGACCGCCTGGTAATTGCTCAAGTGCAGCTGCAAGCATCAGGCCGGCCGCGCCCGACAGGAATGGGAGAGCCGCGTCGTCGCTGTGATCGCCGCCTTGCTTCGCTACTGACGCAGTCGAGCACTCGAAATCCGGCTCGGTGCGGCTTGGGAATCGGCAGCTGATGCACTGATCGACCCCCGGAAGGTGACGGTGAAGCTCGGCCGTCATGTTTCGCGAGGTCGAGGCATGCAGCAGGATCGGTTCGGCGCGCTGACCGATCGTATGGCGGACGCCATCGCCGTTTGCGAGAGGGAGGATCAGGTCCGGTCGTCCCCCGCGACGGCTCCACTCCGCGTATCTCATGACTTTCGGAGTTGCACCGATTAGCCCTGCCGCCACGGGTGCCTTCGACCGGGGAACCAGATCAGGCCAGCCAGCGTCGGCGGCCGTGAAGCCGAGTGATCGATTCGTGTTGTGCAGCTCGACGATGTCGTAGTCGACGATCTCCCAGGTCCCGACGAAACCTATGTGCATGAGCCAGAAGCACAGACCAACGCCCACAGCACCGGCGCCAATCACTGCGACGGTCCCAACGTCTATCGGCCCCCGGTCCGGGGGGCCGACGGATGCGCCTGGCCCCGCACTCATATCCCAGAGTGACACCTGTGTCTCTTCAACCCTCTGACCGTGGACCTCGAAGAAGAGAGCGGCCGCACCGAGACAGGCCGCCAGAGCGGCACCCCATAGCGTCGATGGCGCATCCGTCAATGGCAGCGGTGACCGAGCGAGTGCCGCCCGATGTCCTGATGCACCAACGTGCCAGGCTGAGTCGGGCGCAGCGTCTCCGATTCCGATGCTCGGTCCAGCATGAGGTGCATTGCGCGCCACGTGGATGTCGATGAAAGGATCGATGGCCATCGCCGTGTTCACAACGGCTTCGATCAGCGACGTACCGCGTGCCAGCGTCGGAACGAGGAGCGAGGCATCGGGAACGTCGAGCGTAACGTGCCGATGGATACGGCCAGCCATGTTGACCAGCGCAGTAATGAGGACCTGCCCCGCC
>Ga0209341_10003647_pt1 | contig 14334 bp, 11 predicted proteins | sample RifCSP13_2_FD_184020 | JGI IMG/M metagenome (GOLD analysis project Ga0209341, IMG submission 184020) | Soil microbial communities from Rifle, Colorado - Rifle CSP2_sed 13_2 (SPAdes) (version 2) | ecosystem: Environmental > Terrestrial > Deep subsurface > Rock core/Sediment | place: Rifle...
AACTCGCGCCCGCCCGCCTGCCCCTTGCCTCCCGTCCACTCCCCCGCCGGCCGGACGTCGAGATCGCCTGCGGTGTAGACACGCGCGGGGGCGAGGACGACGGGGTCGACCAGGATCAGGCCGCGGGAGAAGTCGCCGCCGAAGCGGCGGTCGCGCCCAAAGGCGGCGTACGGCGCGGCCTGGGGGACTCCGAGCACGACCGCCGTGAGCCCCTCGCGGGCCGCGGTCAGCCACAGCGGCTCCGCGCCGAGGGCGAGGGCGCTCCCGCCCTCGGCGGTGTCGGTGACGGCGCCGCTTGGTGGCGCCGTCCCGTCTCCCACGATGCCGTGGCGGGTCGGCTCGGCCCCTGTCCAGAGGCTGGCCTGCGCCGCCGCCCGGCGGGCGGGCTGGGGCGGGAGGATACGGCCCCACGCCCCCTCCGACCGCAGGGCCGCGATGTGGGGGAGCAGACCACGGGACGCCGCTTCATCCACGAGCGTCGCCCCCGCGCCCTCGAGGAGCGCGACGATCAGGCGAGAGCGCCCCCGGACGTAGGGGAAGCGGAAACCCCAGCGAAGCTCGGGCCGCCCCGCCTCTTCCCAGGCCGAGAGCCACAGCGAACCCGCGGCCTCGGCGGCAGCGGTGAGTCGCGAGACAAGGTGGGGCCCCTCGAGCTCGAACAGGCGGGAGTAGTAGCCGTCGTCGTAGCGGTCGTCCTCCGGGGTCTCGATGAAGTCGCCCTCGCCCGTCGACGCCCGGTCCGCCTCGAGCGTCTGCGGCGCCTGGCGTAGCGACTCAGAGAGGGCGGAGAAGGCGAGCTCGACGGGGTCGCCCACGCGCCGCGCCGCCCCCGGCGTGACCGCGGCCGAGATCTGCCGCTCGAAGCGCGCGACGAGCTCACGCTCCCAGCGGGAGTGGAGCCCGGTCTGTCCTGTCTGCTGCCCGTCGTAGTTCGCGACGGCGTGGAGAGGCACGTGGGCGTCGGCTACGTAGTGGCCGAGCACCGCCGCTCGCTCCAGGGCGAGCGCCTCGTTGCCGGCCCGGAAGGCTGCGACAAGGTCCCGGTAGGCCTCGCCCACGCGCCACGGGAGGCGTCCCTTCTCGGCCGCCTCCGGACCGTGGCGGCGCCGGTGCTCGCGCTCGTCCCTCGGGAGCCCGTCGATGGGGGACTCGCCAAAGCGGTCGAGATCGAGGAAATGGTTGACGCGCTCTTCCTCATGGCCGGCCAGGATCCAGAGGTCGGGGTCGGTGGCGTGGGCCTGCAGGTACTCGACGTTGCCGGCAAAGAGGTCCCGCAGCGGGGGCGGCAGGGTGAGAACCGCCTTCTCGTGAACAAGACGGTGGGCGGGACGGTCCCACGTCCAGGCGGTCGCGGGGAAGGCGAGCGCGGCGAGAAGGAAGGGCGCGACGGCGCGGGAGGCCACTAGCGAAGCGATACCGCGAGGCTGACCGGCTGGCCGTTGCGCAGCACCACCGCCCGGAGCTCGCTCGCGCCCTGGAGCCGGGGCCACAGGCCGATGAGGGTGGCCATGCCGTCGATCTCGACGTCGTTGATCCGGACGAGGACGTCCCCCACTCGAAGGCCCGCGTCGAGGAGCAGGCTGGGCTCGGCGATCCGCGTCAGGGCGAGCCCCACGACCCGCCCCTCCTCGAGCACGGGGGCGACGGCGGTGTCGGCGAGGATGCGCGGGATCTCCGCCCCGAGCCGCCGTTCCACGTCCCGCCGCTCCATCGTCCGGTATGGCGTGGCCGGGTCCTCCGGGGGCGCATCCGTGCCCGCGAACACACGCGGCGTCGGCGCGGGCGGAGCGGGGGCGGCGGACGCCGGCAGCCTCAGCTCGACCCGCTCCGCCCCGAACTCGAGCGTCACCGTGGAGGCGGAGACGGCGACGAGCCGTCCCCCGAAGGCGCTCTCGCCGACCCGCACCACCCGCGTGCGTCCCCCGTCGCGCAGGATCGCGACCGACCGCTCGGGGGGCGGCGAGACGACAACGCCGACCGCAATCAGCTCCGGGGACAGGGCGACGAGGAAAACGAGCGGGATCATCCGTCAAGGCCAAGCTAGCCGAGGGCGTGGCGGCTGTCAACGACGGTGCCCCCGCGGGGCGGCAGCGGTGGTGCTACATTCGGCAGCATGGCGGATGCCCGGGGGCGGCGGCGGCGGTGACACCCGAGCGCGAGGAGAGCCTGCACGCGCTCGAGCGGCGGCTGGGCTACCGCTTCGCCGACCTCGCCCTTCTCGACCGCGCGCTGACGCACGCCAGCCATGCCCACGAGGACGCAGAGGCTGCGCGCGGGGACAACGAGCCGCTCGAGTTCCTCGGCGACGCCGTGCTCGGTCTCGTCGTCACCGACCTCATCCACCGCCGTGACCCGGACGGGCCGGAGGGCGTCAAGAGCCGGCGCCGGGCCGAGCTCGTCTCGGCGCCGAGCCTGGCCCGGCGGGCGGCAGGGCTCGGCCTGCCCGAGCTGCTGCGGCTCGGGCGCGGCGAGGAGAAGACGGGGGGACGCCACAAGGCGGCTCTCTGGGCCGACGCCTACGAGGCCCTCGTGGCCGCCCTCTACCTCGACGGGGGCTTCGAGGAGGCGCACCGCTTCGTCGGCGCCGAGTTCGCGCGCGACCTCGAAGCGGCGGAGCCCGCCGAAGACGCCAAGACCGCGCTCCAGGAGCGCCTGCAGGGCGAGGGGCGCGCGCGACCGGAGTACCGCGTGGTGGCGGAGGAGGGCCCGAGCCACCTCCGGCGCTTCCGCATCGAGTGCCGGCTCGACGACGGGTCGGTGACCACCGGCGAGGGGTCATCGAAGAAGGCGGCGCAGCAGGACGCGGCCCGGCTCGCCCTCGCCCACCTTCGGCCCCGAGCGAGGCCCTAACCCTCAACCCCCTGGATCCAGCCCCCACCCAGGCACACCTCGCCGTCATAGAAGACGGCGGCCTGGCCGGGGGTCACAGCCCGCTGCGGCTCGTCGAAGAGGACCTCGGCACGGCCCTCGCCGATCGGCCGGACGCGTGCCGGCGCCTCCGCGTGCCGGTACCGGATCCGCACGCGCGCGCGGATCTCGCCCTCGGGCTGCGGGATCGAGAGCCAGTTGACCTCGCGCGCGATGAGCCGGTCCGAGCGGAGAGCGTCCTCGTCGCCGACCACGACCGTGCGCGCGGCGGGGTGGACCTCGAGGACGTAGAAGGGGCGGGGAGAGGCGATGCCCAGCCCCCGCCGCTGGCCCACGGTGAAGCGGTGGACGCCGCGGTGGCGCCCCAGCTCTCGCCCCGACGCGTCGACGATTGTCCCCGAAAGGTCGACGGGCGGAGCGTGGCGCTCGACGAAGGCCGCGTAGTCACCCTCGGGCACGAAACAGATCTCCTGACTCTCGGCCTTTTCGGCGTTGGCCAGGCCACGGTCGCGGGCCAGGCGCCGCACCTCCGCCTTCTCGAGGTGTCCGACCGGGAAGACGGCGCGGGCGAGCTGGTCCTGGGTGAGTCCAAAGAGGAAGTACGACTGGTCCTTGGCCGCGTCGCGGCCCTTGAGGAGGCGATGGCGGCCGGTCGCGGGATCCTCATCGCGCCGCGCATAGTGCCCGGTCGCCACGTGCTCGATGCCCAGCGCGCGCGTCTTCTCGACCAGGGCCTCGAACTTGACCTCGGTGTTGCAGCGCGCACACGGCAGCGGGGTGCGCCCCTCCAGGTAGTCGCGAACGAAGGGGGAGACGACCCCGTCCTCGAACGCGGGCTCGAGGTTCATCACGTAGTGAGGGATTCCCAGGCGGGCGGCCACGGCCTTGGCGTCGTGGACGTCCTCGAGGGCGCAGCAGCGACCGAAGGACGGACCCGATCCCTCCGTCTGGTCGTGGAGCTGCATGGAGACGCCCACGACCTCGTGGCCCATCTCCTTGAGGAGGGCGGCGGCCACGGACGAGTCGACCCCCCCCGACATGGCGGCGACGACGCGCACGGCTCAGTATAGGCCCGGCGGAGCCAGGGGGGCAGGCGCCGCGTACAGACGGGGCAGAAGTGCGAGCCCGGGCGTCCGCCTTCTCGACGGAGCCGGCGAAGCCCATCAGGCAGCCCGGGTCGGGGCAGTGCTCCGCGGCCCCCGGGCGGCCAGGGCCGCCCTGATCGCAGGACGAGGCCTGCGGACCGCGTGTCACTGACCGGCCGGCGCTGAGGCCTCCCACCACCACAGGCGCGGCGGCTCTTTCTCCGCCGGCCAGACCTGCCGGAGCGTTTCCCCTTCGAACATCTCGCCGTTCTTCACGACGTAGCGGGCGGTGTTGGTCAGGCGAATGTCCGCGAGGGGGTTGCCGTCGAGGACGAGGAGGTCCGCCTTCTTGCCTGCCTCGAGGCTCCCCAGGTCCTGGGCGAAACCGATGATCTCGGCGCCGTGGATCGTGGCCGCGCGCAGGACCTCGTGCGGCGTGAGCCCGCCCGCGGCGAGCGCCCACATCTCCCAGTGGTAGCCGAGACCCTGGAGCTGGCCGTGACTGCCGACACCCACCCGGCCCCCGGCGCGGACGATCTTCGCCGCCTCCGCCGCCGTCTTGGGGAAGACGTGCTCGTCGCTCCGGAACCACCTCACCCGGCGGGACTTCGCGTCGATGTCCTCGTGGGGGACGAACCGCTTGAGCTTGGGGTCGTCGTGGACCTCCTCCGTCGTGTAGAAGTGGTTCTCGGCGAAGGGGCCCCCGTAGTTCACGAGGAGCGTTGGCGTGTAGCCGGTGCCTCCGCGGGCGAACATCTCGACCACGTCCCGGTAGAGGGGCACGATTGGCAGCGCGTGCTCGTTGCCCGTGAAGCCGTCCGCGACGTGGGTGAGGTCGAGCTTCAGATCGAGGCCGCCCTCGGTCGTGGGCATCATGGCGAGCTCCTTCGCCGCCTGGGCGACGAGCTGCCGCTGCTTGCGGTTGCCCACCATGTAGGACTTGAGGTTCCGCGTGCGGTAGTGATCGCGGTACTTGGTGAGGACCGCCTTCGCCTCCTTCAGCGACTTGAAGTCGTTGTCCTCGAAGACCCCGGGGCCCGTGGAGTGGGCCCGGGGGCCGAGGATGGCCCCCGCCTCGACGAGGTCCTGGTAGGCGAACATGTCGTTGGTCATCGTCTGGACGTCGAGACCGGCGGTGACCCCGTAGGCGAGGTTGGCGAGGAAGCTCCAGTTCTGGACGTCGAGGATGCCCCGGCGGATCTCGAACCAGTGCGCGTGGGTGTCGACGAAGCCAGGGACGATCGTCCTGCCCGCGACATCCACGACCTTCGCCGCCGGCGGTGAGACGGCCGTCCCCCGGCGGCCCACGGCGGCGATCCGGTCGTCCACGACGAGCACCTCGCCGTCCTCGATCACCTCGTCGCCCTTCATGGTGACGAGGCGCGCCCCGCGGAGGAGAAGCGTCCCCTTCGGCTTCGCCCGCGGCACTTCAACCTTCACCTCGAAGGCGTCGTAGCGGGGCGGCTCCTCCTTCTCGGCTTCTTTCTTCTTGCCCTTCCCCTCCTTCTTGCCCTCGCCCCCCTCGGCCTTCTCCTCCTTGGGCTTCTCGAAGGAGACGGTGTCGAGCGACTGGCGGAAGACGGTCGAGCCCACGGCCCAGACGAGCGTCTTCCCGCCGTCGGCCCAGCCGAAGTAATCGGCGCCGATGTCCGTGAGCTTCTTCGCCGGGACCGCGGGCTTGTTGACGTCGACGGTGGGCGCGGGCCCGCCGACCCTCGGCATCGCGAGGACGTAGAGCTCGTTCTGGACCTGGGCGAGGACCCAGGCCCCATCCGGGCTCACGCGCGCGTCGTAGGCGCCCGTCGGCTTCTCGGCGAAGATGCCGGTCCCCGTGACCTTCAGGTGGTCCCGCCGGTCGGTGCCGTCGAGCCTCATCGAGACCAGCCCCTGCCCGCCTTCCTCGAGGAAGAAGCCGCCGCCGTAGACGTAGATGCGGTCGGCCTCCGGCCCGAAGTGGGGCTTGCCCAGGCCGCGGGAGGGCGCGACGAGCGTCGCCTCGCCTCCCTCCGCAGGGACCCAGACGATGTCGAGGGGGAGCGCGCCCGGGAAGTCGAACGGCGCGCGGACGCGCATGAAGCGGGAGCCGCGGAGCGCCAGGATCTTCGAGCCGTCTCGAGAGAAGACGGGGTCCGAGTAGAAAGCCGCTGTCTGCGTGAGCCGCACGGGCGAGCCGCCGCTCGCGCGCGCCTTCCAGATGTGACCGCCGTCGGCGGTCCAGGTGACGTAGGTGATCCACTCCCCGTCCGGCGACCACGACGGCTGGAAGGCGGGATCAGCGATGCGCTCGAGGGCCCGGGCCTCGCCCTTCGGGAAGTCCATGACATAGAGGCGCGTGAGGGCGGAGAAAGCGAGCCGCCGCCCGTCCGGCGAGAGCGTAGGGTCCTGGACGATGCGGGCGCGCACCGGGCCTTCGTCGAGCCGGTAGGGGAAGCGGAGGAGCGGCCCCGCATCCTGGACCACCTTTGCGCGGAACGGGATCTCCCGGGCCTCGGCGGACTCGAGCGACAGCCGGTGGATCTTCCCGCCGTAGGAGAGGACGATCTCTTTCCCGTCCGGGAGGAAGGCGTAGCCGGGCAGGAGGTCCCGCGTGAAGCGCGACTCCTGGTCGTCCCGCTGGACGGGATAGAGGAGCCGGCGATCGTCGCCCGTCCGAAGGTCCCGCACGCGCAGCTCGGTCTGCGCGTCGAGGCGCGTCGCGTAGACGAGCGTCCTCCCGTCGGGCGAGAGCGCGGGCCGGACGGCGCTCCCCGGCGCCCGGGTGAGAATGTCCTCGTCGCCCGTGATCCGGTCGCGGCGCGCCACCTGCCAGAGCGGGAAGTCGGCGTTGTACTGGAAGCCGCCGAGCTTCTGCGCATAGTAGAGGTGGCGCCCGTCCGGGGAGGCCACGGCGCCCAGGGCGTTGTGCCGCTTGTCGTCGGGGGTGTCAGGCTTGGGCTTCGCCTTCGTCACCTGGACTCCCGCGCCTCCCTTCACGTGGTACATCCACAGCTCGAAGGTCCACATCCCCGGCCCGGCGCGGGAGACGAGGACGTACTGCCCGTCGGGCGTCCACTCCGGGGAGGCGAACTCGGCCTTGTCGTCCTCGGTGAGCTTCTTCGGCTCGCTCCCGTCCGGCCGGGCGATCCAGACGTTCTCGGCCCCGCTGCCGTCGCTCAGGAACGCGATCCACTTCCCGTCCGGGGAGAAGCGGGGCTGGCTGTCGAAGGCCAGCCCTTTCGTGACCGCCTTGGCCTCGCCTCCCTCGATCGGCAGCGTGTAGAGGTCCCCGAGGAGCTCGAAGAAGATCGTCTTCCCGTCCGGCGAGACGTCCAGGGAGATCCAGGTACCCTCGTCGGTCTCGAACTCGATCTTGCGCGAGGGCTCGAGGGGCAGGCGCTCCTCCTCCTTCTCCTTTTCCGTGTCCTTCGCCTTCGCGTCGCTGGCCTCGCGGGCCGGGGCGGCGACGGCCAGCGTCGCGATCGCGAACAGCCAGGCCCCCGTGTGGTCCCATCGCGTCATTGCCACTCCTCCTGTCGCCGAGGCCCGTATCCTGTGGCGAGCGTCCGTCCGATGTCCAGCCCCGGAAAGAGGGCGGCGAGCCGGTCGCGAGTCCGGGTCTGGAACGCCGGGGTCTGGTCGGGCGTGCCGTTGAGCGTGTCCCGGGCCGTCGCGCTCACGGAATCGTCGGTCTCGAGCACGGCTTCTCGCGGCCTAGTTCTCAAGGGCGCAGCAGCGACCGAAGGACGGACCCGATCTCTCCGTCTGGTCGTGGAGCTGGGTCAACCCCCCCCGACATGGCGGCGACGACCGCACGGCTCAGTATGGTGCCCGGCGGAGCCAGGGGGGCAGGCGCCGCGTGCAGACGGGGCAGAAGCGCGAGCCCCGGGCGTCCGCCTTCTCGACGGAGCCGGCGAAGCCCATCAGGCAGCCCGCGTCGGGGCAGTGCTCGAGGGCGGCGAGGTGACCGAGCTCGTGCCGGATCTCGGCGGCGGCGCGGGCATCGCGCAGGTCGTCGTCCGGAGCGAGCCCGTAGAAGCGGGGGTCGAGCCGGGCGAGCGAGACGAGGATGGCCCTCCCCCCCGGCCGGGCGAGACCGAACACGAAGGTGAACACCGGCGTCGCGACGTCCCTCGCCGTCACGCCGACGAGGATGCGACCGCGATCGCGGGTCGTCAGGCCTTCCAGCTCACGCAGGAGCGCGAAGGCATCGAGCTGCTCGCGTCCGGGCAGGGGGAGGAGGGGCAGGGGGGGCGGCGGCTGGGCCCGGCAGGGGAGGGCTACGTCCCGGCTGAGGCGCGCGGCCAGGGCCTCGATCGTCCCCCGCGGGAGCGGCCCCACGGGCAGGAGGTCGAGACCCTCGGCCTCCCGCGCCGCCTCATCCTCCATGGTCCGGTTTCTTGAGCTCGTACTTGCGGATCTTGTTGTAGAGGGTGACGCGGTCCACGTCGAGCACGCGCGCGGCACGGCTGATGTTCCACCCGCTCGCGTCGAGCACCGACAGGATGTGGGCCTTCTCCGCTTCCGCCAGCGATCCCGGTCCTGGATCCGCCGGGGTGCGGGTGATCCGCAACGGGAGGTCGGCGGGCTCCACGAGTGGCCCCTGGCCCACGACCACCGCCCGCTCGATCGCGTTCTGGAGCTCGCGCACGTTGCCCGGCCAGGGGTAACCCGCGAGGGCCTCGAGGGCGGCGGGGGAGAAGCGCATGGGCCGGCGGTTCATGGCCCGAGTGAAGCGCTCGAGGAAGTGCGCGGCGAGAAGGGGGGTGTCCTCCGGCCGCTCCCGCAGCGGCGGGATGTGGATGTTGACGACGTTGAGCCGCCAGTAGAGATCCTCCCGGAAGTCGCCCGCCTTGACGGAGCCGGCGAGGTCCCGGTTGGTGGCGGCGATGGTGCGGAAGTCGACCGTCACCGGGGCGTTGCCCCCCAGACGGACGACGACCTTGTCCTCCAGCACCCGGAGCAGCTCGACCTGGACCTTGGCACTCAGCTCCCCGATCTCGTCGAGGAAGACCGTTCCTCCCTCCGCCGCCTCGAACTTACCCTTGTGGCGACCCCGGGCACCCGTGAAGGCCCCCGCCTCGTGACCGAAGAGCTCGCTCTCGAGGATCCCCTCCGGCAGCGCGCCGCAGTTGACGACGACCATCGGGTGGTAGCGTCGCGCGGAACCGGCATGGATGGCGCGGGCCACGAGCTCCTTGCCCGTCCCCGACTCTCCGGTGATGAGCACCGTGGTGTCGGAGGCGGAGACGGTGGCCACGAGCTCGAGGACGTGCTTCATCGCCGGCGAGTCGCCGAGGAACGGCGGGGGGGCGGCGACGCTCTCCAGGCTCTTCTTGAGGAAGATGTTCTCCGCGCGCAGCGTGCGTTGCTCGGCCGCGCGGCGGATGAGCATCGAGAGGTCGTCGGGGTCGAAGGGCTTGACGATGTAGTCGTAGGCGCCCGCCTTCATCGCCGAGACCGCCGACTCGACGGAGGCGTAGGCGGTCATGAGGATGATGGTCAGCTCGGGGTCGGCGGCGGAAAGGCGGCCCTGCAGCTCCAGCCCGTCCATCCCGGGCATCTTGATGTCGACGAGGGCGATGTCCCACCGGCCCGGCGAGACGAGCTTGAGCGCCTCCTTCCCGCTGCTCGCCAGGCCGACCTCGTGGCCGTCCTGCCGGAACCAGGCCCCCAGCGAGTCGCGGACGATCACCTCGTCGTCCACGATGAGGATGCGCAGCTTCGCCAAGGCACCCGCGTGCGTGCTCATGCGTTGCCTCCCACCGTCAGCTCCGGGGGCGCCGTCTCCGCATCCTCCGGGGGCTGCTCGCGCGGCAGCTGCACGGTGAAGACCGACCCCTCGCCCGGGTGCGAGCGGACCTCGATCCGCCCGCGGTGGCGGGTCACGATCCCGTAGACGACGGCCAGGCCCAGCCCCACGCCGCTGCCGCTCTCCTTCGTGGTGAAGAATGGCTCGAAGATGCGGTCACGCTGCTCCTCGGGGATGCCGCATCCGGTGTCGGAGACGACGAGGGCGACGCCGTCGCCATCCCGCCGGATCTCGATGGCGACACGGCCGCCGGGGGGCGTCGCCTCCAGGGCGTTGAGCGCCAGCGCGAGGAGCGCCTGCTGGATCTGCGCCCCGTCGCAGGTCACGTGCGGCAGATCGGGCGAGACCCGCACCTCGAGGGTCACGCCCCCCATCTCCGCGCGGTGGCTCAGCAGGAGACGGCAGCGCTCCACGATCGGCGCGAGATCCTGCTCGGCGAAGCGCGCGCCGGCCTGGCGGCTGAAGGCGAGCAGGTTGCGCACGATGTCGCCGCACCTCCCGGCCTCGCCATCGACGACGCCGAGGATGCGGTCGATCTCCACCCGCTCCGCGTCGGCGGCCGCCGCCCCCTCGGGGGCGAGCCGCCGGCGCAGCAGGCGGGCGTAGGTGCGGATCCCGGCCAGGGGGTTGTTGATCTCGTGGGCGACGACCGCCGCGAGCTTGCCCAGCGAGGCCATCTTCTCCACGAGCACCATCTGCTGGTGCGCCCGCTCCAGCTCGCGGGTCTTCTCCTCGACCCGGGCCTCGAGGGTGCGGTTCCATCCCTCGAGCTCTTCGCGCGTGCGGGCGAGCTCGTCCGTCATCTCGTTCCAGGAGCTCGCCAGCCGGCCGATCTCGTCCGCGGAGCGCACCGGCACGCGGACACCGAGGTCGCCCGCGCCCGCACGCTCCATCGCGTCGTCGAGCCGGCGCACGGGGGCGAGGACCATGCGCCAGACGAGCAGCCCCGTGAGCACCAGCACCGCCGCCACCGTGGTCAGGAGCCCGTACGACATCTGCCTCTCCGAGGCCCGCAGCGACGCGTCGACGCCGGCCATGGAGAGCTGCACGTCGAGGACACCCAGCACGCGCTGCGCGGCGGGGTGGGCGTGGCACGTGGTCGTGCACTGGGGCTCGTTGTAGATGGGGGCGATGACGCCGAGGACGCGGCCGCCGTCGGCGGCGGGGAAGATGCGGATGCGGTCGGTGCGCTCCAGCCCCGCCCGCGGCGCCACCGCGCGGTGGTGGCACGCCGCGCACTCCCGCGAGCCGATGTCCACCAGCGTGCCCAGCTCCGCGGACTCGGTGGAGGTGCGGATGCGGCCCTCCTTGTTGTAGATCCGGACCCGTCGGATGCCCTCCTGCGATCCGATGTTGCGGATCACGCGCTCGACGCTGCCGGCGTCGTTCCGGAGCATGCCGTCGCGCGCGGCGCGCTGGATCGTGCCTGCGATCCGGTCGGCGGAGAGGGCGACGAGCCCCTCGAGGTGGCGACGCTGCAACCCCAGGCTCAACCGCTCGCCCGCCCAGAGGATGGCGGCCGCGCCCAGGCACAGGGCGAGCCCCATCCGCACCGCGAGACGCCGCTCGAGGCGGAGCCCCGCCCCGCGAGCCACCTTCCGTGGCGCCGTGGTCACGGCCGGACCGCGACCGGGGTGGGCATCGCCGCTCCCGCCGCCCGGTCGGTGAGGCCGGGTGCCTCCACCGCGGGGAAGATCGGGAGGTGGCGGGCGGCGAGGGCGAAGACCGCGAAGCCGACCGCAACCAGCATCAGGGTGACGATCACCTCGGCCGCCGCCGGCACATAGTGACCCCCCAGCGCTCCCTCGAGGCCGGTGATGCTGACGTTGAGGCGGTTGACCACCAGCCCCGCCACCACCATCAGGGCAGCGGCGTAGAGCCGGCCGGAGTTGCGCCGCATCGCCGGCGATGCGAGGAGCGCCATCGGGATCACGACGCCCAGGGCGAGCTCGAGCTGGAAGAAGGCGGCCTCCCGGGTGCGGGCAAACGCTTCCCCGATCACCCCGAGCCGGGCGAGGTCCAGGAGGCGGACCGCCCCGTAGACGGACAGGGCCCCGAAGAGGGCCCTCCCCACGGAGGTGAGCAGCGGCATCTCGAGCGTCCGGCCGAAGGCGCGGGCGGAGAGCCGAGCCTCCACGATGATCATCGCCAGCCCCGCCGCCACGGCCGAGAGGAGGAACAGCAACGGGAGGAGCGACGAGTACCACAGCGCGTGGAGCTTGCCGGGGACGAGCAGGTAGAAGGAGCCGAGCGAGGACTGGTGGAGGGTCGAGAGCAGCGCCCCCGCCACGACCAGCGGCACCGCGGCCGCCTGCTGCAGGCGGAGGGCCCGCCCCCAGCCGAGCCGCTCGAAGACGACCCCCGAGAACTCGAGGGCGAGCACGGTGAGGTAGAGCATCACGCACCACGACACCTCGAACATCACCGAGCGCGGGTTCCACATCACGAGGGGGTGCCAGATGTTCCAGGGCCGGCCGAGGTCGAAGAGGAGGGCGACCACGACCAGGACGTAGCCGAGAAAGGCGGTGAGGATGGTGGGCCGCACGATGGGCCGGAAGCGCTTGAGGTTGAGGACGTACACGGCGGTCGTGATCGTGAAGCCGCCCGCGGCCAGGGCCACCCCGCAGAGCACGTCGAAGCCGACCCAGAGGCCCCAGGGGAATTGGTCGGAGAGGTTGGTCACCGCCCCCAGCCCGCGGGTGTAGCGGACGAGGAGAATCGCCCCTCCCACCGCCAGAAGCGACCAGAGGAGAGAGGACCAAAGCCCCGGGCGGTAGCGCTCAGCGCGTCCCATGTTTGGCCTCCTCGGCGGCGCGCGCCGCCACTTCCTCGCGACGGTGGGTGATCCAGTAGACGGCGAAGAGCGCGGCGCCGCCCACGCCCACCACCCCGGGCACCTTCGAGAGGGCGGCCCAGGTCAGGTTCGGCAGCGCCTCCGCGCCGAGATCGGCGCGCAGGCCCAGCTCTTCGAACGGGACCGGCGAGAGGATGAGGACGTTGGTCCCCCCGACGTCCTTTTCTCCGTAGACCTCGGGGTAGTAGGCGCCGGGGTTCTCGGCGATCCGGCGGTGAGCCTCCGCGAGGAGCTCCTCGCGCGTACCCGCCACCGTGGCCTCGAAGGCGCAGGCCTCGGCGCACGCGGTGGGACGACCCTCCCGCAGGCGGTCGACGCAGAGGTCGCACTTGCGCACCGCGGGGACGGCTTTCGACCACTCGTAGCGCGGGACGCCGAAGGGGCACGCCACCATGCAGTAGCGGCAGCCGAGGCAGCGCGAGGCGTCGTAGGTGACGGCGCCGAGGGCGGTCTTCGTGAAGGCGCTGACGGGGCAGGCGCTCGCGCAGCTCGGGTCGGCGCAGTGCATGCAGAGCCGCCGCACGTAGCGGCCCTCGCCCCGCTCGAGGAGCACGGTGAGGGTGGTGGCGTCGAGCTCCTTCTCCTCGCCGTCGCCGGGGAAGCCCCTGGCCTCCTTGCAGGCGAGGGCGCAGGCCCGGCAGCCCACGCAGCGGGTCACGTCGATCAGCAGGCCCCGGGATCGCGGATCGGGTCGCAAGGTCATGGTCATCACTCCCTTCGTCGCCGCCGCGACATCAGACGAGGAAGAACTCGCGGGCGAGCCGCCGCCAGTCGGCGGGGGAGAGGGCCTTGGCGAACTCCGCCACCGGCTCCCCGCCGTCGTGGAGAACGGAGCCGGAGAGCGTCATGAGCTGCAGCTCGAGGGCCTCCCGGCTGTCCTCCATCCACCGCCGCGCGAGGCGGCCGGAGAGCAGGTTGCGGAGCGAGGTCGCGAGGTGCTGCGGTCTCACCCGCATGAGCCAGCCCCGCCCGTAGGGGTCCTCGGTGGCGAGGGAAGGCCGGCGGACGACCTCGGCGTTGACCTCCACCACCTCCCCCTCGACGGGCGAGACGAGCTCGGCCGAGCGGCCGTCCTGCTTCACCGCGAAGCCGGAACCACCCTGGTGCAGCCAGTCGCCAACCGTGGGCAGCTCGAGCGCCGTGATCGGCCCTGTGAGCCGGCGGGCGAAGTCGTCCAAGCCGACGAGCACGGTGTCGGCGTCGATCGGCCGTGCCCATGTATGCCCGCGGTGGTAGTGCCGATCTTCCGGCATGAGGTAGCCGGCCACCCACACCGGCTCCGGCGGGGGCATCGTGGACAGGGCGCGAGCGGTGGCCTCCCGGGCCAGCCGCCGGCGGGTCATCACGTAGTCGAGCGTGATGAACAGAGCGAAGAACCCGAGCACGAGAAGGATCGTCATCGGAGCTCACCTCCTTGCCGCCGCGGTCGGCGAGTGCGCCTTCCGCGTGCGGGGCCGGTTCTTGCCCGGCCGACGATCGCTTCTGCAACGCCCGATCCCACCGTGGACGGCGGAGGATCGCGGCCTCCAACTCACTGACACGACGGGGAATCGTGCTGTGGGGACTTTCAGCAGCGCCGGAGAGGGCCGTTGAAGAGCTCAGCATGCGCGCCTCGCCGACCTCCGTCCTCCTCACGCAACACCCTTTCTCCCGTCGAGTTGGGCAGCGTGTTGAGGTCCTCAGCGGATCGCCGAGATTCTCAACGGTCTGTCCGTTCGGAGCGCCCAATAGGACCAAGC
>Ga0209341_10003648_pt1 | contig 14331 bp, 12 predicted proteins | sample RifCSP13_2_FD_184020 | JGI IMG/M metagenome (GOLD analysis project Ga0209341, IMG submission 184020) | Soil microbial communities from Rifle, Colorado - Rifle CSP2_sed 13_2 (SPAdes) (version 2) | ecosystem: Environmental > Terrestrial > Deep subsurface > Rock core/Sediment | place: Rifle...
ATGGGCACAGACGCCGTGTGTTCCCGCGAGTGCGCGTCACTGGCGCTCCATGGATGTGCGAAGACGTTTTGCCAAGGTCACGACAAGGAGTGGGGTGAAAAAGAGCATCCTGGGTTCTTCCCACCCCCCCACCCAGTGACGTACTGGAGGACACCCCCAAGCCCCCGCCAGAGGGCGAGGCCCTCTGGACTCCAGCAGAACAACGATCCTTTTCTTATCGCCAGTGGCGCGGAGTGCATGAACGATTGAGCTAAAGAGGTGGCGGCAGGGGTGGGTGACGGGCAGCGCTGCTGCTCGAGGTTCGCGTTCACGCGGGCTCGGCGCGGACCACGAGCCGGTGCGAGTATATGAGGTCGGGGTAGCAGGTAATGAGGGTCAGCGTCTCCGTTGGGGTCGGTGCCATGATCGCAACGGCGGTTGGGGCCACGATGTCGCGGGCCGCCGTCCGGTAGCGGTGCGGCCCCGCGGCGGTCTCAAGGATGATGACATCACCGATTTGCATCTCGGGTAGGCGCCTGAACACGGACCCTTCGCCGCGAAGTGGGCTGCTGATGTGGCCTGACATGACGATGTTGCTGCCAAGGCCAGGCAAGGCCGTCGAGCCATACCAGCCGACCGCGTGGCTTGCCGTATCCCAGACGAGCTGGCCCTTCTCCCAGTGGGTGCCAAGCTGCACCACGGGTGAGTCGACGCCGATGCTTGGAATGATAACGCGCAACACTGCTAGGGGGACCCTTCCGTAGCCCAGGTTCTGCGGCGGTTGCTCCCAAACAAGCTCGCTGGGAGAGGCCTCGGCTATCGGGACGATGTGGGACAACTGCCACGTCGTGTACTGGGTGTATAGGAGCAGCGCGGTTGACGGCACGACGAGAAGGGCACCCAACGCCATCAGCAGCCAACCAGCCTTTCCTCGACGACCACGGCCACCGGTAGATGGGATGCCGGTGGCCGATGCGTTTCCTGAAGCCCGCGAGGTCGGACGCCTCGATGAGTCCTTCGGGCGCCGGGCCCATGTCCAGGCGAAGCCAGCCGCTGCGGCGAGGACTGCCGTCACCGGCCAGACCACGAGCGGCATGGTCGGAGAGGCGAACCTCCAGTCCAGTACCGAGGCGAGCGGCGCGCAGTACGTCGCTGCCGCCAACGCCAGGACTGCGGCGCCTTGGCCTGGTCGCGAGTGGCGCAAGACGACGCCACCTACCGCAGCGGCGCTACCAACGAGCGGCAAAAGGGCGACCCAAAGAGGCTCGCTGGTCACGATGCCATGCTCAGGTCGCATGAGCAGATACAGGCTGGCGACGGCGCCCAAAAGGCCCGTCGCCAGGGAAAGAACGCCCAGGACTCGCCGTTTGACGTCCTCTGCGGGACGTCTGGGCCTGGCGAGGAACATCAAACGCGCCAGGTCCTCCACGATGGAAGCCGGCTGTGTCTCGGATTCGAGTTGTCCCGAGCCATTCATGGTAGTGATGACGAAAGTCAGGTCGCTCCTTGCCACCGCCACCAAATGCTTCCCCTGCGCTTCGATGTAGTAGCCGATAGCTCGTAAGATGTTGGACAGCGCTTTGGAGTCCGGGACGCCGCTGGGATTGCGCCTTCTCCTCTGCCCTGCCAGCTCCAATCGCCGGAGGTCGACAATGGTGAGGCGGCGCTTGACGATAGCGCCGGGCCGCTCATTGCTCTCCACGACGTAGCCCTCGCCGGGCGTATCGGCTCGGACCGCGAAGTCGCGCGCCCCCCAAGCCTCGAGGGCCTGACCGACCGCACGGAGCTGCTGCGCGGCGCTCATTATCCGGACTCGGACTGTTTCATAAAGTGTGGAACATACTACAGCGGGTTCGTTTTCCCGTCGAGCCGCGAGGGAAGTGCGCATGATCGCTGGATCAGTTGTCGGGGGCATCTCGGGCGGGATGGAGAGCCTGGGTTCGTAGCGACGCGGTCGAATGCGGCGTATAGTGGTTGACGCTGGTCCACTGAAAGGGGGCTAACGTGGCGATCTTTTTGAGCAATGACGATGTCCGCAGGCTACTGCCCATGGATGAGTGCATCAATGTGATGGAGGACCTGTTCCTCCAGGAATCGCGCGGCCTTGTCGAGAACATCGCCCGCCAGCGGGTCCGGTTTCCGCACTCCGCCGCTACCTACTTGGGAGGCGCGGTCCTCGGCTCGCAAGCCTTCGGGATGCGCCATTCAAGCGTCACGATCTTGTACAACACGGAGACGGGGAAGCTCGAAGCAATAGTGGAGCCTGGCACGCTGGCGTGGCTTCGCACCGGTGCGGCAAGCGGCGTTGCTACGAAATACATGGCGAGGCAGAACGCCTCTGTCGTGGGCATCATTGGCACCGGGCGGCAAGCGGTAACCCAACTGGAGGCGGTCGCCCTTGTCCGTCCCCTTCAGCTTGTCAAGGTATACAGCCGTAAGGCGGAGAACCGCGAGCAGTTTGCCTCGGCGATGCGAAAGCGCCTGGAGCTAGAGGTGGTGGCTGTCGAGAGCGCGGACGAGTGCGTGCGCGGGTCCCAGGTGGTCATCACGATCACGAACTCATCCGAGCCTGTCTTTGACGGGTCTGCGTTGGACCCTGGCACACACATCAATGCGGCCGGAGCGAACAGCCGGACGCGGCGTGAGATCGACGACACCGCGATCCGCCGATCTGAACTGATCGCCGTTGACAACCTGGAACAGGCGAAGTTGGAATGCGGCGATCTCATCCAGGCGGCGGAGCGCGGCCTTTTCCGCTGGGATCAAGCCGTCGCACTGCACGAGGTCGTGAGCGGGAAGGTGCCTGGCAGACCGTCGGATGACGCCATTACGCTCTTCGAGAGCCAGGGTATCGGCATAGAGGATGTGGCCGGGTGCGCCTACGTTCTCCAGAAGGCGAAGGCTCAGGGAATTGGGGTGGAGCTACCGTTTTGAGGATTGTGACCCAGAACGCGCCCGGTTGGGCTCTCTGGCACAGCAGTGGTGGCTGGGTTCTGCTTGCAGGCGACCACTGGGCCGATAAGAGCGGTTATGGGAACTAGAAGCAGCGGAATGGCGCAGCAATCCATTTGACCGACAAGCGTAACGTCTGCTGCACGCTGGTTGGCGGGCGGTCGGCCCAAGCTGACCTCTTTGACGCTCAGAGAAGTTTTCCCCTAGTATGGCGCTGGTTACCCATGTCATCCTCAGGACAACGGGGAAACGCAATGCATCGGTGGTGCAGCGTATGGTGGTGACACTGTGATCGGCCAGTTTGCATTCATCAGTCACTCTAGCTATGACAGGGCCTTCGTGGAACGCCTCGCCCGGCAGCTTCGGAGTGATGACGTGTGGGTAGATATGTGGGATATGGATGTTGGGGACCTACTGGTTACCAAAATAGAACGAGCAATTGAAACTGCGTCTGAATTCATCCTTGTTTTGAGCGGTGCGGCCCTGCAAAGTAAATGGGTCAAATATGAATCTAACATGGCCATTATCAGGTTGTTGGAGGACGCCGATTTTCGCATAGTGGTCTTGCGAATTGATGATTGTGAAGTGCCGCTCAGGTTCCGGCCTTTCCTGTACGTGGATGCTCCCAACGATCCTGAGTCTGCTATCTCACAGACGCAGGCCTTTCTAAGCAAGCGGCGCTCAAGTGAGCAGGGGCGAGAGATTCTGTATCGGCGGCAATTTGTGAATCGGGCGGAAGAGGTTGGTCTTATTGAGCAATACATCGGAGATCCGGACGTGCGGATTATCTGCATCAATGGGTTCTTCGGAATTGGAAAGACAAGCTTGATGAAAGAAGCAGCCATTCGATTGTGGCGAAGGCCGCAACTGGCGATAGTGGAGCTTTCACCAGCGCACACGGGACCACGTCTGTGTCTGGAGCTATGCGCTCTAGCAGGGATCGACGGGCCACCTGACGGAGCCAGCTCTGAAGAGCTAACCAGAGCGTCGCTTCTTGCAGTCGAGTCTCTCGTCGCAGATGCAAGAGTTATAGTTTTCAACAAGTTCGAAGGTGTCCTGGATGAAGACGGCTCGCCCGGGTGAGAAGTGTCTGATGTGTTGCTTCACCTGTGTGAGATTCCAGCGACATCGAAGACACCCATCTTCGTATTATCTCGGCGATGGCCGCGGTTTGACGGCATACCTAGACAAAGAATCGGCGACGTTAGGGTTGCTGGGCTAAAGACCGACTACTTAGTGACGATCCTCGAAAACGAGGTTAGTCGGATTCAGCGGAAAGATTATCCTCGTGCTGGCCCTTTGGTTGATCTTGCTAAGGAGCTATATGGATATCCATTAGCTGGAAGGCTAGCCGCCCCGCTGCTCACTAAATATAGTCCGGAGTATCTTTTGCGGAATCTGAGGCACGTTGAAAGCCTTCGCACGGACATTGCCGAAGCGATTCTCGCCCAGCTGGATATCGGAGAAGGCCCAAGTCAAGTACTGGAAGCGCTTGCTCTGTTCGACGGTGCTCTGTCCCCAGAGGCACTGGCGGTAATCCTTTCGCGGGAGATAGAGTCGGTCTTGGAAAGCATAGACGTTCTCGCCGACCATAACCTCGTGGACGCTGAGGGATCGGCGGTGCACTTACATCCTCTCATTACAGACTTCTACTGGAAGCGGGTGCGGACTGGTCCGAACTTCAAAGAGTACGCAAAACGGCTTGCCGATTTTGCCAGGCGGTCCCTAGAAACCTGCGCGCGTGGAAGCACAGAATACGTGAGCTGGCTGACGCACGCGTGTCGAATGCTGTTTCTCTCAGGGGACCTTGACGGCGGAAAACAGCTGCGCGCTGATCTCAGGGGCGAGCTCAAGCGCGCCGCTATTGATCTATACCAGAGGCAAGAATACGACGTATGTCTCCGGTACTGTGAGGAGTACCTGCAGTCAGATACGAACGACGTAGAAGTCTTGTTCCACAAGGCCCGGTGCCTTTCACGGCTGGAAAGGCCGCTGGAAGCTCACGCGATCCTCGACCGGCTACTGAGCATGCCTCGCCTCACAAACAGGCGAGCGGCACGACTCAATTATGCGAAGGGCCGCACCTTCTTTGAGAATCGTCAACTTGAAGAAGCCAGAAATTGGTTCGCGCGAGCGCTTGCTCTCAGTCCGGATTACCTTCCAGCACTGCAAGGGATGGCCGAAGTCCTGGTACGAACGAACATGGTCAACGACGCTGCAGCCTTTCTGGAACGGGCTTTGGTTGCGTCTCCAATGGACTCCTACGCACTGAGCCTTTATGCAGACGTGCTGTGGCGCCAGGGCCGGCCCATGGAAGCGATTGAAAAGATGGGGTTGGCGGTGAAAGCGCAGCCGGAGAACGCCTCATTCCTTTTCAGGATGGGAAGATTTCATCAAGAATCGGGCTCCTTGGAGAGCGCGCGCGATTGGTTTAGCAAAGCAAAGAAAGCTGACGACACCTACAGCGACGTTCGGCTTTCTCTGGCTAGTGTCGCCATAGATCTCCGTCGCTTTGGGGAGGCGGAGGCTGAATTGGCTTATCTCAGGCCACTGCTAACCGGAGACAAGAGGCGGGTTCTCTTGAACATCGAGGCTGAACTCAAGTTCGTGCAGGGTAAAGTTGACGAAGCCAACGAAATCGCAAGTCGCAGGTTGCGTGAACGGCGCGACGTGGCGACGCTCGGCCTGATGGCGAGAATCGAAATGGCATTATCCCAGAACGCTCGCGAACGAGGGTTACCCGTTATGGCGGATCAGCACAGGCAGAGAGCGATCGAGCTAATCGACGAGGGACTCTCGATGGAGCCGGACAATCCGCCCTTGAGAAACCAACGCGACAACATCGAGAGGGATTGAGGCGGCGCGCTCCGCGGTCAATGGAACAAAGTCGCTCCTGAATCTGGCGCTCTCAGTGCTAAGAGGGACCGGACTCAAAAATGCGGTGTTCAGTTGGGAATGATCTGCAGTCGGGCTAGCGGGTCAATAGAAGGATGTCGAGCACCTTAGCGACCAATACGTCCGTACCCTCCTCGGCCCTGGCAGCGACTCGGTCCGCGAGCATAGGCGAGTAGCGCCTAACTGTTTCCGCATCAATGTCTAACCATATAGGAAGGATGACCTTCCTTCCATCCCGCTCGCGCTCGAAGAGGCCGTCAATCTCCTTCTGCGGCCACTCTTTGGCGAAGAAGCGTGGACTCATTATGACGATGCCGTAGCGAGAGTTCGCAACCCCCTTGTCTATCGAGCGACGCAGACTGTCACCGATTCTGAGGGTGAAGTCGTCATACCAGACTCTTACGTGTTTATTAAGCTCTTCGGCCAGCCTTCGAACGAACGGGTTCTTTGTCCTCAGAAGCGTGGCTGATGAACACGTCCCAGGCGTACTGCGTTCCTCGTGCACGGCTACGCACTGCGCGCCGTGGCTGCTGCCGCGATGGTGCGGCAGGCTCAGAGGACGTGTCTTCTGTAAGCTCTTCCAACAATATTTTGCCTGCGCCCGTCAAGATTGGAGCCACGCCGCCGCCAAATGTCCGGTTAGCCCTGATAGCACCAAGACTCTCCAGGATGTCGAGCTGATCATCGACCTCAGTCTCTCCGACACCCAGTCCCTGAGCGATATCTTTGAGCTCGGGCAGACGAGCCTCACCGCTATGCTCCCTTTCCAAAAGGTAGGCTAATATTCCACGACGCACTTCTATGCCTCTACTGCTCCTCATAATCGGCTGCCCCATCTTGGCTCGAACCTCTCCCTTGTCATCAAGACGCTCACCCCATTCTCTCAGGACGTGTTCCACGAGGGGCATGAGTTCCAGAGCGATGCTTCGTTCACCGGGCCTACGCGCCGTGCCGCGTTTTTGGACAATGCCGGCGATTTCTAGCGCAATGAGGGCGTTCTTCCAGGTTTTACCTCCGAGCTGCCTCGCTCGATACTGAAGCCTATTATAATCACATGAACTCCAAGGATGATGGTCTTCCCGTACTTCAGTATAGGCTTTGAGAACGGCCCATGCCGACCGGTGATGTCTTTGGTAGACCTCTTCCATCCTGGCTTGGAATGAAGGCCACCTACTTGCGAGTTGTAGCTCCTTTTGACCTGCTTCAAAAGTGTAGTGCTGTCCGTAGAAGCTCCAATAGCCGGTCACGGCATCCGGGTGTCTCCTTGTCAATTCAAGTAAAGCCTCGTCGCTCAGTGTTCCCGAAAGCCTTGAAAGCACTTCGTGTTCGTCGTAGTACCTATAAGTCTTATCATAACCGAATTCGTTGAACTGAAGACAGTATTCGTCCCCGAAATCACGACCAATGCTCAGAACTCCTAAAGGCGCATAGAGTTTCGCTAACAGAATGCGCCTCTCGATCAGCGCCCCACTTGCAGTTGTTTCCTCCTCCATCATGATACGCTTATAGCATGAGCGAGAGAGGCAGACAAGCGAGCCCATCTGCCTGATGCCGTAGATGAAGAACTTCCGTTCCTTAGCCCAGGGGACCAGGCCTCTAGTCCGTTCGCACCGGACAAGTCTAGCAAAGTTCGTCGATTGGTGACCTTCAAGTCGCAGCGTCTCGGTCAGCTTCCAGCGTCGCCTCGTGTTGATTCGCTCTATCGGTCATCCTCGAGAGAAGGATGCTCTACTTATCCTACATTTGGTCCAGTTGGAAACATGAGTCGTCTTTATCATATATCTTGACGCCGCAGCACTGAAGCCTTAGACTGGACTCATGCCTGACTACTACCAGAGACTCTCGGTGTTTCCAAGGGCAGAGACATATTGATGTCGCTATGATATGCTTTGATGCATGAGGACCACTATACGCCTGGACGAACAGCTCCTCAGGGAGGCCAAAGAGGTCGCTGCACAGTCTGGCCGCACACTGACTCGGCTCATTGAGGATGCGCTTCGCGAGGCGCTGGCGCGCCGGCGGGCGGTGGCAGCGCGAAAGAGGGTAACGCTACCGACCTTCAAAGGTAGGGGACTGCAACCCGGGGTCGATCTCGACGATTCAGCGGCATTGTTAGACCTAATGGAAGGACGGAGTGCAGCTCCCTGACGTCAACATTTTGGTCTATGCGTATCGAGAGGATGCGGTTGATCATCAGCGTTACAAGCAATGGCTGGAGGATTTGGTTACTGGCGATGAGGCCTATGGCTTATCTGAATTAGTGCTCAGTGGGTTTTTACGTATTGTTACCCATCCGAGGATCTTCGATCCGCCCACGCCCATGGCAGATGCGCTGGCATTCGTGGAAAATCTGCACAGTCAGCCCAATTGCGTTGTCATAGTGCCTGGCGCTCGGCACTGGGACATATTCCGAAGGCTTTGCCAAACAAGCGGTGCGCGAGGGAATCTAGTGCCCGATGCATACCTCGCTGCCCTCGCCATCGAGTCAGGGAGCGAGTGGATCACGAGAGACGCCGACTACAGCCGATTCGCCGGTCTGCGGTGGCGGCGTCCCTTTTGAGTAGTCGTTGTTTTCCTGAAACGTAGCAGTACGAGACCGCTCGCTTGTACGCACGTTGCGACGTGTCTCCGCGTCAGTCATGGGACAATGTCGGCTTGAACCATGAGCGTTCTATGTCATATATATTGATGCCGCACACTGAAGCATTGGACTGGAATCATGGCTGACTACTGCGAGACTCTCGGCGTCTCCAAGGGGCGACGGAGAAAGAGATCCGCCAAGCCTACCGAAAGCTGGCGCGCCAACAACATCCCGACGTCAACCCGGGCGACGCCAAAGCGGAGGGCGGGTCCTTCGCTCGGGCGGGCTTGTAGGACTTGAGGTCGCCGGAGCAGGCGCACCGGGCATTCACGAGCCTATCACGCGGCTGGTCATTATCATTACATGGAACGCACAATGGTGCTCTAAGCTGCGCTCAACAGAGCGCTGGTCCCACAGGCCCATGCGAGGTGATCGATGAGTGGGCGCGAGCGTCCCGATGTGGTATGGCCCCGCAAGCGGTACGACGACCTCTATCGGCGTTCGCTGGAGGACACCGAGGGGTTCTGGGCCGAGCAGGCCCGGCGGCTCGAGTGGTTCAAGCCCTGGGAGCGAGTCCTGGAGTGGGACCCGCCCTTCGCTCGTTGGTTTGTGGGCGGTGAGCTCAACGCTTCGTTCCTGTGCGTGGACCGCCACATCAAGACCTGGCGCAAGAGCAAGGTGGCCATCTATTGGGAGGGGGAGCCGGGCGATAGCCAGACGCTGAGCTACGCGACCCTGTACCGACAGGTGAACCGGTTTGCCTCGGTGCTGCAGGGCCTCGGTGTGCAGAAGGGCGACCGTGTTGTCCTGTACCTCCCCATGATCCCGGAGCTACCCATCTTCATGCTGGCGTGCGCGCGCCTCGGCGCCGTGCACAGCGTCGTTTTCTCGGGGTTCAGCGCGCAGGCGTTGGCCGGCCGGATCACGGACCTGGAGCCGCGCGTGGTGGTGACGGCTGACGGCGGCTATCGCCGGGGTAGGGTCGTGCCACTCAAAGAGATCACGGACCGGGCCCTGGCGATGTGTCCCGCCGTCCCTCAGTGCGTCGTCGTGCGACGAACCGGCGCGACGGTGCCGATGCAGGACGGCCGCGACCACTGGCTCGAAGCGCTGCTTGAGAAGGCGGAGGACTACGTCGCACCGCTGCCCGTCGAATCCACGCATCCCCTGTACATCCTCTACACCTCGGGGACGACGGGAAAGCCGAAGGGGATCGTGCACAGCACCGGCGGCTACATGGTCTTCAACTACGTGGTATACCAGTGGGCCTTCGACATCCGCGAGGAGTCGGTGTACTGGTGCACGGCCGACGTGGGCTGGGTCACGGGGCACAGCGCCATCGTGTATGCCCCGTTGGCCCACGGCGCGGCGATCGTGCTGTACGAGGGGAGCCCGGACCATCCTCGGATCGACCGTTGGTGGGACATCATCGAGAAGTACCGGGTGACGACGCTCTACACGTCGCCGACAGCCATCAGGATGTTCATGGCGCACGGCGAGGAATGGCTGCGGCAGCATGACCTGAGCAGCCTGGAGCTGCTGGGGACGGTCGGCGAGCCGATCAATCCGGAGGCGTGGTGGTGGTACTACCGCAACGTCGGCGGCGAAAGGTGTCCCATAGTAGACACGTGGTGGCAGACGGAGACGGGGGGCTTCATGATCTCGGCGGCGCCGGGCATCCAGCCTTTGCCGCTCAAGCCGGGGTCGGCTGGGCTGCCGCTTCCCGGCGTGGACGCCACGGTGGTGACCGAGACGGGCGAGCCTGCGCAGGTCGGCGAACGCGGATTTCTGGCGGTGCGGAAGCCATGGCCGGGCATGCTTATGACGCTGCATGGGGCACCGGACCTCTACCGGAAGACCTATTGGGAACGATTCCCGGGCCTTTACTACGCCGGCGACTACGCGCGGCGAGACGAGGACGGCTATTTCTGGATCCTGGGTCGGGCAGACGAGGTGCTCAAGGTCGCGGGGCACCGCCTGGGGACCCTCGAGCTGGAGAACGCTGTGGTGGCCCACGCCGCCGTGGCGGAGGCAGCGGCCATCGGCATCGCGGACCCCGTGAAGGGGGAAGAGATCGTCATCTTTGCCATCCTGAAGGACAGCTATCAGGCGTCGGAAGCGCTGAAGGCCGAAGTGACCAGCCAGATCCGAGACGCCGTCGGTCCTATCGCCACGCCGAAGGCGGTCCATTTCGTGCGGGCGCTGCCCAAGACCCGGAGCGGCAAGATCATGCGGCGGCTGCTTCGCGCCGTGGCGACCGGTCAGGCCATTGGCGACATGAGCACGCTTGAGGACGAGGCGTCGGTGGAGGAAGTGAAGCGCGCGCTCGAAGAGCTGAAGACGGTCTGAGGAGGCGCGATGATCGTCGGGTTGCCCGCGAGGTCTCCAGATGAGGCGCTGAGGGCGTTGGGAGACCTCTGACGGAGAACGGCGACGAGTATCCCGCAGTCCGCGGTGTGCGTTGCATTGCTGCTGCTGTCCTATATGGTGGGCTCGGTGCCTACCGCGATCTGGCTGGCACGCCGTCACGGCGTAGACATCATGGCGGTCGGCACCCGTAATCCGGGAGCCGCCAACGTGTTCCGCAGCGTATCGAAGGCAGCAGGGGTCATGGTGCTGGCGGCGGACGTTGGAAAGGGGGTCCTCCCGGTCGTGGCGGCGGACTTCCTTGGTTGCCCATCATGGGTAGCGGCGCTGTCTGGCCTCGCCGCGCTGGTGGGGCACTGGTATCCGGCGCTCAACCGCTTCCAGGGCGGTCAGGGGCTGGCGACGGCGCTCGGCATCACCGTGGTGATGGCGCCCACTGCCTCGCTCTTGCCGTTCCTGGCCGGCGTGGCTTCACTGGGCGTCCTGCGGAGCACGGGCCACGCGGCGGCAGTGTACTACGCGGCGCTGGTGGTCGTGCTGGCGGCTCGGGGGGTCCCGTGGTGGACGACAGCCTTGGCCCTGCTGCCGGGCTTGGCGGTGTTTCTGCGCAGCGCAGCCTTTACAAGAGCGAGCACGGCCAGGCCGGCCCTCTGACATGAAGGCGCTGGTTGGGAGGGTCGGGCGCGTCGCCCGGCTGGCACTGCTGGCGCTCGGATCAGTCCTGGGGATTGGGCTGGGGTTGGTAGTGCTGCGAGGGACCGATTGGAACTCAGTCGCCGCCATCGTTGTCGGTTTTCCGATACGGTATCTCGCGGTCGCCCTCGCATGCTGGACCGCTTCTGCTTACCTGAGAGCGGTGCGGTGGCGCGTCCTCTTCGGTGGCGAGCGGGTCTCCACGCTGCGGCTGTTGTTGGTAGAGAATGCGGCGCTGGGGCTCAATAACATCTCCACCGTGCGGGCGCTCGATGAGCTGCTCATCTTCGGCCTTCTAGCGTTGCGAGACCGCTTACCGGGGCCGCTGCTGGCGGCGACGATGGTCGTTTGCCGCGTGCAGGACCTCATCTTCACGCTCCTGTACCTCACGCTGGCCAGCTTCATGTTGATGGTGCCAGCGGCCGTCTTGCCGGGCTTGGGGCTGCTCGGCCTGTACTGCGTCGTCTGGATCCTGATTCTGCTCAATCTGCCCGCCATCGTGCGCCGCTTCCCTTGGTTGGGGCGCTTCGCGGTGCTTTCGTCGCTTGGCGGAGCGCTCAGGATGCTCGGCGGCAACAAGACCAGACTCTTGGTATCGTTCGGCGCGACGTGCGCCTACTGGCTCCTCCTGGGGCCGGCTGTTTGGGCGCTTGCGCGCGGTGCGGCCGTAGAGGTGTCGATGGGACAGTCGGTGTTTATCGTCATTGCCGCGATACTGCTGTCCACATCGCTGCCGGGCCTTCCGGGCGCGCTTGGGACCTTCGAGTTTGCCGTCGTCTCTCTGCTCGACCTCTGGGGCGTCCCTCGGTCTCAGGCGACGGTTGTCGCCGTTGGCCTCCATGCTGTGCTCTTCGTGCCGCCGACCCTGTTTGCACTGGCAGTGCTCCCTTTGGAGGGCCTGCGCTCCGCCGGCGACGTTCGGGACTTGCTAGGGGGTGCGAGGCGGCGTCAGGAGGAGGAAGAGGCCACCAAGAAGGGATAGCCTGCGCGCGCGATCTCTACGGCGCGGTTTGGGCGCCGCGCGGTGGACTCGAGCCAACATGAACGGCCGAGCTTCTGCGCGCTGACGCTCGGCGGGGTCAGCACGGCCTCCCGTCGCGGCGCTTCGCTGCGAATTGGGACGCACCTGCCGATTGTTTTCACGGGATAGTTCCGACCAGACGCGGGGCTAGCTCCATGGTGCGCGCCGCACGTGTCCGTAACCTTGGAGGAAAGAGCGGTCGAAGTAGCGCAGGAGCGGGCTGTTCCGTGGCGGATGGAAAGAGACCAGCCCGATGGGAGAGACAGATGCAAGCGCCCAGCGACGAAATGACGCCGTTCGAGGCGGTCACCTGGTGGTTCGACCGGGCCGCCGAGCAGCTTCGCCTACGAGACGATGTTTTGCAGCTTATGCGTCGCCCCTGGCGTGAACTCCAGGTGCAGGTGCCGGTCCGGCGCGAGGACGGGCGGCTGCAAGTCTTCGTGGGATACCGGGTCCAACACAACGGGGCGCGAGGGCCCTATAAGGGTGGTGTCCGGTACCATCCGAAGGCAAACCTGGACGAGGTACGGGCCTTGGCGGCTTTGATGACCTGGAAGACGGCTTTAGCGGAGATACCGTTCGGGGGCGCAAAGGGGGGCGTCCAATGCGACCCCGGCTCGTTGACTGTAGAGGAACTCCGTCAACTGACTCGCCGGTACATCCAACAGATTGCTCATTTGATCGGCGTGAATCGTGATATTGCGGCGCCTGATCTGGGCACCAACGCGCAGACCATGGCGTGGATGATGGATGCATACGGGCAGATCTATGGCCACAGTCCCGCCATCGTCACGGGGAAGCCCATCGAGCTGGGTGGCTCGGTCGGCAGGGATGCGGCGCCTGGTCGAGGGGCGGTCTTTTGCTTGGCTGAGTGGGCGCGCCTCGGCGGCAGATCACTGGAAGGCACCACGGCGGCCATCCAAGGCTTCGGCCAGGTGGGTTCCTGGACGGCCCGGAGCATTCAGAGCGTCGGATGCAAGGTCATCGCTGTGAGCGATTGGCATGGAGGCGTCCTCAACGAGGCAGGGCTGGATATCGAGGCGCTGGCAGAGTATGCCCGCTTCTCAGGATCAGTCGCTGGATTCCCTGAGGGGCAGCCGGTGTCCAATAATGCGCTGCTGGAGCTTCCCTGCGACATTCTGGTGCCGGCCGCTGTAGAGTCCGTGATCCACGTGGGGAACGCCGATCGCGTTCGGGCGCGGTTCATCGTGGAAGCGGCCAACCATCCAGTGACCCCAGCGGCTGATGCGATCCTCGCAGAGCGAGGGATCACAATCCTGCCGGACATCTTGGTCAATAGCGGAGGGGTTGTTGTCTCTTACTTTGAGTGGGCGCAGAACATTCAGGAGTTTCGCTGGGAAGAGGACCGTGTCAACGATGAGCTGCACAAGATCATGACGAGGGCGACGCACCAGGTCTTCGAACGGGCGTGTGAGGACAAGGTCACGCCTCGTGAGGCGGCGTACGCTCTCGCAGTTGACCGGGTGGCCCGGATTATCGACCTGCGGGGATTTGTGTAACGAGATGGGCCTCTGTTCCTCCCGTCCTGTGGCGGGCGAGCGGGCCGGCTTCGCGGGCTCCGAGAGAGTGCGTGATGGAGGATGCTCCTGAGGACGACGGAAAGGATCCAGGGAGTGCCTGGTGGTTCGACAGGCCGGAGGCGGACTAGTTGGACGAAGAGCACGGAACACCAGTTGCTGTTTCCCCTCTTGAGGGGTTCCTGGGATCTCCTGACGCCTTTTGGCGCCTATGGCTGTCGTTCACCTCGGCGGAGCTAGCGCGGCAGCGGTTCCAGCGTTGGCGATTTGGGCGGCGGCGCGCGCGTCGCCATGGCGCGCTCGCG
>Ga0209341_10003655_pt1 | contig 14313 bp, 12 predicted proteins | sample RifCSP13_2_FD_184020 | JGI IMG/M metagenome (GOLD analysis project Ga0209341, IMG submission 184020) | Soil microbial communities from Rifle, Colorado - Rifle CSP2_sed 13_2 (SPAdes) (version 2) | ecosystem: Environmental > Terrestrial > Deep subsurface > Rock core/Sediment | place: Rifle...
ATGACGGCGAGTCCCCATCCCTGCATAAGAGAGGACACCCACGGTGCCGAGGCCTCGAACGGTTCGTAATCGAACGGGTATTGCCATACCCCAAAGGCTCCGGCTCTCACGAAGTTCTCGCGCAGCCACTCCGCTTGCCTTGAGAAGTCGGCGAGCCTCTCCTCCTCATGGGTCTCGAAGTGCTCCGCGTACAGTGCCAGCGCATATTTGGCCACCAGAGCGGGGTTATGCTCATCATACTGTGGATCGTAGATGACCCTATCCGCGTCTCGAGGATAGTTATCGAACTTCTCGAGGTTGCTGTTCTCGAGCGGATACGGCGGCGGCAGGCCCGGCGAGGGCGGAGGGTCAGCAGTGCACGGCGGCGGTGCCAACGCGGGTGGCGTCGCTGACACGGGTGGCGTCGCTGACGCGGGCGGCGTCTGCAACGGTGAGGTTGGGCTGGAACCCGGACTGTCGGCATCGGAACAGCCCGCGAGGAGGACCAGGAACCATATCCCGAAGGCGGCGAACCCCAGCAGGCAGCGCACGCCGGCAGGTTGGCGAAGTGGCCCACAGCGAGATCCGGCTTGCCTCCCGGGAGCCGGAAGGCGGTGGGAGATCAGCCGGAGCGTTGCTGACGACGAGGAAGAGCGAGCTTTCGAACCAGTCCCCCGACTTGGCCAACCGAACCCTGCGACGCCGCGATGATAGCACAAGACGCGAAGCTACCGTAACGCTTAGCGGCGTGTCCGGTCAGGCCGTGTAGTAGCCCTTGAGAACGACGATAACCTGAATCGTATCCCCGCTAGGCCGGACCCTCAGCGTGAAGCTTGAGCCGGCCAGCTCCACCCTGCCGCGGGCGAAGCTCCACTGGTTTCGCATCAGGGTCATTGGATACACGGCTATACTGCCCACGCTGGCCTCGAGGCCGTCGTAGGCCGCCACATAAGCGCCGTCCACCCAGCTTCGGCAGCCGACCAGGAGCTCCACGGCCACAGCCTCCGGTGGATATCCGTAAGCCGTGACGTCCAAGGTGGTCACGTATGCAGCTTTCGGAGGCGCCGGCGGCGCAAACGACTGGTACTCGTAGATGCTGGTCCTGCTTGGCGTGTACATGCTCTCCCCCTTGCGGGCAGCGCCCCTACTCCAGCGTATAGTACCCCTTCAGCGTTGCTATCACTTCCACCGGCTGATCGATGGGCCGGATCCTCAACAGAAACTTGGAGCCACTGAGCTGCACCTTGCCCCTCCCAAAGTTCCAGCCTTGACGCAGCGGCGCCGTCGGGTAGACCGCGATGTTCTCAAGGCTGCTGGCGGTGCCATCATACGCGGCGACATAGGCGCCGTCGCCCTTACTCTTGCACCCCACCAGGACGTCCACAGCCGTGGCTGTGGACGGATACCCGTAGGCCGTCACATCCACGTAGATCGCATGGGCGTCGCCAGACGTAGGCACAGCGAAGGTCTGATTCCGATAGATGCTGCGGTTGCGTGGTGCATACACGTCTCTCAGCCTCCTCAGGTCTTGATGTAGCCGCGTCCGCGGCCAGCCCGTGCCGGGGCAGCGTGCCCTGTTCACCGAGTCGATGCGGTGGTGGCCGATAAACCCGTGGTCCAGATTATCCAGAAAGTGGCGGAGATGATAGGTGTCAAGTAACCAGGTCGTGAGGGCCAGGCTGGACCGGTACATCGCCTCAGGCCACGGGTTTCCGGTGAACCCCTCATGCTCGATGCTGATAGTCCTCAGGTTGGGATTGATCCGATGGTCATAGCAGTATTTCAGCCACGGTATGCTCAAGTCCGGCTTGTCCATCAGCCCGTTACCCCAGGCCGCGTCCTCCACCCGCACGTACTGATGGATCTGCCCGCTGAGCCCTACCGCAAAGTGCGTGCTCGCTGATGAGGAGCTGTTGTTGAACCAGGCATCGATGCCGCCGAGCGACCCCTGTGCGATGTGATAGACTATCGCCTCCGGGGCATTCCCGCCGTGGGCGCCATCGGGGAAGCCGAAGTTCTGGCTTCCGATCCAGGTGATTCCCGGCTTGACGGCCACTACATCAGCCCCCGTGCCAGCAGGAGAGACAGCTGAAACCGCCCTCACGGCGCCGGGCGCAGCGGGGACAGGTGAACCCTCCACAGCTCTCGCAAACAACGTACCCGGCGCGAGTATCCACCGAGGCGCGGCAGGATGAGCAGTCCAGGCGTCGCTTTACCGCCTCCTCTTGGGCGGCGACGCGCCCCGTGCCCTTGAGCGGGTTCACGCCCACAAGCAACGCGCACGTCACTCCAGCCGCCACGCCCAATGCGCCGCGGAGGAACGTTCGGCGGCGAATACACCTATCGAGAAGCGTCACGGCTCTCCCACCGCCTACTGCAATGACAAGTTTGTCCGGGCAAGCCCAAGAGGCACGCCTCGTCGCTCAGCACGCATATGTAAGAACGCGATGTCCTGCCCTTCGTTAGCGTCGGGTGTCCGGCCTCCAAGACGATTAACCTTAGCGTTGGTTCAGTGTTTAAGATAAGGGGTGTTGTCAAACCAAACTTCCATCCGTCCTCGTGAAGAGACGCTTCGGCGTCCCTCAGTGTTTCGCGCGGTCCGGCAGGGAGAGCTCACAACAGGACATGTGTAACACTTAGTCGGTGTGGCCGTCCATTCGGTTGCGAGTTCCAGCTGTGCCTCACCTCCCACGAATTGTCCGCATCGGTGCGTTTGGGCTGGCCCTGGCGGCGTTCTCAGCACTGGCGGGCCTGATCTCACCTGCCAGCCCCGCCGCGGCCACTCATGGCTGCGCGGCCGCCGGCAGTCCCGCCGGGCCGTTCGACCTGGTGGCATACGAAGCCGCTGACTGGAGGACGACCTACGGCAGCACCATGGGGCTGGCCGCATTCAACCGTCTCTTCCCTGAGATCCCCTCATTCGCCCTTCCTCCGATCGAGAGCGGACCCCGCTCCTCCGGCTCCGCTTCGACCGTCACGCCGTACGCGCCGCCCACGCTGCTGAAAGCCATCGCCTGGGTGGAAAGCGGCTGGCAGATGGCAGCTTCCACCGTCAATTATGGCGAGATCGGGCCACCACTGCTATCTCACTCCTGCGCCTACGGTATCATGCAGATAGTAACCGGGATGGAGAACACGGGCAGTGCGCCCGACCTCGACCAGGCATCGATCGGTTCCCACTACGGGTTCAATATCGCCCGCGGAGCCCGCGTCCTCGCCCAGAAGTGGAACCTGGCGCCGGAGTACCGTCCCCTCGCCGGTAGCCGCAACCCGGCACTGATTGAGGACTGGTACTACGCTATCTGGAGCTATCACGGGTTCTCGTTCACCAACCACCCTCGAAACACCGCCTACAGCACTACACGCGGCACCTACCGCTGCGACGGCTCTCAGCCCTACAACAGCTTCCCCTACCAGGAGCTGATCCTCGGCTGTATGGCCAACCCCCCTGTAGTGAGCGGCACGCCACTCTGGAACCGCATCACGCCGACCTTTCCGAACCTCTCCCTCCCAGCCTTCAGCCTCGGCAACTGGGACGCCTGCTCCATCAGCCGGAACTGCGCAGGGATGGACCTCCCCGCCGCCTCCCCCGCTCACAGCGATCCAACCACCGCCAGCGGGAACCGGGCCACGGCCTTAGGCTCACCGAGCGTGGCCCTCAGCCCGGCGAGTGTCGACGTCGTCGTCAAGGCGGGCGCCTCCAGCCCTTCGATGACGGCAACGATCACCAACACCGGAACCGGGCCGCTGAGCTGGCGCCTTTCGCCCAACGTGAACTGGCTCAAGCCCGCCAAGATTCAGGGCATCTCAACGGGCACCGACATTGGGTCGGCGGCGGCGAGCTTCAGCTACACCGTGAACGCGACCGGCCTGGTCCCCGGCAACTACGTCGGCGCCATCAACATCAAATCCAGCTATACGCAAGGCCTGCCCAAGGCGCTAACGGTGCACCTGAGCGTCCCGCCGCTGAGATGGGCGCTGAGTAGCTCGCAGATGAGAACCGCTGACGTGAACGGGGATGGCAAGGCCGATGTCGTGGGCATAGCCGATTACGGAGGCGGCCTGATGCGGTTCTGGAGCTTCGTCTCGAACGGGGTGGATTTCGACAGTGTCAGTCAGTCCTATTCCGGGTGTAGCGGCTGCTGGAACCTGGCCCAGTCTCAGATGCTGGTGGCCGACGTGAATGGTGACGGTAAGGACGATATTGTGGGCGTCTACGACTATGGCGACGGCACGATAGGGATATGGAACTTCATCTCGAACGGAACCTCCTTCGCCTCGGCACGCCGTTCGTACACCGGCTGCGCCAACTGCTGGAACCTCAGCCAATCCAGGATGCTGGCCGCAGACGTGAACGGGGACGGCAAAGACGACGTCGTGGGCGTCTACGACTACGGCAGCGGCGACATGAGCATGTGGAACTTTATTTCGGACGGCTCCGCATTCTCGAAGGGCTATCGGTCCTATCGGGCCTGTTCCAGTTGCTGGCAGCTCGGCAATTCCCAGATCGCGGCCGCGGACGTCAACGGTGATCGAAAAGACGACATAGTCGGCATCTACGACTATGGTGGCGGCGTTATACGAATGTGGAACTTCGCCTCCGACGGGACCGCGTTCAGTGAGGCGCGCCGGTCCTACCAGAGCTGCGGCCACTGCTGGAACCTCAGCCAGTCCCTCATGCTGGGCGGCGATCTGAACGGCGACGGGAAGGATGACATCCTGGGCATCTACGACTACGGCGGCGGGCTGATGGGGATGTGGAATTACCTGTCTGATGGAGCATCCTTCTCAAGCGTCCAGCGCTCCTACAAGGGCTGTTCTGCCTGCTGGGAGTTGAGCCGGTCGCAGATGATGGCCGGAGACGTGGACGCGGATGGCGAAACCGACGTGGTGGGCGCCTACGACTACGGCAGCGGGGTCATGGGGATGTGGCACTTCATAAACGGCAGCGGATTCGTCCCCCACCGCTCCTACTGAGAATCTGACGCTGCTTACCTTCGGCCTCTCCCGGCGTCTCACCGAAGCTCGCCCGCGACGCGACTGTTTCCTGCCGACACCGATCATTGCCGGCGAGCGCGCGGGACTCGCGACGCGTTGGCCGGCTATTGAACCACTAGAATCCGCGCAAGTAAACTAGGGAACGAGGTAACCGCCACAATGGCAGAAGCCCAGGATGAACTCTGGCGCGACGTCTCGATAGTCGTAAAACACTTCCGGCTGATCCTCGCCCTGTTGGTCGTTGCCCTGATCGCCGCCATCGCCTCCGGACTCCTGACCAACACCACCCACAGAGCGCGATCCGAGGCTGAGATCCAGTTGGAGACCGCCATTCCGCTGTCCGGCAACACTGAGGCTACGCCCGACCTTGAGACGTACGAGAAGCTGGCAATGAGCGACGACGTGGCCGCGGCAGCCGCTTCCAAGGTGGGACTGAGCGCCGAGGAGCTCAGGGGGAAGATCACCGTTACTACAATCGTGCGAAACATCCGCGATCCCGCCAGCCTGGACCGCCTCGCGATCTCAGCAACAGGCGACACGCAGGCTCAGGCTGAGGCGACAGCCGCCGCGACGATGGACGCTTTCGCCGAAGCTGCGCGGGCTCTGCAGTCCGATCCGGAGGGGCTGGAGTCGCTTCGCCAGCAGGAAGCCCTGGCCCTCGAAGATCTGGGGAAGTACGACCAGCAGCAAGTGATCGAGCTCGGCAAGGTCCAGGCCGATCTGGGAGCAACGCGCGCTCTGACATCGGCGCTGTCGCAGGATATCACCTCCATAGAGCAAGCGCTGGAACTCCTGCAAACGCAGGGCTCGCGGCCTTTGGGTGAGCTGATCGTGGCCGTGGCCGGCATGCTGGGCGGCCCCGAAGGCAGCGGCGGAATCGAACAGGCCTCAACCGTGGAGGAGCTGCGTGGCGGGCTGACGCTTAGGAATGGGCTGGCGCAAGAGCTCAAGGAGAAGGCCGAAACCAAAGTCGCGGCTCTCGCGCTGCTAGAGCAAGACCTTCTTGCGGCCACGACCGGCCAGAGATCTGCCCTGGCCGTGTATAACTCTGCTGTGCGAAACGTGCAGGCAGCCATCCTGGCCGGCACGCAGACGAGGACAGAAGTGAGTGTTACCGCCAGCGCCGTGGACACATCCACGGGTGCCGACTGGCCAGCACGACTTGGCGCTGCCGCCGCCTTCGCCCTGGTGACGGGCGTGGCCGGCGCGTTCGCGCTGGAGTTCGTGACCTCACTCTCCAGACGCCGGCGGCAGCGCAGCGAGAAGACACGCCCAGAGGAGGCGTGAGAGGACCGCACCGGAATCAGATGACTCAGCGCTTCTTTGCCAACGTCAACATCATCTTCTTTACGCAGGTGGTGAATCGCGCCTTCGCCTTTCTCATCAGTATCGTCCTGGCCCGCGGCCTGGGCCCGGAGGAGCGCGGTGATTACGCCCTGTTCGTACTGTCCGCCACCCTGGCCGGCACCCTCGGCACCCTCGGCGTCGGCCTCGGCACGATGTACTACGTGGGCAAGGGAAAGCACGAGGTCAAGGTGCTCCTGGGGAACAGCCACTTCGTCGTCTTCACCATGGGCGCGATCGCGGCAGCGGTCCTGGCCACGGTCGGCCTGGCTATAGAGCCCAAGGCGTTCGTGGAGGGACGTTCGTTCTGGCTGTACGCCTTCGCCTTCCCGCTGGTGCTGGAGTTCATCCTGGCGACCGCGTTCCTGGTGGGCCAAGAGCGCTTCGGGCCGCTCAACGCCTCCCTGCTCACCCAGACGGTAGTCCTGACCGCCGGCGCGATGGCGCTCTGGGTAGGCGGCTGGATGACGATCTTCTCCGTGCTCTTCGTCTGGATCATCTCCTACGCCGCGGCAACCGCCGCCGCGCTCGCGTTCGTCGGGCTGCGACAGCTCAGTCTCAGCCGTACACTGCGGCCGGACCTGCCCGTCCTGGGCGAGCAATTGTCATTCGGCCTGCCGGGCCAGGCCGGGAACATTCTCCAGCGGCTGAACTACCGCCTAGACCAGTACCTGGTACGGGGGTTTGGGAGTAGAGCGGACGTAGGCCATTACGCCGTGGCTACGGGCCTGGCCGAGAGCGTCTGGTGGGTAGCCAACGCCGTCTCCATGGCCCTACTGCCGCGGCTCACACGAATGGAGTCACAGCGGGCCGCCGAAACGACACCGATTGCCTGCCGCAATACCATCTTGATAAGCATCCTTCTGGCCGCGGGGGTGGCCGCCTCGGCGCCCTTCGCCGTTGTGATCATATTTGGACAGGAGTTCGCCCCCGCCGTGGCGCCCATCATCTGGCTGCTTCCCGGCATAGCGGCCCTGAGCGGCACCAAGCTTCTCAGCAGCTACTTCTTCAGCCAGGCCCGACTGGGCATCACCAGCGGGGTGGCCCTGATTGCGCTGGTGGTGACGGTACTAGGCGACGTGTTGTTAATACCAAGATTCGGGATATCAGGAGCAGCCATAGCATCATCCATCGCCTACACGGTTTCCTTAGCCGCGTCTCTCTACTTCTACCACCGCATCTCGGGCAACGACCCCTGGAGTTGCGTGATACCGAAGGCAGCGGATCTGCAGCTATACTTGGATCTGGCGCGAAGATTGCGAAGGGTGCGCGGCATCGCTGCCATCGACACCACCGCGGTGCCGCCGGGATGATGGAAACACAGCTATCAGAGCAGGCCAAACCTCAGGCGCGGCAGGCGCGGCAGGACGACGGCGCTAAGCGAAGCCTTGCGTTCATCATCTACTCCCCGTTCCCTAACTACTCAGGGGGACGGGAGAACTGGTTGTACAACGTCCTGCGTCTGTTGGACGAACAAGGTTACGCCACCTCAGTGTACTCTTGTGATACCGACAGGCCGCTATTTCACGACCTAACTGAACTCAAGAATGTTCGACTCGTGCGGGTGGCGACGCTGCAGCGACGCGACAGGCTGTTCGCGGTACTGAGAAAGGCTACGCTGGACATGGCGCTCTGGCTGGATGCCTTCCTTTTCGTCCGCGGGACTTATCGAGACCTAAGGAAGTCTTGGCAGGGCGAGAGGATAATCGCCATGAATCCGCTGGTGGATGTGCTGCCCGCGCTCTGGCTGAAACGACGGCGAGAAGGGGTCTGGGTGGCTTGCTGCGTGCGAATGCGGGCGGCGTGGGGGCTGTCCAGGCTATCACCCTGGGCGCGACCGTTCTTCGAGTGGCTGGAGAGATGGTCGCTCTTGAAGTCCGATACCGTACTGGCCAACGGCTATGATACGCAGGACGTTCTCCAGACCCGAGGAGTTACATCCACGGTAATTCCTAACGGTGTAGACTGGGCGCGGTTCGCCGACGCCCACAGCGAAGTGCCTGACACGCTCCCCCTGCGCAAGATAAGACAGGCGGGAAAGGCGATCGTGATGATGGTCGGCACGTTGTGGTGGGGGAAGGGCACTGATGATCTATTGCGGGCGGCAAAGCTTATGGCGGAGGCTGGCCAAACTAACTTTCATATCGTCTTCGTGGGGAAAGGGCGACAAGATCGCTACCGCCAGAAGGCTCAGAAGCTGGGACTGGAGGACCGTATCTCCTTTGCCGGTGAGCAGAAACAGGTGCCTGCGTTCCTCCGCCTGGCAGACGTGAGTGTAAACCTATCGGGGGGGCTCGGCATGGGGATGGCCGCCCTAGAATCGATGGCGGCAGGAAGAGCCATAATAGCCTGGGACTCCCCAATCTACCGACAGCTTATCCGGGACGGTCATTCGGGCGTTCTGGTAGAACATGGGAACACAAAGGCGCTGGCCCGGGAGCTGCAGCGTCTGATAGAAGACCCAGCGCGACGGGAGGCGCTCGGACAGGCCGCCCAGGCGGAAGCGAAGGCCTATGACTGGCCCGCTGTGACCCTGCGGCTGGTGGAGACGTTGCAACCAGTGGAGGCAAAAAGCGCAGGTGATCGACGTTAAGAGACTGCCCATTGAGTTTGGGCAGATGCGAGGGTTGTCAGCGCGGGTCCTGCTGGTCCTGGCGACTCTGACTGGCGTCGCCATCTTCCATGATCAGCCGCTCGCTCTAGGGGCCCTCGCTGTAGGCCTGGCCATATTTACGGCCATGTCCATTGACCAGCGGCTGGTCATTCCACTGATAGTGCTGCTTCTGCCGCTGGAGATAGGGGCCCGTCTCATCCCCATCCTGGAGACACAGGGTACCGAGTCCACGGAGCTAGGGACTTCCGCCCTGAACCCAGCGAGGATCGGCATCCTTGTGGGCGCCACCCTGTGGACGCTAAGGGCGCCGAGGGAATGGTGGACAGAACTGCCGCGAAGTTTGCTCTACCTGCCGGTGCTGCTGCTCCTAGGGCTGTACGTCCTCTCATTGGGCAACGCTATGGATACCAGAGGGGCCGTGGACGAAGTTGGGCGGCTCCTAGTTCACTTGGTGCTGTTCATCCTGATCGCCGTGCACGTGCGCGATCGCCAGGTGCTGCGGTGGACGATTCTGGCCCTGCTAGGAACGGGACTGGCGTTGGCCCTCGTCGGCCTGTTTCAGCAGGTGAGCGATACGTATTTGTGGAATGAAGGGCTCAGGTTCCGCGCCGAAGGCATCGTACGACGCAACGCCACCTTCGTGGACTCCAACATCTACGCCCGCTTCTTGGTCATTAGCATGGCGCTGGCGCTGGCACTGTTCTTCCGTGAACGGATGCGACTGCGTTATTTCCTGTTTGCCACTTTCGCCTTCGCGGCACTGGCACTTCCTTTCACGTCGTCACGCAGTAACTGGGTGGCGGCCGCCGCAGTGCTACCGCTCGTGGTATTAATGCTGCCGATCAGTGCCCGCGGCAAGATCCGCATGCTGGCCCTTGGCAGTGTCGTGGCAATGCTCTTGATGCTGGCCGTCACAACAGTGGAGCCAGCGTTGGCGGACCGATTCCGCACCCTGGCCGCCGGGACCGAAGCGGGAGGAGTTCGCTCATACCTAATCAGGGCAGGCTGGCAAATGTTCTTGGATCATCCGCTTTTTGGTGTCGGCCTGGACAGCTACAAGGACGCGCTCCAGGGCCCCTATAGCCACTTCCTGTCAGGCTCCATCGTCCAATCGCACACTTCGGTTATCACGGTGATGTCCGAACTCGGCATCCCCGGCCTAATAGTGCTCGGCATGTTCTTGCATAGGTTCGGCCAGTTGAGCTGGCGTCTGTACACCTGTGGGAGCTTCGAGGACCGAACGCTCGTGGCTGGCCTGGTGGGAGCATCGCTGGCGATCTTCGTGAGTAGCCTGACGGAGGGGCGGCTCTTTGAGGAGCCCTACCTCTGGCTGGTACTAGGGCTCATGGTGGCGCTAGTGAAGATACAGGAGCGTGAGTCTCAGGGAGACACCACACCAGAAGCGAGCGTGGAGCGATGAAGATCATCCACGTGCGTGAGATAGCCAACGTCGCCGCCACCCTCGTCGACGGGTTGCGGCGCCTCGGTCACCAGGCCGAGCTCGAGCCGATGCGGGCGCGACGCTCCGAGCGTGCGCTAGAGGCGGCGGGAATACCAGCTCGCCTCCTGGAGGCGAGGCGCATCAACGCTTACATCCACCGCGAGCACTTCGATGTGGTCCACCTCCGCTGTGCGTACATGGGCTGGATGTCTTCGCGCAGAACCTCCAGGGGCCGTACAGACACCTGCTACCGCCCGACGCCGGCACCTTCCTCTCACACGCGTCACTGATTACGATCATGGCGGAGCTGGGCTCGGCCGGGCTGGCGGTGCTGGCGCTCCTCTTCTTTCGCTTCGGCCGCATCTGCTGGCGCATCTACGCGGCGGCGACCGCGGTGGACAAGGCGACGGTGGTGGGCCTGGCAGGAGCCTGCCTGGCGATCTTCCTGAGCAGCCAGTCCGAGGGTCGTTTCTTTGAAGAGCCCTACCTGTGGCTGATGTTGGGGCTCACAGTGGCGCTGGCGATGATACGTCAGCGCGAGGCCGAAAGCCTGATAGGGCTGCGAGATCACGAGCCATCCGGATGAAGGTCCTTCTCGTGTACAACACTCGGTCTTCGTTCGTCTTGCGTGACCTTGACACACTGCAGACCGCCCACACGACACGGGACGTTTACCTGCGGCCGCGCACCGGCCGCGATTACGGTCGCCTCCTGCGCGGCGTTGCCTGGGCGGACGTGGTCTTCTGCTGGTTCGCCGGCATTCACGCCTTCCTCTCCCTTGTGCCCGCCAGGGCTCTGGGGAAGAAGGCGATAGTCGTCACGGGAGGCTATGATGTGGCCAGCGAGCCTCGGTTCGGGTACGGCTCGATGCGCGGCGGTCCGCGACGCATTCTGGGACGCCTGACATTGAGGATGGCCGACCGAATCGCCGCCGTCTCCCAGTTCAACGCCCAGGAAGCCATCGTAAATGGAGGGGCCTCCCCGGATAAGGTTGAGGTGATCTACCATGGCTTCGACCCGGCGCAGTTCGGAGAAGTGCCAACGGCTAAGGAACGAATGGCGCTCACCGTGGGAGGTATAGACGCCATGACGCTATGGCGCAAAGGGCTGACGCTGTTCGTCCAGGCGGCCTCTTATCTACCTGACGTCCCCTTCATTCTGGCCGGCGGCTGGCAAGACGGCAGCGTTGAGCTTCTACGGCGGCAAGCTCCCCCCAACGTCTCCATCGTCGGTCGTCTGGAGCAACCCCGGCTCGTCGACTATCTGAACAGGGCCAAGGTGTACGTTCAGGCTTCCGGACACGAGGCGTTCGGCCTCTCTCTGGCGGAGGCGATGCTCTGCCGTTGCTTGCCCGTCGTGACCAGGGCGGGGGCCCTCCCGGAGGTCGTAGGAGACACAGGCGTGTACATCTCAGAATCACAACCAGCGATCCTCGCCGAAGCCATCCGGCAAGCGCTCGACGCGCCAGAAGGGCTGGGTGAGAAGGCACGTGAGCGGATCGCCCAGCAGTTCCCGCTATCGGTTCGGCGGGAGCGGCTACTATCGATGATTGAAGAGGTGAGGGCAGCCTGATGGCCGAGATGGCGCCGCACACATTCGAGCACCACTACCGGGAGGCCCTGGGCATCTGAGATGCGCGTACTCTTCCTTACCGTATACTATCCGCCGGAGGTGGGAGCGCCGCAGGCGCGCACCCACGAAACAGCGCGGCGCTTCGTCGAGTGGGGACACGAGGTCACCGTCCTCACCGCCTTTCCCAACCACCCGACGGGGATCGTCGCCGAAGGCTACCGCGGGAAGCTTTACATGCGCGAGAAGATGGACGGCGTAAACCTGCTACGAACTTGGGCGTACGCGGCGCCAAACCGCGGCCTCTGGCGCTGGGCGGCCAAGCACTTCTCGTTCGCAGCGTCTTCGTTGCTGGCGTCTCCTTTCGCTGGCAGCTTCGACGTCGTCGTCGTCCAGTCGTCCGCCCTCTTCCTGGGGCTCACCGCCTCCGCAATCGGCCTTCTTCGCGGCGTGCCCTGGGTACTCACCGTCAGCGACCTGTGGCCGGAGACCGCGGTCGCTCAGGGCCAGACCTCAAGCCGGCCGCTCGTCTCCCTGACCGACAGGCTGGCCGGCTTCGTGTACCGCCGCGCGGACGCCCTCGTGGGCGTGACGGAGAGCATCTGCCAGACACTGGTCCGCCGCGGCGTACCGGCCGAGAAGATCTCTCACATCCCCAACGGCACGGACACCGAGCTGTTCAGCCCCCGTGAAGAGCGCGCCCCCGCCAGGACGGGTCTGGGCCTGAACGGCGAGTTCGCCGTCGTCTATGCCGGCACCATCGGCCTGGCCCAGGGGTTGGACATCGTGCTGGACACCGCCAAGCTCCTCCGGGGCACCCCGGACGTCAGGTTCGTGCTGGTGGGTGACGGGGTGGAGAAGCCGAAGCTGCTGGAGAGGGTGAGGCGTGAGCGGATCACCAACGTCACCTTCGTCGACCGCAGGCCGCGATCGGAGATGCCGGCGCTGCTGAACGCTGCGGATGTCGTGCTGGTCACCCTGCGGAAGCAGCCGCTATTCGAAGGAGCGCTGCCGTCGAAGACCTCGGAAGCGATGGCCTGCGGGCGGCCCGTGGTCATGACCATCGCCGGCGAGGCGGCGGCGATGCTGGAGCGCGCCGGCGCCGGGCTGGCCGTGGAGCCGGAGAGTCCGCAGGCGCTGGCGGACGCCGTCCTGAAAGTGAAGCGGGAGCCGGAGCTTGCCGCCAGGATGGGCCGGAGAGGCCGCGAATTCGCCGTGCGGGAGCTCGACCGCACTGCCCTGGCCAGGCGGCTGGAGGCGCTGCTGCTGGACCTCGTGAACGCCAAGGCCGGCACCAGGAGCGCGGCGTAGCGATGGAGATCAGGTGGCCGCCCAACAACCGGGACGTCGCCGTGCGGCGGGTCCGCGATATCCTCGCCTCTTCGGTCGGGCTCGCCATCATCTGGCCCCTCATCCTCCTCCTCGCCGCCCTCGTAAAGCTGGACTCGCCCGGCCCGGCGATATTCACACAGAAGCGGGTGGGTTACCAGGGGCGGCCCTTTACGTTATACAAGTTTAGAACTATGGTTGTTGGGGCGGAGGGCCAGCAGCCGGAGATAGCAGACTTCCGGACCCACAAGTTCGAACCCCTCAAGCCGCCGAGTCGCGACCCGAGAGTCACAAACATGGGATGGATGCTTCGCCGCCTGAGCCTGGACGAGTTGCCGCAACTGCTGAACGTGCTGCGGGGCGAGATGAGCATCGTCGGGCCCAGGCCGGAGACGACGAAGGTTGTCGATAAGTTCCCGCCGGCCTACCACCTCCGTCACGAGACCAGACCCGGCCTTACCGGGCTCGCACAGGTCAACGGCCTGGCGGACATCACCTACCACGAGAAGGTCATGTACGACCTGGAATACGTCAAGCGGCAATCGTCTTCGCTTGACCTGGCCATCCTCTTGCGGACGATCCGCGTTGTGGTGGGCGGGAAGGGACGGTAGCCGGATGCGACTCCTGATAAGGCCCCTGGGCCTGCGCATCATCCCCCTCATCGTGCTGGACGTCGCCCTCGTCTACGGCAGCTACGCGGGTGCGCTGCTCCTCCGCTTCGACGGCGATGTGCCGGCGCGGTCCTGGACGGAGTTCTGGCAAGTGACCCCCTTCATCGCCGCCGGCTACGTGGCGGCCAACTTCATCTTCGGCATCTACCACTCCGCCTGGAAGTACGGCGGCATGCGCGACCTGTCCCACCTGGCGATGGTGGTGGGCTCCGTCACCATCATCGTCTTCTTGGTCAACATATTCGCCTCGGTCATCCCACGAAGAGATCTGCCCATCAGCGTTAACCTCATCGGCGGCGGTCTCATCTTCCTGACCATGGCCGCCACCAAGCTGTGGCCACACCTCACCACGATGCAGTTCGGCGGCG
>Ga0209341_10003656_pt1 | contig 14313 bp, 10 predicted proteins | sample RifCSP13_2_FD_184020 | JGI IMG/M metagenome (GOLD analysis project Ga0209341, IMG submission 184020) | Soil microbial communities from Rifle, Colorado - Rifle CSP2_sed 13_2 (SPAdes) (version 2) | ecosystem: Environmental > Terrestrial > Deep subsurface > Rock core/Sediment | place: Rifle...
CCGGTCGGCATCGGTGCGCCGGTCCAGGTCGAGCGGGTTGGCGAGACCGACGCCAACCAGGCGGTGGCGGCCCTGGCCGGCCTGCGCCGCTCCGGCGGCGCGCAGCTCGACCTGTTCGTGGCGGTCGCCAACCCCTCGACCACCGATGTCACGCGTCGCCTCGAGATCTACGCCGACGGAGTGCTGGTCGACGCGCGCGACCTGACGATCCAGGCAGGCCAGCGTGCGGAGGCGCTGATCTCGAGCGTTCCTGCGGCGGCGCTCAGCGTGGAGGCGCGACTCGCCGGCGAGGACGCACTGGCCGTCGACGATGCTGCCTTCGCCCTCGTCCCGCGCGAGGGAGCGGTGCGCACCCTGCTGGTCGGGCCGGGGAACACGTACCTGGAGAATGCGCTGGCCCTCCTCCCCCGCCTCGAGCTGTACGCCGTGGGCGCGGCCGGCTATGCCGACGCCCTGGCCACGGCCGCCGACGAGGGCACCCCCTACGGGCTGATCGTGTTCGACCGGGTGGTGGACGATCCACCCGCCGGCGTGCCGGCGCTGTACGTGGGGCCGAGCGGCGACGGCCCCTTCGGCGAAGTCGGCGCGCTGATCGATGGCCCGGCACTGGCCCGCACCGATCCGAACGACGCGGTGCTCCGCTTCGTGGACCTGTCCACCGTCCACATCGGTCGCGCCCGGACGGTGACCCTGGCGGAGGGGATGCGGCCGGTGGTCGAGACGACCCGCGAGCAGCCGCTGGTGGCGGTCGGCCGGGTGGAGGGGCGCACGATCGGGCTCCTCTCGTTCGCGCTGAGCGACTCGGACCTGCCGCTGCAGGTCGCCTTTCCGCTGTTGATGAGCAATCTCACTGACACGTTGCTGCCCACCGTGGACGGCATCCTGCCGCCATCGGTCGCCCTGGGCGAGTCGATCGTGGTCGACCTCGACCCCGCCATCAGCCGCGTCTCGCTCGGTGCTGCGCCTGACGGCGCCGCGGAGGGCGAGGCGGTGGAGCTGGACGTGGTGGGTGGTCATCTGACCCTCCCCGCGGCGCGGGTCACCGGCGTGCGCGAGCTGCGAGTGGTCAGCGACGACGCTGCGCTCAACGGAACGCTGCTGGGCCGGACCGCGGCCAACCTGTTCGACCCCGGCGAGTCGAAGGTCGCGCCCGGCGATCCGCTGCGGATCGAGGACATGGGCCGGGTCGGGCCCGCCAACGGTGCTGCCTCGCTGCCGGCGCGGGCCGAGTGGTGGTGGCCGATCGCGCTGGCCGCCTTCGCCCTGCTGCTGCTGGAGTGGTTCCTGTTCCATCGCCCCACGCGTCGGGCGGTGGCGCGACTGGTGGGACGCGCCTGATGCCGATCGCGTTCACCGACCCGACCTGGCTGTGGCTGCTGCCGGCCGCGCTGCTGCTGGTCTGGCTGGGCTGGGCGACCGCCTCGCGCATGCTGCCGCGCGGCCGGCGGATCGCCTCGCTGATCATCCGCGTGGTGCTGGTCGGGTGCCTTGGCCTGTCGCTGGCCGGGGCGCGCCTGACCCTGCCCTCGGATCGGCTGAGCGTCGTCTTCCTGGTCGACGCCTCGGCCTCGATGGTCGACGCCACCCGCGAGCAGCTGCTCGACTTCGCCCGCGACGCGGTGCAGCGCATGCCGGGGGGCGACACGGCGGGGGTGGTGGTGTTCGGCGCCAACGCGCTGGTCGACCGGCTGCCATCGGGCCTGGACGAGCTCCAGGAGCCCGCATCGGTGCCGGTGGTGAGCGCCACCGACGTCGCGGCCGCGGTGCGCCTGGCGACCGCCATCTTCCCGGCTGGCAGCCAGCAGCGGCTGGTCCTGCTGTCGGATGGCAACGACACCGCCGGCTTGGCGGAGCAGGCGATCCTGGCCGCCTCCGAGCGCGGGGTCCACCTGGACGTGGTGCTCCCCTCCGGCGAGACGCAGGGCGAGGCGCTGATCGACCGGATCGACGCGCCGCGCGGGGCGCGGGTGGGCGAGACGATGGAGCTGACGGTCCGCGTGCGATCGACCATCAACACGCGCGCCACCCTGCGGCTGCTGGCCGACGGCGAGACGGTGGCCACCCGACAGCTGACGCTGACCCCGGGGACGATCGGCGTCAGTTTCACGGTCCGCGCCGACGAGGCCGGCTTCCACGTCTTCCGCGCCGTGCTCGAGCCGGCGGAGGACCACTTCGCCGAGAACAACGCGGCGGACGCGTACGTGCTGGTCACCGGTGAGCCACGCATCCTGCTGGCGACCGATGATCCGGCCCGCGCGGCGGATATGGTCGCCGCCCTGCAGGAGGCCCGCCAGACGGTGGACGTGGTACCGGTCGGCGGCGTGCCGTCGTCGCTGGCCACCCTGGCCGGCTACGACGCGGTGGTCCTGGACAACGTGTCGGCCTCGGCGCTGGGCGTGGCCGCGATGCAGAGCCTGCAGGTCTACGTCCGCGACCTGGGGAAGGGTCTGGTCATGCTCGGCGGGCGCAACTCGTACGGCGCGGGTGGGTACCTCAACTCGGTCCTCGAGGAGGTCCTGCCCGTGTACATGACCGTCCGGGACCGCGAACGGTCGCCCGACGTGGCGCTGGTCGCCGTCGTGGACAAGAGCGGCAGCATGGCCGACTGCCACTGCACCAGCGACCCGAACAACCCGACCAGCGGCAGCCGAGGCTTCGAGAAGGTCGACCTGGCCAAGGAGGCGATCCTGCGCGCGGCCGACGCGCTGGCTCCCACCGACCAGCTAGGGGTGGTCGCCTTCGACGAGAACGCGCACTGGGCCTTCCGCACCGGCCCGATCGACGTGGCCGGCCTGCAGGACTCGCTTGGCTTCGCGGCGGAGGGTCAGACCAACATCTACGCCGGGCTGAAGGCGGCCTACGACGACCTCCTGCGCAACCCGGCCAAGCTGCGCCACATCATCCTGATCACCGATGGCTGGAGCCAATCGGGAGCCTATGACCAGCTGCTCGCCGACATGAAGGCCGCGGGCATCACCCTGTCGACGATCGGTACCGGCGGAGGCTCGGCCGACATCCTACGCCGTCTGGCGGAGCAATCCGGCGGGCGCTACTACGAGGCCCCCGACGCCACCAGCATCCCGGACATCTTCCTCAAGGAGACGATCCGGACCGCCGGCGAGCAGATCGTCGAAGAGCCGTTCCAGCCGATCCCGTCGGCACCCTCCGAGATCCTGCGCGGCCTCGACGCCGGGCGCCTGCCACAGCTGCTCGGCTACAACGCGACCACCGCCAAGGGGACGGCCACCGTTTCGCTGCTGACCGGCCGCGAGGACCCGCTGCTGGCCCAGTGGCAATACGGTCTGGGTCGCTCGGTGGCATGGACCTCCGACACGCGACAGCAGTGGGCCACGCCATGGATCGGGACCGAGGAATTCGGCACCCTGGTCGCCCAACTGGTGGCCTGGACCCTGCCGCCGCAGGACGAGCAGGGCATCGACGTCAGCTTCTCCCCGGGGCGCAACGGCGACCTCAACGTGCAGGTCACCTCGTTCGACGATGACGGCTCGCCGCGCAACTTCTTCCGGACCGTGCTGCGCCTGGTCGGGCCGGACCTGACCCCCCTCCAGGCACTCCTGACCCAGGTCGGGCCGGGGCACTACGCCGGCACGATCCGGGCTGAGGATCCCGGCGCCTACCTGGTGCGGGTGGCCCAGACGCGCGACGGCGCGGAGTCGGCCAGTCGAACGCTGGGGATCGTGTCGCCCGCCGCCGAGGAGTTCCGCCGCCTCGGCGTGGACCGCGAGGCGCTCGCCGACTACGCCGCCGCGGGCGCGGGCCGCGAGCTGGAACTCGACCCGGCCGCCACCGATGAGGCGCAGGCCGAGCTGCTGGACCGGGTCTGGACCCACGACATCGAGGCCAACGCCTTTCCGACCCCGATCTGGCCCTGGCTGCTGATCCTGGCCATGATCTTGGTCCCGCTCGACGTGGGCGTCCGCCGCGTGGCGCTGGCCCGCTCCGACTTCACCCGCGCGGGGGCCTGGATCCGGCGCCGGCTGGGGCTGGCCACCCCGCTGCCGGAGGCCGCGCCCGGCCTGGCCGAGCTGCGCGCCGCGAAATCCCGATCCGAGCGCCGCGCGGAGCGGCCATCCGTCACGACGCCGCGGCCCGCGCCTCGATTCGGTGCCCAGGACAGCGTTGCGCCCGAAGCCGCCACCCCCGCGGCTCCACCGACCCCCGCCGCGCCGGACTCCACGGCCCCGCCGACGTCCGCGACGCCGCCCCCCGCGGGCCAGGAGACGCTCGCCGAGCGGCTGGCCCGGCGTCGGCGCGAGGGCTAGCCGGAGGCCGATCCGGTGCCCACGGCGCGAATCGGTGCCAGGCTGGCCGGGTCCTCCAGCGCGCTGAGGTCCCCGGTGTCGATCCCCAGGTACGCGGCGCGCGCCAGCCGACGCAGGATCTTGCCGTTGCGCGTCTTGGGCAGCGCCGGGACGAGGTGAACCGCCGCGGGTTTGAACGACTTGCCCAGCCGCTCAACAACCAGGGCACTGACCTCGGTCTCCAGCCGGCCCCCTGCCTCCGTCCTGGCCCGGGGAACGACCAGGACCACGATCGCCTCGCCCTTGACCTCGTGCGGGACGCCCACCGCCAGCGCCTCGACCACGATCGGGTGAGCCACCGCCGCCGACTCGACCTCGGCCGGGCCGATCCGCTTGCCGGCCACCTTGATCGTGTCGTCGGAGCGGCCGGAGATGTACCAGAACCCGTCGGGGTCGATCCGCGCCCAGTCGCCGTGGACCCAGATCCCGGGCAGGCGGCGCCAGTATGCGTCCAGGTAGCGCTCCGGATCGCCCCAGAAGCCCTGGGTCATGCCCGGCCATGGCTGGCGGATGGCCAGCTCCCCCACCTCGCCGCGCACCGGATTGCCGGACGCGTCGATCACGTCGGCCGCCATGCCGGAGCAGGGGCCCGAGAACGAGCAGGGCGCAATCGGTCGCAGCGTGGTGCAGCCGACGATCCCGCCGCTGATCTCGGTCCCGCCCGAGTAGTTGATGATCGGCAGCCGTTCACCGCCCACCGTCCGGAACAGCCACCACCACGGGTCGGGGTTCCACGGCTCGCCGGTCGAGCCCAGCACGCGCAGCGCCGACAGGTCTTGCGCAGCCACCGGCTCGCTGCCGTGGCTCATCAGTGCGCGGACCGCGGTGGGGCTGACGCCCAGGTGGGTCACCGCGTGGCGCTCGGCCACGGCCCACAGCCGATCCGGGCCCGGGTAGTCCGGGGTCCCCTCGAAGATGACCAGCCGCGCGCCCAGGAGCAGCGCCCCGGCCACCGCCCAGGGACCCATCATCCAGCCTATGTCGGTGAACCAGAAGAGCGCGTCGCCGGCCTGCAGATCGAAGCTGTGGGCCAGGTCCACCGCCGCCTTGAGCGGGAAGCCGGCGTGGACGTGGAGTGCGCCCTTGGGCCGGCCGGTGGTGCCGGAGGTGTAGATGATCATGAACGGCTCGTTGGCGCCGGTCGCGGCCGCTGCCAGCGGCTCGTCGGAGACCGATTCCAGCGCCTCGTCCCACCACGCGTCCCGCGCCGGATCCCACGCGACCTCCGTCCCGACGCGCCGCACCACCAGGCAGCGCGTCACCGACGGCGCCATGCCCAGCGCCTCGTCGGCGATCGTCTTCATGGGCACCGGGTGGCCACGTCGCAGGAAGCCGTCGGCGGTGATCAGCAGCCTGGCTTCACAGTCGGTCAGCCGGCTGGCGACCGCGGCGACACCGTACCCGGAGAAGATGGGCGTGTAGATCGCGCCCAGCTTGCCGACTGCCAGCACCGCCACCACCGTCTCGACCAGCATCGGCAGGAAGATCCCGACCCGATCACCGCGCCGCACCCCCAGGTTGGCCAGGGCCCGCGCCGCGCGGTCCACCTCTCGGCGCAGCTCGGCGCAGGTCAGGTTCCGCACGTCGCCGTCCTCGCCCTCCCAACTGAGCGCGACCTCGTCGGGCCGATCGGCGGCGGGCTCGTCGACGGCGGCGCGCACGTAGTTGAAGCCGGCGCCCTCGAACCAGCGCGCCCACTCGATCCCGCGCGAGGTATCGAGCGCCTGACGCGCCGGCGGGTCGAAGGTGATCCCGATGTCGCGGATCGCCGCATCCCAGAACCAGGCCGGATCGACCTCTGCCCGGGCCTGGAGCTCCTCGAGCGAGCCGCAGCCGACCACGGCCATGAATCGGCGCAGCCGGCTGCGCTCGATCACCTCGGGCGTCGGCCGCCAGGCCGCGGCCGGGGCATCGGTCCCGAAGATCGGTCCGCCGGACACCTACATGGCCTTGATGCCGAGCAGGTTGCGGGCGATCACCAGGCGCTGGATCTGGCTCGTCCCCTCCCCGATCTCGGTCAGCTTCGCGTCGCGGAGGTAACGCTCGACCCGGTACTCGGTCACGTAGCCGTATCCACCGTGCACCTGCAGCGCGTCGTTGGTCACGTCACGCGCGACCTCGCTGGCGAACAGCTTGCCCATCGCCGCCTCGGTCGAATACGGCTGACCGCGGTCCTTCAGCCACGCGGCGCGGTACACCATCAGCCGCGCGGCCTCGATCCGGGTGGCCATGTCGGCGATCATGAACGCCACCCCCTGAAAGGCCGCGATCGGCCGCCCGAACTGCTTGCGCTCCTTCGCGTAGGCCGATGCCGCCTCGTATGCCGCCTGGGCCAGGCCGAGCGCCATGGCCCCGATCCCGATCCGACCCCCGTCCAGCGTCTCAAGGAAGAGTCGGTCGCCCTCGCCCTCGGCGCCGAGCAGCTGGTCAGCCGGGATCCGGCAGCCCTCCAGCAGCAGCTCCCCGGTGCGGCTGGCGTGGAGTCCCAGCTTGTCCTCCATCCGCCCGATGCTGAAGCCGGGGGTGCCCGCCTGGACGATGAACGCCGAGATCCGGCCAGTTTCGGCGGATGCCTCGGTCACCGCGGTCACGATGTAGGTGCCCGCCACGCCGGCGTTGGTGATGAAGCGCTTGGTTCCGTCGAGCACCCACGATTCGCCGTCACGCCGGGCCCGCGTCCGCGTCCCGCGCGAGTCTGACCCAGCCTCCGGCTCGGTCAGGCCATAGGCGCCGAGCGTGGCGCCGCTGGCCAGGGGGCGCAGGAAGCGCTGCTGCTGCTCCGGCGTGCCGGCCAGGTACAGCGGGCCGCAGCCCAGGCTGGTGTGGGCGCTGACGATGATCGCCATGCTGCCCCACACCCGGGCCAGCTCCTCGATGGTGATCGCGTAGGCCAGTGAATCGAGCCCCGTCCCGCCCACCGATTCGGGATAGGGCACGCCCAGCAGGCCGAGGGCGGCTGCGCGCCGGATCGCTTCGGCCGGGAACTCCGCGCGGCGCTCCATATCGTCGGCGATCGGCGCCAGTTCGCGCTCCGCGAAGTCGCGGACGGTGCGCCGGATCTGCTCGTGCTCCCCGGAGAGGGCGAAGTCCACGGTCGCGGCGCCTCGATCCGTTGCTGGCTCAACTCGGCAGGGCGCGGCCCTCAGGACCGCGGCCGCCACCTGCGGGCGAGTCTACCAACTCCGTGGTGCGCACCCGACCCCGCCGCCTATACTCGGCGCACCGTGCCTGCCCAGGTGGATGTCCGCCTCGATCACGTGACCAAGCGCTTCGGCGACGTGGTGGCGGTCGACGACGTCTCGCTGGATATCGAGCGCGGGGAGTTCTTCTCGCTGCTCGGCCCGTCGGGGTGCGGCAAGACCACCACCCTGCGGATGATCGGCGGCTTCGAAGAGACCAGCTCCGGCACGATCTACCTGGGCGACGCCGACGTCACCGACCTGCCGCCCTTCAAGCGCGACGTCAACACCGTCTTCCAGAACTACGCCCTCTTCCCGCACCTGACCGTCTTCGAGAACGTGGCCTTCGGGCTGCGCCGCAAGCGGGTCGCCGACGCAGAGCTGAGCTCCCGGGTGACCGCCATGCTCGACCTGGTGGAGCTGCCCGGCTATGAGAAGCGCAAGCCTTCGCAGCTCTCCGGCGGCCAGCAGCAGCGGGTCGCGCTCGCCCGCGCGCTGATCAACCACCCCCGCGTCCTGCTCCTGGACGAGCCGCTCGGCGCGCTCGACCTCAAGCTGCGCAAGCAGATGCAGATCGAGCTCAAGCGGATCCAGACCGAGGTGCAGATCACGTTCATCTACGTGACCCACGACCAGGAAGAGGCGATGACCATGTCCGATCGGATCGCGGTCATGCGCGCCGGTCGGATCGAGCAGCTGGGGGCCCCCGAAGAGCTGTACGAGCGCCCCACGACCGATTTCGTGTCCGGTTTTCTGGGGGTCAGCAACCTGCTGGCGGGAACCGTGATCGGACGCGAGAACGGGTTGCTGGCGGTGCGAGTCGGGGACGGGAGCGTGGTCCGCGCGCCATCCGACCTGGATGCGGGCGTGGGCCTGGTGCGGGTGGGCGTCCGCCCGGAGAAGCTGCGGATCACCACCGGGGCCGCCGCGTCACCCGATCCGAGCCTCAACACGCTGGAGGGGACCGTGCTCGACGCCAGCTACATCGGCGTTAGCACCCAGTACCTGGTCCGCACCGCAGCCGGGTATACCCTTACCGTGTACTCGCAGAACCTGGAGACCGGCGGCGCGGCGGAGGCGCACCCCGACGGCCAGCTGGTGCGGCTGTCGTGGATGCCGCAGCATTCGTTCGTCATTCCCGGAGCCGGATCAACCACCTAGCAGCGGAGAAGACCGATGTCCGACCTGGAACAGCGATCCCGAATCGAGACCGCCATCGAGCGGGTCATGCGGAGGGACCGTCTGACGCGGCGGGCTTTCCTTGGCCGAGCCGGCCGTGGAGGCGTGGCGCTCGGGGCGCTGATGACGCTCCCGGGCCTCCTGGCGGCCTGTACGCCGGAGTCTGCCAACAAGCTGAACTGGCTGAACTGGGAACTCTACATCGACGAGACCGAGGACGGCTCCAGCCACCCGAGCCTGGACGCCTTCACGCAGCAGACGGGCATCGAGGTCGAGTACGACGTCGGCCTGCTCGACAACGCCGACTTCCTGGCCAAGTACTCGCCTGACCTGCGGGCAGGCAACCCCACCGGCTGGGACATCATGTCGCCCGGCAGCTGGGTCGTGGAGCGGATGGCTCGCAACGGCTGGCTGGAGGAGATCGACCACTCGAAGATCCCGAACTGGACCGCCAACTCCGCCGATTACGCGAAGGGGCTGTGGCACGATCCTGACAACAAGTACAGCGTCTGGTGGCAGGGCGGGATCACCGGGATCGCCTACGACCCCGCATTGACCGGGCGCGATATCACCACCTTCGACGACCTGCTCGACCCCGCCTTCTCCGGGCGCGTCGGCGGCTTCAGCGACATGCGCGACATGTTCGGTCTGACGCTCCTCTCGCTGGGTATCGAACCGGCCAACGCAACCGTCGACGACGTGCGCCGCGCGCAGCAGAGGCTGCTGTCGGTGCCGGCCGGCCACTTCCGCGGATGGTACGGCAACGAGTATTACGAATCGCTGTCGGCCGGCGACCTGGCCATCAGCGTGGCCTGGTCCGGTGATATCAGCCAGATGAACTTCTACGACAACGACAAGGTGAAGTTCGTGGTGCCCGACTCGGGCGGCATGCGCTGGAACGACAACCTGGTGATCCCCAAGGGCGCCGCCAACATCGACGGTGCGCACAAGCTGATCGACTACTACTACAGCATGGACGCGGCCGCCATGGTGTCGGAGTGGGTCGGCTACTTCTCCCCGGTGGCGGGCATCAGTGAGCGGGTCCTGGAAGACGCCGAGGCAACCAGGCCAGACGACCCCGAGTGGGCCGACACGCTGGTGGCGATCGCACCGACCCTTGTCCCCACGCCGGACCAGATCGAGGGGACCTACGCCGACAAGCAGCTGACCGAAGAGGAGGAGACCGAGTGGAACGACCTCTTCGAGGTAGTGCTCACCAACCTGGCTCCCGCGTAGTGCGTCGCTGACAGGGTCGCATCGGGTCGGGCGGTCGCGCATTCGGTGCGTCGCGGGCTGGCTCCACTCCTGCTCATGCTCCCCGGCGGGGGCTGGCTGGTCGTCTTCTTCGCCCTGCCGATGGCGCTCATGCTGCTCGTCTCACTGCAGACGGGGACGTTCGATACCGGCTACCAGCTGACCTGGAACTTCGGGATCTACCCGGAGGTCATCGGGCAGTACTGGGAGCTCTACCTGCGATCGGCAATCTTCGCCCTGACCACTACCGGACTGACCCTGGCCATCGGGTATCCGGTGGCCTACACCATCGCCTTCCGCGCCGGGCGCTTCAAGAACGCCCTCCTGCTGCTAGTGGTGCTCCCCTTCTTCGTCAGCTTCGTGATTCGCACTCTGAACTGGAGGATGATCCTGTCCGACAACGGGCTGATCTTTGGGACGCTCAAGGACTTCGGCCTGCTCCCGCCCGAGTACCACTTCCTGGCCACCCCGGCGGCGGTCATCCTCGGCCTGACCTACAACTTCCTGCCGTTCATGATCCTCCCCCTGTACGTTGCCCTGGAGAAGATCGACCGGCGGCTGATCGAGGCGGCCACCGACCTCTACGCCAGCCGCGCCCAGGCCTTCTGGCGCGTCACCTTCGTCCTCTCCCTGCCGGGCCTGGTGGCGGGGTCGCTGCTGACCTTCATCCCGACGGTCGGTGACTTCATCACCGCAGAGGTGATCGGATCCGGCAACCCGCAGGTCTTCATGGTCGGCAACATCATCCAACGCAAGTTCCTCGATAGCCTCGACTACCCCGCCGCGGCGGCGCTCGCCTTCGTGCTGGTTGCGGCAGTCATGGGACTGGTGGCGCTCTACACCCGGCTGGTCGGCAGCGACCGGCTGACCGGTTGACGGGCACATGACGACCGGCATCCGCTCGCACCGCCCGCCATCGGTGCGTTCTCGCCTGGCGAACCTGGCGCTGCCCGCCTTCACGGGGCTGCTGTTCATCTTCCTGTTCGCCCCGATCGTGGTGATGATCGTATTCAGCTTCAACGACCCTGGCGGGCGCCAGAACATCACCTGGCAGGGCTTCACCCTGCGCAACTACGTCGACCTGTGGGGACGCTCGGTCATCACCAACGCGATGACGGTAAGCCTGGCAGTGGCCGCCATCTCGACCGTCGTCGCCACCGCCTTCGGAACCATGATCGGCCTGGCGCTGACCCGATACGACTTCCGCGGCCGATGGGTCATGAACCTGCTGCTCTTCATCCCGATGACCGCGCCGGAGATCATCCTGGGAGCAGCTCTGCTGACGTTGTGGGTCAGCCTGGGCATGGAGCGCGGCTTCCTCACCATCCTGGCCGCCCACGTCATGTTCAACATCAGCTTCGTGGTGGTGACCGTCCGGGCACGCCTGGCCGGGATGAGCCAATCCCTCGAGGAGGCGGGGATGGACCTGTACGCGGACGGCTGGACGACATTCTGGAAGGTCACCTTCCCGATCATCTTCCCGGGCATCCTGTCGGCGATGCTGCTCGCGTTTGCGCTGTCCATCGACGACTACGTGATCACCGTCTTCTCCTCCGGCCGCACCGTGACCTTCCCGCTGTGGGTGTACAGCGCCAGCCGGTTTGGCATCCCGCCCGAGGTCAATGTGCTCGGCACGTTGATCCTCCTCCTCGCGCTCGTCTTCATCGTGGTCCAGGTCTGGAGCCAGCGCACGGCCGGCCGCTCGACAGATTCAGCGGCGCCGGTCACCATTGCGCTGAGATGAACCTGACCCGCGAACCGATGGTCGACGCCCGCGCCGAGGACAGCGCCGTGTGGCTGGCGCGCCGCTCCGGGGTCGCGCCGGTCTGGGCCCGCTACACCGACCTGGTGGTCGAGCGCGGCATCGGCTCGTGGGTCGAGACCATCGACGGCGAGCGCTTCCTGGACTACACGTGCGGGATCGGGGTCACCAATACCGGACACGCCCATCCGCGGGTCGCGGCGGCCATCGCCGAGCAGGCCAGCAAGATCATCCACGCCCAGCAGAACATCCTCTTCCACAAGCCCGGGCTGGAGCTGCATGCCCGTTTGCCGCGCACGTTCCCCGGGCTGGCCGACGGCGAGGAGGCCGGGCTCTTCCTGTCCAACTCTGGTGCGGAGGCGGTCGAGGCCTCGGTCAAGCTGGCCAAAGTGGCGACCCGCCGCCCGGCGGTGGTCGCCTTCCGCGGCGGCTTCCACGGGCGCACCCACGGGACGATGGCGCTCACCAGCTCCGGGCTGAAGAACCGCGCTCATTTCGAACCGCTGATGGGCGGCGTGCACTTCGCGCCGTACCCGTATCCGCTGCGCAACCCGACCGGGCGGACCGAGGAGGCCGCGCTGGCCTGGACCCTGGGCCAGATCGACGAGTTGTTCGCGACCCTGATCGCGCCCGATGACGTGGCCGCCTTCCTGGTCGAGCCGGTCCTGGGCGAGGGCGGCTACGTCGTCCCGCCGGACGGCTTCCTGCCCGCGCTGCGTGAGGTGGCCGATCGCCACGGGATCCTGCTCATCGTCGACGAAGTGCAGTCCGGCTTCGGCCGCACCGGGCGGATGTGGGCCACCGAGTGGAGCGGCGCGCGTCCGGACATCGTGGTCATGGCCAAGGGGATTGCCTCGGGCATGCCACTGTCGGGGATCATGGCCCGCACCGACCTGCTGGCGCGCTTCGCGCCTGGGTCGCATGGCGGGACGTACGGCGGCAACGCGGTCTCGTGCGCGGCGGCGGTGGCCACGCTGGAGGTGGTCGAGTCGGAGGGCCTGATCGACAATGCGCGGCGGATGGGCGACCGGCTGCTGGCCGGGCTGCGGTCGGCGTGCGCGGGACGACCCTGGGTGGCCGAGGTCCGCGGCCGCGGGCTGATGGTTGGGATCGAGTTCGCCGACCCTGGGACGCTCAATCCGCGCCCGGACCTGGTGAGAGGCCTGCTCGGCGCGGCCCTGAATCGGCGCCTGATCCTGCTCAGCTGCGGGACCTGGGGCCAGGTGGTGCGGGTTATTCCTCCACTGGTCACCACCGAAGACGAGATCGACCTCGCGGTGCGCCTGATCGGGGAGTCGCTGGACGAGATCGGCGCCTAGGCGCTCAACCCTCCGCGAAGGCCGCCAGCACCGAGGCCGGCACCGGCACCAGCGGCGGCCGGGGAGTGATCATCGCCCGCCGCTCCGCGCCATCCAGGTCGAGGCGCGCCGCGAGGCCGGCGACACAGCGCCTGCCCTGGCACACGCCGAAGCCCGCCTCGGTGGCGCGTTTCACCTCGTCCACGGTGCGCCAGCCGGCCTCGATGGCGCGGTAGACGCGCTGCCCGGTGGTCATCCGGCAGATGCACGCCAGCTGGCGGGGCATCGGCTCGGTCAGGCGGGGCTCGCCGCCCCAGCTCACCGATGACGGCGGGTCGTCCGGATCGAATCCCAGCAGGCGGGCCAACGCTGGGTCCGGCCGCTCGACGCGCAGCCGCCGCGCGCGGACCAGGATCGGGGTGGCGCTGGCGCCGTGGATCCGGACCGCCCGGACCCACCAATCCGCCTCGGCCGGCCAGGCCCAGATCACGGTCGCGCCATCCAGCCCGGGTAGGTCATCGTCGCGGATCAGCAGTTCTTCGAGGCTCACGCGTTGCAGCGGCGCCACCGCCAGTCGTGTCGCTCCGCGGACGGCCAACCGATCCCAGGCGGGCAGCGGCGCGAGATCGGCCCCGCCGTCAGCCCGGGTCATCGGTCAGCCTCCCCCGCCTGCTATCGGAGCCAGGCTCCGATAGCTCGAGCCGTACCAGACCAGGGGCTCGGCGGCCTCGTCGTAGCCGGCCGACACGATCTCGCCGACGAAGATGGTGTGGTCGCCACCGGGATGACGGGCGGTGATCCGGCAGTCGAAGTAGGCGATCGCCCCGTCCAGGATCGGTGAGCCGGTCTCGGCCTCGTGCCAGGGCGCGTCGCAGAAGCGGCGCAGCTTGGCCGCGGTGGTGGGCTGCGCGAAGCATTGGGCCAGGTCCTGCTGCCCGGCGGACAGGATGCTCACCGCGAATGAATGGCTGCCCACGATCGCGTCGTGGGTCTCGGAGCGCTGCCCGACCACGACCAGCATCAGGGGCGGCTCGATCGAGACGCTCGCGATCGCGTTGGCGGTCATGCCGGCCTGCAGGGGCCCGTGGCGAGCGGCGACCACGCTCACCCCGGTCGCAAAGCGACCCATCATCGCCCGCAACCAGGTGCGCTGCTCGTCGGTCATGGGCGCTACCGCGGCGCCGGCGGGCGGGCGGTCGATGCTGGTGCCGGTCATGGTCAGCGATACCGCTCCAACTTCTCGATGATCAGGTTGGCGCCCGCCCATTCCGCCGCGCCGGCCGGCCGCCCGCGACCCACGTGCACCAGCGGCACGCTGT
>Ga0209341_10003659_pt1 | contig 14311 bp, 19 predicted proteins | sample RifCSP13_2_FD_184020 | JGI IMG/M metagenome (GOLD analysis project Ga0209341, IMG submission 184020) | Soil microbial communities from Rifle, Colorado - Rifle CSP2_sed 13_2 (SPAdes) (version 2) | ecosystem: Environmental > Terrestrial > Deep subsurface > Rock core/Sediment | place: Rifle...
GGTCGGCTAATTCGTCCCCTAATTCGCCGCCCGCCGCGCGGATGGCGTCGAATACTTCCGGGCCTACCTGGCCGGTCTTCTCGAACTCGGCGAGGGCCGACGCCATGACCGCGGAGATGGAGCCGAGCGTCTCGCGCATCTCGGCCTCGGTCACGTCGCCCAGCTTCTGCATCACGCCCAGGGCTTGCTCGAGCGGGCCGAGAAGAGAGTCAAAGATGTCGAAGTCGGCTGAGCTGAAGCCTTTGAAAAGTGCATTCAGCGCGGTGTCGCCCCAAGATTCCAGCGGTCCGGCAGCCTTTTTTAGCGACTCACCTGTCGCCAGGGCGAAGCCGCCCAGGAATTCCTGCATGGCGGCGCGCCCCCACTCCGGAAGGTCGGGGGCAATCTTGGGAGGCGAGCCAGGCCCCAGCCAGGCGGCGATGATGTTGCCGATAAAAAGTAAGGCGTTGAGTACGGCGGCCGTCGCGGCAATGATGCCTTGCGCCAGCATCAGCACGATATTGGCGCCCCACTGAAACGCGGATTCTGCAATGCTTTCAAATGTAATATTTAGTCCTGAGAAGAGACCCCCTGCCCAATCGGTGACTGCTCCCCCGGCTTTGATTGCTTGTTGAGCTACTACATCTAGCCCCACGCCAATATATTCCAGGACCCCGCTCCCCACGAAATCGGCGGCCTGCCCAAACAGTCCCCCCAGGGCGACCGTGATCGAATCCAGCGCCGGGCCGAACACCTGGAGATTAACGCCTTTTAGCAGGTCGTGGAAGGAGGATGTCAGGCCGGCCAGGGTAAGCGAGGCGCGTTTCGCCGCGCCGCTAAAATATTTGTCGGAGTAAACACTGAATGCCTGGGCGACATCCTTGAAGGTGATCGCCCCGGAGGCAAGCGCGGCGTTCGTCTCGTCGATGCTTTTCCCCAGGCCCTCGCGAAGTACATCCACCAAAGAGAGACCTGCAAGCGCCAGGTCCCGAACGTCTTTCGCGGTGATCTTGCCCACCAGGGACATTTGTGAAAAGTTGTAACTGATTCTTTCTAGCGCCTGGCTTCCCAAGCCAGATCCCGCGCTTAAATTTAATATTGCGGCCGTCAAATCCATTGCCGTGGAGGATGCCAGACCAAATGAAAGCTGGAGTCTAAAGGTATTAGCCACATCCTCCATGGAAAAGGGGCTGGTTAATGCCAGCTTCTGGAGCTGGTCGAGTAGATCCCCGGCCATGGGCACAGCCATAGCCATTGCAGAGGTAAGATCACTGGCGGCCCCGCTCTGCAGGAGCTCACGGGTGCTCAGAGTTTCCAGACCGATCTCCAGGAGCTGGAAGGCGCCTACGCTTTCGAAAACTGCGCCTGCCATGTCCTCCAGCCCGGCGATGGCGCGCGGCAACAGAACCCCAGTTAAAGTGCCTATGGCCGCCCCGATTGTGCTGCCTATTAAACTGGAAATAAATCCTAGGGGTCCCGAGAGCATCCCGAGAGCGGAACCAAAGGAAGACGATAAATTACCCCCCGCGCTGGTGATCTGGGATGCAGTGGATTTTGTCGATTGTACAGCGCGGGCCTGTCCGGACAAATATTGACTCAGCCCAGCCTGAAATTTCGATGTTAAAAATACGGCAGAGAGTCCTACCTCATTCGGTTGCGTCATGGGGCACCAGTCCCTTTCATTCCCGCCGTTCCGCTAGGACTGGCGGTAAAAATCGGCCGTTACAAGACTGGCCTGAAAATTATTCGATGATAACTAGACGATATCGATCCTGATCCGCCTGTTGCGCAGCCTGTTCAATTGCGCCGGCCCGATCCCGAGCCGCCGCAGCCGGTCCAGGCGTCTTGAAAGCCGGCCGCCGTTGAGGCGCTGGTCGATGGCGCGCAGGCGCTCCTCTACGGCCTCCGCAGGGCCGTCCAGCGCCGCCGCCAGCTCTTCATCGCTCAGCCTGTCGTGGAAGAGCTTCTCGACGGCGTGCAGGCTGAAGGCGCTCTCCTCAATCTGGGCCAGCGCCAGGGTCAGCCGGCGCAGGCTCTGCCGGTTCAGCGACATCGGCAACCATCTCCATGATTGTCACCAGCCAGGCGCGCGCCGTGGGGCTCTCGTCACAAATCCGATCCAGGCCGGCGCGCAGCTCTTCCGGCGAGTAGGTCCCCAGGTGCACCAGGATGTGCTCCAGCGCGGAGCGGGCCCGCTCCGGGGTGAAGCCCATCGCCCGGGACCTCTCCAGCTTGCGCAGGGAAAGCTCGATTTTGGCCCGCTCGCGGGTCTTTTCTTGCCAGGCCGCCCGCTCTGCAGAGGCCATGTGATTCAATGCCTCTCTCAGCATTTCAATGTCCATCGTTTCTCTCCTGTAACTGCTCGTACAGATCGACCGCGAACGCTTGCAGCTCAGCCAGCTTCCCCTCCAGGGTGCCGGTCTGGATGGCGTTTACATAGGAATCGCACAGGGCGATCAGCGCCCGGGCGCGCGGGATCCCGTTGTCGAGCTGGATGATCTCGGCCTTGGCATAGTCCAGCAAAAGCAGGACCCCCGCCAGGTCGCGGATCTCCCCCGGCACCAGGGCCGGATCTCCGCCATGTTTGGCGTGTTTTGCCAGCCCGCCACGCTTGCGCGCGGCGGCGCGCTCTGCAACCCGGGTGGGGGCATGGGTGAAGCAGAAATCGGACCCATCCACCGCCCAGGAATTGCAGGGGTTGCCGTCGAGCCGGACCGCCTTACAAGGATTCCCAACCATCGCTCATTTCCGCCTGCTTATCTCCGGAGCGGCGCCCACGGCGGCCCGCTTGATGTTGTGACCCAACCGCAGCCGCAGCCCACCAGGAACGCCGCCCCGGAGATGCTCCCCAATTCTGCCCACGCAGGCCCAAAGCGTTTGTCCTGGGCCTTCCTGGTGGCAATTATGGCTATTCCAGGCCGTCAGCGCGAAAACAGCCGCACGCCGCCAGGCCCGGGCCGGTAGACCGGCGTGGTGAACCGGCCGCGGAAGATTTCAAGGACCTTCGCCAGGCGCGGATCGTCCGGCAGGGGGTCGAGCGCCGGATCATAGCCGCCGGCCGCTTCCCAGGCTTCGCCCAGACCGCCGTCGCTCATGCCCTGGAGAGGCAGACCGTCGGCATCGCGCTGCAACTCGAAGGGCAACACGGCATCGCAAACCCGCCTTAGCGCTTGGCCGGCTGCCAGGATGGGCGCCTCGATCTCGGGCAGCTCCTGGGCTAGGCTGGCCAGCTCGACTAAGGCCGCGGCCATGCGCGCCCGCCAGGCCTCGATTTTTGGCTTCGAGTCGACGAGGGTTCTCCGCGCGGCTTCCCCTTCCTGCTCCTTGCGAGCCTGGGCGAGGGCGAAGGCGCGCTCCTTGCGAGCCTGGCGCTCGAGCGCCGGCAATTCATCGGCCATTTCCTGGAGAGCGCGCTGCTCGGCGAGCAAGCTGGCCGCCGCGCGGGCCTCGGAGAGGCGGACCTGGAGATCTGCGCTCATCGCTGCTGGCTCCAGGCGTTCATCGCCGCCTTGAACTCGTCGAGCGGGGTGAGCCTGACCGGCGGCAGGTTGATCCGGGTTTCCGCCAGCGTCGCCGCGGCGATCTCGGCCAGGCTGCCCCTGCCCCCGGCCCGCTCCTGGGCTAACCGGGTCCGGCGGCGGGGCAGCGACTCGAACGCCTGGAGTCGATCTGGCTCTTCTACCCGGGTTCGAGCCGCTGCCTTCACCGCCGGCTGCTTTAATACTAGTCGAATTATGGTTGCCATGTTGCACCTCCTGTGCACATTCCGGATCTGGCGAGGCGCCCATCAGGGCGGCCCGCTTGGTCGGAAACTTATGTTTGCCGGGAGATTCCCGGCCTGCCCACCGATCAACCGCATCGTGCAGCCGGTCCCGGGGGATCCCCGCCGCCTCTGCATATAGCGCCGCATCCTCCCCGGCAAGCCAGCGCTGGGCGCTCTCATCACCCTCCGCGGCTTCGAAGGCTGCTTGCAGGAGCGCGGCAGCCGCCAGACGCGCGTGCGGGTCTAGCTTTGCCAGGCTGGGCAGGCCGTCAGGTTTGTCGAGGATAAGCCGCAAATGGTTCAGCTTAGACATGGCCCTCCTGGTTTGGGATAATGGATATGCGCAGGTTTTCCACGGCTCTCACTCTCCGGGCGTCCAGCTTCTCGAACATCTCATCGTATAGACGGTCGTGCTTCATGCGCAGCAGCCTAGCGCGCGGCTCGTCGCCGGCCAGGGCGGCCTGGAATGCCTGGTCGGCTGCCAGGTCGGCCGCGCGGACTTGCTCTTTAATCCACTGATCGAGGTCCATAACACCCGCCTTTTCCCGTCTTACGTCTTACGTCTTATCCCCTTAAAGGGGGGATAAGACGTAAGACGGACTTATAGACTTGACCGTAAGACGCCATAAGACGCCATAAGACCATAAGACGAAATCAGGGTAATTTTCGATAGACTTTTTCATTCGTCTTGTCTCCGGGCGCTTCCAGGATGCGCTTCAAGGCTACCAGGCGGTCGATGATATCGCTCACGCGCACGATGCCCGGCTTCCTGCCTTTTTCATCGGTCAGGGCCTCGCGGACCGCGTCTTTCAACTCGGTTTTATTCATGGAGCCCCCGGCCAGGGCCTTGACGATCTCCCGCTCGATAGCCAGGTTGCTCCTCAGGTCCTCCGTGGCAATCCCGAAAAACTTGGCCTGGTCCAGCTCCCCGCGCTCGTCGTGGGTGTAGGTAAAGACCGCCGAAAACGGGAGCACGTCAGCCCCGCGCACCTTCGTGGCCTTAATGGTTATGGCGTCGCTGTGCTCCTCCCGTTCCAGAAGCAGAGCCAGATCCAGGGCAGCCTCGATGCTGGAATGGCCGCGCAGGGTGTCCCCTGCGCGGCCCACGGTGCCGTTGCTTTTGCGCTGGTGGTGGATCAGCACGATCGCGGCCCCGGTCTCCTCTGCAACCTGCCTGAATTGGGACATGACCGGCGCCATTTCAGCGCTGATTTCGTCAGCGTCCCCGGCCACTACCCCCAGGTTGTCGATCACCACCAGTTTTGCATCCCGCGCCCGGATCCGCATGGCGAGTTCGGCGATTGATGCGTCATCACCGGCGTTCAGCCAGGGATTGGGCATGGAGTAATAGGTAAGAGGCAGCGTGGCGCCATGCTCTTCCATCCGGAGCAGCGCCCCGATCCGGTCGTGTGTTCGCCGCCGGCCATTGTCGAAGTCGATCCACATGGTGTTTACCTGCCGGGTCTCTATCCCCCTGGCCAGGTTCTCAGGCACCCAATCGGCCCTGGGCAGCCAGAGATTGCCGGCCGCCGCGCGTACGGTAAGGTCCGCCATCAGAAAAGACTTTAAAGAGCCCGGGGCCCCGTAAACAATATTCAGACTGGGGAGGGCGAAGAGGCCGGCCGCCACATATTCGACCGGATCCCTCTTGAGCAAAGCATCCGCCGGGCCGAATGCCTGCCAGGGATCCACCGCTCCCCCGCGCGTAAGGGTCCTATGGATGCGGGCCAATAGCTCGACCTGGTCTTTGGCGGGGCCATTCTTGGCAATTGAGCTTGCCAGCTCATTCGACCAAAACATGGCCTCCCGGCGCTTGGATAGCTCTACGAGCTGCTGGATATAACCATCCCAATGCAGAATGGTCTCCGGGATCTGGGTCAGGCTGGCCAGGTAAGCCGGCCCGCCGATCTCGCTCAGCTTGCCATCCTGCTCGAGCTGGTGGGAAACGGTAACGATATCAGCCTCGATGGTGGCCTTCTCCAGCTTCTTACAGGCTATAAATATGGCCTGGTGGCGTAGATCGTGGAAATCCCCGGCCTGGAGCTGCCCATTCAGGAGGATATCGCCCCGGAGCATGACCCCCAGCACCGCTTGTTCGAGTTGAATATCGTAGAGGGAAAGGGTATAATCAGATTGTGTCATTTGAACGGCCTTTCAGATGTCACACAAGTGAGCCCGCCGCTCCACCTGCCGTCCCGGTTAAGCCCCGGGCGGTTTGGTTTTTGCGGGCAGGTTGTTAAAGCAAAACGCCGCGGAAGAGCGCACGCGCTCCCCAGCGGCGAGAAAATTCTATGAATTTGCCAACCCAAAAAAGAGCTCGCATCGTTTTTTCCTCACGATCGCTCGCCCCGATTGGGTCGATCCCGATTTTATCACACATTAGCCACCTGGTACCAGCTTTCCACGAAACATTTCTATTAATCCTGCTGGCTGGCCCAGGCTAAAGGCTTGACTTGCCGCGCGTGATGCTGTAAAATCATAAATGCGACAGATGCGCGAAATCTTTAGCAGCCGCCCCCTCGGTACCAGCCAGGCGGGGCGGTTTGCGTTTAAAGTGACTTGAGTCTAGCACGATTTGAAAATCTCTGCAACCGCCTACTCCCGCCGGATCCTCCGCCGCGCGTAATCGACATGCCGCCCTCTGCCCCCTCCCCCTCCCCCGCCGGCTGCCTTGGCCTTGGCTGCCTCCGCGCGGCGGGCCAGGGCATGGACCGGCGAATACGCCGAAAAGGCCTCGGGGGTCAGCGCCTGGGTATAACGCTCCAGCATTCCGGAGGATGACCATCCCCCCTGGACCTGCAGAACCCTGCTACTTGCGCCCAGCTCGGTGCTGACCGTCGCAAAAGTGCGCCGGAGGTCGTGCGGGGAAAAGGGGCCCAGGCCGGAGATCTTGCCCAGCGCGCGGAAAATGGTTCGAAGGCCGTCGCGCGAGAGCGGCCGGCCGATGTAAGAGTGCACTGTCACGAACAAGGTCTTGCAGTCCGGCCTGGCGAACTCCCCTCTCACCTCCAGCCAGCGCCCGATAGCCTGGGCGGTCTCTGCGCTGAAAACCTTGGGGCGATATCGCCCGCCCTTGGTCTTCACGGAGAGCCGCAGGCCGGCCAGGTCGATATCGTCCAGCCGCAGCCGGCAGGCCTCCGCCGCGCGCAGGCCGGTATCCAGCATTACCAGGATCATACTGAGATTCCGCCTTTTGCAGCCGGTGGGTGATTTCATGTCCTCCCGGATGGCGCGCAGCAGCTTCTCCACCTGCTCCAGGGTCAGGGTTCGCTGTGGGCCTGGGCTCTCCCGTTTGACCCGCAGCCTGGACAGGGAATGGCCCGGGCCCAGTTTCCAGCGCGCGTAGGCGCTGATCGCGTTGCTGGCATTGTAGCGCGTCGAGCTGCTCCAGGCCTCGTGCCCCGTGATCCAGCGCTTGCCGGTCGAGGCGTCGGCAGCCTCCAGGCTCAGGCCGTTGGAATGCAGCCATTCGAAAAACTCGACCAGGTAGTGCCGATAGGTCCGCTCGCTGGTCTCCGCCAGGTCATGCTCGGCGAAGAAGTTCTCCAGGTCTCTCTCCATGTTTCACCTTGGTAAAAACTTATCCGTTACTCTTATACAGAGTAACATCTTCCGATTTAAGTTTCCCGTTACGGTGTCGATAGGCCGCCTGTTTGCAGGCCGCCGAGCACCAGCGCGCCAGGGTCCGCTCGGCCGTGAATGTCTTCCCGCACCAGGCACAAACCATCGTAACGCCGCGCCCGGGCTGTGTCTCCTTGGTCCTATCGTCTGGCTCGCTCATTTTGGGGCCTCCTGTTTTCCGGCTAAAAAACCGGCCTCGGTTTCCACCGGGTAAATTCGCTCTTGCTCCTTTCCGTTTTTGGATGGCTTCGACTTGCGCGCAGCCTCCTCCAAACTGTCCAGCGCCCGGGCGTCGATGGTTTCAGGCAAGCGCAATGCAGACCGCCGCATGACATCGAGCTCCAAGAGCAAGTGATCACACCAGGCCTCGGCCAGCTCGCCGGCCACGCCGGCCGCCAGCTCGTCAGTCCGCTTGTCGAGAACGTCAAGCGCCTGGGAAGTGATTTTATCCATGGCGTTTCTTTGCGCCATCTCGCGTTGAGCCGTTGGATCCATCAGGTGGAAGACCAGGATCGCAAATAGATTGAGTCCGGTCCAGACTGCGATAGACCAGATCGCCACGGTGCCCAGGTCTTTGGGGATCTCGGCGAACTGCTGCCCGCCTAACATGATTTCGGCGAAGCCTATAAGCACCGCGCCGGCCAGGTCCACCAGCGACATGGCCAGGGCAATGGCACGTTGCGCGAGGCCTTGACTTGCTTTCAGGAACACGAACAGCCAGGACAGGGCGCCCAGGTCGAACATGATCAAGCCCAGGTATTTAGCCAGGGGGATATGGGGGAGCACGTCCCCCAGGAAGGTCATAGTCAGAGAACATGACCAGGTAAAGAGCGCAGCGGCCAGGATGTAGAACAGGCCGCGCGCCAGGACGGGGGATAGTTGTTTCATCGGTTTATCTCCGTGATGATGAGCTGTAAAGGCCGGTGGGTCGCCGCCGTTGCGGGGCCGGTCGACTCCGGCGTGAGTATGCGCGTAGGCATTACGGCGCGCGGGGCGAGGGTGGGCAGGCCAGGAGGGGATACCGCCGGCGTCGATGCGCGCGACGCCGGCCTGCCTTCGAGCGCCAGGCCAGAAAGCCAGACGCCCAGGCCGGCCGCCAGGGCCAGGAAGAGGACCAGGAAGAAGCAGAGCGGGTATAATTTTTTCATGCGCCTCCAAGGGGCTTAAACAAAAAACGCCCAGGGGTTTGTACCACCGGGGCGGATTGGATATAATATAGCTCAGCCGATTTCCACCGCCCTACGGTGGGGATTGGTCAGGCTGGCTCGAAGTTCATGCTTTGGGCCAGCCGCTTGATTATTCCAGCAAAGTATACACCGTTACGTAACATTTGTACAGAGATTTCGGCCCGGCAATTGCCAATTAGCAAAGGCGAAACGATAAGCGCCAGGGTGCTACCACCGGCCAGCGCGCCGCCTTACAGTCTCAATTTCGGCTTGGGCCGCTCGGGGACCTCGAACAGTCCGGACAGCTCGCCGGGGGTGATCTCGCCGCTCCGGAACGCCTCGATGAAGCGCCGGACCGAGATCCGGACCAGGGCATTCCTCGCTACCGGGTCCGACTGGATGAAATCGCCCAGCTCGGCGCCGATCTTGTCCAGGGCGGCGATCTCGCCGCGCGTGAGCCCAACGCCGGTCGACCGGATCCCGCCTTCGTCGAGGTCGGCATTCTCCGCGCTCGGCTGACCCTCAGTTTTCCGGAAGACGCCTAACCGCGCGCTTTTCTTTTCAGCCATCGCTCTACCTCCACGGACAAGGCCGTGTATTGTTCGGCCAGGCTGCCGCCTGGGATGGGCTGGCCAGCGCCTGCTGAGGCAGCCACTTTAACCGATTTTCCGATCACCCCCAGGATGGGGATCCCGCTTGCGCGCAGCTCTTCGAGGGCGGCCTGGTGCAGCTTGAGCCTGGAATCGAGCTGGCAGATCAGAATCCCCAGCAGCTCGAGCCCCGGGTTCAGCTCGGCGCGCACCGTCTCCAGGCTGCCCAGGAAGAGCCGCACGCCGCGCAGGTCCAGGGGCGTGGGCAGGCTGGGCACGATCACCCCATCGCCGGCCACCAGCGCATTGACCACCAACAGGCCCAGGGAGGGCGGGCAGTCCAGGATCAGGGCGTCGTAACCGGCCACGCCGGCCAGGACCTTGCGCAGGATAGATTCCCGCGCGTAGCGGGTGATCAGTCCCATCTCGGAATTGCTCAGGCTCAGATCCGCCGGGGCCAGGTCCAGCCGTTCGCCGATGGGCCTGATGATCTTCCCGATAGGCAGCCGCCCGGGTTTCGTGTCGCCGATAACCTCCGCCATGGACTGGCCGGAAGCGTCGCCGAGGGTCGCCTGGGTCAGAGAGGCTTGCGCGTCCAGGTCCACCAGCAGCACCCGCCTCCCGAGGGCAGCCAGGCAAGCGCCCAGGTTCAAGGCGGTAACGGTCTTCCCCACGCCGCCTTTCTGATTGGCAATGACAATGGCCAGGTTTTTCATGGGATTAGTATAGGATCGATCCTGTTTTCCGGTCAAGCATTTTTGCCTGGCAATTGCCAGGCATACAAAGCGCTCCGCCGTGTCGCGAATGCCTCAGTATATACCTAGAAAAGCGACGGCTGGTGGGATCCGCCGAAGATCTCGGGCAGGGGCTGGCCAGGGTTGTAGAAGCGCCAGCGCGCGCCCAGGTAAGTGATGGCCGCTTCGAGCTGCTCAGCAGGCAGGAAACTATAGACCGGGATCCGGAAGGCAGTCTTGAATTCTTCGTGCACGTCGGCGAAACACTGGGTTTTCGGGCGCCGGGTCTTTTCGTGCAGGGTCAAAGCAACCACGGTGATTATTTCCTGGAGGAGCCGGGCCTGGGCGGCATTGACCACCTGGCGAGTGTCCAGCGCGCTCTCCAGGCTGCCCAGTCGCCCGGTGATATCGCCCAGCTCTGCCCCCAGCCTTTCAATTTCCCCCTCCAGCCGGCCGGAAATCAGGTCGATTTTATTCCTCACCCGGCGCAGCTCGTCCATGGCTTCGTGGTATTCCCGCTCGTCCCTGGGGAGCTGAGCGTCCATCTCGGCCAGCATGTCGGGCGGGATGATCTCGGACCGGAAGACTGCCCAGGCTGCCTCTGCAAACTCGCGCTTGAAGAGGATAACCTTTTTCCGGTGCTCCTCGCGCACGCGCGCCGCGTCGATGGTGCCCAGCCAGTAGGGCAGGGCGCGCAGGTTAAGGCAGGAAACCTCCTGGACGCGGGTTGTGTCCTGGTAGGGGGTTTCCAGGGGGATGTTTACCAGCCGGTCGGAGATAGCTTCATCCCGTAGGATCCGCTGCCTTTGGCTGCTCATATCCACACCTAGCGCCTGGCAAACATCGCCGATGGAGATGTACCACTGGCGATCGCTGGCCAGGTAAGCGGTAAAAGCTTCCCCGTAAAAAACAAATGGCAACCCTTGAACTACCGCTAGTACGGACATACGGCCTCCCTGAAAGACTTGAAGATGCATGGTTGTCATAACCATGCATCTTCACAGTATATACCCATTGGACGGGCTAAGTCATTTCGCCCATTGGCTCTCATACTCTTCCCGGCGTTTCTTGACCCTCCGCAACGCGGCGCTTAGGTTCTTTTGGAAACGGGAATAGTGAATGTCGGACCGGGGGACCATTCCCTTCCCTTTGGTCAGCTCGCTTTCTATCCAATCCAGCACATGACCAGCATCCCCGGCATGCATCCTATTCAGTTGTCTTAAGCTAGGTAAACGCATTTCAGAAACCTCCTTTCTTGTAAGGTTCCAATTACTCGATCCCCAGCCGGCGGGCGATCGCTTCGCTGTGCTTGTCTTTCTTCAGTCCCAGCCGCTGCAAGTAAACATGAAGAGTTGCCCGGTTCTCATGCCCGGTAAAGTCCTGCGTTTCTGTTTCGCTGCCGGTTTCCTCGCCCACAATACGGGTCGCCGTGTGACGGGTCTGGTGGAGGTGGATGTTGCCGATCCCCGCCTGGCGCGCGTAACGCTTTAGGTTATCCGCGAAGGCGTGGGAGGTGAGCTGGGCGCCTGGCTTGCGCTCGATCTTAGGCTTGCCAGGGTTGTGCTTGCATGGGCCGGCCTCGGTGGTTTGGGCCCGATCGTGGCTGATCCACAAAGGGGACTCCTCTAGCATCTTGTCGAGCCGGCCGGCCGCGCGCAGGTAATCCAGTAGCGCATCCTTTGCAATGACTGCCTTGACCTCCTTGTTTTCCAGTTTCCCGCCTTTCATGCGAATATCGATCAGGATCAGCCCCGTTCCGTGTATTTTAATGTTTCTCCACAACAGGCTTGCGATCTCATTTCGGCGCATCCCCGTAAGGATGTAGAAAAGGAGCATGGCATAATCCCGCTTTCCAACCAGATCGCCGGCGTCTGCGCGGGCCTTGACTAGTTGAACCAGCGCCCGGATCTCTTCGTCTTCGAGGGATTTCGTGGATTCGCTCTGGTAGGCATTGGGCGCCCTGGGCCGGGCCAGGTTGACCGGGTTGAAGTGCAGCCGCGCGGCCAGGGCCGGCTCCCCCAGGGCCCAGGTGTAGAAGCTGGAGAGGCGGGAGATCATGCCGTAGACCGTCGCCGGGGCCAGGCCGCGCCCTTCTAGCTCCCCCTGCCAGGTCTTCACGTCGAAGGCCGTTACTTGGTCGGCAGGCTTCGGACACGAGTTGAAGAAGTCCAGGACGGCGCGCGCTTTGTCGTGCAGCAGGTCGCCCCGCCGCGCGCTGGCCGGGTCGGTGGTCGAATCGGCCCAGGCAGCCACCGCCGCGCGCAGGGGCTCGCCGGCGGGCGCCAAGCTGCCAGGTGGGGAAGAGATGATTTTATTTTTCACAGTAGACCTCCATTCGTTTACCTTAAAGGCCCTCCGCCGGGCGAAGGCTGCCGGCGGAGGGCTTCTCCTGGGGTGACACGGCCCGGGCAGTCCCGGGCCGCCTGGCGAGTCAGGTGTCCTTAAAGCGTGGGCAGGGAAGAGCGCCCGGTATTCAGCATCTCGACCGCCGTGGTCGAGTTCAATGCGTCAAGGATTGCAATGGCGAGGTAGTCGTTAATTCCTGGCGCCACCTGGCCGCCGCTCTGGGCCGCCTCGCGGGCGTAAGCGCCCAGGAAGTCCAGCCCGCCGGCCAGGGTGAAGACCGCCTGGGGGGCGTGGGCCCGCAGCCAGGACAAGAGCTCGTTTTGGCCGCGCTCGATCAGCGCGTCCAGCGCCTCGGGGGTGAGGCGCGCCGGCTCGAGCCGGTTCTCGGTGGTGGTTTGAGTTGTGTCAGTTTGAGCTGAAATTTTGGCGTTCATTTTATTCTCGTTTTGGGTAAATGGTATGGTAATAGTTATGCGGGGGAGGTGGGAGAGGGTGGCGGTCAGCGAACTCCCACCTGCTCCCCACGGAGGATGTCAGATTTCAATCCCGATCAGGAGCTGCTCGAGCAGGGCCGAGCGCTGGCCCTCTTCGTTGGCCGCGCGCCTGGCGGCGTAGACCGCCCGGGCCCGCTCGAGCTCGGCCAGGATCGCCCGCTGCCATTGGCCAGGCCGGAACAGGTTGTCATCCTGCGGGCTGCCGGCGTCGGACTGGCGAATGTAGCATACCTGGTAGCCGCTGGCGTACACGGCCAGGGTTTGGATCCGGTTGTAATCCCGGCTGCCTGGCAGATAATCGCCGGTGCCCTCATAGAGCCTGGCGACCACGCCGCCGCGCTTGAGCTCATACATTTTCCAGAGCGGCCAGCCTTTCACGTCCCCGGGCTTACCCAGGGTGCGGATGATCAGGATCAGAGAGTCGATGTCGCCGCTCTCACGGGCCTGCCGCAGCCAGGACGCGCGCAGCGCCTGCAGCTCGGCCAGGGTCATATCCTCCACTGGCTGGAGGGCGCCCACGGGGCTATTCAGTTGTCGTACTGCTGTGGGGGTTTGTGCTAAAATGGTCATTGTCTAGGAGCTCCTTATCTCCTGGGCCGGGTCCGGGCTGTTTGCACCAGCGCCGGGCCGTTTACTTGGTTTCAGTTCTGTACTAGTTGTGTAACCTATGGGGATTATAGCATGATGTTACGGTAAATGTCAATAGGCAATTTCCAATTAGCAATGCCAGCCTTGCAAAACTGAAAAGGGGCCTGGCCGGTTGCCGAGTCCGGCCAGGCCATGCGGGAAAGGAGGCACCCGCGGAGGATTGCTTTGCCATCGACCCGCCCGGGGTTAATCTCGTGCGATGATTGCTAATTTGCGCGCGCCTGCCATTCGGCTTCGAAGGGAGCCGTATCGCAGATCCCGAGCTGCTCCAGGCGGGCCAGGTGTTTTTCCAGGCAGCCGCCGCGCGCCGCGTCCAGGGCCAGCAGGTAATCCAGGCTGCTGCCCTCGCCGGCGGCCAGGTCCACCAACGTGGGCCGGCCCAGCGTCTTCGAAAGGGCGCGCGCCTGGGCGTCGAAGGCCAGCCAGGCCAGGGAGCAGATATCCCAATAGAGCGGGTTCATCGTTTGCGGATCTCCTCGCGGACCGTCCTCCGGATGACGGCCTGGAGATTCATAAGCTGCCCAGGGGAGTTGACATTGTTCCTGCCAAAGTCGAAGCTCGGATTGCTGTACGAATAATAATTGTTGACCGTCGAGGCCGAAGACATCGGCGCCGGGCTGTAAGCCTGGGCGGCGTAGCCGGGCAATACGCTAAACTGGCGCATCATGGGCCTTATGGCGGCGTCCAGCGCAGAGGCCAGCGACCCGGCCTCGTCCTCCATCCCCAATGCAAAGCCGGCCACCGCATCCACGCCCAGGTCCATGGTCAGCTTGGCCGGGCTCTCGGCCCCCAGGAACTTGCGCGCGGCCTCGATGGCGTCCTTGATGGCCTGCACCACCGCGTCGATCAAGAACTGCACGCCGTCCAGCACGCCCTGCACCATGCCGCCGATAAGGTCCGCGCCGGCGTTGTAGAAAGTGATCACCTTCAAGCCAATGGCCGTCAGCGTGTCGTCGAGGCCGGTGGTAAT
>Ga0209341_10003661_pt1 | contig 14308 bp, 10 predicted proteins | sample RifCSP13_2_FD_184020 | JGI IMG/M metagenome (GOLD analysis project Ga0209341, IMG submission 184020) | Soil microbial communities from Rifle, Colorado - Rifle CSP2_sed 13_2 (SPAdes) (version 2) | ecosystem: Environmental > Terrestrial > Deep subsurface > Rock core/Sediment | place: Rifle...
TGGCACCGGCCCCTACACGCTCAAGGAGTGGAAGTCGGGCGAGTTTCTGGCCTTCGAGCGCAACCCGAGCTATTTCTTTGAGGGCCGCCCGAATATTGACAAGATCACCATTCAAGTCGGCGTCGCGCCTGATGTGGCGCTGCTGCGGCTGGAGAAGGGCGAGATTCACCTCATGGGCGACCCCCCGCCCGGCGCCGACTGGGCGCGCATCACGGGCGACGCGGCGTGGAAGGATCGCATCGAAGTCGAGGCGACGGTCAACACGACCTACATCGCCATCAACGTCACCACACCGCCGTTCGACGACGTCAAGGTGCGCCAGGCGCTCAATCACGCGATTGACAAGCAGCGCATCGTCCAACTGCTCAACGGCCGCGCGACAGTGGCAAACCAGGTCCTCCCGCCGCTCATGCCCGGCTATGACTCGGCCTACACTGGCTACGACTATAACCCCGACAAGGCCAAACAACTCCTCACCGAGGCCGGGTTCCCGGACGGCTTTGAGACGAGCATCGAGTGCATCGCGGTGGACCCGCAGCCCAAACTGTGCGAGTCCTTCCAGCAGGACTTGGCGAAGGTTGGAATCAAACTGACGATCAACACCCTCGCCGCGCCGAACGTGATTGACGACGCGGGCAACGGCCGGACCCCGCTGGTCTGGTCGGGCGGCCTGGCCTGGACGCAGGACTACCCCGACCCGGATGATTTCTACGCGCCCATCCTCGGATGCGACTCCAACGTGCCTGGCGGCTGGAACTGGTCGCGCTACTGCAATGAGACTGTTCATGCCAAGAGCATCGAGCTGCTCGCCATGACGGACCGCAACGCCCGCCTGGAGGCTTACAAACCCCTGTTCAAGGCCCTGATGGACGACGCGGTCTGGGTGCCGGTCATCAACGGGCAGTACACCGTGGCGCACTCGGAGAAACTCCACGGCCAGCCGACGCTGACGCATCCCGAGCACCTCTTCTCGTACGAAACGATGTGGATGTCAAAGTAGCCTGTTGTCATGCTGAGCGAAGCGAAGCACCGCGCGATCTGACGGGAGACTCTTCGCTTCGCTCAGAGTGACAGGGCGCCGTCCCCGATGGACGACATCGCCCAGCTTGATTCTCGCCGTTCACAACCGGCCGACGACGCCTCGGCACAGCGTGAAGCCTTCCTCGCGCCGGAAGAGGCCGGGTACTTTGCGCTTGCCTGGCGGCGTTTGCGGCGAGACCGGGCGGCGATGCTCGGCGCGGCCCTGGCAGCCTTGATCGTGCTCGCCGCGCTGCTCGCCCCGATTCTCGCGCCGCACGACCCTGCCGAACAGTTCCGCGACGGCCTGACCCCGGATGGCCAGCCTGTGCCCAGCACGCTCCTGGCTCACGGAACCTGGCGCTTCCCCCTTGGCACCGACGCGAGCGGGCGCGACCTGCTCAGCCGCATCCTCTATGGCGCACAGGTCAGCCTGATCGTCGGCGTGCTGGCCAATACGCTCGCCGTGACGCTGGGGACGCTGATCGGCTCGGTGGCCGCGTTCTTCGGCGACCCGTTCGAGACGCTGCTCATGCGCTTCACCGATGTGATGATGGCCTTCCCGACGCTCCTGCTGGCGATGACGCTCGTTGCCATCCTCAAGCCAAGCCTGTGGATCATTATCCTCGTCATCGGCGCGGTGTACTGGACGTGGATCGCGCGGGTGGTGTACGGGCAGGTCGTCTCCCTGCGCGAGCGCGACTTCATCACGGCGACGCGGGCGCTGGGAGCGGGCCGCCTCTATATCCTGGCCCGGCACATCCTCCCGCAACTCGTCCCCACGCTCATTGTGTGGGGCACGCTGGGCATCGCCACGAACGTGATGCTCGAGGCCAGCCTGAGTTATTTGGGCATCGGCGTCCAGCCGCCGACCCCCACCTGGGGTGGGATGATTCAGCAGGGGCAATCGTTCTACCGCGCCGCGCCGTGGCTCGTGGTCTTCCCCGGCCTGGCGATCATGCTCACCATCTTCGCCTTCAACCTGCTGGGCGACGGCCTGCGCGACGCGCTGGATCCGACCCAACGAAACCGGATGTGAGGGCGGGACCTGAGAAGCCTGACTGAACTATGTGGACGCTGCTCACTCGCCGCCTCTTGCAAGCCCTGCCGGTCCTCTTCGGCATCTCGATCATCACCTTCGTCCTGGTCTACTACCTGCCCGCCGACCCCGCGCGGATGTACGCCGGGCCAAGCGCCTCGGTCGAGACGGTCGCACGCATCCGGCACGAACTGGGCCTCGACCAACCCTTCTGGGTGCAGTACACACGCTACATCGGACGGATCCTGTACGGTGATCTTGGCTTTTCGTATCGCAAGCAGATCGCGGTGACCAACCTGATCCTGGATCGCGTCCCCTACACGTTCGCCCTCACCTGCGGCGGCATCTTCGTCGAGTTGATCATCGGCCTGCCGGTGGGGATCGCCTCGGCCGTGGCGCGGGGCCGGTGGGCAGATCGCGTGGGGATGTTCGTCGCGCTGTTGGGCGTCTCCGCGCCCCCGTTCTGGTTGGGGCTGCTCCTGCTCTACTGGTTCGGCTATCTCATCCCTCTGTTCCCGCTCGGCGGGCCGGGCGGGCTGGATCACCTCTTTCTTCCGGCGCTTACGGCCGGCCTCGGCGGGGCGGCGTGGTATGCGCGCATGATGCGCTCAAGCATGCTGGATATCCTCGGCCACGACTACGTCCGCACGGCGCGCGCCAAAGGCCTGCGCAGCTTTCTGGTGGTCCTGCGGCACGCCCTGCCCAACGCACTGAACCCGATCATCACGATGGCGGGGATGGACATACCCTGGTTCATCGGCGGCGTGGTGCTGGTCGAGCGTGTGTTCAACTGGCCGGGCCTGGGCCGCCTGGCCGTCGAAGCGATTGAAACCGTGGACGTCCCGCTTATTTTGGGGACGGTGATTTTCACGGCCGGCATCGTCGTGTTCAGTGGTATTTTAATTGATCTGGTGCAAGGTTTTGTGGATCCGCGTATTCGATTCGGACGCCAGAGTTAGATATCGGCGATGATTCGCCAATCTCTAATCTCTGCTCACCAACCACCCTTGATAAGGAGAAGCCCTCATGACTACCCATCACCTCGACGACACCCAGCCCCATGCCTTCTGGGACAACGCGTACCCGCCGCGCCTGAAGATCAAACCCGGCGATACGGTCGTGTTTGAGACGCTCGAAGCCTCAGCAAAGCAGGTCACGCCGGACTCGCCGCATGAGGTGGTCGCCAGCCTCGATTTCAGCGTGATTCACCCGCTCACCGGCCCGGTGTATGTGCAAGGGGCGGAACCAGGAGACACGCTGGAAGTTGAGATCCTCAGCCTCAAGCACAAGCGTTGGGGCTGGAACGCCGTCATCCCCGGCTTTGGCCTGCTCGCTGACGATTTTCCGAATCCCTATTTGCATCACTACAAACTGGGACGTACCCACTGCCAGTTCCGCGAGGACATCCTCATCCCCTACGAGCCGTTCTGCGGCGTGATGGGCGTGGCCCCCAGGGAGCCGGGGCGGCTCAACACGATCCCCCCACGCGAAAACGCGGGCAACATTGACATCCGCCACCTCACGCCTGGTGCGCGGGTGATGTTCCCGGTGCTGGCCCCTGGCGCGCTGTTCTCGTGCGGCGATTGCCACTCGGCCCAGGGCGACGGCGAAGTCAACGGCACGGGCATCGAAACGCCGATGACGGTGAGGCTGCGCTTGAACCTGCTGAAAGGTGTGAAGACCCCTGAACTGCGCTTCGTTACCCCGGCCCGCCAGAAACTCACCGTCGCCGACGCGGGCGGGTACTTCGTCACCACCGCGCACGGGCCGGACCTGTTCAAAGACGCCCAGCAGGCCATGCGCTACATGATTGATTACCTGTCCTCCGAGCATAACATGACGCGCGAGCAGGCTTACTGCCTGTGCGGCGCGGCGGTGGATCTGAAGATCAGCGAGATCGTGGATGCGCCGAACTGGATCGTCTCGGCCTATCTGCCGTTGAGCCTCTTCGTCAAGAAGGCCGCCCCCCAACGCGCGGCTGCCAAAGCAAAGCCGAAGGCGAAAGCCAGGACCACGAGAAAGTTGAGGAAGAAGTAGAACAGCTCGTAATTTGAGAGGGCTGTAAGAACAGGAGGGTCATCCGGGTGGATGGCCCTCCTTCTATTCCCCGCGGTAGCCTTGGAGGTAAAATACCTCATGCGCTCTCTAGGATGTTTCGCAGGTGGGAGCGTGTAAAAATTTGTGCAGATGCTGGATCACTGGCTTTGCACAGAAAGACCATCGAGGAAAAGGATATGTCACGTTTTCGCATTGATCGTCTACTCGTGGTGTCGGTGATTGGATTCTTATTGAGCGCCTGCGCCTCGGCGGCGACTGAGCCGCCGACAAGCGCGCCGACGGTTCCCCTTTCAACGCAACCTCTGTCCACTCAACCGCCGCCCTCGCCCACGAGTGTCCCCCCGACCTCGGCCCCCGGGGCCAGCCCAACCCCGGCAGCCGCCGAAGCCACAATCGCCCCGCCAACCCTGGCGCCGGCCGCCAACCCTATCGCGCGCCTAGCCGCGGGCCAGCCGGTCACGATCACCACCATCCATATGCTCGACGCGAACACCGGCTGGGCTACGGGGGGCGCGGCGATTGTCGGGGATCACGTCCTCCACACGGCGGATGGGGGAAACACCTGGAAAGACGTCACCCCGCCCGAACCCGCGTCCGCGCCCGAAAGCCCCAGCCGGGCCATTGGGTTCTTCATGGACACAAACACTGCCTGGGTCGCGTACAACTACTTCAACGTGGGCGGCGCTGCGGCGGCTGGAACGGTCTGGCGCACCGCCGACGGCGGGCAGACGTGGCAGGCGGGCGCGCTCATCAACTGGGCGGATGCGGGCGATTATTTTGATCCGACCGACATGCAGTTCCTGGATGCTCAAAACGGCTGGCTGCTTGTCCATCTCGGCGTGGGGATGAGCCACGATTACGTGGCGCTCTTCCACACCACAGATGGCGGCCTCAACTGGGAGCGCACGGTTGACCCGCTGCTGAACAACTTGCAGATGAGTTGTGAAAAGACAGGCATGGTGTTCGTAGACTCCCAGACCGGATGGGTGACCGGCGATTGCCATGGCGTTGCGCCCGGCGTGTTCTTGCAAACCACGCGCGATGGCGGCCAGACGTGGCAAACGCCCGAACTCCCCCCGCCCGCCGATCAACCCGACCTTTTCAAGCAGGACACGGTGGGTTGCGGGACCTATGATCCCGCCCCGCACGGGTTGGTCGTCCGGTGCGTCCACTTCACCGAGGACCCCATTCGCACGGAGAGTTTCCTGTACACCACGGCCGACGGCGGCCAGACGTGGCGGCCCCTATCTCTGCCCATCGCCTCGGCGTCGGTCACGTTCCTGAACCCGAATGTAGGCTGGGCCACAGGCACGCCCGACCCGAACAACCCAACCGCTTCGCGCGACATTTATCAGACTTCGGATGGCGGCAAGACATGGGCCAGGGCAGGGACGGTCGCGTGGAGCGGCGCGTTTGACTTCGTCACCGAGCAACAAGGTTGGGCGATTGCTCAGGCTGGAGAGGCGCTTGCGCTCGTCGCCACGACCAACGGCGGCCGGAAGTGGCAGTTGATTAGCGCGCAGATTTCCCCTTGACAGCCGTGATAGAATAACAGCATGAGCAACACGCAGTTTGTTTCGTTCTCGATGTTGATGCGCCGCCCGCCGAAGCGAGGCCGGAGCCGAGGCTCCGCTCCCGCGTTGGCCGGTTAAACGCGCAGCGCGTCCGGTCACGGCAGTTATAACCGTCAGCCTCGGCTGGCGGTTTTTTGTTTGCTCCCACCCAACCCCGGTAGGAGCGTTCAGTTGGATGCCCCTACCGGATGGGGTCATGATAAAATCACGCACCTTGAGGAGACACTGACATGTCCGAAAACATTTTAGTCGCCGTTGCCTGGCCTTACGCCAACGCCGACATCCACGTAGGGAATATCGTCGGCGCCTACCTGCCGGCCGACATCTTCGCGCGTTATCATCGCCTGGCCGGAAACAACGTCCTGATGGTCTCCGGCTCGGACGCGCACGGCACGCCCATCACCGTCCGCGCCGACGCCGAAGGCAAGAGCGCATTGGAAGTGTACGCGCATTTTCATCGCCGCTTCCTCGACCTGTTCATCCGCCTGGGCCTGACGTATGACCTGTTCACCAGCACGCACACCGAGAACCACTTCCGCATCTCGCAGGACATCTTCCTGAAGCTGCGCGAGAACGGCTATCTCTTCACGCAGACCGAGAAGCAGTGGTATGCGCCGGACGAAAAACGCTTTCTGCCCGACCGCTACGTGGAAGGGACGTGCTACATCTGCGGATACACTGGCGCGCGCGGCGATCAGTGCGACAACTGCGGCAACTTGCTCGATGCGACGCTGCTCATCAACCCGCGCGCCAGGACGAGCGGGGGCAAACTCGAACTGCGCGACACTGAACACTTCTATCTTGATCTCGGCAAACTCGCGGCCGCACTCAACCGTTACCTGCACGACGACAAAAAACACTGGCGGCCGCACGTCCTCAACCCATCCCTCTCTCAGGTAGATAGCGGGGAACTGCGGGGCCGCGCCATCACCCGCGACCTCGACTGGGGTATTCCGGTCCCAGTGGATGGATGGGCGGAACGCGGCAAATGCCTGTACGTGTGGTTTGAGGCCGTCATCGGCTATTTCTCGGCCTCCATCGAGTGGGCCAAGAATCAGGGCCAGCCCGAGGCGTGGAAGGAGTGGTGGTACAACCCCGCCGCGAAGACCTACTACTTCATTGGCAAAGACAACATCCCGTTCCACGCCGTCATCTGGCCTGCCGAACTCGCGGGCGTCGGGCGGTTGTACGAAGACGACCCAGACCAATCGCTCAACCTGCCCTACGACGTCCCGGCCAACGAGTTCCTCAACCTCGAAGGCCAGAAGATTTCCGGCAGCCGCAACTGGGCCGTGTGGGGGCTGGACTTCCTCTCGCGCTACGACCCCGACCCGCTGCGCTACTACCTCACGGCGATTATGCCGGAGTCGAAAGATGCGGAGTGGGAGTGGAGCGGCTTCGTCCAGCACAACAACGACGAGCTCGTCGCCACCTGGGGCAACCTCGCCAACCGCGTGCTGACCTTCGCGTACAGGCATTGGGAGGGCCGTGTCCCCGATCCCGGCGAACTGCGCCCGCAGGATCGTGAACTGATCGCGAAAATCGAAAGCGGCTTCCAATCCGTCGGGGATTTGCTCGCGGCGGTGAAACTACGCGCGGCGCTCGGCGAGGCCATCGCGCTCGCCACCGAAGCCAACCGCTACCTCGACGCGCAGGGGCCGTGGTTCGAGATCAAGCAGGACAAGGCCGAGGCTGCGAAGACCATCTTCACCGCGCTCAAGGCGATTGACTCGCTCAAAATCCTGTTCGCACCGTTCTTGCCGTTCACGTCCGAGAGACTGCACACTGACCTCGGCTATGATGGCCGGCTGTTCGGCGCGCAGAAGATCGTCACCTATTACGAGTCCACGCGCTCGCACGACGCGGCGACTTACGACCACACGGGCGAGGTGGGCCGTTGGCAGCCGAGCAGCCTACCGCCCGGCCAGTTCCTGCGCCAACCAAGTCCGCTCTTCAAAAAGTTGGAAGGAAAAATCGTGGCAGAGGAGCGGGCGCGTCTGGGGCAGCCCATGGCCTGAGGCAGGTTGATGCGTTTTGACCGCATAGGGGCCATTGCCGCAGGGCTGGTCCTGGCCGGCGTGGCGCTCGGACTGCGGCTGTACCGCTTTGAGTGGCCGCATACCTCTGCGCTTGACGCCCTGCAGGCCGGGACCTTGCCGCCTGGCCTGCACTGGGATGAGGCCTACAACACCCTGGCGGCCCTGCGGCTGTGGCGGGAAGGCGGCTTTGAGCCGTTCATCCGCATTGACCTGGGCCGAATGCCTCTGCACATTTACCTCACCACGCTGATTTTTGCGTTGTTCGGCCCTATCACGGTGGGCGGACGCATGGCCGCCCTCATCCCCGGCCTCCTCAACCTGCTCATCATCGGCGTGCTTGCCCGCGCTCCTTTCAGAGACAACCTGTCGGAGACGGAGCAGCGCAACCTCGCCTGGCTCGTCACCGGGCAGATGGCCGTCACCTACTGGTTCGTGCACACCAGCCGCATAGGGATGGAGCACTCGACGATGGCGTTTTACTCCACCCTGGCGCTGATCGCCCTGTGGTGGGCCGTCCGCGCCCCGACGTTCGGGCGAGCCGGGCTGGCCGGGGCGGTTCTCGGCCTTTCCATCTACACCTACCCCGCGGCCTATGTGCTCCCCATCGCGGCGCTGGGCATCCTCGCCCACCATGCGCTGACGCAACGCCCACCCCGCCCGGTGAGGCTCAGATTCGCGCTGGCCTATGCGCTCGGCTTCTGCCTGGTCTTGCTCCCGTTCATCCTGTTTTTCATCCGCTATCCGGAGTGGGTGCTTGATCGTCCAAGCGGGGTGCGCGTCGCACCCGCCATGATCGGTCCCAATGTCATCAACGCGCTGACCGGCTTTGTATGGCGTGGGGACTACAACACTTCATACAACTTGCGAGACCGCCCCTTCTTCGACCCGTTTCAGGCGGCGCTCTTTCTCCTCGGCGTGGCCATTTGCCTGAGGCGCATCCGCCAGTCCGCTTATGCCTTTGGTCTCATCTGGTTCGGGGTTATGCTGTTGCCTCAGGTCTTCAGCGAAGCGCCGCATTTCGCTCGCAATGCAGGCGCGACGGTTCCGGCGGTCTTCATAGCGGCCATTGGCGGCGCAGCCGTCTGGCGTTGGGTTGAGGCTCGCGCCCGGTCGGCGGTGCTGCCCGCCGTTGCCTTCAGCGGGTTGACATTGGTGAGCGCGGGCCTGACGGCGCGTGACTACTTCATCCGCTGGCCCCAGGTGCCGGACTACCTGCCCACCTTTCGAGCCGCCGAGCGCCTGGAGGCCGAGTTGGCCCTTCAAGCGCCTCGTGAGCCGGTGCGCTATCTCTCGCCTATCGACTCGGGCATCCCCACCGTCCGGTTCATCCTTGACGATCACCCGGAAACACAGGTTGAGTCTTTCAACGGACGAGAGTGCACCGTGTTGCCGCCCGTCGAACGCGGAGCCCGTTATTTCATCACGGCCTACGAGGACACGCGCACCCTCGGCTGGCTGGGGCGCATGTATGGCTCGAGGTTGTCCGTCAAAAGTTACGCGGCCAACGGCTTTGAATTGGTGAAACAAGTGGATGTGCCCGCCGGACAAGCGCCGGTTCTTCCGGTGGAGAGCCTGCGAGTCCCTGACCAGCGCCTGGGCGATCTTGTTCAGCCTTTGGCGGTGATGGTTCCTGCGCAGACCATAACAACGCCGATAGCGGAACTCCCGGTCACGCTGATCTGGAAAGTCACCGGGCAGACCACCGAAGACCTGACTTTAGGGCTGTATCTATTCGGGCCCAATCTTCCGGAAGCAGGCGTGCAGATGGCGGCGCAGTTGGATCGTCAGCCCTGTGCCGCCTCTCACCCCACCTCGCGATCGTTGCCGGGTGAATGGGTCGTCGAAGAGCGCCGCCTGGCCTTAGCGCCTGATCTGCCGCTCGGCCGCTATACCCTGGCCCTGGCGTTGTATCGCCAGCCCAGTTTGGAACGCTTGCCCGTGACGGATGCTACGGGCGCGCCTCTCGGGGACACAGTGAATCTGGCCGAGATACAGGTGGCCGGGCCTTGAGAGGATTCACTCGCGCCTCTGGGAGCGCCCAATGCCTGATGCCGGGTCACTGGGGGCCTCGGGGCAAGGGGTGGCAGAGAGGATCGCCCCTGCTCCGTACTCTCGGTCACTTCTTCTCCTTTGGGGTGGGCATGCTTAGTTCAGGCGCAGCAAAGGCCGAAAAGGTTGCCGCGAATGCTATAATGCGCGCCGATGTCCGAAACAACGGTACAGGAGAACAAGGGGACAGAAGCAAAGAGCACCGCTGCCCCCCTGCTCCTTTTCTCTCCTGCCATCTGGCTCGGCCTCACCGTCCCGCCTACCTCACCATTGGCGTCCTCTATGCCTTCCGGACGCCCGCCTGGCAGGTGCCGGACGAACCGGCGCACTACAACTATGTCCGTCATCTCGTCGAGCAGCGCGCTTTTCCGGTCCTCCAGCCTGGCGATTACGACCAGAGCTATCTTTCCAAATTAACCGGCGAGGGATTTCCCCCCTCCCTGCCGATTGACGCCGTCCGCTACGAGGGGCATCAGCCCCCGCTGTATTATCTCCTTGCGGCGCCGGTCTTTTCTGCGACCGACGGGAATCTGGTCAGCCTCCGGCTATTCTCCCTGGTCCTCGGCGGCGGCGTCATCCTCTTCACCTATTTCCTCGTCCTCGAAGTTTTTCCCGGCGCGACGGTCCTCGCCCTCACCGCCGCCGGGTTCGTCGCCTTCGTGCCTCAACACGTGGCGATGATGGCTGGAGTGAACAACGACTCGCTGGCGGAATTGCTGATGGCTTATGGCCTCTGGCGTATCCTCCGCCTTCTCAAGGCCTCTCCTGCGGGGTTTGGGGTTTGGGATTTGGGATTTACCCTGGGCCTCGCCTTCATTACTAAAACGACTGCCTATCCTCTGGCTGCAATTGCGGGTGTCATGCTCCTGCTCAAGGCCCGGCGTGAGTCTTGGAATAAACGCCAACTCGTTACGGCCTTACTGATGACTTTCCTCCCCGCCCTCCTGCTCGGCGCCCTCTGGTGGGGCCGCAACCTGGCCGTCTACGGCGGCGTGGATATCCTCGGCCTGCAGCGCCACAACGCCATCGTCGTCGGCCAGGCGCGCACGGTTGAATGGCTCGCCCAATATGGCTGGGCCGGGTATACCCGGCAGTTCATCACGACCACCTTCCAAAGTTTCTGGGGCCAGTTCGGCTGGATGGGCGTAGTAATGGATCAGCGCGTGTATCTCGCGCTGCTGGCTTACAGCCTCTTGATCGTCATCGGCTTTGTCGGCGCGGCGGATCGTCGGCGGCGCGCGCGAGACCTGACGCGGGAACAGGGGGACGCGATAGCGCTTTTGACCATCACTCTCCTGCTTGCCATCGCGCTTTACCTGTATTACAACCTGACCTTTGTCCAATTCCAGGGGCGCTATCTCTTCCCGGCGCTGCCCGTTATCGCTCTCGGCTCAGCCATCGGCCTCCGCCAATGGGCCGCGTGGTTCACCGCAATACTTAACACGCCATACGCAACACGCCATACGCCATACGCCTCACTCCCCGCACTCCGCGCTTTACCCTCCACCCTCCCCCTCCTCCCCATCGCCCTCACGGCCTTCCTCGACCTCTTCGCCCTCTACCGCTTCATCGTCCCCGCCTTGGTCCGCTGACATGCGCCCGCGTTTGCCCTGTCACGCCATCATGATCGCTATGGCGCTTCTGGCTGCGGCCCTCCACCCATTCACTCTCGCCCGGAGCAGGTTAAACGGAGATGAGGGGGTCGGCCTATGCCACTCCAGCCTACCCTGGTCAGCCCTCTGGGCGTATCCGGTAGATGTGAGCCTCGTCAAGTGAAGTATGTCAACCAAAATGCGCCGTTGGATCATTCCTCTGATGGTGGTGGCAGTAGCGGCTATGCTGCGTCTGCATAACCTAACCTGGAATAGCATGGATAGTGATGAGGGGACCACCTTGTATCTTTCCTCGCTGCCAGCCTCGCAATTGCTGGCGAATTTCGCCAATATGACTCTCGACCCGCATCCGATGCTCTATTACCTGATTGTCAAGGGCTGGCGGACGTTGGCTGGCGACTCCGACGTAGCCTTGCATCTCCTCTCGGCGCTGACAAGCATCCTGGGCGTAGCGCTGACGTACCGCATCGGATGTTTATTATTCAGACCGCGCGCAGCCGCGTTAGCGGCGTTCTTCATGGCGCTTAACGCGATCGTGGTGTCCGAGGGGCAGGACGCGCGCAACTACGCTGTGGCGACGGCCTTCAGCCTGCTCGCGCTGTGGATGTTCCTGGGTCCCTTGCGTCGCCCCGGGTCCTACGCGGCGCTCGCCTGGGTAGTATTTGGGGGAAGCCTGTTTGTGATGAGCTACAGCCACTTCGTAAGCGGGATGCTCCTGCCCTGGTTTGGCTTGATCGTGTTGACTGATCTTCGGAGGACCAGAGCAAGCGGCTGGCTTGCGCTGGTCCTGGTAGGGGCCATGGGTCTCCTTTATGTGCCCTATCTACTCTATGCGCGTAGTTCAGAACTGAATGTCAACCCCGTCAGTACCAGCTTGCTTGACTGGCTGGGGCTTTTCCGGCAAGCTGTTCAATTATTGTTGATCAACTGGGCGCCACTTGAGAATCCAGTAGCCGGGTATGTGATGTTGGTCGCCACGGCCGGGTTGCTGGCCTGGGGAGTCTGGCGCTATCGGCGGGGAGGGCGTGTCGCCTTAACCTGGCTGTTGCCTCAACTCGTGATCACCTTTGTGGTGTGGATGCGATACACGCCCACGCCCAAGACGATGAACTTTGTCGCCCCGCCGTTTGCCCTGCTTCTCGCGGCGGGCATGGATGGGCTGAGATGGCGCAGGCGATGGTTGACCGGTCTGCTTGTTGCCGCGTTTGTGGCGCTGCAGGTGTACGGCCTGCTCTATCTCTGGCGCGTCGGTTATCAGAAGGACGACTGGCGCAATGCCGCGCACTTTCTCCGGGCACACGTGACACGGCAGGATACGGCGCTGGTCCACTATGGGTGGTATCGGATTATGTTGGAACATTACTACCCGGACCCCTTAGCCTACCCATGGGGCGCTCAGATTCACAATGAAACCGAAATCAAAAACGGGATACGGCCACTCCTGGGTTCTGAAGTCATTTGGCTCACCCAGGGGTGGATTGACCTGCCAGGAACCGACCCGGAGCACAGGGTGGAAGGGTGGCTGTCGAAACGTTATCCGCTGGTCACGGCGGTGTATCCACATGGGATTACCATCAAAGGTTTTGCAGTGAACTTTCGCACGCCCACCTTACCTGTATCCGCCGTGCCTACGGCCAGACGCTATCTCAATGGGCTGACACTGGTAGGCTATCACGTTCCCGAGACGGTCTTGCCGGTCAACGACACCTGGCTCCACCCGCCCAGCACATGGGTGCATGTCACCCTCTACTGGTCTGTGGCTCAATCCCTGACCGAGGATATTCGCGTGGCCATAACTCTGGAAGACGAGGGGGGAAATGTGTGGGGGAACGAGCTTCCGCGCGCCGGCGATCTGCGCGCCTTCTATCCACCGCTCCAGTGGCAGCCGGGCGAGATCATCCGCCAGGATTTTGACGTGAACACCAACCCGGCTGTCCCGCCCGGCGAATACAAATTGGTGCTGCGTGTGTTTCCAGCCGGGAGCGATGCGCCGCTGCCCCACGACTCCGGCCAGGATTGGCACATCCTCAGCCCGATCGTACTCACGCGCTAACGGGCCTTGCCACCCGCCCGGCGATTAGACGCTACGCGGCGGCAACAAGAGGCGAAGACCGCCTTCGCGGTCTGGATATTAGCCCAGAAGGTCGGATTCGCTTTACGCGCAGCGGGTGCCCGCCGCGCGTCAACCGCCGTGTCAAGAGAGACTGGAAAGACCCTGTTTCTGAGGCAAATCTAAGCGATCAACTTTGACTCGGGTATTTTGACCACGCGCCAGATGTTGTTCTTGCTTTCATAGGCGAGCTCAAAGATGCGCTCGCCCGTCGTCATCACCAGGAAGTGGCGGCCATCTTCGGCTTCCCACTCACGTCCCTGGCCCGTCACTTGCAGCCGGCTGCCGCGCCACGTAAAACTGAGCAGGGTGATCTTCCCCTCCGCATCAAAGCGAGCTTCGACTTCGCTTGGCTCACTCATGCCTCGGCCCTGCCGCCTTCCGCTCGCCAGTCATGCCAGTCCTTCCAGATACTCCCTCACCATCTCCAGCGCCGCCTCCGCCGACTTCTCCTTGTTCGTGATCCGGTCGCCATCCCAGACAAAGCGTTTGGCGTGCTCCCCCTCGCGCGTGGAGAGCGCCACCCACGCCAGCCCAACCGGCTTGTCCGGCATCCCCCCGCCCGGCCCCGCAATCCCCGTGACGGAGACGCCGATGTCCGCGCCGAGCGCCCGGCGCACGCCGCGCGCCATCTCGCGGGCGGTCTCCTCGCTCACCGCGCCGTGATCGTAGAGCGTGTTGTGGCTCACGCCAAGCAAGTCTTCCTTCGCGTCGTAGGCGTAGGCCACCACGCCGCCGAGGAAGTACGTACTGCTCCCCGGCACGTTGGTGAGGCGGTGGCCGACCAGCCCGCCTGTGCAGGACTCGGC
>Ga0209341_10003666_pt1 | contig 14301 bp, 10 predicted proteins | sample RifCSP13_2_FD_184020 | JGI IMG/M metagenome (GOLD analysis project Ga0209341, IMG submission 184020) | Soil microbial communities from Rifle, Colorado - Rifle CSP2_sed 13_2 (SPAdes) (version 2) | ecosystem: Environmental > Terrestrial > Deep subsurface > Rock core/Sediment | place: Rifle...
TAAAGCGAGTGCGCGATCGAGCACCTGCACCACGTGGACCGCCTCCCGTCCCGCGCCATCCCTGATCTGATGCCGACAACTGGTGCCGTCCGCCACGATCCACCAGTCCGCCGCGGCGGCGCGTACGGCGGGCAGCAGGCTCAACTCCGCCATGCGCATGGAGACGTCGTAGTGCCGCGAGGCATATCCAAATGCGCCTGCCATGCCGCAACAACTGCTTTCGATCGTCTCCACCTCCAGCCCCGGCACCAGCCGCAGTGCCCGCTCCACGTCCGGCATCACGCCAAACGCTTTCTGGTGGCAATGCCCATGCACCAGGGCTCGCCGACCCGGCTGCGGCGCCAGGGGCAAATCGAGCTGGCCGCGCGAGGCCTCGTGAGCCAGGAACTCTTCGAGCAACAGTACCCGCTCCGCCAACCTGGCCACCCAGGGATCTTTCACCATGGCGCCGTACTCGTCACGCACCGTGAGCAGGCACGACGGCTCGAGCCCCACCACGGGCACGCCGCGCTCTACGTAGGGCCGTAGCGTCTGGATCACCCGGCGCGCTTCAACCCGGGCTTCCTCCACCAGCCCCACACTCAAGAACGTCCGCCCGCAGCAGATCGGTCGCCCGCCGTCGGCAGGCCGAGGTAGGACCACATCGTAGCCCGCCGCTTCCAGCACCCGCACCGCGGCCCGCGCATTCTCAGGTTCAAAATAGGTATTGAACGTATCCACCCAGAGCACCACCTGTTTCGCCTCTCTTCCGTCTCCGCGCTCTCTGCGGTCTCTGCGATCTCTGCGGTCAAACCAGTCCCGCCGCCACGCAGGCAGGGACCGGCTCGCGGCCAGGCCCAACCACCGCTCGGTGAGTCTCGTCAGCCACGCACTGCGGTTCCGGAGGTTGGCCAATCCTGCCAGGCGCGCCGCCCACGGCGCGTAGCGAGGTAGGTAGCCGACCAGTCGTTCCTCCAGCGACACGCCGAAGCGCCGATGGCGCTGATGCAGGACCTCGATCTTCATCTTGGCCATGTCCACGCCCGTGGGACACTCGCGGCGGCAGGCCTTGCAGCTGACGCATAGCTCCAACGTTTCATACATCTCGTCCGACTGGAGCGCAGCCGGGCCCAACTGGCCGGTGAGTGCCAAGCGCAACGTGTTGGCCCGCCCCCGAGTGGTGTCCCGCTCGTCGCGGGTAACTCGATACGACGGGCACATGACGTCCGGCGCCGCCCTCCGGCAGGCGCCGTTGTTGTTGCACATCTCCACGGCGCCCAGGAGACCACCCCAGGGAGACCAGTCGAGCGCGGGCTTGAGCGGCTCCGGCGCATACCCCGGCTTGTAGCGGAACAGCGACCGGTCGTCCATGCGTGGCGGCCGGACGATCTTGCCGGGGTTGAGCAGTCCCAGCGGGTCGAACGCCGCTTTGATCTCCTCGAAGGCCCGCACCAGGCGGGCGCCCAGCATCGGTTCCAGAAACTCGGAGCGCACGATCCCGTCGCCGTGCTCCCCGGAATGCGACCCTTTGAACTCCCGGACCAGGGCGTGGGCCTCCTCCGCGATGGCTCGCATCTTCTTCACGTCGCCGGCGTCCTTGAGATTCAGCGACGGCCGGATGTGCAGGCATCCGACCGAAGCGTGCGCGTACCAGGTGCCGGTGGTGCCGTGCCGCCGGAATACCCCGGAGAGTCGTTCGGTATACTCCCCCAAGTGCTCCAACGGCACCGCGCAGTCCTCGATGAACGACACCGGCTTGGTGTCGCCCTTCATGGACATCACGATGTTCAGCCCTTGCTTCCGCACGGACCAGACCTCGCGCTGGAACGCCGGCTCCACCGCGCGCACCACCGCCTTGGGGAACCCCAGCTCACCCATCAGGTCTTCCAGCCGGCCCAGGTCGCGCTCCAGCCCGGTCACGTCGTCGCCGCTGAATTCCACCAGGAGCAACGCATCCGGCACTCCCCGCACGAAGCGTCGGATCGCGCCCCTGAAGGCCGCGTTCTCCCGCGCCAGCCCCAAGAGTGTCGCGTCCACCAGCTCCACGGCGGACGGTCCCAGCCGGACGATGTGCAGCACCGCGTCCATCGCGCCCCGCAGCGTGGGGAAGTGGCAGACCCCCAACACCGTGGCGGACGGAAGCGGTCGCAGGGCCAGCTCGATCTCGGTGAAGAACGCGAGGGTCCCCTCGGAGCCCACCAGCAAGCGCGCCAGGTTGAAGTCAGGTGGACCCACACGCTGGAGCCCGTAGCCGGCAACGTGGCGCATGACCCTGGGCGCCCGTTGCGCCAGCTCGTCGGCCTGGTCCAGGTAGATCGTCCGTAGCGCCCGGGCCAGCGCCAGATACTCCGGCGAAAGCTCGGCCCGACCGGCATCCGCCAGATTCTCCGGCAGCTCGCCAAAGTGGTACGCCCCACCACCCACCAACGAAGCACAGATGGACCGGACATTGTCTGCCATCAGCCCATAGCGGAGCGAGCGGGCGCCGGCGCTGTTGTTCCCCGCCATGCCCCCGATCGTGGCCTGGGCGGCGGTCGCCGGGTCCACCGGGAACCAGAGGCCGTGAGGCTTGAGGAACCCGTTCAGCCGATCCAGGATCACGCCCGGCTCCACCCGCACCGTGCCGGCCTCCGGATCGAAGTCCCGGATCGCGGTCAGGTACTTGCTGGTGTCCACCACCAGCCCCTCGCCGATCGCCTGTCCGCTTTGCGACGTGCCGGCGCCGCGCGGAACCAGGGGCACACGCTCATCGGCCGCGACGGCCAGCAGGCGCCGGACCTCGGCCGTGGTGCGGGGGATCACGACGCCCACGGGCGTGATCTGATACATCGAGGCGTCGGTACTGTAGCGACCACGGGTGAACCGGTCGAACCGCACTTCCCCGCCCAGCTCCCGGCGGAGCCGAGCGGCGAGGGCGGCGGTTCCGTCTCCCCGTCGGGAGCCGTACAATTGTGCGCCGAACCCGACTCCGGTCATCGCATATCCTGTGGGACGCTTGGGCCCTGAATGCTGCATCCAGGCGCCGTGAGTGGGAAGCTCCCGATGAGGAAGGGCTCATGTCTGACATTGTGCTCGTCCAGCGCGACGGAGTGATTGCCACGGTCGTGCTGAATCGGCCGAAGAAGCTGAACGCGTTGAATCACGCCACCTGGCTCAGGTTGCGCGACGTCATGCACCGGCTGGACGCGGACGACACCCTGCGCTGCGTGGTGCTGCGCGGAGCAGGAGGGAAGGCCTTCGCGGCGGGCGCGGACATCTCGGAGTTCGCCGAGCACCGAAAGAACGTGGCGGAGGCGAAGCGCTACGGCGAGGCCGAGCACAACGGCGTGATGGCAGTCGCGGAGTGCCGGCATCCCACGGTGGCGTTGATCCAGGGCGCCTGCGTGGGCGGCGGGCTCGAGATCGCCAGTGCCTGTGACATCCGGATCTGTGGCCGCTCCAGCCGGTTCGGTGTGCCGATCAACCGGTTGGGCCTCACGATGGCCTATCCCGAGCTTCAGCGCTTCGTCGCCACGTTCGGCCGCGCGGCGGCCCTGGAACTGCTGCTGGAGGGGAGCGTGGTGGACGCCGACCGGGCGTTCGCGCTGGGACTGGTGAACCGCGTGGTGGCGGACGATCAGGTCGAGGCCGAGGCCTACGCCGCGGCGCGCCGCATTGCCGGGGGCGCGCCGCTGGTGAATCGCTGGCACAAGCAGTTCATGCGGCGGCTGCTGGACCCCAGGCCGCTCACCAACGCAGACCTGGACGAAGCGTTCGCCGCGTTCGGGACCGCAGACTACCAGACCGGCTACCGGGCTTTTCTCGAGAAGCGGACGCCGGAGTTCGAGGGCAAGTAGCGGTGGGTCCTCTCGCCGGCCTCAAGGTCATCGAGCTGGCCCACATCATGGCCGGGCCGGTGTGCGGCCGCATGCTGGCGGACCTCGGGGCGGACGTGATCAAGGTGGAGCGCATCCCGGGTGGTGATGCGTCGCGCGGGTTCGTGCCGCCGGATGTGGGCGGCGAGTCCGCGGCGTTCATGATGCTCAACCGGAACAAGCGCGGGATCGCGGTGGACCTGAAGACGGAGGGCGGCCGCGAGGTCGTTCGGCGGCTGGCCCGACGGTCGGACGTGCTGATCGAGAATTACCGCGCCGGGACGTTGGAGCGGCTGGGCCTGGGCTATGAGGCGCTGAAGGCGGAGAACCGGGGCCTGGTGCTGTGCGAGATCTCCGGGTTCGGTCGCACCGGTCCCTACGCGGACGTGGGTGGGTTCGACCTGATCGCGCAGGGCTACAGCGGCCTCATGAGCATCACGGGCGAGGGTCCGGGCCGAGCGCCGGTCAAGTGCGGCCCGCCGTTGACGGACATCACGGCGGGTATACTGGGGGCCCTGGGAGTCCTGGCGGCGCTGATCCACCGCCAGGCGACGGGGGAGGGTCAGCGGGTGGACACCTCGCTCTTCGAGGCCGGCATCACCCAGACCTACTGGCAGGCGGCCATCGCGCTGGCGGGCGGCGGCTCACCGGGGCCGTTGGGGTCGGCCCACCCCCTGAGCGCGCCCTACCAGGCGTTCGAGGCCCGTGACGGCTGGGTCAACGTGGGCGCGTCGAGCGAAGAGACCTGGAAGCGGCTGATCGAGGTGCTGGGGCAGCGCGAGCTGGGAGATGACCCGCGGTTCCGCACCAACGCCGACCGGATGGGCCACCTGGCCGAGCTGGTGGCGTTGCTGTCGCCGGCGTTCCGGACCCATTCCACGGCCGAGTGGGTGGAGACGCTGGAGCGGGCCGGCGTGCCCGCGGGCCCGGTGCTCTCCATCCGCGAGATGCTGGACCACCCGCAAACCGCCGCCCGCGGGATGCGACCCACGGTCTCGCACACCACGCTGGGTACGGTGGAGACGTTGGGGTTTCCGGTGCGGTTGACGGCGACACCGGCCGAGGTTGGGCGTGGCGCGCCCCTGTTGGGGGAGCATACGCGAGACGTGCTGATGGAGTTGGGGTACGACGATCGGGAGGTGCGCGGGCTGGCGAACAGTGGGGCGGTGCTGTTCGCGTAGAGCATGGCCCGTTTCCTGATTGCAGCCTCAGGGTGGACACGCCCGAACGGAGGTGCCCAACGCGCAGTCAGCCAGTGGCGGCGCGACCCCCTGAACCCCATTCCGTTCGGCAAGAAGGCGAGTTACGACCAACTATGGCATCCACGTGGTGTCTGGGCATCGGAGTCGTGACTCGACGAATCGAGAATGATGCCGGATAGCAGCTTACTCACAACGGAACTCACAACACGCGCCTCCCTGACTGTCGAAAAGGGGGGCGCGTTCTTTGCTCGGTGGGCCGGGCCAGCCAGAAACCCCTCAGCAACCCGGCGCTTTGAGGATTCGCAGACCGCGCGGTCCCTACATCTGTGGAGCGCCGAGTCGTAATGGCGGCCAGCGGCTTCCGCGTCTAGCTTTTGCCTTCCCACGAAGGGCATAGACGAGCGCAGGAAAGCTGTCGAGGCCAGATAACGTCGGAGGAGAGCAGTGTGATGCTGACGCGGCTGAGAGTCCGAAATTTCAAGCGGCTGAAGGAAGTGGACATTGAGCTGGGTCAGGCCGTTGTGTTGATCGGTCCGAACAACTCAGGCAAGACGACGGCGCTCCAGGCATTGGCGTTGTGGGACGTTGGCGTACGGAGATGGAATGAGAAACGGTCCGGCAAGGAGACCCCAGGGAAAAGGCCCGGAGTCACCATCAACCGACGAGACTTGATTGCACTTCCAGTCCCCGAAGCCAACCTACTATGGCGAGACCTTCATGTACGAGACACCCATCAGGTCGGCGGCAAACCCCAGACCTCCAACGTTCGGATCGATATCGTGGTGTCGGGAGTGTCGGCAGGGAAAGAGTGGGAGTGTGGGCTAGAGTTCGACTATGCAAATGAAGAGTCGCTTTACTGCAGACCCCTGAGAAAATCTGAGGCCAAGGGTCCGGAGCGCATGCCGGTCCCTGAACCGGCAAGCGATGTGCGTATCGCCTTTCTGCCGCCAATGGCCGGCCTTGCATCAAACGAAACACGACTTGATGCCGGTGCCATCAATGTGCGCGTAGGCGAGGGTCGGACCGCGGAGGTCCTCCGTAACCTGTGCTTCCAGATATCGTCATCCGACGACAAGGAACTCTGGGAGAGCTTGTATGCTCGCATAAAGATGCTTTTCGGCGTTGAGCTGAATAGGCCGGTCTACGTCGCGGAACGGGGCGAAGTCACGATGACCTACCGCGAGAGCACAGGCGTGCGCCTCGATATTTCATCTTCCGGGCGAGGGCTGCGGCAAACGCTACTTCTTCTAGCGCACCTATACGCCAACCCGCGGACCGTACTTCTCCTCGACGAACCCGACGCCCACCTTGAGATCCTGCGCCAGCGCCAGACGTACCAGCTCCTAACGGAGGTGGCCACGGAGAGGGGTTCGCAAATCGTTGCAGCAAGTCACTCGGAAGTCATCCTCAACGAGGCTGCGGATCGGGACATCGTCATCGCTTTCGTGGGTGACCCGCATCGGATTGACGACCGCGGGGGATCGAGAACTACCTATGCTCAAGTGAAGTCCTGCGCAGGTACGCTCAGTCTTCCGCGTCAGAAGATGCCACTGGCCCCGTTTTCGCGGAGGCCGAAAGAGCTCGACGACTCAAGGCGATGGAGGAGTCGATCGAAGAGGTGAGCAAGGCCCTTCGCACGCTCGGCAAACCCGCGGCGTTCACCCCCGATCTCAAGGTCAGCGATGACTTCCTCGCGCCGTTGTTCAAGGCGTACTACGCGCGACTGGGCCTTCAGAATCTCATGAACAAGAGCGACTACCACGTATTGGCTCAGTTCACAGAAGCATCCGACATACCAGATGAGGTGGAACAGGTTCTCGACACGATTGTCGAGGTAGCCCGCCTTGCCAAGAGTTCGGACGGACCCAGTGACCAAAAGAACGGTGAGTAGGGGCGGCTGGTAACTGTCGGCGCGAGGCGAGCACCTGACCAGAGAACTTTCCACACGGGTGCCCCTAGCGCGCCCCGGAGCTGTTGACAGCGCGCACCAACATGTCGCTCCACACCACACCCTCTAACGCCCCTCCGACGTTCCGCTCTTTTGACCCGAAATGCGCCCTTGCACACGCGATCTTGAGGTTCTCAGTGGTCCGCCGCCCCCTCTCGTCAACCGTCCCCTTCGTCTCGGCCACAAGGTACAGCAATGGCTCCCCACCATTCGGATTCTCTATGACGACGGCCCAGTCCGGGCGGTACTCTCCAACCAGAGTCGCAACGCTGAACCAGCCAGGTAGCTTCATGTAGAAGCGAACGTCGGTCCGGCGTTCCATATCTCTTACAAACTTCTGGGGGCCGTCTCACCGGGGGACAGGCACACGCCGTAATGACATGGGACCGTGAGCAAGACGCACGACCCAAATGCGGACTTGCATCAGGCCCGAGCGGATCCGCACGGGCTCATGCAAGTCCGCATGGGGGCAATGGGAATCCGCATGGGGCCGCTGTGAATCCGCACCCGGGTGATGGGAATTCGCATCGGGCTCATGCGAATCCGCATGGGGGTGATGCAGATCCGCAGGGGGCGATGCAAATCCGTATGCGGGTCATGCGAATCCGCAGAGGCGTGATGCGAATCCGCATGGGGTCATGCGAATCCGCACGGGGGTGATGCAAACCCGCAGGGGGGCGATGCAAATCCGCAGCGGGGCGATGCAAATCCGCAGCGGGGTCATGCGAATCCGCATGGGGCCGATGCGAGTTTGCATCGGCGTGATGCGAATCCGCACGGGCCACGTGCAGATTCCCCGCTTGATCGCACAAACGCAATGACAGCAAGGGCTTAGCCGGTCTCGCCCGAGGTAGCCTTACGGCAGCACCCCCCAGCGGTGAAGCCAACGCCACGGGACTGAGGAGCCCCAGCGCGGCCGAGTCCAGCCTGATCCGGGGCTCTCTCAACTCGGCGAGATGCCGTTTCGACAGGTCCTGGTAGCCCGGCGGCGGCGAGGGAAGTTGGCGTATGGCGAGGTGGGCTTGGCGAGCAGCGGAGAGGTGCCGTGTGCGCGAGGGCGGCTACACTTCGAGGTAATCGGCCGTCGATCGCGCCTCCGGGATCGGGGTCCCGTCGTCCTTCAGTCCAGCGAGGTCATTTCCTCCTGCGGCCACGGAGGCCTGCTTGCCGCAGGATACGCCTGAGGGTCCCTGGCGACAAGTCATGACTGGGCTTCCCAGCGACCCGGTGACGCGGCCTCGCTTCGGCAGCCCGATGACTTCTTTGACTTTCACGGCTACCAGCGGAAAAAAGCCTCCGGTTCCAGCGCGACATCGAAGGCCAACGCCTTGAACGCCAGGAAGGCCAGCCTTGCGGGTGGATTCCGAGAACTTCTCCGTTGCCTTATAGCAGCTTCCTGAACTCGGCCACGGTGAGGCCCGCGTCCCGGACGATTCCGCCCATGGTGTAGGTATTGATGGGATTGTGGCGCGGGATCGTGAGAATTCGGACGCCGTCCGTCATCACGGCATGCTTCCCCTCGCAAACGACACGGAACCCCCTCTTTTCCAGGGCCCGTACGGCGTCGCGGTGGTTGACGCCGGGCATCCTGCGCACGTTTACGGAGTGACTTCGACTTCGCGGATCGTGGCGCCTTCGAGAAGCTCTTCCCGGGCGGCGAGGTACTCCCGGATGGCGTCCCGGATGTTGTCCAGCGCCTCCTGTTCGGTCGCGCCCTGAGACCAACACCCCGGGACGCCAGGCACTGAGACGCTGTGGCATTCGGGCGTCTTCTGCAGCGCGATCCTATACTTCATTTGGGCTCCAGACCTCATTATACCCTCGGCGGCGTTTGGGCCACCAGTATACCGCATTGTCTTCCGCGCTCCGGCACCAACTCCCTGCAGCTTCGGGTCGAAGAAACGCCGCACCCGCCACGCACGATTCTCCGGCCGCTCCGGCTTCCCCCTGACGTTCCTGGAGCCATAAGGGGGGCGTCACCTGGCATCCAGTGTGGGACCGGCCGGATTACACACGATGGACATCGGACAACGGACATCGCCTATCGGACATCGGACATCGCCTACAATGAGTAGTTCGGCGCCTCCCTCGTCAGCACCACATCATGCGGGTGCGACTCCCGGAGACCGGCGCTCGTGATCTGCATGAACTCCGTGCTGCAGCGCAGCTCCTCGATGGTCGCGACGCCACAGTACCCCATCCCGCTCCGAATGCCGCCGGCCATCTGGAACAGCACGTCGCCCACCGGAGCCGGCCCCCGCAACGGGTCGACCCGCGCCGCAGGCTCCGAGCGGCTTTGGGTGTCACTCTGCAGGGACCTTACTTCGTCCTTCAGACTCGCTTTCGAAAAGCAATCCGAAATGTCCCCAAAACGCAGGTCAGGTGTCCCCGAAACGCCCTTTCGGGCAGCACAGGCAGCAAGCATAGTTTGGAGCAACCAAGTAGGTGCCGGGTGCGCCACCTGTGAGTCCCGATCCTCCAGTACGCGTCTTCATCCTCGCGGATGTCCGGCTGTACCGGGAAGGCCTGGCGCAGGCACTGGCTCAATTCGACGCCCTGGATGTGGTTGGGTGCGCCCCCGCAGATCAGGACGGCTTTGCGACGGTCTCTGCGACATCCCCTGCCGTCGTCCTCATTGATGCGTCATCGATCCACGATGGCGCCGCTGTCAACGAAGCCTCGGACAGGAGCGGCGCGCGTGTCGTGGCCTGCGGCGTCGCAGGGCGGGACGACGAGGTCGTTGGGTGCGCCCACGCGGGAGTGGCTGGGTACGTGACCCGGGACGCCAGCCTCGAGGAGTTGGTGGCCACCCTTCTGACTGTCGCCCAGGGCGACGTGGCTTGCCCGCCACGCATCGCAGGCATCGTCTTGAGACGCCTAGCCGCCGTTGCCGCTCACTCCACACCCAACCTGGAGGTCCGCTTGACGCTCAGGGAGCGTCAGATCGTCGCGTTGGTCGACCAGGGACTGTGCAACAAGGAGATTGCCGTGCGACTGGGCGTCGAGGTGTCCACGATCAAGAACCATGTGCACAACCTCCTGCAGAAGTTCGGGGCCAAGCGCCGAGGCGAAGCCGCGGCGCGGGCACGCCGGCTGGCCGTTGGATGGTCCCCGGCGCGCCCGGGCTTCGGCGTTGGGCTGCTGGTATGGTTGGCAGTCCTGACGTGGTCAACCACCGCCTGCAATGACCCCACCCCACCGCCTCCTCCACCTCCACCTCCCCCGCTATCCTCGCTCCCATGCACTACGTGGGTGGGCGGCCGCTGCTGGGTCTACCTGGGTCCAGACAGCGTGGACGTCAGGGCGGTGGCCGAGGTGGGCAGCGAATTGTGGATCGGTACCACCACCAGGGGCATACTCTGGTACGACACGCAGGCACGGTCTTGGCGCGATCTGGCGTTTCCCGGAAAGAGCCTCAGATCAATCGTCGTGGTGCCATCCACAGGGGCGATCTGGGTCACGGTGAACGGGTACCCCGACACCACACACTCGTACCTCTACCTGGGCTCAGACTCTCTCAGCGCGGCCGGCGGTAGGATCTGGCTGCCCCGCGACGGCGGGCTCGCCGCCCAGAACCACTTCGCGGGCATGGTCGGTCCATTCGCGATTGACCCGCTCGACGACACACGGCTGTTGCTGAAAGTCCCCGGCGGCCTCTTCCTGAGCGTGGATCGTGGTGGCACGTGGGAGAGAGTGCTGGGCGGGCCATACAGTTTAGTGGCGTATAACGCGCTCGCTGTATCCTCGGCCAATGGTGTTCGGGCGTGGGTGGGCGGGGGCAACACGGTCCTCCACCAGCAGTTTGTTCTTCGCAGCGACGATCGGGGCCGCACCTGGGAGGAGACGAGTCGGCCGGGGCCTGAAGGGTACGGAGGCGTTGTGGCGCTCGTAGCCGACCGAGAAGACGCTGACGTCGTCGTTGCTTCGATTTGGGGATCGCTATGGGCGACGAGCGACGGTGGACTTACCTGGCGGACGGTTCTGGAGCTCGCGCACCAGGGCCGGGCCGCATGGGCCTTCGCGATGACCGATACCATGGTGGTAGCGGTCAGCGACGAATGGCTCTCAGATTGGGTGCCGGGTGTCCTGGGTCTCTACGTGGCTCCGGCGGTGGAGGGGCCATGGACCGCGCTACCCACGCCGGCCGACGCCGCGGCCGGCTACAGTGTGATGGTGGACCGGGACGGCCAGCTGGTCATCGGGACCATCCGTGGAGTTTGGCTGGTACGGGACTGAGTCGTAAGGTCCAGTCCTTACATAGATCGTCTTTGAATCCTCCGATCTGTTTCGGTCTGTGAATGGTCGTGTCATCGTAGCAGGGTACGCGCTCGGCACTTGGGCGCGGCGCGGGGTAGCGGGCTCTCGCTACCCCACGCACGTCGCCCGCCCTGGTCTTGGCCGACATCCATCATTGGGCCCTCCGAGGAGGATCGGACGATGAGATCACGAGAATTGCGTCTCGTTGGGCTGTCGGCGTTGACCGCAGCTGCCCTGCTCTCGTGCGACCGGACCGAACCGTACGGGCCGTCTCCCACAGAGCACGCCGGCGGTCCCGTGCTTCCCGCCCAGATCCAGTTCAAGGACACGCGGGGCCATCCGGTGTATGTGCCGCCAAACCCGCGCTCCCTGGACGATATCGAATCGGCGATCCGGGAAGCCGGCGGCTTGGCAAGTGTCGCACTCAAGGCTCCGGGAAGCGCGCGGACCACGGCCACGAGATATCGCGCCGCGGTCAGCGCTACGGACGGTGCTCGCGCCCTGGAGGCCGTGGTGAGGATGGGGGCCGAGGTACTGGACTTCTTCGATGTCGTCAACATTGCGGTGGTGCGCATTCCCGCGGAGCGGGTTCGGGAGATTCAGGAGAGCCCCTTTGTAGACTGGACGGAGCCGGCGGGGCCCCGGAAACTGGCGACCGAGCCAACGATTGGGCCCGGCGGAACCGGTCCGGTCGCCCCGTCCGCCGTGCCGGGCGCGCCTGACGCCGCCATGGCGGAGGTCATCCCCTGGAACGTGAGCCAGGTGAATGCACCGGCTGCGTGGTCGCGCTCTACTGGGGCTGGCGCAAAGATCATGCTCATCGGGGGAGGAATCAGGCAGCACTACGACAACCCGTACGTCACGAACTGCGGCGGCCTGGCCCACTCGTGCGACTCGGAGTACATCAGCGGTGTGCTACACATGGGGAACATGCTCGCTCGAGAGAACGGGGTCGGGGTGATCGGGGTCGCGAAGGGGCTGGCGCCGTCCAACGTGTATGCCTGGAGGGTGTTCTACGGATTCGGTACCTACGACCCGATCTTGGTTTACGCAGGGTACAGTACCGCCTACTACAACGGCTACAAGACCGTGCTGTACGCGTTCTATCACGAGCAGCCCGACCAAACCGAGGCTGACTGGATGGCGTACCTGTGGAACTACGGGAATGGCGTTACGGTAGCTGCGGTACCCGATTACTTCGACGCGACGTACATCTACCCAGCGGCGGTGGACCAGGTTGTTGGCGTCTCCGGCGTACGGGACGACGGGCAGTTCGCGGCGTATCCCGTGGCCGGCTGCTCGAGTGGGGGCTCGGGCTCCAGCCCGAACGTCGACCTGGCAGGTCCATTCTGGTCGTACACTACGTGGACGGACGCATATGGGCAGCAGGAGTTCATCGACACGCGCGGCTCGTACCTGCACTACTGTTCAAGTGTGACTTCCGCAGCCCACGTTGCCGGAGTCATTGCCTTGCTGCAAGCCTACCACCCGGATTGGCCGCCCGCACTGATCGTAGCCGCCATGCAGGCAACGGCGTCCAACCACGCGAGTCCGAACGAGCAGGTTGGCCACGGCATTCCGAACGCGAATGCGGCGTTGGACTACGTACCCACCACCGTTCTCATCCACGACGGCTTCGCCACCGGCCTGAACGGCCCCGAAATGGGCGACGTCACCATCTATACCAACGGCGGCGCGGCCTACTCCAACTTGGAGGACGCGAACGGGGTCTACACCGAGTACTCGGTGAGCTTCGAAATCGCGAGCCTGCTGCCGGCCGAGGATGAGTCCCTATTGCAGGTGACCATCTACCGCAACAACGGCCCGGGGAGTCAGTACTGGACCAAAGTAAGGGAAGAGATATACACGGTGGATGATGTCGGCTCGGATTTGTGCCTGAACTTCAACACCACCGTGGGGCGGAATTGGGACATCAAAGTCGTCGTGACCCGGCTCGGAACCACGACTTGGTCGGAAGTGATCTTCTGGTCGGAAGCGAATGATCCCTCTGGGGTCGTGTTCCTTCGGGTGGGCTAAGATGCCGCTTGCACTGACGACGATCACCGAGCAGCGGGACCCGAGCGAGGGCTTGTTCGTCGCCGGAGATCTCGCGACGCGACGGGTGGATGCGCCGGTTGTCGCTGGTGGAGGAATCAGGTCAGCGCCGGGCGCTCGTCTTTCAGCGGCTGGACCTGAACCGCTGAGATGGGCGCGCGCCCGGCGCAGCATTGTGCATGGCTTCTCCGAGGGAACGGCACCGCGATTCACCAGCTCGCGGAAGTACCGGTCAGGGCCGGCCCCGCCCAGGCGTAGGCGGTTCGCATCTCGTCTACCACAGTGGGCGGCAGGTTTCTGTCGCTCCGGACGTTCACCGCTACGGCGTATTTCGACGCGCGCTACCGCGCCCGGACCGTGGCGGTGGGTGGACAGAATGTGAGCGTGGCGGGTAACCGGGTGGAAAGCGTACCGCGTTGGATCGCGCAGAGCGGCCTCACGGCCACCGCCGCCCGGTGGACGGCCACAGCCATGGTGAGCCACGTGGCCAGCTCATTCGCCGACCCGCAAGAACACCGTCGCACCCACGCCAGACGGGGGGCGCGGGATTGTGCCGGCCTACACCGTGATGGAGATCAACGGGTGAGCCGATCCCGCGCACTGGCAGCGGGTCCGGGTTGGGGTGAGCAACCTGCCGAATCTCAGCTATTTCACCCAGCGGCCAACGTACCCGGGCCGGGGCGTTTGGCCCAGCGACGGGCGAAGCGTGGGTCGCCGTGTGCGCGTGACTCCGACATTGGATGTCCGACACCGGTTACAGCGAGTAGTTCGGCGCCTCCCTCGTCAGCACCACATCATGCGGGTGCGACTCCCGGAGCCCGGCGCTCGTGATCTGCATGAACTCCGTGCTGCAGCGCAGCTCCTCGATGGTGACCACGCCGCAGTACCCCATCCCGCTGCGGATGCCGCCGGTCATCTGGAACAGCACGTCGGCCACCGGCCCCCGGTAGGGCACGCGACCCTCGATCCCTTCCGGCACCAGCTTCTGGGACGACAGCTCCCCTTC
>Ga0209341_10003667_pt1 | contig 14298 bp, 8 predicted proteins | sample RifCSP13_2_FD_184020 | JGI IMG/M metagenome (GOLD analysis project Ga0209341, IMG submission 184020) | Soil microbial communities from Rifle, Colorado - Rifle CSP2_sed 13_2 (SPAdes) (version 2) | ecosystem: Environmental > Terrestrial > Deep subsurface > Rock core/Sediment | place: Rifle...
GCCTTACGCGATCTGGCGAACAGCGCACGACTTCAAGCGAGAACAGGCGCAAGCGCGGACGAGCTGATCGAGATCAGGCCGGATCGCGGGCCGGTGCCCACGGATGGAGGCTTTAGCGGCGACGGCGCCTTGCAAGGCGCCGCTGGTCTACTGGTGGCTCCAGCAAGTCCAGCCGCGACCATCCCCTCCCCGACCGCGAACTTTGAGGGCTTGAGCAACCTGGATAACTTCAACATCTTCGGATTCCGCGTCAACCCGCCCGACCCGGTCGGCGACGTGGGGCCGAACCACTATGTCGAGATGATCAACCTGGTATTTGCCGTCTATGACAAGACCGGTAACCTGCTTCTAGGACCGGTTGACACCGGCACCCTGTGGTCCGGCTTCGCCATTCCGGATTGCACGGATCCCTCCGGCGACCCGATCGTGCTCTACGACCAGTTTGCCGATCGCTGGATCCTCTCGCAGTTCACCACACGCGGTCTCGACGATCCAACCTTACCCTTCTACGACTGTGTGGCAATTTCGACCACCCCCGATCCGACCGGCTCATACTATCGCTACGCCTTCATCACGCAGCCGGATACGGTGGACGGCGGGTACTTCTTCCCCGACTATCCCAAGTACGGGGTCTGGACAGACTCGTATGTGCTCACCACCCGCGACTTCGGCTTGATCGACCAGTACGGCATCAGCGTCTACGCCCTCGAGAAGAACAAGATGCTCGTCGGCAATCCGAAGGCCCGCGCGGTGCAATTCTTCCTCGACTCAGCCGTGGTGCCGCTCAACCTGATCGGCGACGGGCTGCTGCCCGCCGATGCCGACGGCAAGCAGAAGCCGAAGACCGACACCGCCATTCCGTTCGTCGGCACGCAGGACGACGGCGGTGGGTATGGTGGGACGTTTGATGCCCTGAACATCTGGGATCTAACCGTGAAGTGGCGCTCCACTCCGACCGCCTCACTTACCCTCAATACCCAGCTTCCGGTTGCGTCCTTTGACTCGATCTTCCCCTGTGCACCCACATCCCGTGACTGCCTGCCGCAACCGGGCATCACCAACCCGGCGCAGTTCCTCGATATCCTCTCCTACCGGCAGCGTCCCACCTGGCGCCTGGCATACCGCAATTTCAAGAATTACGAGACACTGGTAACTAACCAGTCGGTCGAGGCGGCGCCCGGTGTTGCCGGCGTGCGCTGGTACGAGATTCGACGCACAGGCGGCACGTACTCGCTCTATCAACAGGGGACATACGCCCCCGGCGACGGCGTCCATCGCTGGATGGGCAGCATCGCCCAGGACAAGAAGGGCAACATGGGTCTTGGCTACAGTGTGGTCAACGGCGTTGATGTGTACCCGGGCATCCGCTACACGGGCCGCCTGGCAGGCGATCCACTGGGCCAGATGACCCTGGGCGAGGGCGTGATCATCAACGGCTCGGGTGTGCAGACCACCACCAACTCCCGCTGGGGCGACTATACCTCCATGAACATCGACCCCGTGGATGATTGCACGTTCTGGTATGTCAATGAGTACTACCAGGTAAGCGGACTGCCGCTTCCCCTCCCGCCACCGCCATTGCCTCCGCCAGGAACGACTGCACCCTGGCAGACGCGCATCGCCAGCTTCAAGCTGCCGGGCTGCAAGTAGAAGAATCTGTACCCCGGACCTGCGGCCGGCAGTTTATATCAACCCAGGAGAAAGCTGTATGTGATCCAGGCCTCCCGAATGGGAGGCCTGGTTTTTATGTGTGCCCCCAAGGGGACTCGAACCCCTGTTTTGGCCTTGAGAGGGCCACGTCCTGGGCCCCTAGACGATGGGGGCATGAGCGGTGAAATTCTACCATGCCCACTTTACCCCGTCAATTATTTCAACAAAACGCTCACCTCCTGCAAGACTTAACCAGACGTGCTATAATTTTTTGCCGGGAGTAGGAGAGCTAAACAAACAGAAAATTACAGCTCGCCCTTCTGACTGCCTGACTATCCGACTATGCGACCATCTGACTGACCGACTATAGGAGAAGTCCATGTACGATCGCCTGAAGCTCGAGGAATTGCGTCTCTCGCTGGAAAATTGGGAAGAAACCACCCTGGGAGGATACCTGGCGCGCCTGCCCGAACGCCAGGCCCAGTTTATCACCGCCTCCTCCGAGCCGGTCGAGCGCCTGTACACCCCGCTCGACGTGGCCGGGATGGATTACCGGGGAGAGCTGGGCCTGCCCGGAGAATACCCCTACACGCGCGGCGTCCACCCCACCTTGCACCGCGGGAAACTGTGGACGATGCGCATGTTCGCCGGCTTCGGCACCGCCGAGGAGACCAACGCCCGCTTCAAGTACCTGCTCGAACAAGGCCAGACCGGGCTCTCGGTCGCCTTCGACCTGCCGACCTTGATGGGCCTGGATAGCGACGCCCCCGCCGCCCTGGGCGAGTTCGGCAAGTGTGGCGTCGCCGTGTCTTCCCTCAAAGACATGGAGATCCTGCTGGACGGCATCCCGCTGGACAAGGTGTCCACCAGCATGACGATCAACTCCCCTGCCGCCATCGTCTGGGCCATGTACATCGCCACTGCCGAAAAGCAGGGCGTGCCTCCCGACCAGCTGCGCGGCACCATCCAAAACGATATCCTCAAGGAATATATCGCCCAAAAAGAGTACATCTTCCCGCCCGAGCCCTCCATGCGCCTGGTGGTGGATACGATCGAATACGGCACGACCACCGTCCCCCAGTGGAACACGATCAGCATCTCTGGTTACCACATCCGCGAGGCTGGTTCCACCGCCGCCCAGGAGCTGGCCTTCACCCTGGCCGACGGCATGGAATACGTGCGTTGGGCTATGCAGCGTGGGCTGGAGCTGGACGAGTTCGCCCCTCGCCTGTCCTTCTTCTTCAACGCCCACAACGACTTCTTCGAGGAGATCGCCAAGTACCGCGCCGCACGCCGCATCTGGGCGCGCGAGATGCGCCAGACTTTCGGCGCCAAAGACCCGCGCGCCTGGCTGATGCGTTTCCACACCCAGACCGCCGGTGTCTCGCTCACCGCCCAGCAGCCTGAGAACAACATCGTGCGCGTCGCCCTGCAGGCCCTGGCGGCCGTGCTGGGCGGCACCCAATCGCTGCACACCAACAGCATGGATGAAGCCCTGGCGCTGCCTTCTGAGCACGCCGCCACCATCGCCCTGCGCACGCAGCAGATCATTGCCGAGGAGTCGGGCGCTGCTAACACGGTCGATCCCCTGGGTGGATCGTTCTTCGTCGAGAGCCAGACCAATCGCATCGAAGCCCAGGCTTACGATTACTTCGGCCGCATCGCCGAGCTGGGCGGTGTCCTGCCCGCCATCGACAAAGGCTTCTTCCAGGGCGAGATCTCCGACGCCGCCTACCGCTACCAGCGCGAGATCGACGAAAACCTGCGTCGCATCGTCGGCGTCAACGCCTACCAGGACCTAAAGCCTTACGAAATCCCCATCTTAAAAATGGACCCCCAGGGCTACAAACGGCAGGTGAGCCGCATGGAAGCGCTGCGCAAGGAACGCGACAACGCCCGCTGCGGGCAAGCCCTGGACCGGCTGCGCCTGGCCTGCCAGGGAACAGAGAACACCATGCCTTACATTTTGGACGCCGTGCGCGCCTATGCGACACTGGGGGAGATCGTCGGCGTGATGAAAGAAGTGTTCGGGATTTACGCCGAACCGACCTGGATTTAAGCTTAAAAAGGGGTACAATATGCGCCGAATTCCAGTCATAGAGGTTACTTATGCCAAACATTAAAAAGAAAGGCGGCGTGATCGGGATCCTCACCGGTGGCGGTGATGTTCCTGGCTTGAATCCAGCCATCCGCGCCGTCACCATCCGGGCGCTACGCGAAGGCTACCAGGTGATCGGCATCCGGCGCGGCTGGGCCGGCGCCATGGAGATCGTCCGCGCAAAGGACGCCGATAACAGCAACAATTTCCAGGTCCTGACCGAAGAAGTCGTCAACCGGGCGGGAAGGACCGGTGGCACCTTCTTGCACACTTCCCGCGCTCGCCCAAGCCATGTGAGGAAAGCGGAAGTCCCAGAACATCTCAAGGATTCCTACAAAGATCAGATGAATGATCTGACTCCTGAGGTGTTGAAAAACCTGGACTTCCTCGGCATAGACTACCTGATCCCCATTGGCGGGGATGACACACTCAGCTACGCCGTCCGCCTGTACCAGGAAGGGCTGAGGGTGATCGCCATTCCCAAGACGATGGACAACGATGTCCCCGGGACGGATTATTGTATCGGCTTCAGCACCTGCGTCACCCGCACCATCAACCTGGCCAACAACTTGCGCACGATCGCCGGATCGCACGAACGCTTTCTGGTGATGGAAGTTTTCGGGCGCTATGCCGGTTTCACTGCCATGCTGCCCACTATGGCCGGAGCGGCCAACCGCTGTGTGATCCCGGAGTATAAATTTAATATCGATCTCCTGGCAGAATTGTTGGTGTACGACCGCAACAAGAATCCCAGCCATTATTCCGTGGTGCTGGTGTCGGAAGGTACCATGTTCGAGGGTGGGGAAATGGTGTTCACCGACTCGACCCTCGACGCTTATGGGCATAAGAAGCTGGGTGGGATCGGCGACCTGGTCTCCTCGGAATTAAAGGAGCGCTCCGCCAAGTTTAACAAAGGCAAGGCAGTCAATGTCATTAATCAAAAACTGGGCTATATGGTGCGCGGCGGCGATCCGGATGCGATCGATTCGATCGTCCCCATGGCTTACGGCAACCTGGCGTTGGACCTGGCCCTGGGTGGGATCCATGGTCGGCTGGTCGTCCTGAAGAACGGGCGTTATGATAACGTGCCGCTCGACGTGGTGATCAGTTCCAAGAAGAATGTCAACGTTGAAAAGCACTATGACACCCAGCGCTTGCGCCCCCTCTACAAGAGTTTCGAGATGAAACCCTTGTTTATCATGACCAGCGATTAGAGATTATTGGAAGGTGATCGGTTCGACGAGCACCTGGTCGGCGGGGATGAAGGCCTTCAAGCGGTTGATCAGCTCTGCGCACAGGCCAGTGGTGAAGTTGGGGAACTCAATTAAATAGCCGCGGCCGCGCTCAAAGACGTGGAAGGCGAAGCGATCTTTCCCAGGATAAGCGATCAGGGTGCCGTAAGCCTGCCGGATGCGCAGGTTATCGCGGATCCTATCCTCCGTGGGGCGCAGAACGATCGTGATCATGTGAACGGCCTCCCCATCGGGGGGCGGCAACGGGGAGACGATAAAGGGGGGCAACACACTCGCTGAGATGCTTTCGCTCACCTCGACCGGAGCAGCTGGGAGAATTTCCCCGGGCGCCTCGCTGGAGGGGGCTGACTCAGCGGATGGAGTGGCAATAGGGGATAGCTCAGGAGAGAGCGGCTCCTCGGCCAGCTCCATGGATCCCGCCGGATCGGCCACGGCAGCCATCACCGCGTTGGCGAGTTCCCAATCTGGCGGGAAAATCTCTGGGGGTGGAGGCGTGTCCTCCTCCCAGGCGGCGTCCCAATCCGCTTTCCAAACCAGGCCATGTTCAGCGGTTTCAGCGACCTGCTGGGTGGCCTGGATCACCAACGGGAAGTCAGTGATCGCATCCTGAGACGCATCGCTTTTCTCTCCTGACAGGCCTGCCTCACGCCGTGCGCTCGCCGCTGGGACTGCTGCTTCAGCTGAATCCCTAAAATACCCCTCATCCAAGGGTGGTCTTTCTTCGAAATCCTCCGGGATCAGCACCTCCTGGGGGGGTGGCGGCGCGACGGGGAGGGGCAACGGTTTGAGAGCCGTGGTGAATTTCAAATCCGTGGTGAGGGTGTCCACCAACACTTTGGGCTCGCTGCCCTGCGCGTCGACCCGCCCTTCCACCAATACGACCTTATCGGAACTGAACAGCTCAGCAACTTGCGCCCAGATGCGCGGAAAGATCACCAGCTCGATCTCACCTTGCAAGTCTTCCAGGGTAGCGAAAGCCATGCTCTTACCGGTCTTGGTCTGGTGCGTCCGGTAGCGAGTGATGATCCCGGCCACGCGCACCCGCTCGTTAGGATTGGCCTCCGCCAGCTGCCTGGAGAAGTGGGTGACGACCTCGTTGAGCACCTCGATCACCGGACTGAGAGGGTGGTCGGATACATACAGGCCAATCAGTTCGCGCTCCCAGGCGAGCTGCTCGCGGCGCGGAATTTCGGTCGTTGTTTTAGGGAGCGTGATCTCATCCTTCAGGCCGCTATGCAACCCAAACAGGCTCATCTGGCCCTTTTCTGCGGCGCGGAAATGAGAGGCGCTGACCGAGACGAAACGGTCGAGAGACTGTAACAAGGCCGGGCGTGGGCCGAAACGGTCGAGCGCGCCCACGCGCACCAGGCATTCCAGGGCACGCTTGCCCACCTGGCGCAGGTCAACCCGCTGGACAAAATTATTGATATCACTGAAAGGCCCCTGCTTGGAGCGCGCCTGGAGGATGGCGTCGACTGGACCGTGACCAACGTTCTTGATCGCTCCCAGGCCAAAGCGGATCGTCGCTTTACCATCCGCATGATCCTCGATGGTGAAATCCCAACCGCTGATATTCACGTCGGGCGACGCCACAGCGATCCCCATCCGGCGACAGTCGGCTGCGTACAATGCCACTTCATCGATGTTGTTCAAGTTGACCGAGAGCAGCGCCGTCATGTATTCGACCGGGAAGTGTGCCTTCAGGTAAGCAGTCTGGACAGCCAGAATCCCATAATCAGCTGCATGCGCCTTGTTAAACCCGTATCGGGCGAACTCCTCCCAGTCGTCAAAAATCTCCCCAGCCGTCTTTTCCGGGATGCCGCGCTGCACCGCGCCGGCGACGAATTTCTCGCGGTGCTTGAGCAGCTGGTCTTTTTGTTTCTTGGATACAGCTTTGCGCAGGTCATCCGCCTCCGAAGCGCTATATCCCCCCAGGTTCATGACGACGAACATCAACTGTTCTTGGTAAACGGGATAGCCATAGGTCTCTTTGAAGATCGATTCCAACATGGGGTGCTGGTATTGAACTGCCTCCTCCCCGTGCATACGGCGGATATACCCGGGGATGAAGTCCATCGGGCCTGGACGGAAAAGTGCCACCATGGCGATCACGTGATCTAGAGTCTTCGGCTTCATCTGCATCAGGTAACGACGCATGCCCGAGCCTTCCACCTGGAAAACGCCGGCTGTGTCGCCGCGGCCCAGCAGCTCGTATGTGGCAGGGTCATCGGTAGGGATATTTTGCAGGTTTAAATCCACCCCGTGGCGCTCTCGGATCAGATCGCAGGCGCGCGCCATGATCGTCAGGGTAGCCAGCCCCAGGAAGTCCACCTTAAGCAGCCCCAATGCTTCCAGGTGCGACATTTCAAATTGGGTGACGATCTTGATCGGGCTGTCCTCCGCCGAACTCCCCGTCGGGCGATGCAGTGGCAGGTATTCAATGATCGGTTTATCGGTCACGATCACGCCCGCCGCGTGGGTGCCAGCGTTCCGCACCACGCCTTCCATCTGTCTGGCCGTGTCAATCAGCTCCTGGAAAAATGGGGCAGACTGGTAGAGCTGCTTGAATTCGGGGACTTCTTCCAGGGCATCGGCGATGCTCACCGTCTTACCAGAAATGTTGGGGATCAGTTTGGCGGCCTTATCAACTTCACTGAGCGGGATGTCCATGACTCGGCCGACGTCGCGGATGGCGGCACGCGCCCCCAAAGTGCCAAAGGTAATGATCTGGGCAACCTTGTCTCCGCCATACTTATTGGCGGTGTATTCCAACATCTCGGCGCGCCGGTCGTCGCGGAAGTCCAGGTCGATATCGGGCATCGAGATGCGCCCCGGGTTAAGGAATCGTTCGAAGATCAGCCCATGGTGAAGGGGGTCGACCAGAGTGATATTCAGCGTATAGGCCACGATCGAGGCGGCTGCCGAACCGCGTGCGTTGTACCAGATGCCGCGTTCCCGCGCATACCGGCACAGGTCCCACACGATCAAGAAATACGTATCGAACCCCATCTGGTGGATGACGCCCAGTTCGTATTCCAATCGCTGGCGCACCAGCGGATCGGGGCTGCGGGTTCCATAGCGCTGCTCTATACCGTCTTCGCACAGTTTCCGCAGGTAGGTCTCGGCGCTATAACCCGGCGGCACGTCGAATTGGGGCAGGCGATAACCTTTAAAGCCCAGGTCCAGGTTGCAGCGCTCAGCGACGAGCAAGGTGTTGCTGATCGCTTCGGGCACCTCCGTAAAGATGGCTGCCATCTCCTCCGGGCTGCGCAAGTAGAACGTTTGATCGCTCATCCGCATCCGGTTTGGATCGCTGAGCACACAGCCAGTCTGAATGGCGAGCAGGATGTCCTGCAGGCGGGCGTCTTCCGGGTTGATATAGTGCACATCGTTGGTGGCGACGAAACGCGCCTGGTAGCGCTTGCCCAGGTCAAGCAGGATTTTGTTGATCCGCTCGATCTCCTCGATGTCGTGCTCCTGCAGTTCCAGGAAAAAATTGTCCGCCCCAAAGACTTCGTAGTACCAGTCCAACTGGCGGCGAGCTGCCTCCAGGCTCTCCTGCTGGATCAGGCGCGGGATTTCCGCCGACATGCAGCCAGAAGTGCAGATCAGCCCCTCGGCGTGCCTGGCCAGGAACTCGTGATCGATGCGCGGATAGTAGTAGAAACCATCCAGTTGAGCTGCGCTGGCGATCTGCAGCAGGTTGCGATAACCGGTCTCGTTCTCCGCCAGGAGTAACAGGTGGCTGGATTTCTTATCCAGCTGGGGATCGCGCTCGTTCATTCTTCGCGCGGCTAAATAGGCCTCGACTCCGATGATCGGTTTGAGCCCGGCTTCGGTGGTCGCCTTGAAGAACTCCATCACCCCGAACATCGTCCCGTGGTCGGTCAAGGCCAGGGCGGGCATACCCATTTCCTTGGCGCGCTTCACCATCTTCTTGATGTTGCTGAATCCGTCGAGCAGGGAGTACTCAGAGTGGACGTGCAGGTGGACGAAGGACATGGAAGCGTGAAGAGTGAAACGTGAAACGTAATAATTTAAGAATGGATAGGAGCCGGGTTAGAGGGACGAGATTGAGTGACCCGCGCCAATTGAGATTATAGCACGCGGATCGGCATGGGAAACATACGCTTGGCTTAAAATATTGGGATTGTTCGGATTTTCGGCATGAAGAAAGATGTGGTATAAACACAGGATTGGCAGGGCATTCGTTGGCGAGTCCGGTGCCGATTGGTGACCGGTGAGCGCTGGAGGCTGACGGCCATTAAGTACAAACTCGAGGAGTGGTAAACCCATGAATTCAGCTTATGCGTTCTTTGAAAACTTGGCCTCCGAGATCCCGGAGATCCCTCCGGATAGCATTATCAGCCGCACGATCTACGGCGACGAGCAAGTTAAGGTGGTCCTGTTCGGCTTCGCCCAGGGGCAGGAACTCTCCGAACACACCGCCTCCCAGGCAGCCCTGCTGTTCTTTGTGCAGGGAGAAGCGCGCCTGACCCTCGGCAAAGACCAGATGGAGGCTCACCCGGGGACCTGGGTGCGCATGCAACCGCAGCTCCCCCACAGCGTCTTCGCCAGGACACCGCTGGTAATGCTCCTGCTGCTACTCAAAGAGATGCCCTAGAAATAATGCAGAACAGATCCCGTTTCCCGCTGATCGCTTTATCCCTGCTCCTCTTCTTAATAGCCATCTGGGCCGGGCTGGTGCGCCTGGGATGGCGCTTGCCCCCCCTGCTGCCCACCCTGCCCCTCGCCCATGGCCCGCTGATGGTTTCTGGCTTCCTGGGGACCTTGATCGCCCTGGAACGGGCAGTGGCGCTGCGCGCCCGCTGGACTTACATCGGGCCGCTGCTCACAAGCCTGGGAGGGCTGTTCTTAGCTTTGGGGATCGGCGGAGAGATCGGGCAAGTTTTGATAGTCCTGGGCAGCCTGAGTTTGCTGCTGGTCTTCGCCGTAATCGTGCGCCGTCATTTCGCCCTCTACACGGTAGTGATGGCTGTTGGCGCGCTGGCCTGGCTGGTTGGTAACCTCTTTTGGCTGTTCGGCTGGCCCATCTATCATATCGTTCTGTGGTGGGCAGGTTTTCTGGTCCTGACTATCGCCGGGGAGCGGTTGGAGCTGGGGCGGCTCACCCGGCTTTCCCGCCCGGTTGAGGCGGCCTTCCTGAGCGCGGTGGCGCTTTTCCTGGTCGGGCTGCTGGTCACGATCCCCGCTTATGATTTTGGGTCGCGCCTGGCCGGCGTCGGGATGATCGCCCTCGGAGCCTGGTTGCTGCGCTACGATCTCGCCCGCCACACCGTGCGCAAGCCTGGCCTGCCGCGCTACATCGCCATCTGCCTGCTGGCTGGCTATGTCTGGTTGCTCGCCGCCGGGTTAGTGGGCTTCGTCTATGGGGGCACCGCAGCCGGGCCGCGCTACGACGCCTTCCTGCATGCCATCTTCCTGGGTTTTGTCATTTCGATGATCTTCGGCCATGCCCCGATCATCTTCCCTGCCATTCTAGGCGTGCAGGTGACCTTCCATCCCGTTCTTTACGCTCATTTGATCCTGCTACATGGCTCTTTGCTTTTGCGTTCATCAGCAGACCTGGCAGGGGCAGTAACCTTCCGCCTGTGGGGCGGCTTGCTGAACGGTATCGCCTTGCTGCTCTTTCTGGGGAGCATGGCGTTTGTGGTGACAAGTGGACGGAGGACGGAAGACCGATGACGAAAGTCGATTTCCTTCGTCTTTCATCGTTCGTCCTTCGTCGGAGGTAATGAAATGCTTATCCTCGCAGTGATCTCAGGTGAATACGGACAAAGGCATGTGGATAACCTGCGCGCCCGCCGGCCCAGCCATTGGGTCCTTGAGACCTGGCAGGCCCCGAGCCTGCTGCCGCCGGTCATCGATTACCCGGAAGACTACCTGCCAACCGCCCTGCCCCCCGCTGAACTGTTGCTATCCTTCGCCGAGCACAAAGGCGTCGCCGAGTTATTGCCTGAGATCGCCCAGCTGTGTGGGGCGCGGGCGGTGATCGCCCCGGTGGACAGCGAAGCCTGGCTGCCGCGCGGCCTGGCGCGCCAGCTGCGCGGCTGGTTGGAGAAGATCGGCGTGGCCTGCGTCACCCCCAAGCCGCTCTGCTCCCTGACCGAAACGCATTACGATCTCACCCGCCGCCAGCGGGTGGCGTACAGCGATCCCTTGATCGCCGAGTTCGCCCACCACTTCGGCTGGCCATCGCTGGCGATCCAGGTCGACCCGCAGACGCGCCAGATCCTCTCCGTCGAGGTGCGCCGGGATGCCGTCTGCGGCTGCGCCCGCTACGTCGCCGAACGGCTGGTGGGCGTTTCGGCCGACGACGCCGAGCAAGAGGCCGGCATGCTGCACCACCATTTCCCTTGCCTGGCCAGCATGGGCATCGACAGCGATTACGGCGACACGTTAATGCACGTCTCCGGCAACATCCTGCGCGACGAGGTCGCCGCCCAGGTCAGGCCTTTCAAGCGCATCCAATACATCCAACCGGGGCAAAGAGTGAATGATGAGTAGAGAGTGGATTGTAGATAGTTGTTTGCAGGTAGATAAAGTAACCGGTTCCCTAATCCAATCAACGTAGCACGGTGATCTTACCCGCGTCACACACCGCCTGCTGGCCATAGTCGTCTCGCACGAGCAGGACGACGTTTTGATACTCTCCCACAGGCACTCTTAAAGAGATAAATGTGCCTGTCCATGTGCGTTGAGCGGGATCGTACTTCACGCTCGGGAAGTATCGCTTTTCATGGAAATCTGGCATTCTGGTGGGCGCCAGGCCATCCACACCCGGAAATCTCAAGCCGGCAAAGATGACGTGGCGATTGCTTTTGAAGGAGATTGCTTCCCCCTCCCATGAGCGGTGAATCACCTGGGATATGCTGACATCGTTGCAGAATAACTTCGGAAGCTGGTCATCGCCCCCGCAGTTTCGGCGAACTGTTGTATAGCGGAAATCTTCGGCACTGCTACCCTTCGGTACGGGCGGGAGCGTTTTGATCAGGGCCTGCCTCATCGGTTTATCTGCGTAGAAAGAATATCCTCCCGAGCCGATCCGCGCCCGGAATTTAATCCTGAATTGGTACCTACCGATCTTTTCCTTGCTTCCATCACAGTAATCGACTTGCAGGCCCCATAACTCTTCAAATTCCGACTGGCTGGTTATGGTCAGCACCCTGCCGCCTGGGGAAAAGTCGCCTATCACCTCGGGGGAGGAATCTTTTCCACCATCGCCCACGAAAATTGTGCCCACGGGAGCTATGAACAAAAAGAGCAACGAGAAGACGAGATTGTACCGAGTGCGAATCATAACTCGCTCCTTTCTGTTTACCATCCAGTGCCTGATGAGGATGCTCCCGCAAATTCCTGGTGTAAGCTCAATCTTGCTGGAGCCAACGTCAATCGGAATTAGGCACGTGGTGCTTTTAAATTAGGATGGGTTTTATGCGAATAATATAATTCAAATTTCCTGGGGAGTCAAATGTTTTTTAGGACGTTGCAAGGAGCGTGGATTTTATCTTGTGATATATCCGTTTCTCCAAAGATTCCCCCTTCCCGTGCCCCATAAAATCCGCGCCTGCGCCGTGCCGGGCAGGTCATAGGCCACCAACCCCGAGTGGGCGGTATTCAAGACGGCTTCCAGGTCGGCGTCGCCGTCGATATTCGCCAGGGTGGGCGCGGCCAGCGCGCCGTTCCAATCCCCTGAAAACGCCGGCGGTAGATCGACCTCGTGCAGCGGGTTCCCCAGGTAATCCAGGATATGCAGCCGGCCGGTGGCGCCTGTCCCCTTCTCGGCCCACGAGGCGAAGATCACCTCCGCCCTGCCATCATCGTTCAGATCGGCTACCGCCGGCTCGGAGGCGAAGCGATAGAACCCTTCAGCGGGGTCGTTGACTGCGTAAGGCCAGTCCCCGTGCTCGGTCTTGTCCAGCCAGAAGGCGTGCAAGCGGCCATCGTAAGAAGCATACAGGATCTCCAGCAAGCCATCCCCGTCCAGGTCGGCGGTCACCGGGTTGGGCTGGGCGTTCTCGATCTGGTTGTAATCCTCGCTGAGCGGCGCGCCGCTGTCCACCGGCGGGGTGCGCCAATCGAAACCGCTGGCATTGAAACGGCTGCGGTCGGCGTTGAAGATGTAGACACCCATATACTGGCTGGGGTAGGAACCGTAGCCGCAGTCGTACACGTTGCCGGTCACCACCACCTCGGCCTGCCCGTTGCCATCGACATCGGCGATCACGGCCGGGGTATGGGCGAAATTGGGCCGGAAGCGCTCGGCGCGGCCATCGCTGGCGTCGCACGTTCCCCAGCCGCGCAGCTCGATCTCCAGGCTCTCCCACACTCCAACTTTGCCCCAGCCTTTGCCGGCGTACATCGCATGAGCCGGGATCTGCTCGCCGTTCGCCTCGTAGGCGCAGATGTAATGCACGTCGGACGGCACCACCAGCTCACCAACCCCGTCGCCGTCCAGGTCGCCAACTGCGGCGTTGGCGTTGAAGATGCCATAAGCGTAGCCGCTGTCGTTGGCGAGCTGCGGCCAGCCGCTGCGCAGCGATCCGTCATGCGCGTAGACCCAGGTGTTGACCCGGTCGTAGACTGCACCCGTGGCGATCACTTCCAGCGTCCCGTCCCCGTCCAGGTCATAGACCGAAAGGCCGCGCAGTTCCAGCCCACCGGTCGGCTGCTGCGGCCAGCCGGGGACGAAATAGCCGTTCCGATCATACACGGAGATGTAGCCGCCGCTGTGCGCGGTGACGATTTCCAGGTCGTTGTCCCCGTCCACGTCGGCCACGACGATCCCCGGCCAGGTGCGACCGACGGAATCGGCCCCCGGTTCACTGCGGTCATGCCCCGAGGCAACCTGCCATTCGAGCTGCCCGGTTGCCCCGTCCAGCGCGAAGATCGAGTATGCCGAGCCGATCACCTCGCTTGTCCCATCGCCGTCCAGGTCGGCCACCGCCGCCGAGCTGTACCAGCCGGTCTCGCACCAGGAGGAATAGCAGCCGCCCTTCTGCCACTTGAGAGCCGGGGCCTGGATGGCATGCTTCTCCAGCGGGCCTTGCACTATAGGCAAATACTGGGTTTGGTCTGCCGCCACCAGGCGAAGGGCGGCGTGGCCTGTGACGGCAGACAGACAAACCCAGAGGGATATGAACAGCATACCGATTTTTCGAGGCGTCATCTTAATTTCCCCAAACAAGATATCCGCAGATCGACTTCCCGTCAATAGCAAAATAGTATGGTCACCCTTAGAGTGTTGTTGATGGTCTTAAAAAGTCAAGACGGCAG
>Ga0209341_10003669_pt1 | contig 14293 bp, 10 predicted proteins | sample RifCSP13_2_FD_184020 | JGI IMG/M metagenome (GOLD analysis project Ga0209341, IMG submission 184020) | Soil microbial communities from Rifle, Colorado - Rifle CSP2_sed 13_2 (SPAdes) (version 2) | ecosystem: Environmental > Terrestrial > Deep subsurface > Rock core/Sediment | place: Rifle...
GATCGTCGGCGCTGCCCGTGCACGGGAGCCGACATCGCGCTGCCGACAGCCTCCAGCCGCGGCGGACCCTCAGAAGCTCCGGCCGTGGCCGCGGAAGGGACCTCCCGCACGCGGGCGGCGGTCGCGGCGGGCGTGACGCCGGCGACGGGGTCGTCGGCCTCGGCCATCGAGGCGGGGCCCGGGCCTGGTCCGACGATCACCACCCCACCACGTTCGGCGGCGACGTAGACGTACCTGCCATCGACCGCCACCGCCGATGCGCGGCCCGGCAGGCGCAGGCGAGCCGTCACGCGAGGCGCGGACGGGTCCGACACGTCGACGGCGAGAAGGCCCGCGTCGCCGTCGGCCACGTACAGGACGTTCCCCGCGCGTGCCATGAGCGGGCCCCAGGCGCTGTTGTTGGTCGGGAGGAGGACCGACCCCAGGCCCCTCGGACGGCGCGGGTCGGAGACGTCGACCAGCCGGATGTGGCTCTGCCCGAAGACGTAGGCGACGTGCCCGCTGGCGGTGACGTCCTCGCCGGCGAGTGGCCTGTCGGCCGCCCCCGGCATCGGCTCGCTGAACGCGGAGAGCACGGCCGGATGCCGCGGATCGGAGACGTCCATCAGCAGCAGGCCCGCATTGCCCGCGGCGACGTAGGCCACATCACCCGAGACCGCGATGCCGGCCGCGCCCGGATCGTCGAGCGTCGGGGTCCGGTCTCCCGAGAAGCTCAGGAACCTGAGCTCGCACGGCGAGAAGGGATCGGACACATCCAGAGCGACGAACGTGTCCTCCGCCGCGACGTACAGGCCCGTGCCGGAGACGAACTGGTTGCGTGGCGTGCTGTAGCCGAAGCGTCCTGGGAGCTGGAAGGCTAGCGCGTCGATGGGATGTTCTGGATCGGAGACGTCCACGACGTGCAGACCTTGATCGTCGAGGACAGTGACATAGGCGGCTCTGCCCACGAGCACCACGGTCGACGCGCTCTGCTCCTCGTCGTCCCGCGGAAGGTCGACGGCCGCGATCTCCCGTGGCCGGGTCGGGTCGGAGACGTCGACCACGCGGAGCCCGTACCGACCCGCCGCCGCGAAGGCGTGCGCGCCTGACACCGCGACGCCGTCAGCGAAGCCGAGCGGGCGGTACAGGCTCACGCGCTCGGGCACCGCAGGAGCGGAAACGTCCACGACATGGAGGCCCGCGTTGCGGTCGGCCACGAGCGCGATGTCGCCGGTGACGGCGAGGCCCTCGGCGTGGCCCCTCGGCGTCTCGAACGCACCAAGCGCGCGAGGACGCTCTCGATCGGACACGTCGATCGCGCGCAGGCCGCCGCCGGCGCTGGCTCCGTAGAGGGTCGTTCCCGCCGCGACGACCCCCATCGCCCAGCCAGGCGTGCGGTGGGAGGCGACCTCCCTCGGAGTCCTTGGGTCGGAGATGTCGACCACGCGCACGCCTTCCCATCCGCCAGCGACGTACGCGGTGCTCCCCGTCACGGCGATCCCGTACGCGTATCCCGGCAGCGCAAGGCGAGCCACTTCGAACGGATGAAGTGGATCCCTGATGTCGGCGACCACCAGGCCGGCACCGGCCGCGGCGAGATAGGCATACCCGCCCGCGACGGCCGCATCGAAGGTGTAGACCGACCCGTCGAGCGCCGCGACGCCGCGGGGAGCGGCGGGGTCCGAGATGTCCACGACCTGGAGGCCGCCCGAGCCTGCGGCCACGTAGGCGTAGGGAGCCGCGACCGTCACCCCCTCGGCGTAGCCCGTGATGCCGAGTCGCGACACGCTCTTCGGGCGAGAAGGGTCGCCGACGTCGACAAGATGCAGGCCCGCGCCACCCGCCGCGACGACCGCCGTGTCGCCATCCAGGTGGATGGCCTCGACGGACCCCCCGAGGAACTCGGTGGCCCCCAGCTCTCGCACCTCTGCCGGGTCGGAGAGGTCCAGCACGCTGAGCCGCATGCCCACGCCGGCGTAGGCGAGCTTCCCGCGCGCCGCCACGGCGCCGATCGGACCGCCGATCTGCCCGACCACCTGGAGCGAGCTCGGTCCGCTGGCCGGACCTGGCACTGGAGAAGGCGACGGCGCCGGCGTCGCGTTGCGCGTAGAAGGGCAGGCCGCGAGGTCCACGCGTCTCGGGGGCGGCGCCGATGGCGGCCTGGGACGGGGCGAAGCCAAGGCCGTCTCGGTCGCCGCGGGTGCGGGAGCCGCAGGGCTCGCGGCGACGTGGGCAGGCTCAGGGGTCGGAGCCGGTGTCGACGACGTGCAGCCGGCGATCAGGATGAGCAGGGCGGCCATCGACGCGCACGCGCGTCGCATCGGAATGGCGGTCCTAGAGATCCTTCCCACCGGCGAGCAGATAGTCCTCCGGACGGTCAAGCAAGGCGACACCGGCCCGCGCGCCAGAAGGGCGATCGCGTCTGATCCGCGTCACCCGCAGGCTGAGGTCGAACGGGTCTAGGCCAGGCTTCCCCGCGGGACTACCCTCGGCCGCGTGCTGAGCGCCTATCGGCGCTTCCTTCTCTAGTCAGGAGCACGCGCTGAGCAGCTCCGTGAAGGAGCGCCTCTCGCTCATGCGGGTCTCGCCGTCGGCCATGGTCGCGATGGACGCGGAAGGTCGGATCACCGCCCTCAATCCCGCGGCGGAGCGGCTGCTCGGGACGGCGCCCGGCGCCGCGGAGGGGCGTCCGTACACCGAGGTGTTCGGAGCGTCGCTCGCCTCGCGCATGGTCCCGCTCTTCATGCGCGCGTCGCGCCACGCGCCCGGCACTCCGCACGAGATGGAGGTGACGCTCCCGGACTCGCGCCGGGTACGGCTCCGAGCGAGCGCCGGACCGCTTGTCGGGACCGACGGCGCGTTCATCGGGCTGCTGTTCGTGGCGGACGATCGCTCGACCGAGCACGCCGCGCGCGAGGACGTGCGCCGGAGCGCGCAGAAGGAGGAGCGCCTTCGCGCCGCGCTCCAGCGCTACGTGGGTGAGCAGGTCGCGGAGCAGGTCGACGAGCGGCCATCATTCATCCAGATCGGCGGCGCGCGCCAGGTCGTCTCCGTCCTGCACTCAGACGTGCGCGGGTACACCACGATCGCCGAGCAGCTCGAGCCGGAAGCCGTGCACGCGCTGCTGCTTCGCTACCACGGAGCCGCCGTCGCGGCGCTCGAGTCGGAGCGCGGCATGCTCGACCGCTACATCGGCGACGCCATCCTCGCGCTCTGGAACGCGCCGGGCCCGCAGGAGCAGCACGCGCTCATGGCCATCAAGGGGGCGCTGCGCATGCGCGACGCGACGCTCGCGCTCGGAAGCGAGCTCACGTACGGGATCGGCGTCCACACCGGCGAGGCCGTCGTCGGCAATCTCGGGAGCGAGCGCTACATGCACTACACCGCGATCGGCGACACCGTGAACGTCGCCGCGCGGCTCCAGAGCGGTGCCGCCGGGGGCGAGGTCGTGTGCTCCTCCGCCACCCTCAGCGCGGCCGGGCCGTCGGTGCGCGCGGTGCCGCTCGGGTCGCTCTCGGTGAAGGGTCGCAAGGGCGAGATCGAGGCGTACCGCGTCGAGGGGGTGGAGGGATGACGGTCGTAGCGGGAGCGACCATCGGCGCCTACCGGATCATCGAGCAGATCGGCCGCGGCGGCATGGCCACCGTCTACAAGGCCTACCAGCCCGCGCTCGCCCGCAACGTCGCCATCAAGGTGCTGCCGCAGTTCTTCGCAGAGGACCCCGGGTCCCACGAGCGCTTCCAGCAGGAGGCGATCGCGATCGCGAAGCTGCGCCATCCGAACATCCTCGCGGTCTTCGACTACGGCGAGGAGAACGGCATCACCTACATCGCGAGCGAGTTCGTCGACGGCGGCACGCTCGCGGAGCAGCTCGGGACGCCGCTGCCCGCCGACTACGTCGTGCGGATCCTCGGCCCCATCGCGTCCGCCCTCGACTACGCGCACGCGCGCGGCGTCCTCCACCGGGACGTGAAGCCCTCGAACGTGCTCCTCGCCCGCGACGGCACGCCGATCCTCTCGGACTTCGGCCTGGCGAAGATGGTCGGGACCATGCCGCGCCTCACCCAGAGCGGCATGGCCGTCGGGACGCCCGAGTACATGGCGCCGGAACAGGCCATGGGCGAGGAGGTCGGGCCCGGCACGGACCTCTATGCGCTCGCGGTCGTCGCGTACGAGATGCTCACCGGACGCGTCCCGTACTCCGCCGAGACCCCGCTCGCCGTGCTGCTGGCGCACGTGCACAAGCCGCTGCCGCTGCCGCGCAGCCTCGTGCCGTCGCTGAGCCCGGAGCTCGAGGCGGTGCTGCTCAAGGGCCTCGCCAAGACGGCGGCCGAGCGCTATCCCACGGCGACGGAGCTCGTCCACGCGCTGGACGTCGCGGTGCGCGGCCAGGCTCCGGCCCTCTCGTCCCCCGCGCCCTTCGTCGTCGCTCCCGCGGCCGGCGTCACGCCCGGGCCGCCCGCGCCGGCGGTCCCCGCGCCGGCGGCGGGTCCGGGCCGAAGGCTGCCCCTACCGTTGATCCTCGGCGGCGGCCTCGTCGCGCTCGGCCTCATCGGCGCGATCGCCTTTGTGCTCACGCGGCCCGCTGCCGCTCCATCCGGGGCCGTCGGCCTGAAGGGCGCGCTCGTCTGGACCGCGGCGCTCGACCCGGCCGAGTTCAGCGCGTTCCCGGGCCTGCCGGACGCCGAGGCCGCGACCGTGCGGACCCTGCCGGGCGCGATCGAGATGGCGGTCATGCGGCCGGAGGGCCGGACCGCCCTCGAGTTCGAGAAGCTGCTCCCGGAGCGCTACCTGGCCGAGTGGGACGTCGAGCTGAGCGGGCCGCTGCTCGTCTTCGACGTGCGCCTCGCCAGCGAGCCCGACGGCATGCAGTACCTGCGCGTCGCCACGGGTCCGCAGGCGCTCCACCTCGAGGAGGTCAGGTGCGCCGGCGGCAACTGCACACCCACGCCGCTCTCGCCGGAGCGGAGCGTGCCGCTGGCCGGGGACGGCCGCCGCGTCACGCTGGGCGTGGCCGCAGGACCGACGGGCTACGCCGTCTTCGTCGACGGCGCGCGCGTGGTCGATGCGTCGGTCAAGCCCATGACCCGCGGGCTGCTGGGGCTGGAGGTCTTCGGCCCTCGCGAGGGAACGGTGCGGATCGTCGGCCTGCGCCTGTACGAGCTGCTCGGATCCCTACCCTGACCGCCTCGAGCGGCGGTACGCGACCAGGATCGCCATTCCAAGGAGCAGGGCGGCCAGCGAAGCGACGCCGAGAGCGGCCGAGATCGGATCCCCCGCGCCGGCGTCCGCGGGAGTCGCGGGCCGCTCTGCGGTGACCGAAGGCGCCGCCGGTGCCGGCGCGCGCGAGCCGGGCTCGGCCCGGTAGTACGCGACGTCCTTGCCGCCTAGCCGCGCCCGGTAGGCGAAGGCGATCCCCGCCTCGGTGGCGGTGGCAGGCGCCTCGGCGATCGCCGCTCCGCCGGCGTCGTAGCCGGTCACCCGTATCGCGGCGAGGTCGCGCCAGTCCGAGAGCGGCCTCAGGACGAGGTCGGTGTCGGGCCCGATCGGCTGGCGGATCTCGATCGCGTCCGCCGTGCGCTCCGCGATCAGGTAGTGGTCCCCCGCGCTCAGCGGCACCCCGTTGAAGCCGGTGAGGATGCCCGCCGTGAGGTCGCCAGAGGCGCTCGTCACGAGGACGCCCTCGGGAGGCAGCGTGTGGCCGCCGGCGGCGTACGCGCGCTGGGTGCTCCAGTTGCGGATGACGCTCACCCTCTCGAAGACGCTGCGCGTGACGCCGTCGGCGAGATCCTCGTATGCCGTCATCTTCGTCCCCGCGTAGCGCGAGGCGACCCTGGACTGGAACTCGAAGATCGCGTTCGGCCACGGGCCGTCCATCGGCTCGAGCGGGGCACAGCCCCACCCGCCCGGCTCGTTGCCACAGGGCCCGATCTTGTGCTTCGCCATGAGCGCGTAGTTGAGCATCGACCCGAGCGCCAGATCCCAACCCAGGTACGCCTTGCCGACCGCGGCGCTGGCCCAGTACTGGTAGAAGAGGACCTTGTCGCCCACGAGGAGCGGCGCGACCGGGTACACGCGCCAGTTCCCTGCTCCGTAGTCCCGGTCCATGTTCTCCCAGGAGACCTGCATGCTGCCCAGGAAACCGGCCGCGCTCTCGGCCAGCATGTCGCTGCCCCACTCGTTCACCATCCGGAGGTCGCGGCGCTCGCGGACGTGGTCGTACCAGCCGGCTGAGAAGCCGGCCCGCGGCGCCGACGGATTCAGATCTGGTCCGAGCCGCTCCGCGCCGACGACGTCCTCGTAGACCATGTCCGGCTGGAACACGTCCTCGAGCTGCGCGAAGAGCCGGTCGAGGCGCTGGCGGACGTAGGGGTGGTAGGGCGAGACGTTGTAGCCCCAGTCCTCCTTGCCGCCGATGACCCAAGGGCTGCGCGCGGGCTCGCCGCGCTCGTCGATCACGGCGATATCCCTCGCGGTGAGCGGCGGCGGCAGGCTCTTCATCGTGGGCGAGTCCTCATGCCACCACGACGGCAGGATCATCGGCATCACGAGGAAGCCGCGCGCTTTGGCCGCTCCCACGGCGGCACGCAGCTCGTCCAGCGTGCCCTGCGCGGGGTCGGGCGGCAGGACGTCGGGGTGGTGGCCGTGGATCCCTGCCGGCCAGTAGAAGGCGATCATGAGGAGCGCCGGGGCCGGGATCTCCGCCAGGAGCTGCGGCCACTCTCCGAAGCGACGGTCGACGAAGTCCGACTGGAGATGGAAGAGCGGCGCCCGAGAGACGGCGTCGAAGCGGTCCCCGAGCTTCTGCCTGACGGAGGGGAGCGCATCGAGGTCGCTGTCCCGACGGGCGGCCAGCACGGTCTCGAGGAATGACTGGGAGACCCGGACACGGACGGTCGGGGTGATCCATGCGTCACCGCGCCGCACGACGACGGGGAAGGTGTGCTGCAGCTGCGCGGTGTGGCGGCCGCTCTCCTCGATCCGATGCGCGATGCCCAGCTTCACGGGCCAGAAGTCCCGCGGCGTTCGCAGCGAATAGAGCGCCAGCGACCCGCCGCCGGTGGTGCGCACGCCGAGGTAGTCGGTGAACGGCGCGCCGGCGCCGGCGCCCCACGAGCGGTGCGCCTTGAACCATCCGGACCGCAGGATCAGCCCGGGAGGGCCGGGAATGAGCGCTTCCTCGATCTCCGACTCCAGGAACGCCAGCTGATGAGGGAAGCTCACCCCGGTGACCATCCCGCTGCCCCCGTTCCGCACGGTCATCCGCAGGTCGAAGTACGCCTCGGCGGATGCGCGCAGCACGACCTCGGCGCTCACGCCGTGCGGCACCCCGGGCCGCGCCGTGTACGACATCGTGAGCTCGCCGCGCGCGGCGGACCACGTGTAACGAAAGTCGCCCGCCGGACCGCCGCCGCCGTACTCGCTCGCCCAAGCCTCCGGGATCGAACCCCCGAGGACCTCGACCTTCCAGAGGCTCTCGGCTTCCGAGCCGAGGCTCACGGTCCCGCCGGCCTTGCGGTCCTTGATGTACGCGATGGATCCATTGGACTTCCGCAGGCCCACTTCGTAGTAGCTCGGGCTGCCGACGATCATCACATCCGGCCTCGAGTCGTCGAAGTACACCGGCTCCGCCGCGAACACGGCCGGCGAGGGCAGCAGCGCCTGCGCCGCTACCAGAAGGATCGCGATGAGACGTCCTTGGCCCTTCCCGGCCATGTCGGTCACCCTTCCGCTGCTCGGGTCACCGTCCCTGGATCCCATGGGCCGATGGCCCCCGTCAGCCGGTAACGCTATTCAGGCTGGGTAGTGCCGAAAGGCACCTGACCGTATTCGGAGGGGCGCCTACCGGAGGAAGGCGGCGACCCCCGCGGCCTCGACGCTCGCGGTCCACGCGAGCAGGACGAGCGCGCCGGCGATGCACGCGAACTCCGCGGCGCCCAGCGGCCCCTCAAGGGCCGGCCGCTAACGTTCGCTGCGAAGAAGCGCCGGCGCAGGAGGAGGAAGCCACGGACCTCGTACGGATCCTCGAGAACGCGGTCCTCGTCGTCTTCGTGCTGGTCGTCGTCGTGACCGACTGGCGATGGCAGCGCATCCCGAACGTGGTCACGTTCCCGACGATGGCGCTCGGGCTCCTGCTCGGTCTCGGTGAAGCGATCGGTCGCGAGGGCGGCCTCGAGCCCGCGGCCCTCGGCGCTCCGCTGCAGGGCGGCTTCCTCGATCACCTCACCGGTCTCGCGATCGGCCTCGGCATCTCGTACCCCTTCTATGTCGGCGGTGGCATCAAGGCGGGCGACGCGAAGATGCTGATGGCCATCGGTGCGGTGCGCGGGTCGCTCTTCCTGCTGAACGCGGCCCTCTATGGGGCGCTCGCGGGTGGCGTCCTCGCGCTCGTGCTGATGGCCTCGCGTCGCCTCTCGCCGCCGGAGTCCGAGGTGCGCGGGCGGTTCTGGCGGGTCATGAAGAGCCGCATCCCGTACGGCGTCGCGCTCGGGATCGGGGCGCTCATCGCCCTCGCGCTCTCGCCATAGCCGCCTGGGACGACGGCGGTGTACAGCGAAGTCTTATGCTCGGTCGTCCGATGGCCGTAGCGACCGACAAGATCCGCATCCTCATCGTCGACGACATCGCCGACACCCGGGACAACCTCGCGAAGCTCCTCGGCTTCGAGCCGGACTTCGCCATCGTGGGTGCGGCAGCCGGCGGCCAGGAGGCCGTCACGCTCACCAAGGAGCTGCGCCCGAACGTGATCCTCATGGACATCAACATGCCGGACATGGACGGGATCACGGCGACGGAGATCATCTCCAACACCGTCCCGGACGCGCCGATCATCATGATGAGCGTCCAGGGGGAGCAGGACTACCTCCGCCGCTCGATGCTCGCCGGCGCACGCGAGTTCCTGGTGAAGCCCTTCTCGGCCGACGAGCTCGTGAACGCCATCCGTCACGTGCACGAGCTCGAGAAGGTGAAGCGCGCCCGCTACGCGCAGGCCGCGCCCGCCGGCGCGCCGCCCGGCTCCGCCGCCGCGCCCGGAGGCACCGAGAAGGGCAAGGTGATCACCCTCTTCTCGCCGAAGGGCGGGGTCGGGCGAACGACGATCGCGACGAACCTCGCCGTCGCCCTGCATCACTCGACCCAGAAGCCGGTCGTGCTCGTCGACGGCAGCCTGCCGTTCGGCGACATCGGCGTGATCCTGAACATGAACCCCAAGGCGAAGACGGTGGCCGACCTGGTCGGCTCGTTCGAGAGCGCGGACGCCGAGGTCATCGACTCGGTCCTGGTGTCTCACTCCTCCGGCATCAAGGTGCTGCTGGCTCCCCCGACCCCGGAGTCCGCCGAGCTCATCAGCGGCGCGAACATGAAGCACGTCCTGGACACGCTGCGCGAGCGCTACGCCTTCATCGTCGTCGACACGTGGCCCTCGTTCCAGGAGGTCGTCCTCACGATGATGGATGCGGCCGACGTCGTGCTGACCCCGATGACCCTCGAGATCACCAGCCTCAAGAACGTGCGCGTGTTCCTCGAGATCACCGAGAAGCTCGGCTACGGCGAGGACAAGGTCCAGCTGATCGCGAATCGAAACGACAGCTCGGGCGGCATCAAGGCGTCGGACATCGAGGCCAGCCTCGGCCGGAAGATCCCCCACACGATCGTCTCGGACGGCCGCACCCTGGTGCTGGCCGTGAACCGGGGCGTGCCGTTCGTCATCAGCCACAAGGACAGCCCGGTCTCGAAGGACCTCTTCGCGCTTGCCGCAAAGCTGTCCGGAGCGCCCGCCGAGGAGGCGGCGGCGCCGGCCAAGCCGGCCGCCCAGGCTCGGGGAGGTCTCAGGCTCTTCGCGCGATAGTCCGAGCGAGGGGCCCGGTCGTACACTCGGCCGAACGACCGTCCGGTCCGTCCGCCGCGCGTCCGGGGCCCGGGCGCCGTCTGACCGTTCGGTAACGCGCCCGCCCACGGGAGGTTAGAGAGAGGCCATGTCCCTTCTGCGGCGTATCGAAGGCTCCCGCCCCGCCCCGACCACCGTCCCGGGCGCCCCCGAAGCGCCTCCCGGGGACGGCAGGAAGCCGCCCGCCCCTCCGGCCGGGGGCCCGCTCTCGCAGACGGCCGCTCCCGCCCGGGACGGGATGCGCGACACGCGTCTGCAGCTGCAGACGAAGATCATCAACAACCTCGATCCGCGGCTCGACCTCTCCGACGTGAAGGCGGTCCGGGCGACGATCGACGAGATGTTCAACCGCTTCATCGAAGAGGACGGGGTGGTCATCACCCGCGTCGAGCGCCAGAAGATGCTCGAGCAGATCCTCGACGAGATCCTCGGCTTCGGTCCGATCCAGCCTCTCTTGAACGACGATTCCGTCACCGAGGTCATGGTGAACGGGCCGTTCCGCACCTACATCGAGCGCAAGGGCAAGCTCGTGCTCTCGGACGTGACCTTTCGGGACGACGACCACGTCATGCGCGTCATCGAGCGCATCATCGCTCCGATCGGCCGCCGGGTGGACGAGTCGAAGCCCTACGAGGACGCGCGGCTCCCGGACGGCTCGCGCGTGAACATCATCATCCCGCCGCTCGCGCTGAACGGTCCGGTCGTCACCATCCGGAAGTTCCCGAAGACCCGGATCATGCCCGAGGACTACGTCAAGTTCGGCACGGCGACCGCGGAGATGATGGAGTTCCTCCGCGCGTGCGTCGAAGCGCGGCTGAACATCTTCATCTCCGGCGGTACGGGCTCCGGGAAGACGACGCTGCTCAACATCATGTCGGGCTTCATCCCGGAGGACGAGCGCATCGTCACCATCGAGGACGCCGCGGAGCTCCGCCTCGTGCAGGACCACGTCGTGCGCCTCGAGTCGCGCGCGCCGAACATCGAGGGCAAGGGCGCCGTGACGATCATGGACCTCGTCAAGAACTCCCTCCGGATGCGTCCCGAGCGGATCGTCGTAGGTGAGATCCGTGGCGGTGAGGCGCTCTCCATGCTGCAGGCCATGAACACCGGACACGACGGCTCGCTGTCGACCGGCCACGCGAACGCTCCGCGCGACATGATCAGCCGCCTGGAGACGATGTGCCTCATGGCCGGCGTCGACCTGCCGGCCAGGGCCATCAAGGAGCAGATCGCCAGCGCGCTCGACGTCATCGTGCAGATCTCGCGGCTGAAGGACGGCTCGCGCAAGATCACCCACATCACCGAGGTCCAGGGCATCGAGGGCGAGACCGTCGTCCTTCAGGACGTCTTCATCTTCGAGCAGACCGCGTTCATCGACGGCAAGGTGCAGGGACGGCTCCGGCCGACCGGCATCCGCCCGAAGTTCTCGGAGAAGTTCGAGGCTGCCGGCATCAAGCTGCCGCCGGGCGTGTTCGGCAACTTGAACGCGGACCTCCTCCGCTAGGGGCCGGGTCCCACCAGTGGAGTACGGCCTCGCGGCCGGGATCGGGGTCGGCGTCCTCCTCGTCTTCGCGGGGATCAGCGCGTTCATGACCGGCGAGGGCAACATCGACGAGCGCCTCGCCCGTTACGCCGGCGGCAAGGGCCAGACGGACGAGCCGAAGCAGCAGCGGCAGCGCCGTGCCGACGTCGACGTGGCCATCCTCACCTCGGACGTCGAGGACAAGCGGCTCCGGATGAAGGTCCAGCGCGACCTCGCGCGCGCCAACCTCAAGCTGAAGGTGTCCGAGTACTACTACATCCGCATCGGCCTGATGATCGGCCTGGGCCTCTTCCTCTACCTATTCCGGGACCCGCTCTCCGGCGTCCTCGGGGCAGTCATCGGCTACTTCTTCCCGCGGATCTACGTGGGCCGTCGCATCGGGGGGCGCCTCGGCGCCTTCAACAAGCAGCTCCCCGACACCATCACGCTCCTCTCGAACTCGCTGCGCGCCGGCTCGAGCTTCCTGCAGTCCATCGAGCTGGTGTCGCGGGAGACGCCAGCGCCCATGGGCGAGGAGATGGGGCGGGTCGTGCGCGAGGTGAACCTCGGCCTCTCGATGGAGGAGGCCCTCCACAACATGGTCCGACGGATCAAGAGCGAGGACCTCGACCTCATGGTCACGGCGATCAGCATCCAGCAGCAGGTGGGTGGCAACCTCGCCGAGATCCTCGACACCATCGCCTTCACCATCCGCGAGCGCGTCCGCATCAAGGGCGAGGTGAGCACCCTCACTGCCCAGGGCCGCATGTCGGGCTACCTCGTCGCGTTCCTGCCCATCGCCATCGCGGCGATGATCAACATGATCCAGCCCGCGTTCATGGAGCCGCTCTTCACCCAGACCATCGGCCAGATCATGCTCGGCGTCGGCATCACCATGATGACCATCGGCTTCTTCGCCATTCGCAAGATCACGGACATCAAGATCTGATGGAAGCCGCTCTCTTCGCGGGTCTCATGACCCTGGCGGTGGTCCTCATCTTCGCCTCGATGGTGATGGCGCAGGCCATCGATCCCGTCCAGGCCCGACTGCAGCAGATCGCGGTGCGTCCACGCACGCTCGAAGAGCTCGAGCTCCAGCGACCGCTCTCCGAGCGCACCCTGAAGCCGATCATCCAGGGACTCTCGAAGCTGGTCGGGCGGTTCTACCCAGCCAACGCGGTGAGCGGCGTGGCCCTGAACCTGAAGCGCGCGGGCATGGAGACGACGAGCACGGAGTTCTTCGTCGGCGTGAAGGCGTTCGCGTCGATCGCCTTCGCCGTCCTCGGCTCGCTCCTCGTGAACGCCATCACTGCCGACAGCACGCAGACGCTCCTGGCGATCCCGACCGGCCTCTTCCTCGGCTTCAAGGCGCCGGACTTCTACCTCTCGAACAAGGCCGGCAAGCGCGCCGGCGAGGTGATCGACGCCCTGCCGGACGCTCTCGACCTGCTCACGATCTCCGTCGAGGCCGGCCTCGGCTTCGACGCGGCCCTGGTGAAGATGACCGAGAAGATGAAGGGCGCTCTCGCCGACGAGTTCCGCCGGGCCGCCGGCGAGCAGCGCGTCGGCAAGTCGCGCGTCGAGGCTCTTCGCGGCATCACCCAGCGGGTCGAGCAGAAGGAGCTCCAGAACTTCATCTCGGCGATGATCCAGGCGGACCAGCTCGGCGTCTCCATGTCGAAGGTCCTGCGCATCCAGTCGGAGCAGATGCGGCTCGAGCGCCGCCAGCGCGCCGAGGAGCGCGCAGCGAAGGCCCCCATCCTCATCATGCTGCCGACCATCGGCTGCATCTTCCCCGCGCTGTTCATCGTGATCCTCGGCCCGGCGGTCCTCACCGCGCTGGCGAGCTGCGGGAGCTTCTGAGCGTAGTCGGGGGCTCCGCCCCCGCCGGCCCCCACGTGTTCTCCGTCACGAACACCACCCGCGGCACCGTCCTGGCATCGCGCTGCCGGCGCGCCGCGGGGATCCTCTCTCGGGGCATCGGCCTCCTCGGGCGCAGCGGCCTCGCGGACGGCGAAGGCCTCCTGATCACCCGGACCTCCGCGATCACGATGGTCCTGATGCGCTTCGCGATCGACGCCGTGTTCCTCGACGGCTCGGGCAGGGTCGTCCGCGCGGTGGAGCGGCTGCGGCCCTGGACGCCGGTGGCGAGCGCCCGGGGCGCGCAGGAGGTCCTGGAGCTGCCCGTCGGCACGATCGCCCGGACGCGGACGCAAGCGGGGGACGTCATCCGGATGGGTCCATGGAGCTGATGCCGTTGGTCCGCGACACCGCGACGGCCCTCGCGGCCGCGCTGGTCCCTGCCCGGTGCGCGGGCTGCGAAGCCGCGGGAGCCTGGCTCTGCCAGAGCTGCCGCGACGAGCTCGAGCCGGTCTCGGCCCGCACGGGGCCGATCGCGCTCCGAGCGGCCGGCCCGCATGCGGGTCCGCTGCGTCATGCGATCCACCGCTTCAAGTACCGCGAGGAGCGCTCGCTCGCGGAGGAGCTCGGGGCGCTGGTGGCGGACCTCCTCACGGCGGACATCGCCCGCGGCGACCGGTGCGATGCCCTGGTGCCGGTGCCGCTCCATCCCGAGCGCGCCCGCGCGCGCGGCTACGACCAGACCGCGCTGCTCGCCGACGCCGTCGCCAGGCGCACCGGACTGCCCGTCGTTCGCGCGATCCGCCGCTTCCGGCACGCCCGCCCCCAGGTCGAGCTCGACCGCGCCGAGCGCGCGCGGAACGTGGAAGGCGCCTTCGTCGGCTGCGCCGGAGCGCTCGCCGGGATGCGGGTCGCCATCGTCGACGACGTCGCCACCACCGGCGCCACGTGCGCCGCGGCGGCGTCGGCGGTGCGCGCGTCCGGAGCGCGGTCCGTGCGCGCCTACCTCGTCGCGATCGACGAGTGATCGCCACCGAAGCGCGAGA
>Ga0209341_10003673_pt1 | contig 14287 bp, 16 predicted proteins | sample RifCSP13_2_FD_184020 | JGI IMG/M metagenome (GOLD analysis project Ga0209341, IMG submission 184020) | Soil microbial communities from Rifle, Colorado - Rifle CSP2_sed 13_2 (SPAdes) (version 2) | ecosystem: Environmental > Terrestrial > Deep subsurface > Rock core/Sediment | place: Rifle...
GCGGAATTGTCAGAAGATGACAAAGAAAAGTTTGCCGATGTTTTGGGTCTTGACGAAGAAGGTGTAAAAGCCTTGATCGCCGAAGCCGCCAAAGACATTGTGCAAAAGAAAGTTGATGAGATCTCAACTCAACTCATCAGCAAATTCCTTTCAGGCGCGGCCGCCATGCGGAAGAAAGCCATTGAAACGGGCAAGCCAGCCGAAGATCCTAACAGAGATGTCACCAGAAAATTCTTGCAGGCTTTGGTTGCAAGAGATACCGTCACTCTTAAGGCTTTGACGACTTCTTCAAGCGACACTCCGAAAGCAGGTTATTTGATCCCGACTGAATTGCAGAAAGAGATCTTGAGGATTGCCGCAGGTGAATACGGCGTTGCGAGAAAGGAAATGCGTTATCTTCCTTTCACCGGTCCGGGCAATACAAGACAGATCCCGACTCTCGGCACTTCAGTTTCTGTTTCTTGGGTCAATGAAGGTGCGGAAAAGCCAAGCGTTCAGCCGCTTTTCGGACTTGTCAATCAAACATTGAAAAAGTTGGCTGCCATTGTTCCTTTGACTGAAGAACTGTTAGAGGATAGTGCCATTAACTTGACACAATTGATTGCGACTTTGTTTGCCGAAGCGATTTCCAAAGCTGAAGATGATGCTTTCTTTGCAGGCACTGGTTCACCGTGGACTGGTATTCTGAACAATGGATCAGTCAATGTTGTGAACATGGGAACTGGCGAAGGATTTTCAGCTATGACTGCTGACGATCTCTTGGACATGATTGACAAGACTCCTTCAGGTATGTTGCAAGGTTCAAAGTTCTACATGAATAGAACAATCCTGTCAGTCATTCGGAAATTGAAAGACACCAGCAATCAATACATCTATCAAAATCCTGGTGGCGGATTGCCAGCGACTGTTTGGAATTATCCGGTGGTCACTTGCGATGCTTTTCCTGGCATTACTGCGACAGCCGCTTCAAAAACTTTCGTGCTTTTCGGCAATTTGCAGAAAGCCGCCGTGTTGGGTGATAAGCAAGAAATGAGAGTTATGCTCTTGGATCAGGCGACAATCACCGACACTGACGGTCAAACTGTCATCAATCTTGCTCAACAGGATATGATTGGTATCAGAGTTGTTGAGAGGGTTGGTTATGTTTTAGCCCTTCCTACTGCCGTGACTGTTTTGAAGACTGGTGCGGCTTCCTAAATCTTTGGGGGTTTGGCATTGGCGATCTTTACAGGTCGCCATGCCAGATCCTCATCAAAAAATCATGCTGTCAATTTATAAAGACAAAATGATAAAACAAAGCCTTAACAAGTCGGACAAGGCTAAAAAAATTAAAGTCAAAAAAATCAATGGCTGCAACAATGGAAATTTGCGAGTCAAACGGGGCGGGCGAAACAATAACCCATAACATCACAAATGCCAATATGGGTAATGTTGATGCCGCAAGTTTAGATCCAGTCGTTTACCCAGTTACGCCAGGCAATAACACTTTTGAGAAGTTTCAAAGGTTTCATGTCACGGCAATGGGAGGTTCTTCAAAGATTGACAATCTTCAAGTTTGGCGGACTGGCGCTTTAGGCGGTTCTGCCACACATCTGACGAACGCAAGGACTTCATCTTATGCAGGTGCTTTGGCTTATGCGACACCAGACACGACAGAAGCGGCGACTTCAACTCAAACAATGCCATCAGCAGATCCTGCCGCCGCGAACTTGGGAATTGGTGGATCATTAACAGGTGCTTTGACAGCTACAGGCTACTCGGATTATCTTAATCACATCATCAAGACGAATGTCGCCGATGTAGCAGGATCAACAAGCACAATGAATTACCAATATGATGAAACAGCATAAGTGCGGACAGTGCGAAAAGTCATTCAAGACGGAAAAGGAATATCTTGATCATGTCTGTGTCAGCGGTTTCAAACCGACACAGCCTGAAAACTTGGGCGAACAGTTTATCAAGATTTCCGAAGCCGCTTTGAAGCGTGGTGAAGCTCGCAAATAAAAATTAACCTGTGCAATTCAATGCACTTGCGGGGCAACTCAATGCCAAGAAAAGATCTTGGCGTGATAGCCAGGATTTTTTCAATTAAAATTATGAAATACTATTTTGAGAAGGAAGGGGAAAAAGAAGAAGTGAAGATTGAAAGGTGGGTTTGGGGCGTGATTTATAAAGACGACACCGAACTTCACCAGTTTGACAATTCAGGTAGGTTTCATCAAATCGGTGAAATTGATCAGGATCAGGTGAAAATGGCTTGCCTTTACAATTTTACAGAATGGCAGAAGAAAAAAGATTTTTCAAAGATGTCAAAAATAATCTATCTGCCATTCCAAAATCAGAGAGAGGACGGGTCAAAGATGAAGCTGATCCACAAATACAGAAATATCAGACCAGCAGGTTATGACGAATTTGCCTTTAGGATTTATATGTTCGGCTTCACATTCGGAAACAAACAATGCTTTTATTATGTTTTGCCGAATGACAGGATCGTTGTCAGTCCTGAAGATAATATTGATTTGACGCTTTTTAATCTTGAACAAAAATGATAGATCCGAGAGAACTTAAAAGACTGAAGTTTGAAGCTTGGGCTAACAGGCCGCTGGTGAAAGCCGGACGGTTTTTGCAGTTTGTCAGAGATTTCTTCTTTCCGCCTAAAGACAAGGTTTTTGTTGATAACATTACACAAATTCGTGGGAGTAAATATGGAAAGATCATTGTTCGGCACCAATTTTTCAGTCTGCGAGTATTGTTGATGCATTATCTGCAAACATTTGATAAACAGCAGGTTGAATTTTGGTCAAGAAGATTTGAAGAGTTGTTTGGCAGACAGTTAGGGCCCAATCCATCAAGGGCTTTTAGCATTTTGATGATTTTTGCTTCAATAAAGTTTGGTTATTCAAGTCAATATGGTTGGTTTGTAGGAGCTATTTCTTATGATAACGCTACGGCTCAAGGTGGATCAAGCGGAACAACAATTACAGTTTCACATACTAACTCGGGATCAAATAGGGGTTTAATTGGTTTCATTCATGTTTTTGATACTGCCGTTTCCGGTGTTGGTTTCACTTACGCAGGAGCAGCCTTGTCAGATATTACATCTGCAGTCAATTCAGACGCCGCCAGAACTTACGCCTACAAAAAGACAAATCCTGCTTTAGGGGCGAACAATGCAGTCGGTTCTTTATCAGGGGCAAGCGCGGATAGCTGCGTTATTTCCGTCATTTCTTTTACTGGGGTTGACCAAACAGACTGTGTTGAAGCCAGTGCTTCTGCTATTGGGACGGATGGAACACCAACTGTTGATGTCACTACAATAAATGCAAATGCATTGGTTGTTGACGGTGTCACTGCAAGGCGACAGACCGCAGGGGCTACAGCTGGAGCAAACCAGACAGAAAGACTTGATACTTTATTTCAATACTCTGGTTTTAAGGGTAGTGCCTTAGTTAGCACAGAACCAAAGGCAACTGCTGGTTCCGTGACAATGAGTTGGTCTATCAGTCAGGGTCAAGGATGGGCTACGGTTGCTGTGGCTATTAAGGCAGCGGCTGAACCAATCCCATACACAGTTCAAAAATCCCTTAAATACACTGTCAAAACAACGCCTTCCACGATCACTAAATCATTGAAATACACTGTTACGGCCGCGGTTTCAGCAATCACCAAAAGCCTGAAATATACTGTTAAGACAACCCCTGCGACTATTCAAAAATCGCTGAGCTATCAGATCATCACCTTCCCCGCGGCCATACAGAAATCGCTCAAGTATGCTATCAAGTTGCCGACAACAATACAGAAAAATCTTAAGTATACCGTGCTGACATCTCCGGCAGCGATCCAGAAAGCTCTTAGCTATTCAGTAAGGTTAACCAAATCAATAACAAAATCTTTGCGATATGCCGTTAAAGTTTCCGCTTCAGCAATTCAAAAATCTCTTGCTTATGCGGTTAGAAAATCAACGACAGCTCAGAAGTCTTTGAAGTATACGGTTAAGACAACGCCTGCTGTGATTGAAAAAGGATTGCAATATCTTGTTAGGAAAGAAAGATTGGTCCAAAAGTCTTTGGTTTATGCAGTCAGATCTTCGTCAGTCATTCAGAAATCATTGAAATATGTCGTGTTCCTGCCAATCTCAATCACGAAATCGCTCAAGTATGCCGTATTAAACGCAGGAAAACTTATTCAGAAGGATCTGGCCTATAGGATTTTGACATCTTCAACAATTGGAAAGGGGTTGATCTATGCTGTTGTCAAAGCTTCAACGATCACAAAACAGCTTAAATATACATTGCTTGTTTTTCCTGCGGCCATTCAGAAGTCGTTGACTTATTATATCCTCGTCGCAAGCACCATTCAAAAATCTTTACAGTATGTTGTCAGGCCCGTAATTACCATTCAAAAATCCCTTCAATATGCAGTTCGTTCAACGCAGTCTATAACGAAGAATTTGCAGTATGCGATTTTGACAATCCCAGCAACCATTCAAAAATCTTTGGTTTATAAAATTGTCAAAGAGAATTTGATCAGCAAAGACTTGGTTTATACCGTTAAGATAGAACAGTTAATCAATAAAAGTTTGCGATATGTCATTGTGTCGTCTGTTTCAATCACGAAAGTTTTGAAATACACGATCCTGAATTCGGGCATGATATTACAGAAGTCTTTAAGATATTCTATTATTAAATCAGGACAGTTAATCCAAAAAAGCCTTGTTTATCATGTTGTCAGTCCACAAGCACCGATCCAAAAATCGCTTCGCTATTTGATCTTGACTGTTTCAACATTGCAAAGGCAATTGATTTATAGGATTGTCAATTCTATTTTGATACAAAAGACACTGACTTACTCGGTTGAAATCAGCCCTGCAATCACAAAAAACTTGAGATATGCTGTTCGGGTGAACAGATCAATCACAAAGTCTTTACGATATGTTGTCAGAGTTTATCCTTACCATAGGAAAGCAAGCCCCTATTCAAGAAAAAACAGTCCGTATCAGCGACTGGTCGGAAGCTAAAAATTAAGTTATAATATAGATATGGATAAAAGAGGAAAGCAGAGGATCTGATTTTATAGAAAATATCCAACCACTTTGTCAACCATGCAACAATAAGAAATTTACAAAAATAATAAAATACTAAGATGAAAAATTATACCAATCGTCAAGAGGTTGAAAATTATTTGCTGATCACAATTGACAGTTCGTTTTATGATCAGATCACTCAATGGATTGCTGAAATTGAAAGCTACATTGATACCTACACAGGAAGAAATTTTGTTGCCGCCGCCACCGCTTCGGCGAGAAAGTTTGATGGCACAGGCAAAGGATCTGTTTTGATTGATGATTGTGTTGAAATCACAAAAGTTGAATATGGTGAAGAAGCACCGCTGACGGAAATCGTCGCAGGTGATTATTTGGTCTATCCTTCAAACACATTGCCGAAAAATAAAATCTCTTTAAGATATTCTGTCTTTCCCGAAGGATTGCAGAATGTTCAGATTACGGCAAAGTGGGGTTATTCTGTCGCTGTGCCTGATCAGATAAAATTCATTGCCACAGTTTTTGTTTCCGGCATCATCAATTATTCTTTGAACGCAGAAGGCGAAGTTTCTTCAATCAGTGTTGGCAGATATACTGTTTCTTATAAAGACGATAAGCAATGGCAGGACTTTGATCGTGCCAACAAAATGCTTGATATGTTGAGAAAAATAACATTCTGAACATGATTTACGATCCATTGAGAAATCAGTTTAACAAAACAGTAAAGACGAAAAGGCTGACTGCAATCACAGAAACTGAAAAAGAAGATTATCAGGATTTTTTGACAGATGTTGCCTGTATGATCCAGCCGCTTGAAGACAGTTTTGGCGAGGATTTGCAAGGTGGCTTCGGAAAAGATTTTTTGATGTTTTGTTCGGTCTTGGATATTCAGGAAGGCGATTTGATCGTTGACGGCACGACTTCTTACAAGGTTGTTGGTGTTGAAGATTTTAAGACATGGTTGGGTCTTTCAACACACATGGAATTAAGAATTAGACTTTATAATGATTAAATGTCCATTCAGATTTCAATTGATGTCGGGAAACAGATTGACAGCATGCGATCTTCTTTGAAACGATACCCCGAACAGAGTTTCAGGGAATTCTCAAATGCCATTAAAAAGTCTGTCATGCTTGTTCAGGGTGAGACGATCAGGAATGCCCCTGTTAATAAACAGTCAGGTGGCGGCAATTTGAGGCAGTCAATCAGGTCTCAAGTTTCAGGTCTGATCGGAAAGGTGGTTGCTTGGGCCGGTTATGCGATTTTCGTCCATGAAGGGACGAAGCCGCACACGATCAGGATCAGGAATAAGCAAGTTTTGGCGAACAGAAGAACAGGGCAGTTTTTCGGGAAAGTCGTCAGGCATCCGGGCACGGCCGCACAGCCTTTCTTGCGAAGGGCGGTTGAAAGAAGTATTGCTCAAATTCAGCGATTTTTCATGCAGTCAATGGAAAAGATCGCTTCATTGAGATATTGACAGTAAAATTGTGCTATAATAGATTATGACTCAAACCTACGCAAATCTGATTGGACTTTTGAAAACAAAACTTGAGGGATTGCTTGATGACGACGACAATGCGATCTTCAAAAATGTTTATGCTTATGGCGAGAATGAGTTTGAGGGTTATCCTTGTGCGGTGATTTTAGACAAAGGGGGTGCAGGTCAGGTCATTGACACGCAGAGAATTGAAAGGGCCTTCACTTTTGATATTTTCCTTTATCAAGAGCAGTCAAAGGCAGGGAAAACAAAATCTGAAGCCGCAACAAATCTTCGCACAGTAGTGGATCGTGTCATTCAGTCTTTTGATCAAGATCCGCAGTTGGGCGGGGTTGTCATGAGGGTGATTGTTGTTGATGTTTCACTTGATTTCACTTCAAGAAATGGCACATTCAATTTTGCAAGGTTCACTGTTCAATTAAACGATTTGGTCAACAATTATTCATAATAAAAACATGAAGAAAAAATATAAAAACATTTCCGGTTGTGAATTGGCTTTAGACGGCTTCGGTTTTGTAAAGCCAAATGAAGTGATTGAAACGGAAAAAGATATAAATAATGCTAACTTTGAAGAGGTTGTCGGCAAAGTTAAAGAAGAAATTAAAAAAGATAACAAATAAACATGGCAAATTACATTGCAGATTTAAGTTATTTGGCGATCAAAGAGGAAACGATTGAAGGCGTTGTAGTCAAGCCGACAGTTTTTCTTCCGCTTGAGTCGGTTGAATTAAAAACAAATCCAAACCACACTCCTGACAGGCGAATGTATGGCACGGATTTTGAAGCATTGGATCTGTCGCAGGGTGAAAGATCCCATGCGGGAACGATCAAAGTTTGGGGTGATCCCGACACTCTTGGTCATTTCCTGAATATGTTTTTGAAGAAAGGAACTACCACGGGATCGGCGGGGGACGGCTACACACACCCCTTCACTGTTGAAAATCCTTCAACCTATACTGTTGAATTTCCAAAAGGCGATTATGCTCAAAGGTTCTTCGGCGTGAAAGGTGATGAATTGCGATTGTTGTTTGAGGAAGCGAAATTGAAGATTGAAGCTGATGTCAGAGCTATGGGACAGGTTTCAGTTATGAAAACTTTATCCGCTCTTGTCGGCGCTTCAGATACAATTGTTCAGTTTTCGCAGGAATATGATTTAGAGCCGAACAGAGGTTTGGCGGCCACTGATCAATTGGTTTTTGAGCCAGGCACAGTCAATGAAGAAACAAAAACGATCAGTTCTATTGATGCAAACGGATATGAGATCACTTTGTCAGCGCCAGTCACCAACAGCCACGATGCAGGAACTTTGGTCTATTTGAAGAAACAGACGATTTCAAGATCAACTCTTCAAAAACCTTTTTTCTTCGGAGATGTCAGAGTTGGTTTCGGGGCGACAAAAGCTCTTGCCACGACAGCCGCAGGATCAAAAGCGACTGCTACTCCAATTCATGAATTCGGCATCACTTTCAAAAACAATCTTTTGGCCGCACCAACCACGAATTACAGAGATCCCGTCAAATTATTGCCGCAGTTTAAGTCCTGTGATGTCATGATTAAGAAACTGTTTGAAACACCTGAACAGCACCAGAAATGGCTTCAGTTGATCAAGCAGGGGATCTGCTTTATCTTCATGGGCGAAATGATCAACATTGCCACTCCGACAAACAACAAATTAACTTTCGCTTTGCACAATGCGAAGCTGATTGATAATGAAGAGCCGTTGAATGTTGGCGAATACATCATGGACGAACAGAACTTAAAGGCTCTTTATGACGTTTCAGACGCTTTAGCTTTGACAGTTGAACTGGTCAATGAAACTTCAACTTATTAAAAATAAAAAACCATGAAAGAAAATAGGCAAACAATTGAGATAACCACCCCTGTTCAAAACATAAAGGTTGTTCTTTATGAGTGGATCACGGGCGGCGAGTATGAAAGTATCAATCAGCCTTTGATGTCTGCTGTTTCCGTTAAGAACATCGGGCCACAAGGGGCAGAGATTGATAAGTTTGACGCAAAAGCTGTTGATGAGTCAAATCACCGTGCAATTGAGAATGTTGTTGTTTCAATTGACGGATCTGAAGATGCTGTTTTGAAAAAAGTTCTTGATATGCACATTGACGATTACAGTTTTGTTCTTCAAAAAGTTTCAGACATTGCGAAAAAAAAATCGTAAAGGCAGATGTTCGGTTGATCAATATGTTCTACATCTGCCGGGAAATGGGCTGGGACTATTGGATTTACCAAAAACAGCCGCAGTTTTTTCTTGATGTCGTGTTAAAGATGCTTGATAAAGAAGCACGAGAAATAAAGAAATGGCAGAACAAACACAAAAGTTAACATTCGTTATTGACGCACAGAATAAAGCGGATCAGGCTTTCAAACAGGTTGAAGGCAGTTTGGGATCTGTTCAGAATAGGCTTGAAGCTTTGAAACCAGCGTTTCAGAAAATGGCCATTGTTGGCACAGCCGCAGTTGCCGCCTTAAGCGTTGGAATGAAGTCGGCCATTGATGCATCAAACGAAATGAATAATGCCATGATCGGCCTGACGACTGTTGCGAATGCGTTCGGTCAGAATGCGGATCAGGCGAAAGATGCCGCTGTTTCTTTGGCAAAAGACGGTTTGATGTCAGTCAAGTCTGCGTCAAACAGCTTGAAAAATCTTTTGGCTACAGGATTTAATTTACCCGAAGCTATTAAATTGATGAATGGTTTTAAGGACGCCGCCGCTTTCAACCGGCAGGGGACTTTGGCATTCGGCGATGCCATTGAAGGGGCAACACAGGGTATAAAAAACCAGAATTCAATCATGGTTGACAATGCAGGTATTACAAAAAACCTTTCAATCATTCTTGGAGAAGCGGGATATTCAGCACAAGATCTTGGTAGAGTTTCATCAGATGTAGGTGTCAGAATGGCTTTGTTCAATGGGATATTGAAAGAAGCATCAACATTTCAGGGTGATGCCGCAAGAGCCGCAGAACAGCTTTCAGGAAAACAGGCGATCCTTGCGACACAGATGTTCAACATGAGGGCGGCAATTGGCGATGCGTTAGCCCCTGCTTTGACAATGTTGATTGAGAAGATTACACCGATAGTCATTAAGATCACCGAATGGACAAAGGCAAATCCTCAATTGACGGCAAAGTTGATTATTGGCGCGACAGCAGTTGCAGGTTTGGTTGCCATTCTCGGTTCTTTGGGGTTGGCTTTGCTTGCCGTTATTCCTGCGATAAAAGCCGTAGGTGTTGCTTTGATGTTTATTACCGCAAATCCGATTGTTTTGGCAATCACTGCGATTATTGCCGCAGGTTATTTATTGGTGGTGAATTGGGACAAGGTTAAATCATTGTTGGTTTCAATTTGGGAAGGGATCAAAAATGCTTTTAAGTCTGTTCTTGATTGGTTTAGAAAAGAGCTTGAAACTCAACAAGAGTGGAATAAAAGGTGGGCATCATCATTTTCACAAATAATGAAAAGCGAATGGGCCTGGATTTTTGAGATCATTGATGCGATTAAATGGATCACAGCACAAATTGGGAAAGTTGTTCAGCCCGTTGGATCTGCAATCGGCACGGCAATTCAGAGCTGGCAAAATTCAGTGCAGTCAAGAGTGGGTGGCAGTGTTTCACCGGAACAAAACTTTTCACCGATCCCTTCTTCAAAATCTTCAGCTAACAGTTATAATTTTACATTCAATGGCGATGTCTTGGATAAAAATCAATTTATTAACAGCATCAAAAATGTTTTCAATCGTGAAACAACATTAAAGATGACAGCGGGTCAATAATATGGCATCAGTAAAATTCAACACGACAGAGATTTTAGACACAACCCACATTCCGAGGTTTATTAAACATGAGTCAATTCCCGATAGGGACATTGTTGTTATGCCATTGGCAAGAGATGACGGCGATATTTTTATTGCCGAAAGATATGGACAGAAACGGATCGTTCTTCAGGGGATTTTGACGGCGACTTCAATGTCAAATCTTGAAACGGCGGTTGATACCTTCAAAGATCTTTTCAGGGGTGTTCAGAAAAATCTTGATATTTCATGGGCGGGTGGCACACGAAGATATGTCGCGACTTGTGTCCGGCATGATTTTGACAGGGATCATTTTAATCTTTTGTTTGTGCCGTGGACGGCGGAGTTTGTTGTGCCTTCAGGCGAGGGGAAAGACACAAGCTCAACAGTTGCTTTGAACGAAAGTGTTTTGACGATAACAACCCCCGCGGCGAAATCATTTTCAATGCTTGGATCTAAACCTGCAAGGCCGCTGATCAAGCTTCAGGGTTCAAACTGGCCCGCAGATGTTAAGGGAATAGAGTTGAAGAATACAGATAACAGCGAGAAGATCGTTCTGACAAAAAACGCTTCTTGGCAGATTGATGACATTATCCGTTTTTATTGTGATGAAAAGAAAGCTACTTTTGAAACGAGCAGTGTTGAGATTGAAAGAGACTTTTTTGGGATCTTTCCTAACTTTGACATTGGCACAAACAATCTCAAAGTCAGCGCAGGGTCTTTGATCAATCAAGAAAGTTTAGAGCCTGACTTAATAGCACACAGCGGAAACAATATCACGGCAACGACTTTCAGAAGAGCCCAGAGTTTTATCATTCCGAAAGCAGATGATACCTTCAGAGAGATAGTTTTGGGTTTGTCAAAGACTGGAAGCCCCGGCAATATGACTGTCAGGATTGAAACTGACAACGGAAATAAGCCGTCAGGGGTTTTGGCTGATGCAAATGCAACATTCACGATTGCCGCCGCAGATGTCGGTGCTTCATTGGCCAATGTCCAAAAAGCTTCAACAAACCTTTGGGCTTTAAGCGCCAACACGAAATACTGGATTGTCGCTTCTGCCGCAGGAGTTGACGGAGGAAATTATTATACGATTGGCAACTCAACGCCTTTTGGCACAGTTGTGCCTTACTCAAAAGGCAATTATTCTTATTCTGATGACAGCGGTTCAACATACACCGATGTTCCCGGCACTGTTTTGGCATTCAAGGTTTTATATGGTGGAAAATCAGGGGCAGGTTCTTGTAAATTAACAGTTTCTTATACTAAAACTTACCTATAATGAAAAAGCAGATTTTAATGAAAGTTTTTACTCCTTCAGGTGAGTTCATTGACGCGTGGACTGACGCAAAGTTCGTTTCTTTTCAAAAAGAGATCAACAGCGGACTTGGCGAATGTGTGATTGAGATTGGCAGACAATTTGATGCAATCGGAAGGGATATTGCTTTGAACAATAAAGTTGAGATTTTTGTTTCCGACAAACAGACTGTTCTTGAAACAGAAGGGATCAGGAAAATTTACAGTGGCTATATTTCAAACATTCAGCCTAATTTGTCTGGATCACAGGAAAGGCTTTTCATCACTTTATTGGGATATTATACGAAGCTGTCTTTGGATATTTTGAAGAATGGAACACAGACGACACTTTACACCGAAGCATCAGCAGGACTTTCAACATCTTCACCTTCAGCGGCCGCAGATATTGGTTTGGTTGTCAGGGCGATCATGGCGAGGTATGTTGCCGAAACTGTCAGTTCTGAAGTTTCTTATAATTCTGCTTCTGTTCCTGATGTCGGTGATAACATCAATTTTACTTTTGAACAAAAGACTTATCGGGAAGCGATTGAAAAAGCGAAGATGTCAGCCCCTTCAGGTTATTATTATTTCTTTGACGAAAAGAATGTTCTTAATTTCAAAGTAAAATCTACGACAGCGGATCATAAATTTATCTTCGGAAAACACTTCAGCTCTTTGCGGATTGAAAGAAGTATGGAAAAAGTCAGGAACTTCATGCTGATTTGGAATGGCGACACTGTATATGAGCATTACGAAGATGCGGGATCAATCGCCGTTTATGGCAGAAGAGTTGAAAGACTGATTGATTACGGCATTGAAGACAGTGCGACAGCGGATTTGATTGGAACTAAGTTTATTGCCGAAAACAAAGATCCCGATGTTCGGATCATTTGTGAAATCATGGACAATAACAATGAGGACAATCGGGGCTATAATATTGAAAGCATCAATCCAGGCGATACCTGCTCTTTTCTGAACTTCAGCTCTTCTTTGAACGATTTTTTGAAGGAAAACATGCTTATCACGAAGGTCGTTTATTATTTGGATAAGATTGAATTGACTGTTGAGAATGTCAGGACAGGGCTTGTGGATATTCAGGAAAAGACGAAAAAAAATGTTGATGATTTATCCACAGCAGGAAGCCCTGCAACATATTCTTGACATGCTATAATAAGAGTATGGATAAAAAAGATGAAAATCTGATTGAAACAATGAAGGTGATCCTTGCTGGAGTTGTTGACGAAAAAGTGAGGCCGATTTATTCAAGGCTTGATAACATTGACACGAAACTTCATAATCACCTTGAACACACGGCGATGAATATCGGTGGCATTCACAAAGATATTTCATGGTTGAAAGAATTTGCTATGAAAAGTTTTAATCAGAAAAACGGCAATGGTGAAAAGATCAATGTGGGCCAAGAGGTGAACATTGAATGGTTGAAATGGGGCTTTCGCTTAATCATAGGCACTTTGATCGTCAATGTTATTGGTTTTATTTATATGTTTTTTAAGAATTAAAAAATGATTTTCAACATTTTCAAAAAGAAACAGTTTCAGGTTGGCGCTTTGGAAGATATGCGGCCGACTAAAGAAAAGGCGAAAGATTACCGATTTGAAGAAATCGCTTCAGTTCCTGTCGTTGATTGGGTTGAAAAGCCGCAGTCAGACTGGAAAAAGTTTCCGATTTTTGAACAAAGCGGATCATCATGCGTTGCAAATGCAGTGGCAAAGATCATAGGAATTGAACAGATCCCCGAAGAAGGGAAATTTATCAATCTTTCAAGAAGGGATATTTATTCACAGAGGTTCAACAAACCCGGCGAAGGCATGAATGCTCTTGATGTCAATAACATTGCGATCAAGAATGGCGTCAGTCTTGAATATTTTATGCCATCGGAAGGCTTGACTGAACAACAGATGAATGAAGCGGCAGACAGAACGCCTGCCAACAAAACGATTGCAAAAGTTTTCAGAATGAAGAACTGGTTTGTTTTGCCGTATGATATGGACGCCATTGCTTCTGTTGTTGATAAAAATCACCCTGTTATGGTTTTCATGCGGTTCAATTATTCCGAGTGGGATCGTCAAGTGCCGGTCATTACAGATCAGGCATTTCAATTAAATCATGCCGTGGCAATTGTGGATAGGACTTTATATCAGGGCAAAAAAGCTTTTATTATTGATGAAAGTTGGGGCAAAAACAGGGGCATCAATGGACAGAGAATTCTGACGGAAGAATGGTTTGATCTAAAGAATGGTAGAATTAACTGGGCTTCTTATTTTGAAGATCTTTCAAACCTTGATCTGATTGAAAAAGTTGAAAAGCCGAAATATAAATTCCTGAAGGATCTTAAAGTCGGCATGACAGATCCCGACATTATCGCTTTGCAAGATTGCCTGAAATACGAAGGATTATTCATAAAAACTCAAGTTTCCACAGGTTATTTTGGTGGTATCACAAGAAAAGCAGTCGTTGACTTTCAGCAGAAATACGTTGATGATATTCTTAAGCCTGAAGGTTTATCTGAAGGCACTGGCTTTGTCGGGCCAGCGACAAGAAAAAAATTAAACGAATTATTTTCATGAATGAGATTTTGTCTTTTGGTTCAATCGTGGCGATTACAGTCGGCATGATTGAGGT
>Ga0209341_10003676_pt1 | contig 14279 bp, 14 predicted proteins | sample RifCSP13_2_FD_184020 | JGI IMG/M metagenome (GOLD analysis project Ga0209341, IMG submission 184020) | Soil microbial communities from Rifle, Colorado - Rifle CSP2_sed 13_2 (SPAdes) (version 2) | ecosystem: Environmental > Terrestrial > Deep subsurface > Rock core/Sediment | place: Rifle...
CGAAGGGGACGCTCGACGGCTGGGAGGGGCTCGCGGCGTATGCGGCGCTCGGACGGCGGAGGTGGACACGCAAATGGAAAGCGGCTGTGGAGCGAGGCGCGGAGTTCTATCTCGAGCGCGGTCTCCTACGCGAAGGACGGAATCGCTACGTGCCTTGGGAGCGGTTGCACTACCCCCTGCACTACTACTACGACGTCCTCGTGGGACTCGAGACCCTCCATCGCCTCGGATATGGGGACGATCCCCGGCTCAGCCCCGCGCTCGATCTCCTGAAGCGCAAGCAGCGACCGGACGGGACGTGGCCCCTGGAAGCGGTCCATCCGGATCTCGGGCGGGGCGCGAACTACGGCGTGGACCCGGGGACTCGTCGGTTCGCGCTAGAGCGCGTCGGCGCCCCGAGCAAGTGGATCACTCTTCGCGCTCTGGCGGTCCTGAACTCTGCTTAGCCGAGCCTCCGCGGGGGTCATATTCCCTCCAATGGCCTCTGGTCGAACGCTGCGACGGGTCGAATCAGTCTTCACATCGACGTATGGTCTTTCAGCCTATTCGTTTAAATACGTAATATGCCTTGTACGTCTTGTATGCTAGAAGACATACTTGGCCGCCTTCGAGAAGAGCTTCTCACGCGGACCCCGTTGGACGCGATCCCCGAATCCGTGTGGAAGCGGACGGGAGCCCTGAACACCTGGGGCACGAACGCGATCGAGGGGAACACGCTCACGTTCGCGGACGTCGAGGCGCTTCTCCTCGAACAACGCACGGCCTCGAACCGTCCCGTCCGCGACGTCCTCGAGACCCTCCAACACGAGGCCACCTTCCGGGGCCTCCTCGGGCGGAGGGGCCGGCCGATCACGCTCGTCACCGTCCTCGAACTCCACGAGGGCGTCTTTCGGGGCATCCTCGCGGACGCCGGACAATGGCGTCGCGTGAACGTCCGCATCGTTGGATCGAAGCACACGCCTCCCCGGATGGAAGAGGTCGTCCCCCTGATGTCCGCGTGGGAAGAGGAGTACGGGAAGAGGGACAAGACCGGGGAACCGGTCTTCCCGTTGGCGGCCTGGATGCACCACAGGTTCGAGGAGATCCACCCGTTCTCGGACGGCAACGGTCGCGCGGGTCGACTGGTGGTGAACCTGCACTTCCTCAAGCACAACTGGCCGCCGATCCACGTGCTCCCGCCGGAACGGGACGCATACCTCGACACCCTCGAACGGGGCCACATTGGTGACCTGTCCGAGTTGGCGGCGTTGTTCCGGGTCCTGATGGGCCGCTCCCTCCTCGACCTGCTGGACCAGGTGGGCACGAAGGACGACGAGCTGAAGCCGTTGCGGAAGTTCGAGGCGCGGGGGCCCTATTCCGCGAAGTATCTCGCCCTTCGCTCGAACCAAGCGCAGCTGCCGGCGCTAAAGGTCCTGGGGGACTGGCGGACCAGCGCGCGGGCGATTGCGATCTACCGTGACCTCGTGGGTCGCGGATAAGATCCGCCCATCCGACGTTGCCGGTCGCGAGCGAAAATCATGGGTAAATCATTATGTACGCCGCGCCTCCATCGGCCCGCCCGGGTCCCGCCGTGGCGCAACGCAACCCCGTTTCCAATCCGTCCCCGATTCGAACGGACGACCGAATTTTCGCCGTCACGGCCGTCGCCCTCACCCTCTTGGCGGCGCTTGCGATTGTCGCCACCTCGCCGAACGCCGTCGCGGGAACCCCGCCTGCGGGCTTCGCGGACACCCTCGTCACCGCCGGCCTCTCGACCCCGATGTCCCTCGTCTTCCTCCCGGACGCGAGCGGCCGCGCGGTCATCGTGCAGCAGGCGGGCGCGATCCGCGCGTGGGACGGCGTCACCCTCTCCACGCTCCACACGATGGTAGAGGTCGTCTCCGGCGGCGAGCGTGGCCTCCTCGGCGTCGAGATCGACCCGGACTGGCCGGCTCGCCCTTATCTGTACGTCTACTACACCGCCAACGTCGGCTTCGTGCAGGTCGCGCGCTTCGAACTCACCGACCCGGGCGGCGTCCTCACCCTCAACCCCGCGTCGAAGCTCATCCTGATCGACGACATGCCGGACATTGCGGGCAACCACAACGGCGGCACCCTGCGCTTCGCCCCGGACAAGACGCTGTACATGAGCGTCGGCGACGACGCGTCGGGATGCCAGGCGCAGGACCTCACCGTGTTGGCGGGCAAGATCCTGCGGATCCGCGTGGACGACTCGATCGACCCCTTGAACCGTGCGACCCTCGCTCCGCCGGACAATCCCTTCTTCAACTCCCCGAGCGACAATGCGAAGCTCGTGTGGGGGTACGGCCTGCGCAATCCTTTCCGCTTCGACATCGACCCCTCGAACAGCGACGTGTTCATCGGCGACGTCGGGCAGAGCGCGTGGGAGGAGGTCTCCCTCGGCGACGCCGGTGGGATCAACTTCGGGTGGCCCTATTACGAAGGCTTCGTCCCGTACCAACTCGCGCTGTGCCCCGGAGACACGTCGATCCCGACGAACCACGACCCGATCTACGTGTACCCGAACCCCGGCGCGGGCAGCGCGTCCGTGATCGGCGCATCGTTGTACCGCGGGGTCGACTACCCCGTGGACGACTCCTTCCCGCCCGCGTACGACCACGACTTCTTCTTCATGGACTTCTACGCCGGCTTCCTCCGCGTGCTGCGATACAATCCCTCGTCCGGCGGGTATGACCTCGTCGCCGGCGTCTCCGCGACGGACTGGGGTACCGCGTACGCATTCGTCCCGGACATCGTCGAGGGCCCCGACGGTGCGCTGTACTTCCTCACGGGCACGTCGCTGCGGAGGATCGCGTACGTGGCCGCCGTGCCCCCCCAGCCCACGGGACTCACCGCCACCCTCGTGAACGGGCTCAACGACGTGCTGCTCACGTGGACGGTCCCGAGCCCGGAGACGGGCGTGGACCACTACGAGGTGTGGTGGTCGTTGGTATATGACCCGTACCGCGACGGATACACGCAGGCGTCCCCGGACCTGCCCCTCGGCTCGGCGGTGTGGGCGGACCTCGGCGCGGGCGCCCTGCCGCGCGCGTACTTCTACTTCGTGCAGGCCGTCGCGATCGGCGGCGAGACGGCCCCGAGCCCCGGGCAGGTCGCGAAGTTCACGCGCCCCGTGCTGGCCCTGCCGACGTTGCTGTCCACGTCCGTGACCACCGCCAGCTCCCTCGTGACGGCCAACGTCCAGGGCACGGCCACATGGTCGATTGCCCGCACCTTCGATGCGTCGGATGCCGCGGATTCCTGGAAGCGGTTCGTCGCCGCCAGACCAGGCAACGACCTCGTGGCGGTGGACCGCACGCACGGCGTGTGGGTGGACGTCACGGCGGCGGGGGACTTCCGCATCGCGGGGTTCGCGCCGTGTTCGACGACGCTGGACCTGCGCGCGGGCTGGAACCTCGTCGGCTTCCCCTCCATGACATTCCGCACGGTCGCGGCCGCCACGGCCGGGCTCGCGGGCCCGCTGATCGTCGAGGGGTACAGCTCCAGCGCCGCCGAGTACCATCTTCTGCGCCTCGGCCCCACGTCGATCCTAAGCCCGACGGAGGCGTACTGGATTTACTCCCCGATGGACCAGCCGTGGACCGTCGAGAACGACGCGCGTCCCTCGTGCGTCTGAGTCTCCGACCTCGCGCCAGCCTGCGTTGTGACGGACAGGAATTGCTCTCCGAGTAGCGAAAGGCACCGATATTCATACCGCGATCATCGCTAGCCGAGGAGGCGCCGCCTCAACGTCCGAGCAGTTCCTTCGAGAGCAGCTCGCCCGCACCGTCCAGGACCCTTCCATCGACCTGCTGCATGAGCAACGACTCCGGGAAGGCCTTCTCGAGCTTCGCGAGGGTCTCCTCCATCTTTCCCTGCAACCTGAGGGGGGCGCGACCCCGGACGACCGCCGCGAGGTAGGAATGGGCGCCGCGGGTGATGTGGATCGTTCGCTCCCCGAAGTCCATGCGACGAAGTTCCCCCTCCTGCGAGGTGACGAAGGAGTCCCGGATGAAGTCCTGGACCGCCGTCAGCATCCCCGTGAGCAGGTCGCGGTCTCGCTCCGCCTTCATCGTGTTCGACAGGTGGGCGAGCAGGATGCCGCTGTAGCCGACGAGGAACACCTCCTCGAGCTTGCCTCGGGATCCGATGTAGACGACGGGCGGGAGAAATGCGAGCGCGAGGGCGAGGAGCCACCAAAGCCACGCGTCGCCTAGGCCCCCGAGGAACTCCACCGCCACCGCGTTGCTTCGCACGGTCACGGCCGGAGTCCCGGCCCCGTCGGTGAAGTCGAGGGCGAACCGGAACGACACGGTGGCCGCGGTCTGCCCCCGGACCGTGACCCCGAGGTGGAGCCGCGATCCCGCGGGCATCGAGGGAATCCTCCACGAAAGCTGACCCGACGACGGGGTGACGCTGTAGGTGCCGTTGTCCGCCACGTACGTGACCGCCGAGGGCAGACTGAGGTTCAGCCACCCGGTCGCGGGCGCGCGGCCCGTGTTCTCGATCACGAGGTCGAGGACGAACAGCGAGCCGACGGAGACCGTGCCGTTCGCGACCGACAGGGTGATGGACGGGGAGGGTGCGCGCAGGCCCACCGCCGCCGCGAGAGGTATTGGCGACAGGAGGTTCCCGTTCCCATCCGTGGCCTCCACGGATACAGCGATCCCCATCGTGAGGCCGTCCTGCAGACCGCGCACGACGCGGAGACGCGCGGACACGGTGTGCGGGCCTGGGGCGACATCCGCCAGCGAAATCGAGAAGCCTGTCCCCGTCGGCGTGGAGGCCAGGGCAGGGAAGAGCGAGAGGAGCTGGAAATGCCCCCCGAGACTCCAGTTCAGCCAGGCGCGGAGGGCGGTGCCCGATCCGGTATTGTCGTAGTCCGCGGAAGCGACGATTTCCATGCCGGCTTCTGCGTCCATCCGGTCGAGGCGGAGCGCGGGCACAAACATCGGCGCGTGCACCGTCGTCGTCGCGACCGCCGTCTCATCGGGGAACGGATCGGCGGCAATGTCCTCGTACTGGACGCGCGCGCGGGACGTGACCGTGGCCAAGTCGGCGACTCCCGCCGGGATGTCGATGGTCCAGGCGAAAGACCGTGTGGCGGCGGGCCCAAGCGACCCGACGGTCCAGGTGACCGTGCCCGGTCCTAGGGTCCCGAGGGGGACGGAGGTGACGTATGTGGCGTTCGGGTCCACGGTCCCGACGACGACAACCGCCGTCGCGGACTCCGCCCCGAGATTCGTCACGGTCGCGTTGAGGACGATGCGATCCCCGGGGTCGACGTCGGTCGCGCCGGCGGCGAGGGACAGCGAGATTCGCGCGTTACGGATGGTGAGGGGGACGCCGAGGCCGGCGCCGCTGAATGGGACGCCGTTGTGGTCCGTGCCCTCGAACGCGAACATTGTCGAGACGACGTTCCCGTTCGCGATCCCGCTCGCCGCCACGGCGGTCAGGTTGAACGAATAGGATCCGGGGTCGACGTTCGTGAAGGCGAAGTCGTACGTCCCGCTCCGCGCGCCGCCAATCGACGCGGCGTCGTCGCCCGTGTACGTCAGTTCCGGCGGCAGGGTCACGTTCACCCAGATCGCCGAGGAGTTCCCTGCCCCCGTGTTCGTGAAGTTCGCGCGGAACGTCGCGGTCTGCCCGGGTCCGACGGCCCCCGGTGTGACGGACGCGGAGAACCCGAGGATGGGTTGGGTGTACCCATAGACGCGGAACATGTAGTCCTTGCCCGCCGACGACCAGGCGATGCCGTTGCCCGACGTGGCCGCCGTTCCGTTCGCATAGGCGGTGTCGTTGTTCGAGTTCCACCACTCGTATCCCTGGTTCGAGTTCCCGCCGCTGCTCCACGCGACGATCCAGTACGTCGTCCCCGCCGCCACAGGGACGGTGGGAGCCAGGTCCACGTCGAGCCACCCCGCAGCCCCGGGGCCGTCCGCGGAGCCGGTCGCGAGGGTCGTAGAACCCGGGAGCCCGCCGATGCAGCAGTCGCGGAGCGACACGTTCAGGGGCTCGGATCCGCCGACGTCGCTCACGTACAGGGAGACGCGCGTCACGACGAAGTCCGCAGGGGGGACGAAGGACTGCGCGACCCATAGGGTGTCGAACACGGCTTCCGCGGTGCCGAGGACCGAGTTGTCGATCATGAGGTGGAATGGGTCGGCCGACGCGGACGGCGCCGCCCCGGGCAGGCCCAGGAGGAGGAGCGCGGCTAGCCATGCAGCCCGCCAGGGTCGGCGGTCCATCACGTTTTCATATCTGGGACCCGCCAAAAACCCTTTCCCACGGTTATCAGGGGACTGGCGGGGCTTCGTCCGCTTGTATCCGGAAAGGATAATCCCGACCGCCCCGTTGGGGCGTGCATGAAGGTCGGCATCGTCGGCACGGGGGACGTGGGGCGGGCTCTGGCGGCTGGGCTCTCTCGCGCGGGTCACGAGGTCGCCCTGGGGTCCCGCGTCCCGGCAAACATTGAGACGATGCCCCCGATCCACATCGTCACGCGCAAGGAGGCCGCGGCGTGGGCCGAGGTCGTAATCCTCGCGGTCCCGTTCCACGCGGTCCAGGACACCGTGAAGGCGATCGGGCCGAACGCGGTGCACGGCAAGGTCCTCGTGGACGCGACGAACGCGGTCGGCACGACCGGCCTGGCGGTCGGATACACGACCTCGGGCGCGGAGGACCTTCAGGCCCTCGTCCCGGGCGCGAGGGTCGTGAAGGCGTTCAACACCGTGTTCGCATCCCTCATGTCCACCGGAAAGGTCGGCGCCGAGCCGCTCGCCTTGTTTATCGCGGGGGACGACATCGCCGCCAAGGAGACCGTCTTGCGTCTCGGGAGGGACCTCGGCTTCGATCCCGTCGACGCGGGCCCTCTCCGGAACGCGCGGTACCTCGAGCCCCTCGCGATGCAGCTCATGCACCTTGCGTACGGCCCGCCGAAGATGGGGACGAACCTCGGCCTGAAACTGCTGCGCGGAACGCCGTGATCGGCCGGCGGAAATCGCGGCCCACAGTCAACGGGTTGGCAGCTCAACGCGGTGCGATCGGGAGCGTGCCGAGCTCCGTGAGGTCTGCCAGGCTCGACGCGGTCAGCGACGTCCACGACAACGTGTACAGCACGTCGCCGATGCGAAGAGCGCGCTGCACGCCGCCCTCCTCGTGGAGGACGATCCCTTGAAGCGCGAGCCCGTCCGAGGCCACGCGGAACACGTACGCCCCGGAGTCCGTCGCGTTCCCCTCCGGGTCCCAGACCCCCGCGTCCACGGGCACGACGAGCAGGCCGCCCGCCGGGTCGGCGAGCAACGCCTTGTGGTCCCAGAGCGCGGGCGACCAGGACGGGTGAGGCACGATGTACGCATCGAGCTGCGCGGGCCGCGCGGGGTTCGACACGTCGAACAGGGACATCTTCATCGCCCCGTCCTCCTGGCCGACGCCGACGAGCCGGCCGTCCGCGTACGGGTGGAGGTACGCGGAGAAGCCCGGGATCTTCAGCTCCCCGACGACGCGGGGCTCCGCGGGCACGGACAGGTCGATGACGAAGAGCGGGTCAATCTGCCGGAACGTGACGAGGTACAGGGTGTCGCCGAGGTATCGGGACGCAAAGATCCGCTCGGTCGGGGCGAGTCCCTCAAGGGCTCCGACGATCGCGAGGTCCGCGCTCAGCACGTAGACGCCGCTCGTGGGCTCCTGCCATCCGACGGTCGTCGCGACCCGCAGGTGCCCGCCCAATTCGTCCATCGCCCACTGGTTCAGGAGCGTGCCGGGCACGTCGCCCGCAGCCGTGGGGCGGAGGTCGAGTGCGTTCACGGACACCTTGTGGATCGTCGTCCGTACTGTCGGCCCGCTGCCATCCCACTTCGCGACGGTCAGGTACAGCGAGGTGTGGGTCATGTACACGATCGAGGCCGCGCCACCCATGACGGACATCACGTTCGCCTCCCCGTCCGAGACCCGCACGGCGACGACGTGCGTCACCGCCCCGGCCTCCGAGGACTCCGGGTCGTACCAGATCGACATGACCGCCATCGGCGCGCACGCGTCCCCCTCGCACCGGGTCGGCGTCAGGTACGCCTCCTCGGACCGCGGGATCCAGTCCACGACGACGACGTACGCGTGCCCTTCCGCGAGCCGCGCGGCGTTCGGCGAGCCGGAGACGCCGTGGGACCATACGAGCGCGGGCTCCCGGACGTCGGAGACGTCGAAGGCCGCCACGTACGTCAAGCCCACGCCCGGATACCACAATCCGACGTCCCAGGCGGGACGGGTCGGCGGCTGGTCGACGGCCTCCCACCCGGAAACGACGACGACGACGCGGTCCTCGACGAGGAACAGGCCGGTGACCCATGCACTATCCAACCGCCCGCCCGTCGCCGCGGTCGCGTTGATCACGCCGACGACCTCCATCGCATCCGCGGGCGCCGCCCGGATGATGAGCACCCTGTCCCCGGAGGCGACGTACACGTGCGTACCGTCCGTCTTCACGACGTCGAGCTCGTCCACGCCGGCGACCTGCACGTTCGTCCCGGAGGCCTCCCCGTCGCCCGCCATGAGTCCTGCGAGCCGGCCGTCCCCGAACATCGCTGCGCCGCCGCCCTCGTAATACCCCGTGCGGTCGAGGAACGCCTCGTACTCCCCGTAGCTCCGGAACTGGACGAGTCCCTGAGCTGCGGCCGGCGTGGCGCTCCAGTAGGCGAGACCGGCGACGACGATCATCACGATGACGAGTGCCGCCAAGAGCTCCTGCGCGCGAAGTTCTCGGGCCATGGTTCCGCGACGGACCCGCTGCTATATCTAGGGGCGGATTTCGTTCGAGGAATCCCTAACCAGCCGGTCCTTCCTGAAACCGTCACGCGAACTTCTCGAGCGTCGTCTGGTCCCTCGGGATCACGAGGTCGTCCGCGCCTCCCGTGAGGTACGCGTGCTTGTGGCGCAAGAACGCGACGAGCCCCTCGACGTCCTCGGGCCGCGTCACCGCCACGGCCACCCATCGCGTCGCCCCGTACTCCTTCGTCCGCTCTACGAGGCCGCGGATCCCGTCGGGTACGTCCTTCGCGCGCAGGACCTCGAACGTCAGCTCGCGACCGAGCGAGACCGTCGCCGCGACGCGGTCCCTCTCGAGGTGCATGTGGCACAGTTGCCGCGCGCCGACGTAGAACGCGGGGCTGTCCTCCGGCACGTCGTAGTCCACGATCATCTTCTCCGTCACGCCGCCGAGCGCGAGGACCCTCGAACGGACGGCCTGCGCGAGCGAGCGCGTCGGCTCCGGCTGCGCATCGAGGAGCGCCTCGACGGACCGCTCGCGAGCGGTCTCCCCCATGCCCGTGAATCGGATGGGAAGGTATTTGAGGATTCCCGAGGGTTCCGCGGACGTATGGCGTCCGTCACGCTCCGCTTCATCTTCATCTCCGAGGCGGCGAAGCCCGTCGTGGCGCTGAAGGTGCCGGACGACATGCTGTTCCAGGAGGCGCTCGTGATGGCGGCGCGGAAGCAGGGGAAGGACGCGACCGTCCTCACCGCCACGTTCCCCGGCGGGTCCTCGATCGGCGGGGGCACCGTGCGCGAGGTCGCGGACCGCAGCGCGAACATCCACGTGATCGACCCGAGCATCGTGGGGTGACGGGGTTGGCGGCGCGCCCGCCGGTCCCGCCGCCGCGGCACGCCCGCCCGCGGAGGATCGTCGACCGGTACGACAACGCGCGCGGCGAGGACGACCTGTTCTACTTCCTGCTGTGCGCGACGAACGCCTCGCCGCTGGATGAGGACTGGTCGCTGCGCGCGAGGGAGGAACGGTACGCCCTCGATCGGTACTTCGAGTATCTCCGGTACCTGGAGAAGAGCCAGTGGATCGAGCTCACGTCGACGGGCGAATCCCTCACGCGCTGGCGGGGGACCGTCCGCCACGGGAAGCACGCGTGGGCGATGGAGGTCATTCTGAAGGACGCGTACCCGGCGATCCCGCCCGCGTGCCGCATCCCGGAGCTCATGCGTTACACGGACCGGAAGCTCGACGATGAGGCTCTCGGCCTACGGATCTGCGACATGCACATGGAGAAGTCGTACTGGTGGCACGAGCACTGCTCCCTCGCGCTGTACCTGAAGCGTGAGGTCTCCTACTGGGTCCACAGCGTCGTGAAGGACATGGCGGACAAGGGGTGGCTGAAGTGAAGGCACCTGCAGCCCCGACGGATCGGCGGGCATCCAAGGGGCGGTACGATCGTCTCCAGCGGTTCACCTTCGCGGACTTCCGGGAGCTCGCCGCGAAACGCGTGGCGGTCGTCGGATGCGGGGGCCTGGGCGCCTTGGCGGCGGAGATCCTCGCGCGCGCGGGCGTCGGCGAGCTCGCGCTCTTCGACTACGACACCGTCGAGGAGGCGAACCTCAACCGCCTCGTGTTCCGCACGTCCCAGATCGGCATGCCGAAGGTGAAAGCGTTGGTGGCGCACCTCCGCGACGCGAACCCGAGCACGCAGGTGACCGCACATCCGTACGACGTGACGAACGGCCGCGGATACGCCGCCCTCCTCGCGGAGATCGACAAGGCGGACCTCGTCCTCGGTTGCGTGGACACCTTCGGCGTCCGCCTCTTCCTGAACGGGAAATGCGTCGCCGCCAACGTCCCGCTCATCGACGGGGGCGCGAGCGAGGACGGAATCAACGGGAGCGTCCACGTCGTCCTCCCGGGGAAGACGGCGTGCTACCGTTGCAACCGGCCCGCCCTCGTGCAGGAGCAGGTCCGGACCGAGCGGCGGCCGGACGCGGGCGTGTGCGCGTTCACGTCGCTCCCGACGACGATGGCGATCGTCGCGTCCCTGCAGTGCCAAGAGGCGTTCAAGGTCCTCCTCGGTTTCGGCAAGGTCGCACCGTACCTGATGTACACGGGCCTCGACGGCCGCCTCGAGCGCGTGGATTGGAAGCGCGATCCGAAGTGCCCGACGTGCGGGAGGCGTCGCCGGTGACCGTGCGCGTGGCCGTCGCGCGCAACGCGTGGCGGCGGATGATAAACCACGCGAACGAAGTCGCGCGTGCCCGCGGCTCCGAGGCGATCGGCTGGCTCCTCGGGTACTTCTCCCCGGGCGCGGTCACCGTGCTTGATTCCGTCGGCGCGACGCGATACAAGTTCCAATCGCGGTACGGCGCGCAGGCGGACGCCCTCGAGGAGCTGCAGCTCGCGACCTCGTACCCGCGGAGCGTCGGCATCGTCGGCCTCTACCATTCCCACCCGTTCCGCGACGAGACGCAGCACGCGATCTTCCATTCGGAGACGGACGACACGACGCTGAAGTCCCGCGCCTCGCGACGCCCGGACTACCTGAGCGTCGTCACGGACGGCCACGACGCCCAGGTGTTCGTCCTCGACCGCGAGAAGACGGAGGTCCGCCCGGAGGTCGTGGACGGCCTGTCGTATCACGACGTCCTCCGTCGGTACGCGTGCGACGTCTCCCTTCGGTTCGAGGTCGATGTCGCCCTGGCCGGGATGGAGGGCCTCGTGCCGGCGATGGAGCGCGAGGTCTCCCAAGTGATCGACCGAGCGCTTCGCGAGAAGGACGCGGAGCTCGACAAGGCCACCGGCATGCTCAAGGTCCCCGGGTTGGCGGGGAAGGCCACGAAGAATGCGATCCGCGTCGTGCTGGCGGCGGGAAAGGCGCACGTGGACCTGCAGATCCGCTCGGAGATCGCCGTCTACTTGGCGGCGGAGGATGACGCCGTGTCGGCGGTGCTCCGGGATGAGGTGCTCGACAGCGTCGTCTTCCTCCTTTGGCACGGGCTCGACCCCCGCGCCCTTACCGGTCCGGTCGTCCCGCTCGAGGCGAACCTCGGGTCGCTCCGGGTCCACGAGACGAACCCGCTCCCGAAGAAGATGTACCGAGCGTCGAAGCGCGCCCTCGTCGTCAAGCGGGCGTCGTGACCTTCGCCCCGCACTTCCCGCAGAACCGGTCCTCGTTGGCGACGTCCGCTCCACACGCGGGGCATGTCACCGCCCGAGGCGCGCCGCACTTGCCGCAGAAATCGTCCGCCGCCTCGAGCGCGGCGCCGCACGCGCGGCACGCCGCGATCTCGATGACCTGGCCCTCGTAGCACTCTTGACACGTGTACTCGAGGACCCCATCGACCTCGATCTCGATGTACGGGGTCTTCTCCTTCCCGCAGACGGCGCAGTTCCGCTGGCGGGTGAGGTCGCGGATCTTGATGTCCGGCCTTGGCGGCGCCGCCGGCGCCGGTGGCGGCGGGGAAACGTCGGGTTCCTCGCCCTCGCCGTCCATCGCGACTCCCAGGGGGTTCCACCGCCAAGAACGTATGCCCGCTCAGACCGCCTCGGTCGTTTCGAGGACGATCGCCTTGACCTTCGGAGCCTTCGTCTTGTCTTCCTTCTGGAGGTACGTCACATAACCGGCGCCGACGTTGAGGTGGACGACGGACACGTTGCGGTCGATGTCGATCATCGTCTTGGAACTCTTCCGGCGCATCGAAGCGTACCCCGGTACGAGTCGCCGTGTAACCTACTTAAGAAGCCCGCCTCCAGAACCACATGCGATTCTCACGGCTGGGTTGCCAGGATCCGGAGCCGGACGACGAGGCCAATGCCACAAGGGCCCCGCCGCCAAAAGTGCGTCCGAACAGGGCGGATGAGGGTACCTGTCGGGATAACATTCTTATACGCCGGGCCGTCAATATAACCGGAATGGGCACGATCGTAACGATGGATAGCCTGACGAAGGCACTCACGAAGCGGCTCGAGGCGGAGCCCGCGCAGGCGAAGGGCCTCGCGTACCGGGTGCTGAACTACTTCGGGTACTCGGACACGATCATCGACAACCTCGTGGACCAGGAGGACCGGAAGCTGTTCTACCAGCTCCACGACGCCGGCCTGCTGCACTCGAGCTGGGAGACCACGCTCCTCCTAAACGGGAAGTCGTGGCGGATCTTCTACTGGCAGCTCAACCTTGAGGAAATCCGGCGGATCGCGGAGGAAGGCGAGGACCAGGGCGGCGAGGAGCCGCTCTATGACAACCTTCCGTCCGACGTCTGGAGCCACGCGACGGCCACCTGAGTTGGGGGCGAGGCCCTCTTTTTCCCGTTGGGTGAGCGAAGCCGCCCACGAGGCTCGGCCGTCACTCGTCTCGCTGAAGTCCGGAGACACGGAGGGTCATCTCATTCGTTCTCTCGATGATTTCTCCCGCGGTCGCCCGGACTCGTCATCCCAGATCTTCGACCACTCCTCTGGGGAAAGGCGCTCCTTCAATGCTTCGCTCAGCAATTTGAGCCGCGGCCGCGAGTCCTTCGAGGATGTCGCCGACATCATCCACCCAATCGTTGTGCGCCTTAACTAGCCTTGCCCATTCTTCGTCCGTAAGAGGCATGGCGCACGTGTCTGGGAGATGACCGCGGGGTATGGAGGTTCGCGCTACAAGTAACACAAGCCAAGACGGTAAACGCGGGTGGGGGAGCCGCCGCGACGGTCAGTCCGGTAGCCAACCCCGCGAAGCCGTTCATGCCGCTTCGGATGCCCTTCCGTTCTGGGTCAAGCATCTCGTGGGTGCGAGCGCGTCGTGGGTGACTACCAGCCCTCCTTCCCGACGAGGGGCACGAACGCGCACGCCGTCCCTTCCCGCTTGACAACCTGGTCCTCGGCGGTCTTCGTCGCGATGACGAGGGTCTGCGAGAACGTCGAGCGGCCGATGGGGGCGACGATCCTGCCGCCAATTTTCGTCTGCGCGATCCATGATTTCGCGATCCGGGGGGCGCCGGCGGTGACGACGATGCGGTCGTAGGGAGCCTCCGGGGGATAACCGAGCGTCCCGTCCCCCGCGACGAGGCGGACCGCGTACCCCGCCGCCGCAAGATTCCCTCGAGCGAAGTCCAAAAGCTCGGCGTGGCGCTCGATGCTCACGACGCTCTCCGCGCCGATAATCGCCGCCAAGAGCGCGGCGTTGTAGCCGGAGCCGGTGCCGACGTCCAAGACTTTCAAGCCCCGCCGAAGGTCCGCCTCCTCGAGCATGATCGCGATCATCGAGGGCGCGCTGATCGTCTGGCCGAGGGGGATCGGCAGTGGCGTGTCGTCGTACGCATCGGCGTGGAGATCCGGGGTCACGAAGCGCTCCCTCGGCACGGTGCGGAAGGCATCCTCGATCGCCGGGGACTTCACGTAGCCTCTGCGGACAAGGCCGCGGACGAGTGCCTCGCGCTCCCGGGCGAAGTCGACCACGGAGACCCATCGTCGAGGGGTGCGTTAAACCTGCGAATCGACGAACGTCCATAGGGAGGCGACCTGTGAAACACTT
>Ga0209341_10003681_pt1 | contig 14269 bp, 6 predicted proteins | sample RifCSP13_2_FD_184020 | JGI IMG/M metagenome (GOLD analysis project Ga0209341, IMG submission 184020) | Soil microbial communities from Rifle, Colorado - Rifle CSP2_sed 13_2 (SPAdes) (version 2) | ecosystem: Environmental > Terrestrial > Deep subsurface > Rock core/Sediment | place: Rifle...
CCCCGGATTCGGCTGGGACCGAAGGAATCGTCTTGTCCTTAGACGTGGCTGGCGAGGCTCGGGATTTCCCCTAGAGACCGATAGCCCTCCCGAGGATCTGCCTCGCACCACCGCCGACGGCTCCCCCCGATTCTTAGAGGACGTTTTCGTGTCCGAGAGGGCGGCGGCTTCTGCTCCTCCGATCTCCCAACGGCATCTTCCCGCCAAGAGTTGCCGCGGGGTCTTCAAGCCACGTCTCCGGCCAATGGCCAATAGGGTGGGGTGGTATGAGGCGACGCCCTGCTATAATCCCCTCAGGTTCCGGACGCGTTCCGGACCTTTCTTTGCGTGGCATGAGCGGCGAACCTCTCCAATCCGATTCGACTCCGCCCGCGAAGCGGGACTGGAGCTGGCTGCTGGGCGCCGCCGTCAGCCTGGCGGCCCTGGTCATCGCCGTGTGGGGCCTGGACGTTCGGGCCTTCCTCGAGGTGTTGGCGCGAGCGGCTTACTGGCTGCTCATCCCCGCTTACCTCTTTCAATTGGCAGGTATCGCCTCTCGAGCCCAAGGGTGGCGATCCTTGCTCGGCCCATCGGTCGGATTCCCCCGCGCCTTCGCCGCCCTGAACGAAGGGTATCTGCTCAACAACATCCTGCCGTTCCGGCTGGGGGAATTGGGCCGGGCTTACCTCGTCGGATATGGAAGCGGGATCGGCACCTCTCGGGCGCTGGGTTCGATCGTCGTCGAGCGGATGGTCGACGTGTTCATCGCCGTTCTGTCGCTGCTGGTGACCTTGCCCCTCTTCGCTCCACCTGCTTGGGCGCGCCGGGCGACTCTGGTCGTCGGCCTGGGCCTGGCGCTGCTGGCGATCGCGCTGATCCTGGCCCTGCGTTATCGCGCTTCCTGGCTGGCGCGCCTGCGGCGACTGCCGGGAGCGCTGGCGAGCCGCATAGCGGGCATCGCTGAGCGTTTCCTTATCGGGTTGGAGGAAGCGCGGAAAGGCGCCCGGCTGGGGCGCGCATTCCTGTGGCTCCTGCTTGGATGGGCCTGCGCCTGGATTCAGATTCTGATCTACCTGAGAATGTTCGGGGCCGAGGGATCGTTTGCGGTCTCCGTTTTCTGCCTCGGCGTGATCGCCCTGGGTGGCGCCGTACCCTCGTCGCCGGGCGCCGTCGGCGTCTACGAACTGGCAGGTGTGGCCGCCCTCACCTTCCTCGGCTACTCGCGCGAAGTCGCCCTGGGCGTCGTGGTCACAGCCCACCTGGTCCAATACTCGCTGACCGTCATCCTGGGCGCAGCCGCCTTGTCGCGGGAAGGCCGCTCGCTCGGGGACCTGGCGCGCGCGGCTCGCGGCCTCGTCCTGCGACCGGCGGCCTAGCCTCCCGTTCCGGAGATGTGTCTACATGCCCGTTCGAGCTTGGCCAGGACCCATCCGGGAACGACCGCCGAGGTCGTTGATGCAGCGAATTGCGACTCGTTGGCCGCAGACGGGGACGACGTTGAACCAGATCTCGATCCGGCCGGGAAAGATGGGTGGTGGTGCGGTTCCGGCTTCCTTCGGAATGGGACGCTGAGGGCGTGCGCATCCTGACGGCGCTCACCTACTACCGCCCCTATATCTCCGGCCTGACCGTCTATGTGGAGCGCCTGTCGCGCGCCTGGGTGCGGTCCGGACACCAGGTCACGGTGCTGACTTCGCAGTATTCGCCGGAGTTGCCGCGCCTGGAAGAGCTCGACGGGGTACGCGTGGTGCGATCGCCGGTAGCCTTCCGTGTGAGCAAAGGCGTGATCATGCCGACCTTCGGGCGCGAAGCGACGCGCCAGGTTCGCCAACACGATGTGGTCAGCCTGCATCTACCGCAGTTCGATGCCGCCGGGATCGCCCTGCGCGGGCGGCGGGGCCGCAAGCCGGTCGTGTTGACCTATCACTGCGATCTTCGCCTGCCGGGTAGCCTGCTCAGCGTGCCGGCCATGGCGGCGGTTGACCTGGCGAATCGGATCGCCGGCATTTTCGCCGACGCCGTGGTTTCGTATACGGAGGATTACGCCCGCCATTCCGCCTTTCTGTCGCGGCTGAAGTCGAAGCTGCGCGTGATCCCACCGCCGGTGGAGGTGGCGGAGCCATCGGCCGAGGCCCAGGCGGCGTTTCGCCGGCGCATCGATGGGGCCGGTCCGACGATCGGCATGGCCGCCCGGCTGGCGACCGAGAAAGGTGTCGAATACGTCGTGGAGGCGATGCCGCGGATCCTCGAACGCCACCCGCGCGCCCGGGTCCTTTTCGCCGGTCCATATGAAGGCGTGCTGGGGGAGGCCGACTACGCCAGGCGGCTGGCCCCGATGATCGCCGGCCTGGGAGACCACTGGAGATTCCTGGGCGTGCTCGACCCGCCTCAGATGGCGCTCTTCTTCCGGGCCTGTGACGTCACCGTGTTGCCCAGCCTCAACAGCACGGAGAGTTTCGGGCTGGTGCAAATCGAGTCGATGCTGTGCGGTACGCCGGTCGTCGCCTCGGACCTGCCGGGCGTGCGCCAACCGGTGCAGACCACTGGGATGGGGCGCATTGTGCCGCGGCGCGACGCGGCGGCCCTGGCGGACGCCGTGCTCGAAATTCTCGACCACCGGGAGGAGATGCTCGTCGATCCTTCGGTCCTGCGATCGACGTACTCGCCGGACGCCGTCGCGGCGAAGTATCTGGCTCTGTTCGAAGAGGTACAGGGGAAGGCCCGCCGAGGATGAAACGGGATTTCCTGTGGCCCCATGTGCGCGCGCTGCCTTACTTCCGCGGCCTCTTGCGGGCGGTCGAGGCCTCGTTGCTTCACGAAATCCAATTTCCAAAGCCGGTGCTCGACCTGGGCTGCGGTGATGGTCACTTCGGCAGCGTGACGTTCGACGAGCCCACGACGGCCGGGGTCGATCCGTCGATGACCTCCCTGCGGGAGGCCCATCGCCGGCGGGCGTATCGCCTGCTGGTCGCGGCCGCCGGACAGCGGCTGCCTTTCGCCGACGGAGCTTTCGCCAGCGCCTTCAGTAACTCGGTGCTCGAGCACATTCCCCCCCTGCAAGAAGTGCTGAACGAGCTGGGACGCGTCGTCCGCCCCGGCGGCAAACTGGTCCTCACCGTCCCCAATCCGGGCTACCTGGAGCACCTCTCGCTTCGCGCGTGGCCGGCTCGCCTCGGGTTGGGCCGTCTCGGAGCGGCTTACGCCGAGTGGTTTCGAGTCGTGACCCGCACCGTCAACCTGGAATGGGAAGAGGACTGGCAGGCGCGACTCGAGCTGGCGGGTTTCGCCCTGGCTCGTTCGACGCGATACTTCCCACCCCGCGCCCTGCGGGCCTTGGAGTGGGGTCACTACTTTGGCTTTCCATCGCTGGTGGCTCGGAAGCTGACGGGTCGCTGGATCCTGATGCCCAACCGACTCAACCTCGGGTTGACGGAGCACTTCGTCCGCCGGTATTATCGGGAGCCGCTGGCCGGCGATGGCACCTATACCTTGTACGTCGCGACGCGTTCATGACCAGGTCCACCGGTCCGGCTTGCGCCCGGTGCTCAGGACCCGATGATCCCGGGTGAGCCGGCCGGCATGGAGCCGTCCGTCCTCGACTGGGTCAAGTCGGTCCTGCGCGGGCATCCCCTTCCGATTCCTTCGGCGCCCGCCGTCGAACGGCACGTCTTGGCCCCGACGCCTGTGCTGCGGCTCCCGGAAGGCCCGCCGCGGCCTGCTTTCCGCCTCCAGGCGGCCCAGGTCCGGATTCCCCTGGCGGTCCTGGTTCTCCTTGTGGTCCAGTTCGGCCTCGAACACTGGATGCCTCGAGGGGAGACTCCCGTCGCGTGGATCGCCCTCCTCCTGGTCGGCCTGGGATTGCTCCTGTGGTCCGCCCTTCGCCGCGACCTTCCGATGGAAAGACGCGAGGACGAATCCGTCGCTCGCACGGAGTCGCCGGTGCGCGGCACGGCGCTCGTCGCCGGGGCCATTCTTTCCCTTGCGACTTTTCTGCTTTCGGGAAACAACACCTTCCACAAGTCGACGGTCGTCGTCTGGACGGCGTCGGTGTTGTGCGTGATGTTGGGGTTCTGGGAAGGTCCGTCGTTCTTGCGCACGGGCTGGCAGGGCGCAGCGGGCTGGCTGCGCCACCCGCGGATTCACCTGACGATCGACGGATGGGCGGTCGCCTTCTGGCTGGCGCTGGGTGTGGCGGGATTCTTCCGCTTCTATCAGCTCAACCAGGTCCCCTTCGACATGTGGAGCGATCAAGCCGAGAAACTGCTGGATGTGATGGATGTGCTCGCCGGCCAGACTCCGATCTTCTTCCTGCGCAACACCGGGCGCGAACCGATGCAGTTCTACCTGGCGGCGGCCATGGTCCGCTACCTGGGCTCCGGCTTGTCGTTCCTGACTCTCAAACTGGCCACGGCCTTTCTAGGTTGGTTGACTCTTCCGTTCCTGTATCTCTTCGCCCGAGAGTACGGTGGGCGCTATGTGGGCCTGGCGGCGATGTTTCTGGCGGGAATCGCCTTCTGGCCCAACCTGCTGGCCCGGACCGGGCTTCGGTTCGCCTATTTCCCGGTCCTCGCCGCCCCGGCCGTGTACTTCCTGGTCCGAGGTCTGCAGCGGCAGCAGCGCAACGATATTCTCCTGGCCGGACTTTTCGCTGGTTTGGGCCTGTATGGATACAGTCCCGCGCGGGTCGTGCCTCTGGTGCTGGCCCTGGGCGTTCTGGTTTACCTGGCCCATCCGGTAGCGCGCGGACGCCGCAGTCTGAACCTGCTCTGGCTGGCGGCGGCCGCCGTGATTGTCTTCGCGGTCTTCGTGCCGCTGGCCCACGCCGCGCTGACCGAGCCGGATTACTTTCTTGAGCGCGTCCTGACTCGTGTCACCTCCGCCGAGCAATCGCTCCCCGGGCCGCCGCTGGAGATTCTGGTTGGCAACATTTGGAACGCCCTCAAGATGTTCAACTGGGATAGTGGAGACATCTGGGTCATCAGCCTGATGCATCTTCCGATTCTCGACTGGGTCACAGGCGCGTTGTTCCTGGTCGGCGTCGTGCTCTCGATCGTCCGCTACGCGCGCGACCGTTCCTGGCTCGATCTATTCTTGCTGCTCTCGATCCCGCTGTGGATGGCGCCTTCGATCCTCTCGCTCGCCTTCCCCAACGAGAATCCGGCGCCCAACCGCGCCGCCGGTGCGATGATTCCGGCCTTCACCCTGGCCGGCTTTGGATTGGCGTCGATCCTGATCGGAATCCGGCAGGCTTGGCCTCGACGGGTCGGCCTGGTTGCCGCCGGCGGAACGGGTCTGCTCCTGCTGACTCTGGCCGGCGCCAACAACTATCGGATGCAGTTCCAGGATTTCATGACGGTCTACCGCGCACGCTCGTTGAACACGGGCGATGCCGGCCGAGTCGTCCGCGGCTTCGCCGAATCGGTCGGAAGCTATGAGACGGCGCACGTGGTTCCCTTTCCTTTCTGGATGGACACCCGGCTGGTGGCTTTCCAGGCCGGCCGCCCAGGCATCGACTACGCGTTGAAGCCGGAGGACATCCAAGGGCTCGCCGGAGAAACCGCGGCGCAGCTCTTCCTGGTGAACATCGACGATGTGGAATCGATGACCCAGCTGGAGGAACTCTTCCCAACCGGTGTCGCCGAACGGTTCGTTGCCGCGGTTGAAGGACACGACTTCTGGATCTATTTCGTGCCGCAAAGGAATCCGACCCCATGACGTCCCGTGAAGGACCGGCTCCGCTTCCCGCCAGTCCTGCTCCAGCCATTCCGCCTCCGAGCCGTAGCGTTTGGCGGCGATATGGGCCAATGGCGGCGCTGGCCATCATCCTGGTGGCGGCCGCCGCTCTTCGCCTGGCCGGAATCAGTTGGGACGAAAACACCCACCTCCACCCGGACGAACGATTCCTGACCATGGTCGAGGGAGGCCTGCGCCTCCCGGCCAGCCTGGGCGAATACTTCAACACGGAGACCTCGCCGCTTAATCCCCACAACGCGAACTTCACCTTCTTCGTCTACGGCACGCTCCCGATCTTCCTGGTGCGCTACCTCGCAGACTGGACCTCCCAGCTCGGCTACGACCAGGTCCACCTGGTGGGCCGAGCCGCTTCGACGCTCTTCGATCTGATCTCCCTCGTCCTGCTGTACGCCCTCGGCAAGCGGCTTTATGGCCGGACGGTCGGGCTGATCGCGGCGCTGCTTGGCGCCTTCACGGTGCTCTTGATTCAGCACGCTCATTTCTTCGTCGTCGATCTGTTCGCCAGCACGTTCGTTGTGGCCGGGCTCTACCTGGCGGTCCGGGCACAGGACGAGGGCAAGCTGTTCGACTACGCTGTGTTCGGCGTCTGCGTCGGCGCAGCCATGGCGTCGAAGATCAACACGTTCCCGCTGGCCGGGGTCATTGTGTTGGCCGTCGGCGCACGCGTCTTTTCCGCCCCTCGCGTGGAGCGCGACCGCGTCGCCTTCGCGGGACTGTGGGGCATCCTCTTGGCGGGGGTGGCCAGCATCGTCACCTTCCGGCTGCTGCAACCGTATGCATTTCAAGGGCCGGCATTTTGGAACATCCTCCCGAATCCCGATTGGCTGGCCGACCTGCGGGAGGTCCAGATTCAGGCCTCCGGCCAGGCCGACCTGCCGTTCGCCCTCCAGTGGGCCAATCACCCGCCGATCCTGTTCGCCCTCAAGAACATGGTCCTTTGGGGGATGGGGCTGCCGCTTGGGCTGGCCGCCTGGGCGTCGTGGGGCTGGGCGCTTGTCGAGAGCCTGCGCGGCCGATGGCAGCGACACCTGATCCCCCTGGTTTGGACCGGCGCCTACTTCGCGTGGCAAGCCGCGGCCTTCACGGCCGCCATGCGCTATCAGCTTCCGGTCTATCCAACCTTGATCCTGTTCGCGGCGTGGGGGACGGTGGGTGTCTGGCGGCTCGTCTTGGCCCTGCCCGCGCCGGGAAAACGCTGGGCCACGCTGGCCGCCGCGCTCGCCTCCGTCCTGTTGCTGGCCGTGCATCTTGCCTACGGGATCGGTTTCACCAAGATCTACACGACTCCCGTCACCCGCGTGGCGGCCTCGCGCTGGATCTTCTCCCGCATTCCGGCGGCCGTCAACGTGCTCCTGGAGCAGGACGGCCAGGAAAGGCTCGATCCGCTTGCCTCTTCGGCTGATTTCATCGTCGGGGCCGGGGCTGCGTATGAAGCCCCCTTCCAACGTCAGGAAGAGGGTCGGATCATCGGTATCGATTTCCCCCATGCCACGCGACTCGGGCCGCTCGACGGACCGGCGGCGTTGCAGGCGGACATCCTCGATGCGGACGGGACGACCCTCGGACGCGGGGCGCTCGTCATGGCGGGACTCGATGCCGGGCCTTCGGGGATCCTGCTCGACTCGCCGGTGGTGATGACCCCCGGTGAAACGTATCGATTGCGCCTGTCCATCGCCGGGGCCCAGGCGGCCGCGCTCGACGGCAGCCTGGAGCTTCGCCTCCAGACGGAGGGAGGGGAGGCCAGGCAACCTCTGACGCTGACCGAGGAGGAGACCGCGATCGGTCCCGAGCATGCCTATCTGGGGATGGTGAACCCGTCTTCGGGGATCATCCGCGGGGTCACCTTTGGACCCGGCCGATTGCTCGATCCGTCATCGGGCCCGGCGCGAGTCACGGTCTCGCTGGTAGACGATCCTGCTGCCGCGACCCCGCTGGCGCGTGCCACCGGGATCTGGACTCCGGAATCTCCGCAGGACCGCGGATGGACCCTCGAGTTTCCCGAGCCGGTCCCAATGGAGGAAGGGCGTACCTATTGGGTGCGAGCCGAGGTTCAAGACGATCCGCTCGCCATTCGCGGCTCTCGCCTGATCAACGAGTCCAGCTGGGATGACGGGCTGCCGCTGCGGGTGGACGGCCGGGACGCTTATGGCGGTATGTATAACGGAATCAACCAGGAACTGTACTGGGCGGACGACGAAGACTCCAACGAAAACGGCAAGTCCGACAAGCTCGAGCGGATCGTCGACTCGCTGGATCTAGGCGACTATCTCGTCATCACTTCGAATCGGCAATACGGCTCCATCGCGCGGGTGCCGGTCCGCTACCCCCTGACGACCGCCTATTACCGGCTTCTCTTTGACTGTCCGGCGCCGACGCCGGTGCACGACTGCGCCGCCGAGGCCAAACCGTCCGAGATGGTCAACGCCCTCGGCTATCAACTGATAGCCACTTTCCAGAGCAACCCCCGCTTCGGGCCGTTCGAGGTCAACGATCAGACGGCAGAAGAGGCCTTCACCGTCTACGACCATCCGAAGGTGCTGATCTTCGCCCGCACCCCGGCGTTCTCGCGCCAGAAGGTCGAAGCCCTGCTGGGTGCGGTGGATCTGAGCGGGATCCAACGGCTGCTCCCGGCCGAGGTCGGCCGGGACTCGCCCGACTTGATGCTGCCGCCCGAACGACTGGCCGAGCAACAAGGGAACGGCACCTGGTCCGAATTGTTCCCCCGAGACAGCCTGGTCAATCGGTCGGAACTGTTGGCGACGGTGGCGTGGTGGCTGTTGATCGCCGTGCTGGGCCTGATCGCCTTCCCCATCGCTCGCTTCGCCCTGCCTGGATTTGACATCGGCGCCTATGCCCTCAGCCGAACCTTGGGGATGCTGTTGCTGGCGTGGGGAACCTGGTTCGCCGGCAGTTACGAAGTGCCGTTTCGAACGACGACGATTTTCGGCATCCTGATTCTGATCGCCGTGGTATCCGGGATCCTGGCCTATCGCGGCCGCCGGGAACTCGGCGCCTTCCTGCGACAACAGCGGCGGGCGATTCTCATGGTCGAGGTGCTGGCGCTCGGCCTCTTCCTGCTCGACCTCGCCATCCGTCTTGGCAACCCGGACCTGTGGCATCCTTCGAAGGGCGGGGAGAAGCCGATGGACTTCTCCTACTTCAATGCCATCCTGCGCAGCACGTCCTTCCCGCCCTACGACCCGTGGTTTGCCGGCGGTTTCATCAACTACTACTACTTCGGGTTCGTGCTCGTCGGGGTTCCGGTGCGGCTTCTCGGGTTGGACCCGGCCGTGGCCTACAACTTGATTCTCCCGACGCTGTTCTCGTTGCTCGGCGTGAGCGGATATGCCGTCGCCGTCGAACTCGTCCGCCGGGCGGGGGGCATCTTCCGTACGATCTCGCCCTCGGTTGCCGGCCTCGCCGCCGCGGCGGGTTTGGTCCTTCTGGGAAACCTCGGCACGGTGCGGATGGGATACGAGGGCTTGAAGCAGATCGGCGCGCAAGGGCAGCCGACCCAGGGGATGTTGGCTGGGATTCCCCAGGCCGTGAAGGGACTGGGTAAGTTCCTGACTTTCCAGTCGCCGCTCCCGTATCGATCGGATGAGTGGTACTGGAACCCGAGCCGGGCGATCCCTTCCGCACCAGGGGACGTCGATCCCATCACCGAATTCCCATTCTTCACATTCCTCTACGCCGACTTACACGCCCACATGATCAGCCTCCCGCTGACCGTGCTCGGCCTGGCCTGGGCCGTGTCCTGGGTGCTGGCCGCCGGGGAACGAAAGAGGATTCGGCTTGCCCAGTCCGTGGCGGCGCTGGCGATCGGCGGGCTGATCCTGGGCTCCCTTCGGCCGACCAACACCTGGGATTTCCCGGTGTACCTGGTGCTCGGCTGTCTGGCGACGGGCTTCGCTCCATTCTTGCGCGCCGGCCGCTGGTCGTCGCGCGCGGCTGTCGAAGCGGTGTTGTCGACGGCTGGGCTGGTCTTGGCGTTCGCCGTCCTCTATCTCCCTTACACGCAATGGTATGCCCAGGGGTACACTGCCGCCGACCTGTGGCATGGCTCCCGCACCACGTTGCGGGCCTACCTGACCGTCCACGGCGTCTTCCTCTTCTTCATCGTGGCGTGGATGATCTGGGAGTCGATCGCCTGGATGGCGGCGACGCCCTTATCGGCGCTGGCCCGTTGGAGGTCCGCCGTCGGTTGGATCGCCGCCGCGGCCATCCTGCTCGTCGCCCTGGTTGCCTTCGGCCTCAACCAGGAGGTTCGCGTCGTGGTCCTCTTGCTTCCCCTGGTCGCCTGGGGGGGCCTGCTCTTCTTCCGCCCGGGATGGCCGCTGGCGAAACGAATCGCTATGCTGTTCGTCCTGACGGGCATGGCCTTGACGCTGGTCGTCGAAGTCGTCGTCCTGCGCGGCGACATCGGGCGCATGAACACCGTTTTCAAGTTCTACCTGCAGGTGTGGACCTTGTTCTCGATCGCAGCCGCGGCGGCGTTCTACTGGAGTCTGGTCGACCTGCCGCTGTGGCGGCCGGCGGCGGTCGCCTCGTGGTCGATCGCCGGCGCGGCGCTCGTCGCCGGAGCACTGCTCTTTCCCCTGACGGCAACCCCGGCGAAAATCCGCGACCGGATGACGGCCGGCTCACCCCACACCCTCGACGGAATGGCCTACATGCCTCTGGCGAAGTACTATGACCAGGGCGGTGAAATCGCCCTGGTAGACGACTATCGTGCGATCCGGTGGCTGCAGGATAACGTCGAAGGCTCTCCGGTGATCATCGAGGCCAACGCGCCGCCGTACCGGTGGGGGTCTCGGATCACCATCTACACCGGCCTGCCCGGGGTCCTCGGGTGGGATTGGCACCAGCAACAGCAGCGCTCCGTTGTCTCCGACCCCGTCCGGCCTCGAGGGCAAGCCATCGCGACGTTCTATACGACTCCTTCTGCGGCAACGGCGCGAGAGATCCTCCAGGAATACGGAGTGCGGTACGTGGTCGTCGGAGGGATGGAACATCTCTACTATGAAAGCGTGGCGCCTTGCTTCCCTTCGAGCGACGGGGCGAGCGTGGACTGTGACATGACCGGCCGTCCGGTGGATATGCGCCCGCCGGAAGTCTCGCCCTCCGAGTGCACGCCGCTATCCCCGGAGGATCTGACGCGCCTTTCCTGCCCGACGCATGGTCTTGAGAAGTTCGATGCCATGGCAGCCGATGGGACGCTTCGCGAAGTCTATCGGGACGGCGAGACCGTGATCTACGAGGTTCCGGGATGATCCTTCAGATCCTCTCGTGGTGGGTCGCCTCCACCGTGTTAGGTGCGGCCGCCTTCCCCCTCGGCTGGAGGCTCTTCCACCGGCTGCCCGACCGAGGTTTCGGCGTGAGCCGCGCCCTGGGCGTGCTGCTCGGTGGCTACCTCCTCTGGTTGGGAGTCAGTCTGGGATGGCTCCAAAACAATCCAGCCGGCGGAGTCGCTGCCGTGTTGGTGGTCATGGCGGCCGGAGCGCTGGCCGGCAACCGGCATTGGAAGCCGATGATCCAGTGGCTCCGCGCCAATGCGCGAAGCCTGGTGGTCATGGAGCTGGTCTTCCTCCTGGCTTTCGGCGCCTGGGCCGTCGTGCGATCTTACAACCCGGAGATCGTGGCCACCGAGAAACCGATGGAGCTGGCCTTCCTCAACTCCATCCTCCATTCGCCTCAGTTCCCGCCGCGGGATCCATGGCTCTCGGGCAACGCCATCTCTTATTACTACCTCGGCTACGTGCTCCTGGCACTGCTCAGCTGGTTGACCGGAGTCACGGCGGGGGTCGCCTTCAACCTGGGCAACGCCCTCTGGTTCGGGCTGGTCGCCGCCGGATCGTACGCCATCGTCTACAACCTTCTGGCGATGAAGCGGGGCGCTCCTCGGCGCCTGGCGTCGTTGCTCGGGCCGCTTATGGTGGTCGTCGTCGGCAACCTGGCCGGGGTCTTCGAGGTCATGCACGCCCAGCACTGGTTTTGGGAGACGCAGCCGGACGGCCCGTCCACTTCCCGGTTTTGGACCTGGCTCAATTTGGACGACCTGACGACGCCGCCGGCAGGGTCTCCGGTCTTCCCGCCGAACCGATTCTGGTTCTGGTGGCAAGGGGCGCGGGTCGTCAACGATGTGAACCTGACGCTGTGCCCGCCGGAGTCGCCTCAGTGCAACCACGTCGAAGTCATCGATGAGTTCCCGTTCTTCTCGTTCCTGCTGGCGGACAATCATCCTCACGTCCTGACTCTACCGTTCGACATCCTGGCCCTGATGGTGGCGCTGCAAGTCTTCGCCACGGCTCGTCCCGGAGGCTTCCGGCTCCAGTGGCTGAGCGTTTCGCCGCGCCTCTTCCGCCGAGCGATCCTGATTCTCGTAGGGGGCGTCTTGCTGGTGGTGCTCGCCCGAGCGACTCAGGGTGCCATTGCCGGCGGACTGCCGCGCGAGGTTGTAGCAAGCGCGCTGCGCGGGATCCTGCTCGGGGCGGCCGGTGTCGCCGTGCTGGCGGCGTTCGCCGCACTGGTCACCGGTAGAGAGTCATCGCTGCTATCCACGTCGGAGCTGCTCCTCGTAGGATGGCTCCTGGGATGCCTGGCTTTCCTCAACACGTGGGATCTTCCGATCTACCTTGCCCTGATCCTGGCGGCGGCCTTGTGGGGATCTCGCCAGGATGGCTTCGCACTAGGCGTGCGGCGGCTTGTCGTGACCGGCGTGGCCATCGCCGTGCTGGCGGTTGTCGCCGTGCTCCCGTGGCTTCCGACCTTCGCTTCGCAGGCGGGAGGCCTCCTGCCGAATCTGGTCTTCCCGACTCGCTTGCCGCAATTCCTGATCATGTTCGCCGTCCCTATCGTGCCGGCGGGCCTGTGGCTGGCCCTGAGCTCGAGGGATGAGATACGGAGACCGGGGTCGTGGCGGATCGTGATCGGATGGACCGTCGGCCTCCCGCTCGCTCTATTGCTCACCTCGTGGCTACTGGCAGCGGCGATCGCGTTGTTCAACCCTCAGTCCGTCGCCGATGCCCTCAACGGCCTGGGCGCGGGCGGATGGCGGGACCTGGTTCGCGCCGCGCTGTTTCGCCGCGTCGACGCGCCGTCGGTGGCGCTGCTCGTCTCCCTGGTCTTGTCTCTTGCGTGGCTCTACCTTCGAGGCGCAAATCGGAAACCTCCGGAGCGCGCCCAGGGTGCGGGCGAGGGCGTCTTCGTTGTGCTGATGATCGGGTTCGGGGCGGCGCTGGTCCTGATCCCCGAGTTCTTCTATCTTCGAGACAGCTTCGGTTCGCGCATGAACACCGTCTTCAAGTTCTACTACGCGGCGTGGCTCTTGTGGGGTGTGGCCGCGGCGTATGCGTTGGCCGGTCCCTGGGAGTCGTTCGGACGCAGGGGCCGGGCCTGGATGGTTGTGGCGGCCATTCCGCTCTGTCTCGGCCTGGTTTATACGACCACCGCCCTGTGGGAGAAAGCGAATCATTTCGCCGCACCCAACGGACCGACGCTTGACGGGACCGCTCATCTCGATCAGGATGACCCGGCCGACGCGGCCGCCATCCGCTGGATGAGCGCCGCCCTCGACCCGGGCGTCGTGGCGGAAGCCGTCGGAGGAAGCTATAGCAGCTACGGCCGCATTTCCGCACATACGGGGTTTTCCACCGTGCTCGGCTGGGATTTTCACGAGTTTCAATGGAGGGGATCCTTTGAGCCGCAGGGGACGCGCCGGGCCGACATCGAACGTCTCTACGTGACGAGGGATTGGGCGGAGGCGCAATCGATTTTGGATCGCTATGAAATCGCCTATGTCTTCATCGGCCCGCTCGAGCGCTCGACCTATGAGCCGGTCGTCACGCGGAAGTTCGATCTCTTCATGGATTTGCTGTACCAAACAGAAGACGTTTCCATCTATGGCCGAAAGGCGGGGGTCGAATCGTGAGTGGCTCCAGTGCGAGCTTGAGCGTCAGGAATCTGCTCTTCGCCGGGGTCTTCCTGCTGGCCCTGGGGTTGCGACTCGGTGAACTAGGCGCCACCCCCCTCAATGACGACGAAGCTCGCGATGCCCTTTGGGCGGCGGCGGGCACTCCGGAGCAGTCCGCCTTCTGGCCGTCGCACCGCGCGACTCCCGCCTCGAGCGCCGCCTATCAATCGGTCACCTGGGCCATCTTCCAGCTTGCCGGCGGAGGCGAAGCGGCAGCGCGTTTCTTCCCGGCAGTCGTCGGTGCGCTCATCGTCCTTCCGCCTTGGCTCTTGCGCCGCCGACTGGGGACGCTGGGCGCGCTCGTCGTCGCCCTTCTCCTGGCCGTCTCGCCGACGCTCATCGCGGTCTCACGGCTTGCCGGAGGTTCGAGCGCGGCCGTCGTCGCCGTCACCTTGGGAGTCGCCGGATGGATCCTGGCGCTCGACGGGGAGATGGAGCCTCGCCGCGCGACGGCTCTCCTGGCGGGTTGCCTGGCGGTCGGACTGACGGCAGGTCCGGCCTTCTTCTTCGGAATCATCAGTCTCGCCGGGGCGGCCGGGATCACGGTGTTGACCACGCCACGCC
>Ga0209341_10003682_pt1 | contig 14269 bp, 8 predicted proteins | sample RifCSP13_2_FD_184020 | JGI IMG/M metagenome (GOLD analysis project Ga0209341, IMG submission 184020) | Soil microbial communities from Rifle, Colorado - Rifle CSP2_sed 13_2 (SPAdes) (version 2) | ecosystem: Environmental > Terrestrial > Deep subsurface > Rock core/Sediment | place: Rifle...
GAACATCGAATAGAACGAGGCAACCCCATACACCTGCGCGTCGGGCGCCCGCAGCGCGTCGGCCACGGCGCCGATGGCGTCCGGCTTCAGGTATCCGGCCTCGTCCTGAACCGCCTGCAGGATCGATACGGTGGCTTCGGCGGCTGCGCCGTGCCGCGCGATAGCCGATTCGACGACCGGATCGTGCTGCTGCTTGCGAGAGGGCCGCGATGGCATAATGCACTCCCCCGTGTGGCCGGCAGAACAGAAAAGTCGGACATCAGGCGATGTCCGACTTGACTATAACCTACGCGCCACGCGGCGCACAGTGGCAAATATCCCGATCTATGCCGTGCGGAATGTCACTACGAGTCCATCAACGGCCATTCGCAGCTCCGTTTCGCGCGCCGTTTCCGTTTGGCGCAGCCACGTGCCCGTTGCTGCCGAGGGGCCGCTTGAAGTACCAATGCACCTCCGGCCCGCTGCCGATCCCCGTCCTCTCGTACGAGAGGACCGAAACAAGCTCCCAGCCCTCCATACCCAGCCTGAGCGCCAGTTGCTCGGGGTTGGCGTCCGGCGGCGACCATGCCTTGCTCGGATCTCGATAGAAGACGACCGATTGTCCGCGCCGACGAGGGCGGCCTGGGTGATCTGGTCGCCGCCCAGGCGCGCCTGGCCGAGACGCTTGCCGATCACGTCTTCGAACGTCGTGAGCGCGTCGTCGTGCACAGCGCTGGCGTGAATCGGCCGAAGCTCGACGTCGGCTTCGGTAATCGTCTGGCCCACGGCCAGCGAGTGCGTAGCGACGACAACCTCGACCCGGTTGGCCAGCCCGCTCAGGAATCCCAGCATCAGGATTCCGGTCAGGCCGGCCAGGATGATGACGGTGATCCATCTCTTCATGTTGCCTCTTTTCCTCCAGTTTGTTGTTTGCGTATCCGGCTGCACCCGAGAAACACTTGTGCTTGCGCCCAAGTGCAAGCAAAAAAGGGGCGCTCACTGCGCTGTGCGCAGTTGAGCACCCCTCAAGGTACACAGTATGTGGCGAGCGACTTTGGGCCCGCGTTTAAGCGTGAGTTAGTTTATCAGGACTTTCGTGAAAGTCAATAGGGTCAGCATAACGGCTGCATAACTATGTGCATTTGATTGGAAGGCTTTGGAATACAATCCCCTATCAACCGTGTACCTGCACATCGATTCGGGACAAGGAACTCATTCTGGGCTTAACTGCCGATAACTGAACCCCAATCTGATGGACGAGAGTCTCCGCTGAAAGCTGCAGTTGCACGAGCCATCGTGTCATCCCGTGCATTTCGTCATCCACTGTGAGCATGCGGATGACGACTTGTTCTGAATCCCACCCACAGCAGCAGCCCTAATGCCATAACCAGGATGATCAGCAGTCCTGTATTAACCGAGACCGGCTCAGCTAACTTGCCAGGGGTTATTCCTGTCATCTTTCCTGCATCTCCCGTCAGAACAAATGCAGCCCAGTAGTAAGGATGCGCCCACTTCAGGTTGTTCCGGACCTCTGTCTGTGCTGCCTGCAATGCCTCTGCTTTGCCCATGCCCTGACGCAGATGTGTGTAAAATCGTCCCATCAAGAAAGTAGTTGCTTCATCATCTACGTTCCACAGGCTGGCAATCACTGTTGGCGTGCCTGCATACAGAAAGGCTCGGTTCAGTCCAACTACTTCATCTCCTGCACTTACCGCACCGACATCGGTCTTGCAGGCGCTCAACACGACTAGGTCGGTAGCCTTAGTTAGATCTAATCCGTAGATCTCATGAACCTCCAGGCGGCCATCGTCGTCAGCATCTCCGGCTAGGTAGAGCACGCTGAATAAAGGATTAGAAGGGTTATATTCACCGTGGGCCGCCACATGCAAAATGCTGGCGCTTCCAACTTGTGACTTCATGGCGCTTTCAGACGCAGCGTTGCCCACTAATGGCTGGATTTTGTACAAGTCGGCGATGGTCTTGACTTCCTGTTCCGCATAATGTAGGGCCGGTAGGGTTTCGGAAATGGTCGGGTTGCCCAATGCCAAGAGTGTATCGGCATTTGGCTTGCGTTTCTCGTGAATAAAGCGCAAGGCACTGGCACTGGGGAGCGTGAACAAGGCATAGTCGTCGCTTAAGTACCGTTCGCCGTCGGTGAGGGCAGCAAAGGGCAAATAGTGCAAGACGCCATGGGGGATAATGCCGACGAGCGGGGTCTTGAGTTTGTCTTTCAGTGGGGCAATCAGCCAAGTGTAGAGTTGACTGAGACTGACCGGTTGAGGCTCGTCGAGGCTGGCAAAGTCGCGGAAGGTGGTGATGGCTTGCGTTAGGTCATCACGGCTGACATCTATAGCTACGGTCTCAGATGAATTGCGGGTAATGATGAAGGCTAGGGTGCGGTCTTCGGTGACGAAGTATTCAACCAATGTGGTATCGCCATCGAGCAAGTTTTGGACGTCGGCCAGCGAAGCCACATCGACACTCACCAAGCTGGCAACTTCAGGGCTTTGCAGTTTGATCTCGGTGAGTAGCTGAGCATATTCAGATTCGCGGGCGGTGAGTTCGGTTCGCGCGGCGGCGATCGCATCGCTGTCCCATTCGCTCTGGGGACGGTTGCGCAGGGTGAGGAGTTGCTGGCGTAGTCCACCGATCTCAGCTCGGAGAGTTCGCTCACGTTCGAGCAGGTCAGCAGCTACCCCGGCGCGAAAGTCCACCCCGCTGCCCGCCAGTTGATCAAGAAAGGCGCGAGCGCGTGCCCGTTCCGCATAGTTGAAGGCTACGTGGAATTGGCCTTCATCCCACAGCAAACCGATGAGATGCTCGTAGACCGGAACCTGGCCAGCCGCAAAAGACACTTTCAGCTCTTCAACTTTGATCTCGCCTCGAAGTGACTCCATCACTTCAATCGCCTGACGATAATCAGAGATTGCCCGAGTATTATCACCCTGTTGTTCGTACACAGATCCAATACTGCCGAGTGCGATCATTTCGTTCGCTGGCTCACCAATTTCCTGGAAAATCGCCAGTGCCTGCTCATAGTAGTCCAATGCCTGATCATATTGACCCCAGAAATAGAAGACAGTACCGATGTTGTTCCACATTATGCCTTCCTGCTCTAACTGGCCAATTTGCTCCGAAATCGTCAGTGCTCGCTGGAAATAGAGCAGTGCCTGCTTGTATTGCGCATTTTCAGTGTAGACCACGCCAATATTGTTGAGAATCGTTACTGTGCCAGCTTGATAACCAATTCCCTCTGCAGCTGCCAGTGCCTGTTGAAGATAGTCCAGCGCTTGCTGATACTGCTCAAGATGAGAGTGGCTCGCTCCAAGGTTCATGAATACATCTATTGTCCCCGCTTGGTCACCTATACCTTGCAACATAGGCAATGCCTGTTGAAAGTAATCCAGCGCTTGGTGATATTGTCCCAGTTCATGATAGACTGATCCGATGTTGTTGAATATCCTTGCTTCCCCTCCTCGGTCGCCTATTTGCTGTGAGATCATCAGCGATTGCTGAAAGTACCCCAGCGCTTGGTGATATTGCCCCAGTCCAGCGTAGACCAATCCGACGTTGTTGAGCGTTGTCGTCTCTACTACTCGATCGCCCACTTCCTGTACAATCACAAGTGCCCGTCGAAGGTAGTCCAGCGCTAGATGATATTGGCCCAGTTCTTTGTAGACCAGTCCGATGTTGTTGAATGTCCTTGCTTCCTCTGTTCGGTCGCCAAGTTCCTGCTGAACCTCCAACGCCTGTCGAAGATAGTCCAGCGCTTGCTCATACTGTCCCAGATCGGCGTAAACCGCTCCCAAGTTGTTAAACGTTGCCCGTTCTCCTGATCGGTCGCCCCGATCTTGTACAATCGCCAATGCTTGTTGAAGATAGCCCAACGCTTGAGGATATTGTCCCAGAGAGCGGTGGATCTCCCCAATGGTGTACAATATCGTCGCTTCCCCTGACCGGTCACCAATCGACTGTGCAATTGGCAGAGCGGCCTCATAAGCCTCGAGTGCGCCAGCGTAGTCTCCTAAGTAGTACTTAACAAAACCGATATACCCCAAGCATCTACCCTCTCCACGGCGGTCGTGCGCTTTTCGATAGAGCGGCAGTGCTTCTTCGAACTTCTCAAGCGCCGTCCGATATTGAAACGAGTTGAGTAGCTCAGTGCCCTGGGCGAATAGCGTATCAGCCTCCGCTTTCGGGTCTTCACCTTGGGTCGCGGGCGTGGCAAAGACTGGGGCCGGAAACATCGTAAAAATAATAATTGCGGTGAGCAAGCTCTTAACAATCCAGTTCGGGCACCTCATATCAGCCCTCGTGTACCCAATCCAGCGACGATCGGAAAGTCGTCTATCGTCGTGATCGTTGCCTCTGCGCTAACGCAAACGACAGCCCTAACACGATTACCATGGCGGCTATGACCAACCACACTTTCTGATCAGCACTGATCGTGAGCTGTGGCTGAGTCGAAACAGCTCCAGGATCGCCCGTCAACACAAATGCTGCCCAATAGTACGGGTTCGGGTGCGTTGCCCGTACATCTATCTGCGCCTGCCGCAGCGCTTCTGCCTTGCCCATACCGTTACGCAGATGCGTATAGAATCGTTCCATCAACAATGCTGTGGCCTCATCATCTACAGCCCACAAGCTGGCAATGACTGTAGGCGTTCCTGCATAGATGAATGCGCGATTTAATCCAATGATGTCATCACCTTCACTCTGTGCCCCTAACTCCGTCTGGCACGCGCTTAACACGACAAGGTCTGAGTTCTTCAAGTCGAGTCCATAAATGTCACGGACTTCTAGAGACCCGTCAGTTGCTCCGTCCGGCGCCAGGACAATACGCGAAAAAAGCGGGCTAACCGTGTTAAGTTGACCATGTGCTGTTAGGTGCAGGATGTTGAAGTTGCCAGCTTGAGCAACGAAGTATGACTCCGTAGCAGCACTTCCGGTGAGTGCTTCCGTATTGTAGAGCTTGGCAATGGTCTGGGCTTCCCGGTCCGCGTAGTGCAGGGTGGGAAGTCCTTCAGCTTGGCTGTAAGCCAGCGCGAGTATATTGCGGTCACCGCTCTTCCGTTTCTGCTGGACGAACTGTAGCACGCTTGCACTGGGCAAATAGGAGAGTGTGTGCTCGTCTCCGAAATAACGTTGCCCATCTGTGAGGGCAGCGAAAGGAAGATAATGCAAAACGCCATTCGGGACGATGCTGACAGCGGGCGTCTTGAGGTACGGCTGTAACGGTGCAATGAGCCAAGCATGTAGTTGCTTGAGGCTTGGTGGTATTTCGCTCAAGCTGGCAAAATCGCGCAACTCGGCGACGGCAGCCTGCAAGTCTTTTTCGCTCACAGACAATTCGACTACTTCAAACGAGTTCTGCGTCACTACGAAAGCCAGCGTCTCGTCTAGTGTGACGAAGTAGACGAGCAGTGTTGTATCTTTGTCGAGGAGTTTCTGCACTTCAGAGAGCGTCAGCGGCGAGATACTCACGAGTGAGATATATTCGGGGTTGCTAAGCTTGACGCGGGTAGACAACTCTTCGTAGTCCTTCTGTTTTCCGGCGAGTTGGGTCGTAAGCGCTTGAATCGCTTCTGCGTTTTGCTGAGCGCGTGGTTTGGCGCGCTGCTTTTGGAGATCTTGTTCGAGCGCAGCCAGTTCCTGTCGCAGCGATTGTTCCTGTTGTAGAAGTTGCGCATCTACCCCTGCGCTGATATCTAGATTAGCGTTGCCGATCTGATCGAGAAAAACACGTGCGCGGGCGCGTTCGCTGAGGTCAAATGCTTCAGCCAGCTGACCCAAACGCACGAGTACCAAGGTGCCGCTCTTATATGTGCCAGCAGACTGCCCGGCCAGACTAATCTTGAACTCTTCAAGGCGCGCAGACGTTCGGATGCTCTCTTGAACGTCAATGGACTGCTGGTAAAAGTTGGCGGCTTGTTGCAACTCACCTTGGCGTTCGTAGGTATATCCAATATTAGCGAGAGCCACCCCTTCGCCAGGGCGATTGCCTGTCTCGCGTGCTATCTCCAGCATTTGCTGCAATACCTCCAGTGCCTGTACGACCTGGTTCTGAGAGAGGTAGTACGTCCCCATGTTGTTGAGGGCGGACGCTTCGAGGTCGCGTTCGCCTACCTCACGTGCTACCGTCAGCGCTTGCTTATAATACTCCGCCGCCTCATCATACTGTAGTAGATAGTGGTAGGTGGTCCCAATGCTGTTAAGCGTCCCTCCTTCGCCCGCGCGGTCGCCCACCTCGCGCGTTATCTCCAATGCCTTTTGAGAATATTCCAATGCATTCGCGTACTGGCGTAACTCACGGTAAACACCTGCAATATTGTCGAGGATCGTTCCTTCGCCCGCACGATTGCCAACGTCTTGCGCAGTCGCCAGTGCCTGCTGAAAGAATTCCAACGCCTGTTCATAATGACCAAGCTGGAGGTAAACACCTCCGATGTTGTTGAGGTCCACGCCTTCGCCAGCCCGTACGCCCACCTCACGATGTATCGCTAGTGCCTGTTGGTTGTACTCAAGCGCCTTCGCATACTGGCCCTGGCCGATATAAACGGACCCGATATTGCCGAGGTACGTCGCTTCGCCAGCGCGATCGCCAATGGCCTGTGCAACCGTCAGTGCCTGTTGGTTGTACTCGAGCGCCTTCGCATACTCGCCCAGATCGCCGTAGGTTGTTCCAATGCCGTTGAGTGCCCTCGCTTCGCCAGCGCGATCGCCAATGGCCTGTGCAACCGTCAGTGCCTGTTGGTTGTACTCAAGTGCCTTGGAGTATTGACTGAGTGCTCGGTGGACACTTCCAATGTTATAGAGGGTGACTCCTTCGCCAGCGCCGTTGCCCACCTCGCGCCGTATGACCAGCGCTTGTTGATAATATTCCAGCGCTTCCCCATACTGACTTAGATTGCCGTGAGTCACGCCGATACTGTTGAGGGTCTCGCCTTCGAGTGCACGGGCGCCTACCCCGCGCGCGATCTCTAACGCTTGTTGATAATATTCCAGTGCTTTCGCGTACTGGCCCAGGCTATCGTAGACCCCGCCAATGTCGACGAGGGTCACACCCTCATCCCTGCGGTTGCCTACCTCGCGCCTCAGGGTCAGTGCCTGCTGGAGGAGCTCGAGCGCCTTAGCATAGTTGCCCTGCCGTTTATAGATTCCTCCTATACTGTTGAGAACTGCTCCCTCTTCTGCCCGGGCACCGGTTTCACGAAGAATAACCAGCGCCTGCTGGTAGTTTTGCAGTGCTTTTTGATACTGCCCCACATTGCTATAAACTGACGCTATGTTGGCGAGGGTTACACCTTCCACTTTGCGATTACCCAGATCTCGCTGTATCTCCAGAGCCTGCTGCAGGGAATCCATCGCCTGCATGTACTCACTCAAATAGATATAGACTAAGCCAATGTTAGTGAGGGTTGTACCCTCACCAGCGCGGTCGCCTACCTCACGCCGTATGGTCAGTGCCTGTTGGAGGAACTCCAGTGCCTTTGCATTCTGACCTTGGCTGATTAAGACCGTTCCGATGTCGTTGACGGTGGTCCCTTCGCCTGTACGGTCACCTAGTTCGCGCTGTAATTCCAGGGCCTGTTGATAGTACGCCAGCGCCGTCTTGTACTGGTTCAGGTGGTCGTAGGCGTTCCCAATGCTGTGGAGAATTGTTGCCTCACCTGCGCGATCGTCCAACTCGCGCTTTATTACTAGTGCTTGTTGATAATATTCCAACGCCTTGTCATGCTGGCTGAGATTGTCGTAAATCAACCCGACACTGTCGAGAGTTTGTCCTTCGCCCGCGCGATCCCCCACTTCGCGACGTATTGCTAGGGCCTGTTGATAGTATTCCAATGCCACATCATATTGGCGCATCTGGCGATAGATTAACCCGACAAGGTCGAGATCTCCCGCTTCGCCCGCACGGTCACCCAACTCACGCTTAACAATCAACGCCTGCTGATAGGAATCCAACGCCTTGTCGTACTGGCCCAAATTATCGTAGGCTAACCCAATCACGGTCAGCGTTGTTCCTTCGCCCGCACGGTCACCCAACTCGCGCTCGATTGCCAGTGCCTGTTGGTAGAAGTCGACCGCTTTCTTATACTGACCCAGCCTGTAGTAGGCATCTCCTATACCACTAAGGTTCCGTCCTTCGTACTCGCGGTCGCCCAGTTCGCGCTTGATTACCAGCGCTGCTTGAAAAGAATTCAATGCCTCCTCGTACTGCCCAAGGCTAAGATAGACACCTCCAATGCTTCCGAGCATATCTCCTTCACCAGCACGATCGCCAGCACTCCGATAGAGTACGAGCGCCTGGTTTAGTTTGTCCAATGCGCCTTGTACGTCGCCCCCTTGATACAGGGTTATAGCCTCGTTAACCAATTTGTCGGCCTGCGCTTTGAGCGAGGGATTCGGAGTAGGCGTTGGCCCCTGAACGGGCGACGGCGTGGAAGTCGGTGTTGCCACGAGGAACCCAGCGGATATTGATGGCGTGGTAATCATCAGTGTTGCCAATAGTGTAATCAGCATAGCTGCAGATAGAAGCCGAGATCGAAAAGAGAGGATGTGTTGGTGGCTCATGATCAACCTCCATAGAAATGGAGCCATGCACTATCTAGGTTTTAATAGTTCGGCTATCCGATCCTGGATTTGTTGTGCAGTGATCGTATCCCCCAACTTCTGATAAATCGCCTTTGCCTTTTGTAACCGCTGAACTGACTCACTCGTGTTGCCTAACGCCGCGTAGATCAGTCCGAGTGCATTTTGTGCTAGAGCTTGCCCCTCTATGTCGCCCATTTGCTGCGACAGTTCTAACGCATAAAGGTACCGTTCTTCTGCTAGACGGTTGAGGTCGATTTGCCGATAGAGAGCAGCAACTGCGCGATAGACAGCCGGTGTCTGACTTTTTGCATTTATCAACTCCTCAAGCGTCTCGATTGCCTCGGCGACAAATTCATGTCCGGCGTAAGACTGAGCTAGGGCAAAAGACTTTGCTTCGTTGCTTAAACTTAACTTTGAAATCTGCTCAGCAGTCGCATGCACATGTTGGGCTTCGTTATCGTCAGCAAGACCAAATCCTAGTCCGGGTACACCTTCATCTTGCGACGACTTACCGTTGTCAGCCTTAACAACTAGTAAATAGCTCACTCCGGGCTTTAAGCGCGGCCCACCTGAATAAGCAATTTCGGTTGCCCTTGTTTCGATCTTCCAGTCTACTCCTTCCCCTCTTATGCGTACAGTGTAGCTGATCACATTCGGTACAGTATTCCATCGCAGAACTGGTGTCCCAGTGAGTACCTTCGTCTTTCGGGGGCTGATGATGTACGGAATAAGAGGATCACTTCCGCCACGGGTGCTGCCGATCTGGCTTTCGCCACTTACTAACGGTGGATCCGGTGATGGTGGGCACCCATTCGTCACACCCGATGGCGCGCCAGGGGGTACGGTCCACACAGTCAGATTGTCGCATAGCACTACGGCTTTCGCTTCATCTAAGAGTCGCAGCTGATCACCCCGATAAAGCACCGCTCCAAAGGTTGTGTGGTAAAAATCCGACCATCCATCGCGCTTGAGTTGCACTTCACTCTCAGCCACGACAAGGAGATTGAATCCAGGGTCAGTAGCGATGAGCGTTTCCTTATCACCGACTCCGTTCACACATGCCACAAGCGTTAACGCCAGGATTAGGATTCCCATAATGGAGAGTCTGTGCAACATCACTTATCCCCCTCGGCCTCGAGTCGTTGGCGCGCTATGCCAATCCAGGTATCCTCATCGGAATTGCGTCCATCTGCGTACTTCAGGCAGTTCTCCCATTCCGTAAGCGGACCCGTCCTATTGCCTTCGGCTTCCAATACCTGCGCCAGTAAGCAGTGAGCGGGCGCTGGATCATCTGCTATGGCAATAGCGTCTCGCAAGTGGGTTTCCGCTTCAGTATAGCGAGCCTGACCCAAACGCGCCCAACCCAGGTTCTTGAGCATGTCGTAGCGAACAGTGTCATCTTGGGCCAGATCGATCCCGTTCAGGAGTAGAGGAATGGCAGCGGAATAGTTTTCGCTCAGAATGTACAGGCGAGCCAGGTTGTTGTAGGCCGCATCGAGTCCCCCTTGCACGGCTATCTGGTATTCGGCCTTAGCGGCGTCAAAATCCTGCAGGTCTTCGTAGAGTAGCCCTAGGTTGTAATGAGCTTCCGCATAATCAGGGTTAAGCTTGAGCGCGCGAGTGTAATCGAATTGGGCGCTGGAAAGGTGGCCGGCTTGATAATGGTTCAGCCCGCTGTTGTTGTAGGATATAGCAATCTGCGGTAGCGATAGACGAAAAAGGAGAAGACCCAGCAAGACGAACGCTGCGAATCCTAATTTAGCTTCCTTCCAGAGCGATTTCGGAATGCGCAGACTGGCAAGAATCCGCTCGAAGCCTTCGCGCCCAGCGACTGTAAGAGCACCTCCCGCCGCAAGTAACGTCAGTGTACTCTGAGTGATGACAGCCAAGGCACCAAGGGTATCCGGCCCGCCGCTAAGAAACCGAGTAGAAATATCCACCAGTAGACTAAGTGATGCCACCAAGAACAGCACGGCGAGCGCACTCCACAACCAGTCAAAGCGATCCCAGCGATGTGGGCGCGCGAGGTTGTCAAGCGACCACCACCAGGCTTTCTTGGGAGGATTTAAGCTGTTGCGCCAGTCAGCCAAATTGATCTTGTTCGCTATAGTATCAGCCTGTTTCTTTAGGCGGCCGTCGAGCTCGATTACCTGTAGGAGAGACGGTGTCGAATCGCGGGTTGTGTCGTTGAGGGCCGTCCAAACTGCATCACGAGCGACGAGAGTATCCAGAACGTGTTGGGGCTCAGCGTGTGGCGCAACGTCCTCGATTGCAGCAAGCGCAGTCGCGTATCGCTCAAGGGCGCTGTCGAGTTTAGGGACACTCATTGCGCTAGTCCTTATTACATCTCAGGCTCCGCCCGGGCCACGAAGAGTGTTTCGTATCGGAGGCAACAAATCCTCTGCAATCTATGAACGGCTCACACTTGCCGACAGCATTCGGAGCGTGGCACACAACCCTTCCGGGCGAGCGCTAGACGTGATGGTACCCTGCGAGGCCGTGTTTCGATAAAAAAAGTATAGACCCGATTCCAAGGCAGCGCAATCGAAAGGTCGATTTCCAAGCTTAGCGTCGGTATTCACCTCTGCCGCACCCAGCGCAATACCGACCTTCCGCGCAGGTAACTTCGCCGGCCGGCGAGACGCGTTGTGGGCGGATTGGTGATATAGATATACCAGCGTTGCACACGAGGCAGCGGGGGCTGCTCGCCGGTAAAACGCTGTTTGGTTTCTGCCGTGAAGAGTGCCCCCAGGTCGTCCGCGATGAACAGGCTGCTGTTCAGCGCATCCAGCGGGTAGACGGGCACTCTCATGGGGTTATCCCCCAGCAAGATCGTCGCCGGTTGCCGGCTCTCGCGCCGCCGGATCGTCTCTGGCGAGACCGTCGAGAAGATGAATCGCCGTTGGTCATCGGTCAACACCACGATCGCTGGATACGGGGTGACTGATACCTGCGAGATAGCAATCAGGTGGACGTTCTCGCCCGTCGCACCCAAAGCTACCTGATTCAGGAAGTGAAGCGGGTCGTCCAGCGCACCCTGCGCCTGGCGCGCCGCGTTCAGCGACTCGCGGCTGATCCGGATGTTGGTCAATGCCCAGATGTTGAACTGGACAACGAGTGGCTTCCGCAGCCTTTCCATTGCGAAGAAGATCGTTGCTGCCGACGCAGCGACAGCCAGAGCCAACGTGCCGAAGTCAAACAATGGTTGGCCGGGTTGCCTGAAGCAAATTCCTCCGTCAATCCGGCGGCGTAGGTGTAAGCGTCAAACTGCCTGACCTTGGAACGGGGGTAAGTCCGAGGTCGGTCCACCAGCCTCTAGGCAAGCGCGACCTCTAACTGCCAGGTCTGTTATCGGCTCTCGACGTTCCCATCGCTCTGGAGTCTCTGGCACGCGGCGATAACCGGCTTCCTCCAACACCGCTTCAAGCGTACCCATGCGCTGGCATTCCTCGAGAAACAGTGATACGGCTTCATGCAGAGCGGCCAGTGCCTCATCCAGAGAATCGCCAAAGCTTGAGACGCCCAGCTCTGGGCATATCGCGACGATCTGCCCATCCTCTTCGAATAGCTGACTCGTATAGCGAACGTGCACAGAGGTACTCTCGCCCATCGGACACTTCCACGAGCATTATACCGCACCTCAACAGCGTAGCGCCAGGCTACCGTTCTTCGAATGCCATCGTATACAGATCGTAATACCGCCCGCGCTGCGCGAGCAGCTCGTGATGCGTGCCGCGCTCGACGACCTGCCCGCCGTCGATCACCAGGATCAGGTCGGCCTTTACGATCGTGCTCAGCCGGTGCGCGATGACGAACGCCGTCCGCCCTTCGAGCAGCGTCGCCATCGCCGCCTGGATTTTCTTCTCGGTCTGCGTGTCCACGCTCGACGTCGCCTCGTCGAGGATCAAGATGCGCGGGTCGGCGAGCAGCGCGCGGGCGAACGAGATCAACTGCCGCTGCCCGACCGACAAGATCGCCCCACCCTCTTCGACTTCGGTGTCGTAACCGTTCGGCATTTTCGAGATGAACTCGTGGGCGCCGACGGACTGCGCCGCCGCGACGACCTCGGCGTCGGTCGCGTCGACGCGGCCGAAGCGGATGTTGTCCGCGACCGTGCCGCTGAACAGAAACGTCTCCTGCAGCACGACGCCGAGCTGCCGCCGCAGCGAGCGCTGCGTCACCTCCCGCACGTCGATCCCGTCGATGCGCACGCGGCCGCCGGTCGCGTCGTAGAAGCGCGCGAGCAGCTTGACGAGCGTGGATTTGCCCGCGCCCGTTTCGCCGACGAGCGCGACCATCTGGCCGGGCTGCACCTCGAACGACACGTCGCTCAGCACGGGCACGCCGTCCTCGTACGCGAAGCTGACGCTCTCGTACATGACGTGTCCTTCGATATGGGGCATCTCGTTCGCGCCGGGCACATCGACGACCTCCGCTTCGGTGTCCAGCACTTCGAAGATGCGCTCGCCGGCGGCCATCGTCGACTGGAAGGTATTGTAGCGCTGCGCCAGGTCGCGGATCGGGTTGAAGAACTGATCGATGTACAGGACGAACGCGACGAGCACGCCCGCCGTTAACCCCCCGCCGAGCACCTGCGTCCCGCCGATCCACACCACCAGCCCCACGGCCAGCGACCCGATGAAATCGACCGTCGGGAAGAAGGCAGACGACAGCCGGGCCGAAGCGACGTTCGCATCGAAGTTGTCGCGGTTGATGTCGCCGGCGAAATGACGGGTGTTGCGCTCCTCGCGCGAGAACGACTGCACGACCCGCACGCCGGCGATATTTTCAGAGAGCGTGCCGGTGACGCGGCTCTGCGAGCGGCGCGTCCAGCGATAGGCTTCGCGCGCGCGCGAGCGCCACACCGCCGTCGCGACGCCCATGAGCGGCAGCACCAGGAAGGTGAGCAGGCTCAACCGCCAGTCCAGCACGACCATCGCGACGACCAGCCCCACGAGATGAAGCGCGTCGCGCGCGACCGCCACCAGCGCCCAGGTGACGAACTCGCGCATCACGCCCACGTCGTTGACGACGCGCGAGATCAGGCGGCCGACCGAATGGCGCGCGTAGAAACCGAGCGCCAACTGCTGCAGATGGTCGAACAGCTCGGCGCGCAAAGCGAAGATGATCGACTGGCCGGCGATGGCCATGGTGCGGATGCGCCCCCGCGTGGCGAACCACCAGGCGCCGTTGACGATCAGGTAGCCCAGCGTCGCCAGCCACAATACCGTGACGTTGCCGGTGGCGACGCCTCCGTCGATGGCGACTTTGATCAGGTACGGCCCGGCCAGATCGGCCAGCGTCCCGACGACCATGAGCGCCATCGCCAGGGAGATCGCGCGGCGCTGCGGAGCGAGATAGCTCAACAGGCGCTGCGCCACGCGCGCATCGTACGCCTTGCCAAGTACCTCGTCGTCCGTATGCAGGTTAATCCGCTTCGCTGCAACCTGGCTCATATTGGCTTATCGCCTATCGCGTATCGCGTATCGCCTATCGCGTATCGTGTATCGATTATCGCAGATCGCTTGTCGCACATGGCTTATCGCGGATCACATATTCACGTCATCACGTTATCACGCATTACGTATCACGCATCACGCAACACGCATCACGCAACACGCACCACGCAACACGTATCACGCATCACGTCACTGCTTCCTGGCGAGAGGTGAACGCGAAGCTCTTCCGCCTGCCA
>Ga0209341_10003684_pt1 | contig 14266 bp, 8 predicted proteins | sample RifCSP13_2_FD_184020 | JGI IMG/M metagenome (GOLD analysis project Ga0209341, IMG submission 184020) | Soil microbial communities from Rifle, Colorado - Rifle CSP2_sed 13_2 (SPAdes) (version 2) | ecosystem: Environmental > Terrestrial > Deep subsurface > Rock core/Sediment | place: Rifle...
TTCTTCTGAACAATTCAATATATTTATATTTCCTTCTACCGCTTCAATAATCCGGGCAACCGTAATATCAGAGGGGCTTGTACTCAGGGAATATCCGCCCTTCGGTCCGCTCAGACTTGTTATCAAGCCACCTTTAACCATACGCTGAAGTATCTTTGCCAACAGTTCTACAGGAATACTGTAAGCCTCGGCAATCTCCTTTGTATTTACCACCCGCTCCCCATGATTCCATGCGATATAGGCTATCGCCATGAGCCCATAATCTACCTTTTTTGTAAGCTTCAGCATATATTCTTTATTCTCTTGCTATATTATATATCCGACTAAAATGGTATCCGACCAATTAAGTCGGATACAACTATAGCAACTATAAATATTGATGTCAAGCGGTTTTTAAGGTGTTGACATATGAATATCAGCCTGCTAATTTAGCCGGGAAAAAGCAAGTCCATATCTTGCTAAAAGATACAAGGATATATTATTGCAGCAAATAGATCTGGCTATACTACTTATTTATAATGTGGGAATCGTCGCCTTCGGATGCTGGTTTGTACGGCGTAACCGGTCGAGCGAGCATTTCATGGCAGCTGGGCGGTCGCTCCCAGGCTGGGCGGTGGGTTTATCCATATTTGGCTCCTATGTCAGCAGCATCAGCTTCCTGGCAAACCCGGGCAAGTCCTACTCAGACAACTGGAATCCCTTTGTCTTTGCCTTGTCACTGCCGCTTGCGGCATGGTTATCGGTGCGATACTTTGTACCATTCTATCGTAAGTCAGGCGAGATCTCAGCCTATCATCACCTTGAAACCCGCTTCGGAGGATGGGCACGCACATATGCAGTCATCTGCTTCCTGCTCATTCAACTTACGAGGCTTGGTACGATTTTATATCTTCTCTCACTTGCTATTCAGCCTGTATTAGGATGGGACCTAAAGACCCTCATAATCGTCATAGGCGGCCTCGTCATTATCTATCCGATGCTGGGCGGTACGGAGGGGGTAATATGGACAGGCGCACTACAAAGTCTCGTACTCGTTATAGGGCCATTGATATGCATAGGAGTTCTCCTTGGCAGCATGCCGGAAGGGCCGTCTCAGATTTTTAATATAGCCTCCCGATACGACAAGTTCAGTCTGGGAAGTTATAGTCTGACGTCCAGTATCTCTGAGTCAACATTCTGGGTGGTGCTGGCATACGGGTTTATCACTAACCTGCAAAACTTTGGCATAGACCAGGCCTACGTGCAGCGCTATATCACAGCCAAATCCGACCGGGCTGCGAGGCAAAGCATCTGGATGGGGGCGCTTCTATACCTACCTATCGGGGCGATATTCTTTTTCATAGGCACCGCGCTCTTCGCCTTCTATCAGCCGCAACCCGATATTCTACCCACCGGCATAAAACCCGATGCCGTGTTCCCGTACTTCATCATGACACAGTTGCCGGTCGGACTAACAGGTCTGGTGCTGGCAGCTATTTGTGCCGCAGCAATGGACTCCAACCTCAACTGTAGTGCAACGCTTCTCCATTGCGATATTTACGAACGGTATTTTCGTCGTTCAAAAAGCGAACGTGAATCGCTCTGGGTACTAAGGCTTTCTACTCTTGCGTTTGGCATACTCAGCATCATAACCGCCCTGGCTATGATCAGCGTAAAGAATGCCCTGGATGTCTGGTGGAAATACGCAGGCATCTTCAGCGGCGGCATGGTGGGATTGTTTCTCCTGGGTTTGATTTCACGCAGGGCAAACAATGCCGGCGCTATCGCAGGGACTGCAATAGGCATCCTGGCCATACTCTGGATGACCTTTTCGCCTAAGTGGACAGGGTTGCCGGCCTGGCTGCGCAGCCCTTTTCACGACTTGCTCATTATCGTTATAGGAACATTATTTATCCTCGTGATCGGTCTGCTGGTAAGCCTCATAACCGGTGATAGATATTCCAGGTAACCTTTTCCTTACATCACCCCTTTAACCTAAAACTTCAACCTAAAACAGACTTGAATGAGGATATGTAGAGTGTTAGATTTTGGATAGGGCGCTAAACATAAGGATGTGTCACATTGCTTCTCCCACGGCCTCAAAAAGGCCGGAGACCCCGTAAACCTTGAGGCAGACATGATCGGAAAGTCTGTCGAGAAGTTTGTAAAAACAAGATGAAGTGTTGACACTCTCTAATGTTTAGGGCAATAATGATGCATGATTAAGTTTGAAAGATTGCCTGAAGATATACTCTCGAAGATTGCTAAAGGCAACAAGGTCCTTCTTGATGACGACAACGTCGTATTTGCATATCTTTTCGGTGGACTTGCGGAAGGAAAGGCCCACCCCCTCTCTGATATCGATATAGCCGTTTTCCTGAAATCGGCTCACAATGTTGCTGAATATAAACTCGGACTATTCGACAGGCTTGCAGACTCTCTCGGCACCAGTGAGATTGATCTCGTAATTCTGAATACTGCCCCGATAAGCCTTACCGGAAGGATATTACAGAAAAAGCAGATACTTATTGACAAGGATCCACCCCGGCGTCATATATTTGAGTCGGTGTCATTAAGAAAATTCTTTGATTTTAAGATAATAGAGGATAAATATTTTCTGAGGAGATACGGCATTGGTGGATAAAGCTGTCGTCTTGAGAAAATTGTCAGAGCTCGGGACATACTACGGGCAGATAAAAGAATTCGCAGATATTATTATTGACAACTATAAGAATGACTGGAAGACCCAGCGTATCGTTGAGCGGACACTTCAGATAATGATAGAAACATGTACAGATATTGCCAGTCATATCATCTCTGACAGAGGCATGAGGCCCCCAACAACATACGCTGATACATTCAGGGTATTGCTCGAAAATAACATTATAAATTCTGAGATGTTTGCTACAATGGAAAAGATGGCCAAGTTCCGCAATGTCGTTGTTCATCAGTATGAAGAAGTAGATGCAGAGATTGTCATTGTCATCTTAAAACGACATCTTAAAGACTTTGACAGATTTAGAGATGTCATTCTGACCTATTTGCAGGGCTTATCAGAAGGCAATCAATCCCCGGAGGTATAATCGAAATAGCACTTATGTTTATCCCACCTTTGCAAGCTCTATGGTACTAAGAAGTACATTTGTATGATTACATAGCGCATCGTTGTCATTCCGGGCTTGACCCGGAATCCAGAGTAGTGAAAATGAATCTGTCCCCTTTTCTCTCCAAGGCAAAAATATTCGGCCACAAATTTGCTTTCACGCAAAAATATTGTATAATAGCCACATGTTAAAAGAGAGGTATTTAACGCGCTATATCGTGAAAGACCTGGAAGAAAAGATGGTTTTTGTCGGCGGTCCGCGGCAGGTAGGAAAAACCACACTCTGCCGTAACTTTGTTGCAACCCGCTTTAGAAAATACGCCTATTTCAATTGGGACAACCGGGGCGACAGGAAAGCTCTCATAGCATCTTCGTGGCCCGGGGATGTCCAGCTTCTTATCTTCGATGAGATACACAAATACCGGCAGTGGAAGGGTTTCATCAAAGGAGAATACGACAAGCTAAAAGATATCTATAAATTTCTTATTACTGGCAGTGCAAGGCTTGACCTCTATCGCCGCGGCAGTGACTCATTGCAGGGGCGGTATCATTATTACCGGCTCCATCCCTTCACCCTGACAGAAATAGAGGGCATCCATAACAAAATAGCCATTGGAAAAAGGTTGGATCTAAGCCGGAAATTTCATCAGGATGCACTGGATGCATTAGATGCTTTTGGCGGTTTCCCGGAACCGTTCATCAGGCAGAACAAAAGGGTGCTGAGACGCTGGCACAATGAGAAGACCGAAAGGATGTTTCGGGAGGACATACTGGACGTTCAGGTTATAAGGGATATTGGCAATATGAAACTCCTGGGTGACATATTGCATTCAAAGGTTGGCTCGCTGTTATCCCTCAACGCCATCAGGGAAGACCTTGAGGTGAGTTACAGAGCTGTTTCCCACTGGATGGATATTCTGGAATCTTTCTATTATCATTTCAGGATCTACCCATTCTCTGCAAAGAAGATACGGTCTCTTAAAAAGGAACCGAAACTCTATTTGTGGGACTGGTCGGAAGTTGAAGATGAGGCGGCTCGTTTTGAGAACCTTATCGCCTCGCACCTCCTGAAATTTGTGCATTTTATTACAGACTATGAGGGATACCGAGCAGAATTGCATTTTCTGAGAGATGTTGACAAGCATGAGGTTGATTTCCTTGTTACGATAGATGGTAAACCCTGGTTTGCGGTAGAGGCGAAACTAAAAGACACCACCCTCTCTTCCCACCTCCTTTACTTCAAGGAAAGACTGGCAATACCGTATGTGTATCAGGTAGTTAAAACAGCCGGTATTGATCGGCTTGAGAAGGATGTAAGAATTATTTCTGCGGGGAAGCTACTGAGCGGGATGATATAAGCAGTATGCTATCCCCGCCCTTTTCTGTCTGTTGGCCATTCATAGGACAACATTGCTCACTTGAGTATGTCCCGGAACTGAGGTCACCTTTGAGGCGCCCCCGGAGGTCCTGAGATACCTGATCTACAAAGGTTCCATTGCCATTGATGGGATCAGCCTCACAGTCAATGAGGTCCAGGAGGAGAGGTTCACCGTGACCATCATCCCCCACACAGCCCATCAGACCACCCTTGGCCTCAAAAAGGCCGGAGACCCCGTAAACCTTGAGGCAGACATGATCGGGAAGTATGTCGAGAAGTTTGTAAAAACAGGCCCCTGATTCGTCAATAGATTGACGGTATTCTTAGTCCAACTCATCAAATAACCCATCATCATGCCGCTTTCATAAAGAACTTACTTTTTATAGACGATAAAAAGATTATGAACAGCCAGGATGTACATATCATTGAATTAGAGACAGAGCTCATCCGCTTGAAGCAAGAGATTGAGAAGGCTGCAGAACAGAGAGAGGACATAGAGAGTATTCGCAAGGCCATGCTCTCTCTTCTTGAGGATCTGAACAAATCTGCCGCCATCATAAAAAAGGGAGAGAAGGAGTGGGAAATCACCTTTGATGCCATAGCAGATCCCATTTTCATTCATGACAAAGACTTCAGGATCATCAGGGCCAACAAGGCATACGCGGAGACATCGGGGATGCCCTTTAAAGAGATCATTGGGAAACCTTACTATACAGTTTTTCCGAAGATGGAAGGCCCATGCAAGGTGTGTCAGAGTGCCCTGGGATCGCCCACACCATGTGAAGACAGTATCTTCGTTCCCAACATAGGCAGGTCTTTTAACATAAAGTCCTTTCCCGTACTGGATGAGGATGGCAGTTTCCTCTATTCTGTCCACCTCATGGAGGACATCACAAACCAGAAGAGGGCGGAGGATGCGCTCCGGGCCTCGGAGAATAAATACCGCCATCTGTTTGATAACCTGCATGACGCCGCCTTCCTGGCAGACGCAGAGACCGGATACATTGTTGATACCAATAAAAGGGCGGAGACACTATTGGACCGGAGACGGGAAGAGATCATCGGCATGCACCAGAGTGGGTTGCATCCGCCTGGTAAGGCGGATAAATACCGCCGCAGATTTGAAGAGCATGTCCAGAAGGGACCCCTTGCGGATTATGAGGGAGAGGTCATCAGAAGGGATGGAAGGATTGTCCCGGTAGCCATCACTGCGTCACCCATAACCATCAATGGCGGGCGACTGATACTCGGCTTGTTCCGGGATATCACTGGATGGGTGGAGATGATGGAAAAGTTAGAGGAGGAGGCAGAGGTCACCAGGGCGCTCCTTGACACAGCTGAGGCGATCAGTTCAATCTTTGATAGGGATGTGATGTTCAAAAGGGTTGCAGAGGGTGTTTCCATGGTAGTCGATGCAGAGAGGTGCGTCATCTTCCTGTGGGAGAGGGAACAGGGCGGCTTTTTACCGGCACATGTTTCCGGGATTGTCCCGCCGGAGCTGCGACCATTTCTTATGCGGCAGAGGCTTACCCGGGATATGCCGATTGTGGAACAAATCTTAAAAGGGGAGATGGTGATTATTGATGACGTCATGAATAGCCCCCTGTTTCCAAGAGAGATCGCCGGGACCTTGGCCATCAGGACTATGATGGGTATTCCTATCAGGGGTACAACCGGGGTCTTGGGTTTTATAGATGTCGAGCGGATCGGGATTCCGAGGCCATTCGGGGAGAAGGAAAAGAAATTCCTGAAAGGGGTGGCACACCAGGTTGCTGTGGGCCTGGACAATGTCAGGCTTTATGCGGAGATGAGGGATCAGACTATAGAGCTTACTCGGAGGGTAGAGACCCTCAGGGTGATGAACGAGATAGATAAGAGCATCCTCTCCTGTTCAGATACCCACGAGATTCTGGAGACAGTGGCGCAGATGGTATCAAGTCTGATTCCCTGTGAGAGGGTGACTGTGGGTTTAATTGCTCAGGGGAGGGAAGGGTTTGAATATAAGGCAGGATTTGGGACACAGGTTGCCAAAGGGATGTTTATCCCCTTTACAGATACCTCGGCCGCAGAGGTTGTTAGGACAGGAAGGGTAGAGTACACCCATGATCTCTCGACAGAAGGGGAACCTTTAAGAGTGGAAAGGATATTGTTGGAAGAAGGTTATCACTCCCACGTACGGCTTCCACTGTTTGTGAAGGGAAAGGCCATAGGCGTCCTTAGTGTGGGCAGCAGGCAGATCGCTGCCTTTCACCCTGACCAGGTTGCGACCCTGGAAAAGCTTGCAGCACAGATCGCAGTGGCCCTTGAAAACGCAAGGCTTGTAACAGACATGAAGGAGCTCTTCTTTGGTATTGTGGGAGCCCTTTCTGCAGCGATTGATGCCAAGTCTCCATGGACCGCAGGACATTCCCAGAGGGTGACACAATATTCCATGACCATTGCTAAGGCGATGGGCATGGGTGAAAAGGGTCTCAAAGACTTAGAGCTGGCAGGCCTCCTCCATGACGTGGGAAAGATCGGGACCTACGACGTCATCCTTGAAAAGCCCGGAAGGTTGACAGAAGAGGAGCTTAAAATCATGAGACTGCATCCTCTGAAGGGTGCAGAGATATTGGGCTCTATGAAACATATGAAGGAGATCACCCCTGCCATCAAGCATCACCACGAATTTTATAACGGGGAGGGATACCCTGAGGGGTTAAAAGGGGAGGCCATCCCTCTCATGTCAAGGATCCTTGCAGTTGCCGATACAGTGGATGCGATGGGCGCAGACAGGCCCTATCGAACAGGGAGATCCAGAGAAGAGATCATAGCCGAACTTCAGCGATGTTCAGGCAGCCAATTTGACCCAAAGATCGTGGATGCCTTCCTTAGTATCAACCCCCTTCCTTTATAAGGCATTCAACCCATAGACAGAGTTTTCCAATGCCGTCATCTTGAAGGCGGGACAAGAATGTCCTGCCTATCGCTTTTATCCATGACTATCGATAGGATCGTGATCCTAAAATAGGCTTGAATGAGGGTCTGTAGTGTGTTAGATTTTGAGTAGGGCACTAAACATTAAGGAGGTGTATTATGGCTGCTCCGAAGATTTTAGTTCTTTTCTACAGTAAGACAGGGCATATGCTCAAGATGGCAAGGTCTGTTGCCAAGGATGCCAAAGAGGCGGGTGCAGAGGTCCGTCTGAGGAAGGCGGGAGAGCTTGCGCCCCGCGAGGTGATCGAGAAGACCCCGGAGTGGAAGGCGATCCACAGCCAGATGTCTGACGTCCCGGATGCGGAGACAGACGACCTGGTCTGGATGGACGGCGTGATCGTGGGGACGCCGACCCGGTTTGGAAATATGGCGGCGCCGATGCGGAACTTCTGGGACCAGAGCGGGAAGCTCTGGATGGAGGGGACATTGATTGGAAAGACTGTGTCCGCCTTTGCATCCGCTGAGATGATCCACGGAGGGCAGGAGGCAACGCTCCTCTCCATGTATCCGACGTTCTTTGCCCATGGGCTGATTGTCGTGGGGATTCCGGGCAATGTCAAAGAGCTCTACAAGTCAGGTTCTTATTACGGGGCACTCTCCACCGGAGAACCGAATGATACGGATCTCACCGTGGCAAGATACATGACCCAGAGACTGATCGAGGTTACCAAGAAGCTGAGGGGCTGATGCTCAATGTCTGCCTCGGCCATTTTCATCCTGACTTAGAAGACGCCCTCTGTAACAATATATCAAGCCTTAAAGCCGGGGACCCTCTTGCGCCTGTGGCGATCATTATCCCTTCAGGCCGAATCCGCTCGAGAATCAAGTCGCTCTTTGCAAAAGAGCGGGGGATGAGCCTGCTCAATCTCCACCTCCTCACTTTCCACGACCTCACACTCCGGCTCTATGAGGAGAAATATGGGCGTCTGCAGCGCCTCATCGGGGATGATTTCTTTTTTATAGAATTTATCCGGCAGATCTTAAACGAGGGGCTTTCAGGGATGGAGATATTTCGCCATTTCAAAGAGACCCCTGATGGTTGTGCGGCCCTGCGGGCGACCCTGGAAGATCTGAGGGAGGCAAAGGTTGATGCGGATAATCTGCCGAATAATCTGCCAAATAATTTAATCGAAGCGCTCCGGGAGGGGGTCTTTAGCGCAGAGGATACAGAGAAGATCATCCCATTGATCGGGTTATATCAGGCCTTTCTTTTAAGAAAGAGGCGGCTTGAGATCATAGACTATTCAGACCTGACAGATATTGCCTCAGAGCTTGCCCCTGCATCTGAATATCTCCGAAGATTCCGGGAGATCATCTACTATGGATTTTATGACCTTATTCAAGTCCAGTACGACCTGTTCCGTGCTGTGGCACAACACTATCCGACGACACTCTATTTTCCTCTGGTTGACGGGATGCCCGCCTTTTCTTTTGCCAGGAGATTCTATGAAGGGTATATCCAGGGGATGGTCCCTCAGTCCGGCGGGATTACCAGGGTCTCTACTCCTGTCATAACCGGGGCCGGCAGGGACACCCTCTTTCCGTTTGGCCATCTTGCAAAGATCATTACTGCATCCGGCGCCGAGGATGAGGTCCTGACCGCGGCCAAGGGGATCCTCCAATTAGTAGACAGTGAGGGATACGCCTTCTCGGATATTGGTGTTGTTGCCAGGGGGATCGATGATTACGGGCCTCTGATCCGGAGGATCTTTGACGTCCACAAGATCCCCTTTGTATCGAGCGCCCGCGAGCCCATCAGCAGGTATCAGGTTACCAAGATCGTGCATCTCCTGATCTCCTTAGACCGCGAGGATTACAGGCGTTCTGATATCATGGATATCCTTTCCTCGCAATTTTGCAAGACTCGGTCATTCTGCCCTGAGGGGGTGGAACCCAGACCGGATCTGTGGGATTTTGTGACCCGATCCATTGGTATCTCCAAAGGTTTAGCTGAGTGGTCTAAGCTGGATCGCTATGTCCGGGATGGCTTTGTCTTCCAGGGGCGTGGAGAAGACGAGGGGGGCCGGCAGGTGGTTAGCGGGGCGCAGATTGAAGGACTCCAACGGTTCGTCTCATCCATCCGGGAGGACTTTGGCGTTTTGCCGGAAAAAAGTTCCTGGAGACATTATGCAGAGCTGTTTCAGGCGTTCATCCGTAAATATATTCATGAAGAGCCGTTTATCCGGGAGGCGCTCTTCTCCCTGAAGGAGTTTGACCTGATCCGAAGGGAGGTTCTATTATCAGACTTTATTGATACCTTCAGCAGGCGATTGGAGGATGAGTCAATCCCAATAATAGGCCCAATAGGGGAGAGAGAGATTGCGGGTGTTCAGGTCCTCGATGTCATGGCCGCGCGCTGTATCCCCTTTAAGGTCCTCTTCGTCATCGGCATGAATGAGAAGGTCTTCCCAAGGAATATCAAGGAAGATCCCCTGCTGAGAGATTCGGCCAGGGGTGTCCTGGAGAGGGGGCTTGGGTACAAGATTACAGAGAAGCTGTATGGGTACGAAGAAGAGAGGCTCCTCTTTTATCTCCTCCTCCATTCTGCAAGGGAGAGGATCTATCTCCTCTATCAAAGGACAGATGAGGCAGGACAGGTGAAGATCCCCTCATCTTATCTGGCAGAGATGAGGAGGGGATACCCTGTCCCGGAGGAGCGGGTCCCGAGGCGGATGGCGGATAAATTTTCATCATCAGAATTTTTCTCGCGCCATCTCCTGACACCTAAGGAGCTCTCCATAAGGTCTATCTTTGAAGGGAGAGACCCAGGCCCCATCCTCGCAAGCTTTAGCATGAACCCTGCCTTGTACAGACATGGGGTTCAGGCACTGATGACGCATGAGGAGATGGGGTCCGGCCTGACTCCGTTTGACGGGGCTACCGGCGGGATCGCCGCCCACTGGCTTTATATCACACAGCGGGGGATCTCTCCCACGTCCCTTGAGGATTATGCCCGGTGCCCGTTTGCCTATTTTGCCCGCCACGTACTCGGGCTTCAGAGACTGATGCAGCCTGAGTTGATCTTTGAGATACCGCCGGTGGATATCGGAAGCATTTGTCATAAGGTCTTGAGACGATTCTATGCACGGGGGGTGGGGAGTATCTCATCGTCTGCAGAGATGGAGAGTTTACTTGGAGAGGACATGACTGCCGTCTTCCGCGAATATTGGGAGACTAACCCTGCGGGATATCCGCTGATACGGGAGATATTACAGGAGAGACTTTCAGGGCTTCTTAAAATGATAATTCAGGACGATCTGGACGAGATGGCCCGCTCAGGATTCACTCCCCACAGCTTTGAGGCCGATGCCTCCGGATGTCTCATGGAGGATCTCCCTGAGGATATGCGCGACATCTCTCTGCACGGCGTTCTCGACAGGATTGACGTTAAAAAGGATACCGGCCAGTTCAGGATTATTGATTATAAATTCAAGTCCGGTAAAAAGATTTCAAGTGACGATAAAGATCTCTCCCTCTCAGCCATCCGGGGAAAGAGGCTGCAGCCCCCTTTATATCTCCTGATAGCGACACCCTATCTGAAATATACCGCCGGGATCAAAGACCCGCAGCCGGAGAAGGTAAGATTTTATTTTATAGCTCCGTGGTGGTCTGCTGATGAGGATAGCGAAACCCGTTCTGAGTTTCCAGGAGATTGCTGGCAGACACCCCTTGGTGAAAGGATAACGGCCACGGTGGCCCTTTTGTTAAAGGGAATCCGGGAGGGTCTGTTCTTTATCCTGCCGGGCGATTATTGCAGTCACTGTGACTATTCTGCCGTCTGCAGAAAGAATCACTTTCCGTCACGATGGCGTGCAGAGCGGGATGTGCGGGTTAAACCATACTATGCGATAAGGAAGCAGAAGATATGAAAGGCCTTTCGGATGCAGAGGATAGAAGGCTTGCAGTCACGACCTTTGATAAAAATATTGTCGTGACGGCCGGGGCGGGTACCGGGAAGACCACACTGCTGGTGGAACGCATCTTTCATCTCCTGATGCGTGAGCCTGACCCGCTGCGGATTACGGACATCGTTGCCCTCACCTTTACCAATAAGGCGGCCAATGAGATGAAGATACGCCTGAAGGAGAGGCTGCAGGGGCTGATCTCTGTCCCTGACTTAGCGGAGGGGCGGCAGTACGATGAAGACCCTCTCCTGCAGGACCTCAGGGAGAGATATGGACTCAGCAGGGAGAAGATCGAATCAAGGGCGCATGATGCGGCGAATGACCTGGAGATGGCCCAGATAGGGACCATGCACAGCTTTGCCGGGCACATCCTCCGACTCTATCCGATAGAGGCCCGAATGGATCCTAAATTTGAGGACGACGATGGTTCTGAATTTGAGGCCCATTTTGAGCGGGAGTGGGAGGGGTGGCTGGATGTTGAGTTGTCTTCAGCATCATTGCGCCGGGGGTTATGGAAGAGGGTGCTCCATGCGATCGGATTGGAGTCCCTGGGATCCTTTGCAAAGGAGCTTTGCCGGGAGAATATCCCAGTCCCCCGCCTCTTGTCATATTTCGATAATCCGGCGCAGAGTCATGAAGTGGAGCGATGGTTAAGGGAGATGAGGGAGCGGGGAGAACACCTCCTGTCGGTCTATACCAAGGAGAGGAAGGTAGAGAGGCTTCTGAAGGAGTCGTGCGAGTTATTTGAGGGCCTCCTCTCCAAGAAAGAGCCGGTTCCTGCAATGAAGGAGACCCTCTCTGGTTCCCCTCCATCCGGCTGGAGTGAGGAAGACTTCCGGGAAGCGAAACAGATCATCAGGGCGGCGAAGGGGATCTCCTCGGCGGACGCCAACTTTTTCAGAGACCTCCTGGAACTCCTCCTCCCCTTTGTGACAGAGACCCGGCGAAGGTTTACAGCCTCAGGTTATATCTCCTTTGACGGACTTCTCACCTCCTGCAGGGATCTTCTGAAAACGCATCTCAGGGTGCGGGAAGAATTGAAACAGCGGTTTAAGGCGATATTAGTTGACGAGTTTCAGGATACAGACCCCATCCAATATGAGATCATCCTCTATCTCTCAGAAATTCCGAGACGCCATGAGGGTGAGTGGCATAAGGTACAATTAGCCCCGGGAAAGCTGTTTATCGTTGGAGACCCGAAGCAGTCTATCTATGCCTTCCGCCGCGCCGATATCGAGGCCTATTCCCGCGTGGTGGAGATGATTATCTCAGGACAGGGAGGTATTCAGGCGGCCCTTTCCACCAATTTCAGAAGCCATGACCGGATCATTGATGTTGTCAATGAACTCTGCGGGAATCTGATCCGGAGGCGTGAACTCCTTCAGCCGGAGTACATCCCCCTGATAGAACATCAGGGCCATAAGGCAGGTCTGTCAGGACAGAGGGTTGAGTTAAGGATCGTGGATGGCCGGGGGGTGGAAGATATGGATGCCTCTATGGCGACACGGTGTGAGGCAGAGTCCATCGGAAAGTGGCTGAAAGAAGAGGTGATCGGAAAGGAGACCCTCGTAGACTCCAAGGGGGGCAAGGCGCTTGTCTCCCCGCGGCATGTGGCCCTCCTGTTCCGTAAACTCACAGAGGTCTATGAATACCTTGATGCGCTCCGGCGGTATGAGATCCCTTATATCGTCGAAGGGGAGAGGCATTTCTTTGGGACGCAGGAGGTGATTGATTTTGTCAATCTCCTAAAGGCCATTGACAATCCCTTTGACAGGGTGGCCTTGGTGGGCGTTCTCCGGTCGCCGCTGGGCGGACTCTCTGACAGGGAAATTTATGAACTAGGAGGGGGTGAGATGAACGTCCCCCCTTTAGAAAAGGGGGGCAAGGGGGGATTTGAGCTCGGCAGGATACTGAAACGGCTTCATCAGGAGGCCGGCGCCATGCACCTCACAGACGCCATCCACCATATCTTTCAGTCTCTGCCACTGCTTGAGTTTGCCGCGTCTTCTTATCAGGGGGAACAGGCCGCAGCAAACCTGATGAAGATACAGAGGATTGCAGAGTCTCTCAGCGCCCGGTCCAATCTCACGCTCAAGGGTTTTACATCCTTGCTGGAGACAAAGGTGACGGGCCTGGAAGCGGAGGGGGAGAGTCCGCTGGCAGAGGAGACAGTGGATGCCGTGCGTCTGTTGAGTATCCACAAGGCCAAGGGGCTTGAGTTCCCTCTGGTCATATTAGCGGGGATGCACAGTTCTCTGAAAGGGGGTGAAGACCAGGTCAGTGTGATCCACGACTGGTCCCGGGATGAGGTAGGCTTCAAGGTGGAGGGATTCAGAAACCCTGCGGCTGTGATGCTCCAGGAGAGGGGATTGGCGCGGGATGAGGAGGAGCAGAAGAGGCTCCTCTATGTTGCCATGACAAGGGCGCGGGAATGCCTTGTCTTGTCAGGGACCCTGTACGGAAGGACGACCAGGGGCAGCTTCCTCTCGCAGGTAACAGAGGGGATGGGCGATGCCCTGGGTGACAGATCCATCCGTGAGATAGAGACCGGGAAGGGGAGGATCAGGCAGTCTATTATCGATGCGGTGGATTGCATCCCTGACCCTAGTTCAAAAAGGCCCCGGAGATCAGAGGCCAGGGGAGGGCGATACGGAGATGTCGCATCGGAAGAGATAGAGGCATTTGCAGACCTGTGGCAATCAAGAGAGCGTCAGTATTCGGCCATTCGCAGTCAGTCCCTGTTTGTGACCCCATCGGGGATAGAAGAAGCAGAGGAGGCTAAGTTTGCCCCGAAGAAGGGAGAGTCTCCTGAGGGGGAGAGAGCGGCAAGGGAGCGAGCCATCCTCATTGGAACGATAGCCCATGCTGTTCTTGAACAGTGGGACTTTGGAAGGGACCCTGCCTTGTTCAAAAGCACGATAGACG